>ENA-USZI01001019-USZI01001019.1-human-gut-metagenome-genome-assembly--contig:-NODE-1019-length-19664-cov-19.897381_pt1 | contig 19664 bp, 16 predicted proteins | sample MGYA00250042_ERZ773532 | MGnify/ENA primary metagenome ERZ773532 (study PRJEB29103, sample SAMN06112036) | human gut metagenome | biome: human gut; feature: ankylosing spondylitis patient; material... | reverse complement strand
GGTCGAGGTTGTCGGTCATGGCACCGGCCACCTGATTCAGCTTGGTCAGCACCCACTTGTCGCTCATGTCCAGCTTGTCCTCGCTGGGCAGGCCCGGCTCAAAGTCCTCGGGCAGGTTCATCAGCACAAAGCGGGTGGCGTTCCACAGCTTATTGGCAAAGTTGCGGGCAGCCTCCACCTTCTTTTCGATATAGCGCATGTCGTTGCCGGGGGTGGAACCATCCACCAGCATGAAGCGCAGGGCGTCGGCACCGTACTGGGCAATGACTTCCAGCGGGTCGATGCCGTTGCCCAGGCTCTTGGACATCTTGCGGCCCTGGCTGTCGCGGACGATGCCGTGGATGCACACGGTGCTGAAGGGTGCCTTGCCGGTGTAAGCAAGACCGGAGAAGATCATGCGGCTGACCCAGAAGCCGATGATATCGTAGCCGGTGACGAGGGTGTTGGTGGGGTAGAAGTATTTCAGGTCCTCGCTGTCCTCGTTGGGCCAGCCCAGGGTGCTGAAGGGCCACAGGGCCGAGCTGAACCAGGTGTCCAGCGTGTCGGGGTCCTGGGTGAGCTTGCTGCCGCCGCACTTGGGGCAGGTGCAGGGTGCGGTCTTGGCCACGACGGTCTCGCCGCAGTCATCGCAGTACCAGGCCGGGATCTGATGGCCCCACCACAGCTGACGGCTGATGCACCAGTCGCGGGTGCCCTTCATCCAGTTCATATAGTTCTTGGTGAAGCGCTCGGGCACGAACTTGATCTCGCCCTTTTCCACGCTCTCGATGGCGGGCTTGGCCAGCGGCTCCATCTTCACGAACCACTGCTTGGACACCATGGGCTCAATGGTGGAGTGGCAGCGGTAGCAGGTGCCGACTTCGTGCTTCAGGGGCTCGATCTCCTTCAGGAAGCCGCCCTCTTTCAGGTCGGCCAGGATGGCCTTGCGGGCCTCCAGGGTGGTCATGCCGGCATACTTGCCGCAGTCCAGCACTTCGGGCTCGTTGATGGTGTTCTTGCCGGAGGCGAACAGGGCATCGGCGGCAGCCTTGTCGGCAGCGCCGGTCATGTGGCCGTCGTAGGTGAACACGCGCACGATGGGCAGGTCATGGCGCAGGCCGACCTCAAAGTCGTTGGGGTCGTGGGCCGGGGTGATCTTCACGACACCGGTGCCCTTGGTCATATCGGCGTGCTCGTCGCAGACGATGGGGATCTCCTTGTTCAGCAGGGGCAGCACCACATGGCAGCCGTGGAGATGGGCGTACCGGGGGTCCTCGCCGTTGATGGCCACAGCGGTATCGCCCAGCATGGTCTCGGGGCGGGTGGTGGCCAGCTCCAGCATCTCGCCGGTCTCCTTGACCGGGTACAACAGGTGCCAGAAGCTGCCGTCCTTCTCCTCGTACTCCACCTCGGCATCCGAAATGGAGGTGTTGCAGTGCGGGCACCAGTTGACCATGCGGTTGCCGCGGTAGATCAGGCCCTGGTCGTACAGCCGCACGAACACTTCCTTGACAGCCTCGGAGCAGCCCTCGTCCATCGTAAAGCGCTCACGGTCCCAGTCGCAGCTGCTGCCCAGCTTTTTCAGCTGGCTGACGATGCGGTTGCCGTACTTGGTCTTCCAGGCCCAGGCGCGCTCCAGGAAGCCGTCGCGGCCCACCATCTCCTTGGTCAGGCCCTCCTGACGCATGGCCTCCACCACCTTGGCTTCGGTGGCAATGGAAGCGTGGTCGGTGCCGGGCACCCACAGGGCGGCATAGCCCTGCATCCGCTTGGTGCGGATCAGGATGTCCTGCATGGTGTTGTCCACGGCGTGGCCCATGTGCAGCTGGCCGGTGACGTTCGGAGGGGGCATAACGATGGTGTAGGGTTTCTTGTCGGGGTCGGCCTTCGTGTGGAAGTAGCCGCCGTCCAGCCAGAACTGGTAGATGCGGTCTTCCACCTGGCTGGGATCGTACTGTTTTGCGAGTTCTTTCATGGTGTCCTCCCAAAATTGTGATGAAGTGGGACGCAAAAAGCCGCCCCACGGAACGTTCCATGGGACGGCTTGTAAAAACATAACCGCGGTACCACCCAAATTGCACGGGAATGCTTCCCGTGCCGCTTGTTGTCCCGATAACGTGGGACCGGCCCGAGAGCGGCTACCCTTCCGGCTCACCGCTCCTGCTCAAAAGCGACAGCACACCGCACGGCCGTACCGGATTCGCAGCAGGGCTCCGGCTCTCTGAACGGCAAAAACAGCGCGCACTCTTTCTCATTGCATTTATAGAAAGAATATAGCGTTTTTTGTGCGATTTGTCAATCCTTTATTGCTTCTTCCTTCAGGCGGGCGATGAGCCGCTCCATCAGGGCCACCCGGTTGAAGGGGGTCATCAGATAAAATCCATCCGCATAGGGCAGGGCCGCTTTTGCCGCCTGCACCGAGATCTCGATGCCCAGTTCCTCCCCGGCGGCACGGTCCAGCCCGGCAAAGCGGTCGATGATGGCGGCGTCCACATGGATGCCGTTGACCTCGTTTTCCATAAAGATGGCGTTGCGCTGGCTCACCACCGGCAGGATGCCGGCCAGGATCTTTGCCTCCGGGCCAAGGGTCTGCCGGGCCTGCTGCAGGTTCTGCACGGCCTGCTCCGACAGCACCGGCTGGGTGAGGAAACCGATCATGCCGTTTTCCAGCTTTTCCACGGCGCGGCGCAGCTCCACGTCAAAGTTGCGGGCATTCAGGTTCAGCGCGCCGAACACGGTCAGGGGCGAGGGCATCTCCCGGCCCTCCCCGGCCAGCGACACGATGTATTGGGCCAGCTTGCGGGAATTGAACTGATACACGCTCTTCACCTCGTCCCGCTCGGCGGAGGGGATGGGGTCGCCGGTGATGGCCAGCACCTCCCGCACGCCCTCGGCGTACAGGCCCAGCAGCAATGCCTTGGTGGCGTTCAGGTTGCGGTCGCGGCAGGTCATGTGGGGCAGGGTGGGCAGGCCCAGCTCCCGGTGCACCCGGCAGGCCACCAGCGAGGAATCCATCCGGGCCCGGGCAATGGGGCAGTCGGCCACGGTCATCAGGTCGGTGCCGGCAGCCTGCAGGCGGCGCGCCCCTTCCAGATAGGCGGTCAGGTCGGCGTCCTTGGGGGAGTCCAGCTCCACGGCGATCACCTTTTTGCCGGACCGCAGCTTGCGCAGAAAGGCGTCATCGGTTTCCACTTCCGGACGGGAAACGGTGGAGATCTGTGCCGCCGGGACGATGGGCAGCCCCTCCGGCAGGGCATCCAGCGCCTTGCGCAGGGCCGCGATGTGGGCCGGGGTGGTGCCGCAGCAGCCGCCCAGGATGCGCACCCCCTCAGCGGCCAGCCGGGCCAGCTCGGAGGCAAAATAGTCCGGCTTGCCCCGGTACTGCACCTGGGTGCGGGTGACCACCGGATAGCCCGCGTTGGGCATGACCGACAGTGGGATGCCCACCTGTCCCAGCTGCTGCACCAGCGTGCGCATGGCGCCCGGTGCCGACACACAGTTCAGGCCCACGGCATCCACAAGGCCGCTGTCCGCCATGCGGCGCACCAGCGCCCGGCAGTGCTGACCCTCGCGGGTGTAGCCGTCCGGCAGCACCGCAAAGGACACCTGCACAAAGGCATCCGGCACCGTCTCACGCAGAGCGCGCACGGCATCCAGAACACCGGTGTCGCTGCTCAGGGTCTCAAACAGGTAGTTCTTTGCCCCCAGGGCGGCAAACCGCCGCACCACCGCCGTGTACACCTGGGCCGCCGACAGGCCCTCGGTGTCCGGGGCGGGGCCAAGGTCGGCAAACACGGCGGCGTCCGTCCCGGTCGCTGCCTCTGCGGCCAGCTTCCAGCCCGCGTCGGTCAGTGCCTCCCACTCCGGGTCCTGAGCCGCCGCCATGCGGGGCAGGCCGAAGGTATTCGTCTTGATGGCATCGGCTCCCGCCGCCAGATAGGCGCGGTGGACCGCCCGGATGCCCTCCGGGTCCAGCCGGTTTGCCTGCTCACATTCCCGGCCGGGGGCTCCTTTATAATAGGTGCCCATGCCGCCGTCGAACAGCAGCGGGCGTTTTTTCAGCAGCGTGCGTACATCGCTCATGGTGGTGGTTCTCCTTTTCCTACAAAAGCACTTGGCTTTCAGTTTAATGCAGAACGGGCGTCCGGTCAAGGGTTTTCTGCCCCGGCCGCTTGCAGGAACGCCGTTTTTGTGCTATCCTATGCATACTTTATGGAATGAGGGAGGGATGTGCCATGCGCCATGCCGGCACACAAGACATCGAAACGCCGCGGCTGCTCCTGCGCCGCCTGTTGCCGGAGGATGCACCGCAGATGTACGCCAACTGGGCCAGCGACCCGGAGGTGACCCGCTATCTGCGCTGGGAGCCCCACAAAAGCCCCGCCGAAACGCGGGAGCTGCTGGCCGCGTGGGCACTGCTCTACCCCAACCCGGACTATTACCAGTGGGCCATGGTGGAAAAGGCCACCGGACAGGTGTTCGGCTCCATCAGCCTGTACAATTCCCTGCCGGGGGAGCCTCAGCAAAAGACTGAGTGGCCGGGGCTGGACCTGACCGACGGCGTCTGGGAGCCGGGCTACTGCATCGGCCGGAAGTGGTGGAACAAAGGCTTCACCACCGAGGCTCTCCGCGCCGTCGTGGCGTACTGGTTCACCCGCACGGACAGCCGCTGGCTGGCCTGTGGCCATGCTGCCGCCAACCCCGCCAGCGGTCGGGTGATGGAAAAAGCAGGCTTTGTGTATCACCACAACACGGTCTACCACAAATTCGACGGCACCCCGGTGGAATGCCGGAGCTATCTGCTGACAAGAGAAGTGTTTGAACATCCTCGCCCTCTCAGTCACCTTCGGTGACAGCTCTCCCAAAGGGAGAGCCAAGAGCCTTGCCGGAGCGATTCTTGCCTCCCCCTTTGGGGGAGGTGGATTTGCGAAGCAAAGACGGAGAGGACGAAGCAACTCATTGGATTTTTAGTTGCTCTTATAACAGAAAGGACTTATTTTGAGCGAACTTTACGATATTCTGACCGAGACCCCGCCCACCAAAGTGGTGCTGCTGGCGCTGGACCAGGGCCTGTGGGACTGTGAGCGCAGTCTGGCCGAGCTGGCCGCCCTGTGCGAGGCCAACCATATGGAAGCCGTGGCGCAGATCAGCCAGAAGCGCCAGACCCCGGAGACCGGCATCGTGCTGGGCAGCGGTAAGCTGGAGGAAGCCAGCCTTGCCGCGCAGGAGCTGGGGGCCGAATGCGCCGTGTTCGACGGCGAGCTGACCGGCAGCCAGATCCGCAACATCTCCACCGCGCTGGGCGGGCTGGAGGTCATTGACCGCACCATGCTGATCCTGGAGATCTTCCGCAGCCGTGCGGTGACCAACGAGGGCAAACTGCAGACCGAACTGGCCCTGCTGCGCTACCGCCTGCCCCGTCTGCAGGGCATGGGCGAGGCCCTGAGCCGTCAGGGCGGCGGCGGTGGCGGCGGCGGCGGTGCCCGCCGCGGTGCCGGTGAGACCAAGCTGGAACTGGACCGCCGCCATGTGCACGCCCGCATCGACGCGCTGGCCGAGAAGCTGGCCGAGATGGAAAAGCGCCGGGGCGAAAGCCGCAAGGCCCGCGCCAAGACCGGCATGCCGGTGGTGAGCCTGGTGGGCTACACCAACGTGGGCAAGTCCAGCCTGATGAACGCCCTGTGCGGCCCCAGTGTGGCCGAAGCCGACATGCTGTTTGCCACCCTGGACCCCACCAGCCGCAAACTGGTGCTGCCCAGCGGCATGGCCGTGCTGCTGGTGGACACGGTCGGTTTCGTGTCCCGCCTGCCCCACAATCTGGTGGAGGCCTTCAAGTCCACGCTGGAAGAAGCCGCCTGGTCGGACGTCATCATCCGGGTGGCGGATGCCGGGGATGAGCAGCGCGAGGAACAGCTGGCCGTGACCGACGAGGTGCTGGACGGGCTGGACTGCACGGACATCCCCCGCCTGACCGTGTACAACAAGTGCGACAAGCCCAACACCCTGTCCTTTGACCCGGACATCCTGCTCACCAGCGCAAAGACCGGCTATGGGCTGGACACCCTGCTGCAGAAGCTGGATGAGCTGCTGAGCGACCGGGTGCACACCATCCGGGTGCTGCTGCCCTACGACAAGCTGGGCCTTGCCGCCCCCATGCGGGAGCGTGGCAGCGTGCAGGTGGAAGAATACCGGGAAGATGGCCTGTATCTGGAGGGCATCGTCAAGACCGAGGATCTGCACTGCTTTGAAGGGTACCTCGTGTAAAAAATAAAAAAGCCCCAACAAACACAAAAACCCGCCTGGCAGCGGGTTTTTGTGTATAGAGGGGTGGGAAAGTATATAAAGTGGTGAATCTCAATTTCACAGCAGGCCTTTGTGCGGGGCGCTGCCTTGCATGATGTATTATACGCGTTTTTTCTTTCTTGTCAAACCAATTTTTTTCATTTTACTTTAAAATTATGCTTTACTTTTCCCGCAAAACTTTATATAATTAACGCAAAGCGAAGCAAAAGCAAGGTTTTTCAATCTTTGTGCGTTTGCGACAACAATAAAACTTTACTTTCAGAAAATTTTATACAATCCAACATATTTCAAAGGAGCATCCCCTATGGACGATCTGGATCGAAAAATTCTTTCCCTGCTGGCCAAAAACGCCCGCATGCCGGTCAAGGAGATCGCCGAGCAGGTCTCGCTGACCAGCCCGGCCGTGTCCAGCCGCATCCACAAACTGGAGACGGACGGCATCATCAGCGGCTACACCGTCACCCTGAACCGCCCGGCCGACCGCGTATATGTGGACGCCCTCATCAGCCTGTCGGTGGCCCCCTCCAAGCAGGACGCCTTTCTGGAGTTACTGCAGAACAGCAAGGAAGTGCTGCAGTGCTACCACGTCACCGGTGCCTATACCTTCCTGGTCAAAGTGAGCTGCGGCAGCATGCCCCAGCTGGAACACCTGATCCTGCAGTTCCAGAAGCTGGGCACCACCAGCACCCAGATCATCCTTTCCACCCCGGTGAATCACGGCGAGCTGGATGCGCTGATGCTGTGAGCTGTTCATAAAACTGTTACCATTTTCCTGCAATCCTCCGCGCGTCTGGTTCGTATATGGTATACCAGCCGCAAAACAGCGCACACTAGCCGTGCACTGCGGCGCAGCTCCGCCACACGAAGCACTGGATATGAAAGGACTACACGACTATGAAACGACTCATCGCCGCCCTGCTGGCAGGGCTGACCCTGTTTGCCCTTGTGGGCTGCTCCGCCGGCAGCAAGGCCGACTCCGCCGCCCCGAAGGATTATTCCCAGATCCTCCACGATGCCCGCACCGACGAGGAAAACGAATACGATATGATCTTCACCAAAGGCGAGGACGGCAAGTTCACCGCCATCGACGGCTACAGCGCCGAGTACGAGGCCGGCCAGCTGGACGACGAGGTGCGCAATTTGATGATGCCCCTGCTGAATCTGGAAGATGATATGTACACCGACCTTGCCGCCTCCGTCTCCTCCATGATGGTGCGCAGCTATGCCGTGGCCATCGTCAAACCCGCCGAGGGCAAGACCGACGCCGTGAAGAGCGCACTGGAAGCCTATGTGACCAGCGAGCAGCAGTCCATGGAGCACTATCTGGAAGATCAGTACCAGATTGCCAAGGCCGCCACCGTCACCGTGGCCCCCACCGGCGAGGTCATCCTGGTGTGTGCCGAGAACCACGACACCTTGCTGGCCAACATCGAAAAGGCACTGGCCGCATAAATTCCCTGCCATTTTACCGCACTCCGCCGCGAGTGCGGTTTCTTTTTGCCCGCAGTTGTGCTATACTGTTCCGGTAATCGTGCAGTTTTACAGGAGTAACCTTTATGTATAAAGCAAGCATCGTCATCCCCAACATCAACGGCAAGGGCTGGCTCAAAGACTCCATCGAGTCGGTCTACGCCCAGACCGAGCAGAACTTCCAGCTCATCGTGGTGGACAACGGCTCCACCGACGAAAGTCTGGAACAGGCCCGCAGCTACTGCAGCCGGGCCAACTTCACCCTGATCGAAAACGGCACCAACACCGGCTTTTCCCACGCGGTGAATCAGGGCATCGCCATGGCCGAGAGCGAGTATGTGGTGCTGTTCAACAACGACGCCTTTGCGGAGCCCCAGTGGCTGGCCGAGCTCATCCGCACCGCCGAAACCGACCCCAAGATCTTTGCGGTGCAGAGCCTGATGATCCGCCACTTTGACCGGGAGCTGGCCGATGACGCCGGGGACTATGTGACCTGGATGGGCTTTGCCTGCAAGACCGGCGACGGCCGCCGTGTCAGCCGCTACACCAAACAAAAGCGTATCTTCTCGGCCTGCGGCGGGGCTGCGCTGTACCGCAAGCGCATTCTGGACGAGATCGGCACCTTTGACGAAAACTTCTTTGCCTACTTTGAGGATGTGGACCTGAGCTGGCGTGCCAACAACGCAGGTTACAAAAACGTGCTCTGTCCCACGGCAAAGTGCTACCACATCTGCGGAGCCAGCACCGGTGCCGTGCGGTACAACGCCTTCAAGAGCCAGCAGAGCGGCCGCAACAGCATTCTGCTGCCCCTCAAGAACGAGCCGCTGCTCATGCTGGTGCTCAATTTCATCCCGCTGGCCGCGGGCTACCTGCTCAAGTGCTATAAGTTCCACAAGCAGGGCTTTGGCGAGGCGTGGGACAAGGGCATGCACGAGGCCTTTGCCCTGCTGAAAGAGGGCAAGCTGGGCAAGCGCCCCTTCCGCTGGCGTGACCTGCCCCACTACCTCCTCATGGAACTGTGGATGATCTGGAACATGGTGCCCTACCTGTGGTACCGTCTGGTGGTCGTGCGGTTCGATTTAAAGTAACTCCTTCCTCAAAAAAAAACACACCCGGCTGTGATGTTTCACAGTCGGGTGTTCGTTTTTACAGGTATTATGCGGCCGTGCTTGCAGCGCCGTTATCGGCGGTACTGTCGGCGGCGGTACTGTCAGCAGCCGGCTCGTCCAGGCTCTGGGTGTCCGGCTCGGCAGCTGCGTCCGAAGCGGCATCGGAAGCCGCCTCCGAGGAACCGGCGGTGGCCAGGATGGCATCCTGCACATCGCTTTCGGCCATGGGCTGCGGCTGGCTGGCGGCCTCGGTGCTCGCCGTGCTGTCGGGCTTGGTCTCGCTCTCGGTCAGGCCGGTGAGATACCAGCTGCCGCTCTGGCGCTCGAACAGGTAGTCCATATACTTGGTGGGCGTGTCCGAGGACTGGTTGATGATGCTGTCATCGGTGCTGGAGGTGGGAATATAGCCCACGGTGACGTGCAGCTGGCCGCTGCGCTTGAACAGCTTGGTGACCACGGCGCGGTAATAACCCACCGTACCGGTGACCGGGATCTTGTAGCACTGGCTGCTCTCGTCAAACTCGATGGTCATATCTTCCATCTCGAAGCTGCGGTGGGTCAGCTTGAAGCTGGGGCCCACCAGCCGGGCCAGATAGGCATCCACTTCCACCGAGGGCAGCAGCAGCTGTTCGGTGTCGGGGTCGGTGTTGTAGTTGTCGAAGCCGCCCTGCGTCTCCTGGATGTTGTAGATGCAGCCCCACACGGCAGCTTCCCGCAGGGTCAGGTCGTCGATGTTCTCGATGCCGTCAAAGGGCATGGGGTCAAACAGCACCAGACCCTCCAGCTTGTCCTCGTATTCCTGCTTCTGGGCGGTGTCGTCGAACAGGTTGGCCACCAGTCCCACACCGGCCCGCAGCACGGTCACAAACCCCACCAGAACCAGGATCGTGATCAGCAGGCCCAGCGCCTGCCGCCCCCGGCGGCGCTGCAGCCGGGCGTGTTCTTCCGGGGTGATATAATGTTTTGTCATGGTTTTTTATCTCCCAAGGTTTTATTGCTGACTTTCAGTATACCACAGGGCAGCGCAGAGTGCAAAACCCTGCCCATGGTTTTTTTGTGAAAACCCCACTGCGCGGTTACTCCCAATCCTTCCACACATCGGGCTGGTAGCCCACGGTGGCCTTGCGGCCGTTGCGCACGATGGGGGTGCGCAGCAGCTGCTGGTTCTCAAACAGCTTATCCTCTTTCTGCCAGTCGATGAGCGCCTCCAGCAGTGCAAGGGTCTGCTTGTCCTTGGCGTTGGGGTTCACCATCTTTTCCCAGCCGCCCAGGGCGCGGGCCACGTTGTCGAACTCGCCGCGGCTCATGCCCTTTTCCTTCAGGTCGATCATCTGGAATTTGATGCCCCGCTCCTTGAAATAGCGCTGGGCCTTTTTGGTATCAAAGCACTTTGTGGTGCCAAAAATCTGAATGTTCATCGGTCTCTGTCCTCCTGAGCTTCCATTATACCACAGCCGCCCGCAGGTGCCTAGCATATTTCGCACCAAAACCGCCCATACTGGCAGCAGACATCATCCGAAGGAGGCAGATTTTATGATCGCATTCGTTGACCCGGACCTGTGCATCGGCTGCACCCAGTGCGCCGGGCTGTGCCCCGCCGTATTCCACATGGAGGGCGTGCTGGCCGTGGCCGAGCCCGGCCCCATCCCGCCGGAAGAAGTGCCCCAGGCGGTGGACGCCGCCAACGCCTGCCCGGTAAACGCCATCCGCACCGAGGCGTGAAAAAGAAGCCGTTCTGTCGGGGCTGCCCCTGGTGGAACGGCTTCTTTTCCTTCTCCTTCTTTTGTGCTATACTATAGGATGTGAAATTATGGAACGGAGGACTGTATGCTATGCGCTTACTGGTCATTGACGGCAACAGCATTGCCAACCGCGCCTTTTTTGGCATCAAGCTGCTGACCACCAAGGACGGCCGCTATACCAATGCGATTTACGGCTTTTTGAATATCCTGCTCTCCCTGCTCAAGGAGTGCGAGCCCGACGAGGTGGCCGTGGCCTTTGACCTGAAGGCCCCCACCTTCCGCCACAAGATGTACGACGGCTACAAGGCCACCCGCCACGGCATGCCGGAGGAGCTGGCCCAGCAGATGCCGGTGCTCAAGGAGCTGCTGGCAGACCTGGGCTACCGCACCGTCACCGCCGAGGGCTGGGAGGCCGACGACATCCTGGGCACGCTGGCCGCTGCCTGCGCCGCCCGGCAGGATGACTGCTTCCTGGCCACCGGAGACCGCGACAGCCTGCAGCTGGTGAGCGACACCACCACGGTGCTGCTAGCCGCCACCGTGATGGGCCGCAGCAAGACTGTGACCATGGACGTGGACGCCATCCACGAAAAATACGGCATTGAGCCCCGGCAGCTCATTGAGGTGAAGAGCCTGATGGGCGACACCTCCGACAACATCCCCGGCGTGAAGGGCATCGGCGAAAAGACCGCCCTGAGCCTGGTGCAGACCTTCGGCTCGCTGGAAGGCGTGTACGCCAACCTCGACGACAAGCGCATCAAGCCCAAGCAGCGGGAGCACCTCATGGAGGACAAGCCCATGGCCGAGCTGAGCCACACGCTGGGCACCATCCGCACCGATGCGCCCATCGACACGGCCGAGGGCAGCTACGCCGTGGGCGAGGGCAACAAGGCCGCCGCCGTGCGCCTGCTGCAGGAGCTGGAGATCCACTCGCTGATTCCGCGCTTCGGGCTGGACGGTGTGGCCCCGGAGGCCGCCCCGGAAGAGCAGGCCGTGGAGCTGCCGGAGGCAGAGCTTGCCGCCCTGCCCCTTGCCCCGTCCGGGCACTATCTGGTAGCCTCCCGCCCCGCCGTGATGGGCAAGCAGGGCACCCGCAACGTGACGCTGCAGCCGGAGAGCTGGTACGCCGTGCAGGACACCACCGTCTACCCGCTGGAGGACGCCGACCTGCTCCGTCTGCTGGACAATGCCGACGTCACACTGGATGTGTTCAATTCGGCTCCCCTTTATGCCAAGGCCATGGCCGCCGGCGGCTGGGGCAGCAGCATCCGGTGGGACGGCAAGCTGGCCGCCTACCTGCTGGATGCCTCGGCGTCCAAGTATCAGGTGGGAGAGCTGGTGCCCAGCTACAAGGCCGCTGCTGCCTTCACCTGCGCCAACTACCCGGACGCCGGACGTCTGGCCGACCTGTTTGCCAAAATGAAAGCCGAGATCACCGCCTGCGGCGAGGATGCCCTGTACAACGACATTGAGTTCCCGCTGGCGCAGGTGCTGGCGGACATGACCCGCATCGGCGTGCTGGTGGACCGGGACGGCATCGAGCAGTTCGGCGTGCGGATGCGCACCGAGCTGGAACAGGTGCTGGCCCGCATCCACATGGAGACCGGCAGCACCAGCTTCAACCCCAACAGCCCCAAGCAGCTGGGCGAGATGCTGTTCGACACCATGGGCCTGCCCCATGGCAAAAAGACCCAGCGCGGCTGGTCCACCGACGCCGAAACGCTGGAGAGCCTGCGGGAGTACCCGCTGGTAGAGGACGTTTTGCAGTACCGCGCGTACCAGAAGCTGAACTCCACCTATGTGGAGGGCCTGCTCAAGGTCATCGGCGAAGATGGGCGCATCCACTCCACCTTCAACCAGACCGAGGCCCGCACCGGACGGCTCTCCTCCGACAACCCCAACCTGCAGAACATCCCCATCCGCACCGAGCTGGGCAGCCAGCTGCGGGCCTACTTCATCGCAAAGCCGGGCTGTGTGCTGGTGGACGCCGACTACAGCCAGATCGAGCTGCGCATCCTGGCCCACATCACCGGGGACGAACACATGCAGCAGGCCTTCCTGAACGGGGAGGACATCCACCGCAGCACCGCCGCCAAAATTTACGGCATCCCCCAGAGCGAGGTGACGCCCCGGCTGCGTTCCAGCGCCAAGGCCATCAACTTTGGCATCATGTACGGCAAGGGTGCCTACAGCCTGGCCAAGGACATCGGGGTGAGCGTCAAGGAAGCAGACGCCTTCCTCAAAAACTATCTGGCCGCCTTCCCCAATGTGAGCGGTTATATGGACAAGACCATTGCCGACGCCAAGGCGAACGGCTATGTATCCACCCTGTTCGGCCGCCGCCGGGCGCTGCCGGAGCTGGCAAGCTCCAACTTCAACGTGCGTTCCAGCGGTGAGCGCATGGCCCGCAACACCCCCATTCAGGGCACGGCGGCCGACGTGATCAAGCTGGCCATGGTGCGGGTGTGGAAACGCCTGCGGGACGAAAAAATGGAAAGCCGCCTGATCCTCACCGTCCACGACGAACTGATCGTGGAAGCCCCGGAAGCGGAAGCCGAAAAGGCTGCGCAGATCCTGCGGGAGGAGATGGAGGGCTGCGTGCAGTACGCCGTGCCCCTGAGCACCGATGTGCACGCAGGCAAAAACTGGCTGGAGGCCCATTGAACATGATCGTTTTAGGAATCGAATCCACCTGCGACGAGACCGCCGCAGCTCTGGTGGAGGACGGCCGGCATCTGCTGAGCAACGTCATCTCCACCAGCGTAAAAGAGCAGGCCCTGTACGGCGGCGTGGTGCCGGAGATCGCCAGCCGCCGCCACTGTGAGTTCATCAGCGCCACCGTCAAAAAGGCCCTGCTGGACGCAGGCAAGACTATTGACGACGTGGACGCCGTGGCCGTCACCTTTGCGCCGGGCCTCATCGGCGCGGTGCTGGTGGGCGTGAACTTTGCCAAGGGGCTGGCCTACTCGGCGGGCAAGCCTCTGGTGCCGGTGCACCACCTGCGGGGCCACATCGCCGCGCTCTACCTGACCCACCCGGAGCTGAAACCGCCGTTCCTCTGCCTGGTGGCCTCCGGCGGCCACAGCCACATCGTGGAAGTGCAGGACTACACCCACTACCACATTCTGGGCCACACGGTGGACGACGCCGCCGGAGAAGCCTTTGACAAGGTGGCCCGCACCCTGGGTCTGCCCTACCCCGGCGGGCCGAGTGTGGCCAACGCCGCCAAGACCGGCGACCCCAAGGCCTACCGCCTGCCGGTGCCCCATGTGGAGGGCAAGTACAACGTGAGCTTCTCCGGCCTCAAGACCGCCGTGCTCAACGAGGTGAACAAGGCCCAGATGAAGGGCGAAACGGTCAACGTGCCGGACCTTGCCGCCAGCTTCCAGGAGCGCATTGCGGGCATCCTGGCCGAAAAACTGCTGCTGGCTGCCGCCGACACCGGTGCAAAGCAGGTGTGTCTGGCGGGCGGTGTGGCCGCAAACGGCCGTCTGCGCCAGCTGGTGAACGACGGTGCCCAGAAGCTGGGGGCCAAGGTCTACCTGCCGGAGCTGAAGTTCTGCGGCGACAACGGTGCCATGATTGCCGCACAGGGCTACTACCAGTACATCGCGGGCCACACCGCCGGGCTGGAGCTCAACGGCCTGCCCACCCTGCCCATTGATTACGAATAAAAACCAAAAAAGCCCCCTCTCAGGCGCTGCGCGCCAAACTCCTTCCGCCTCACTTCGTTCGGCACCTCCCTCTCAGAGGGAGGCTTTCGCGCGGCGATGAACCTTGCTGTAACACGATAAAGTTTCCCCTCCTGTCAAAGGCCCCTTCCTTGAGGGAGCTGGCACGGCGTGAGCCGTGACTGAGGGAGTTTTAGGAGATACTCACCATGCCCGAAACCAATCCCATCCTGCAAAGCCTGTATGCCCGCAAGTCTGTGCGGGTGTTTGAAGAAAAAGCCATCCCGGCCGGAATGAAGCAGGCCATTCTGGAAGCTGCCGCGCAGGCCCCCTCTGCGGGCTGCCAGCAGCTGTACACCATTCTGGACATCACCGACCCGGCCCTGAAGGCCGCGCTGGCCGACAGCTGCGACCATCAGCCTTTCATTGCCAAGGCCCCGCTGGTGCTGGTGTTCTGCGCCGACTGCCGCAAGTGGTACGACGCCTACAAGGAAGCGGGCTGCACGCCCCGCACGCCGGGCGTGGGCGACCTGATGCTGGCTGTCACCGACACCGCCATTGCCGCCCAGAACGCCGTGGTGGCCGCCGAAAGCTTTGGCATCGGCTCGTGCTACATCGGTGATATCATGGAAAACTGCGACACCCAGCGCAGCCTGCTGCACCTGCCGGACTATGTGTTCCCAGCGGTGATGCTGGTGTTCGGCTGGCCCACCCAGCAGCAGAAGGACCGCCCGAAGCCCCAGCGCTGCGCCATGGAGCATATCGTGCACGAAAACGGCTACCGCACCATGGACGGTACCGAGCTGCGCGACGCCTTCGGCTACAAGGCCAGCACCTCCGGTTTTGATGCGTGGTGCACGGCCTTCCACAACCGCAAGTACGACTCCGGCTTTGCCCGCGAGATGAGCCGCTCGGTGGCGGAGTACTTAGAGCAGTACAAGTAACGCATAAAAAAGCAGGGAGCTTGTCCAGCCGGACAGGCTCCCTGTTCTTTTACTTGAAATATTCCTGTGCGCGCTGCGCGGCGTTGTTGATGCAGTCCCGCAGCTCGTCCAGCGTATCGAACTTCTTGCTGGGGCTCAGGTAGGCGTGGAACTCCACCACCGGGTCGGTGCCGTACAGGTCACCGGAAAAGCCGGGGATGAAGGTCTCGCAGGTCACCTTGGTGGCGTCATCGTTCACGGTGGGGCGGCTGCCCAGACCGGTGGCCGAAGGATACCAGGTGCCGTTCACCAGCGTGCGGGTGATATAGATGCCGCTGCGGGGCATCTGGAAGCCCTGGGGGTACAGCTGGTTGATGGTGGGCACCCCCAGCGTGTGGCCCAGGCCCGCGCCGTGCTGCACCGCAAAGCGGATGGCGTAGGGCATGCCCAGCATGGCGTTGGCCGCCGGGATGTCGCCGCCCTCCAGCGCGGTGCGGATGCGGGTGGAGGACACCGGCTTTTCCTCGAACTGTGCCATGGGCACCACCACCACTTCCACGCCCAGCGGAGCGCACAGCTCGCGCAGCAGCTCCGGCGTACCGGCGGCCTTGGCCCCGAAGGTGAAGTTCTCGCCGCAGAACAGGGCTTTTGCATGGCAGTTTTCCACGATGCTGCGCACGAACTGTTCCGGGCTGAGGCCCTTGATCTCCTCAAAGTCCGGCGTGAGGTAATACTCCACGCCCAGGCTGGCGATCAGCGCGTGCTTGTCCGCCGAGGACAGCAGGCGCTTGCCCTTCATTTTGTTGTCCACCGGCAGCCGGAAGGTAAACACCGCCGGGGCAGCCCCGTGGGCTCTGGCCCACTGCACCGCACCGTCGATGACGGCCCGGTGGCCGATGTGGATGCCGTCGAAGTAGCCCATGGCCACGGCGGTGCCCTGTGCGGGGTCTGCCAGCGGCAGCGGGACGAACTGTGAAATGATCTGCATGGGTATTGGTTTCCTTTTTTTCTTGTCAATTCCGTTCCACGAACAGTTTTTCCACCCGGAGCACGCCCCCGGTGATGTTGGCCAGCCCCAGGAACTGCCCGGCGGCATTGCGCACCCGGTAGCGGCCATCCGCTGCGGGGTAGCGGCTGGTGGGGCAGCCGTTGTACAGGTGCTGTTCCACCCAGGGCTCCACCACCAGCAGCGGCAGCGGGGTGAACACGCTTTCCACCGGCAGCATCAGCGCTTCCAGGGCCGCAGGCCCCTGCTCTTTCGCCGCAAGGATCTCTTCCAGCGTGTGGGCGTCGGCCTCGGTGTACAGCCCGGCGCAGGTGCGCCGCAGGGCGCTCATGGTGCCCTTCTGGCCCAGTGCGTCGGCAATGTCCTCCAGCAGGGTGCGGATGTAGGTGCCCTTGGAGCAGGTCACCTCCAGCACATATTCGTTTTCGGCGGGGCTGCCGCCGTAGGTGATGCTGTAGATCTCGATGGGGCGGGCCTTGCGCTCCACGGTCTTGCCCTCGCGGGCCAGCTTGTAAAGGGGCTGGCCGCCCACCTTGACCGCCGAGTACATGGGCGGCACCTGCATCTGTTTGCCCACGAACTGCGGCAGCACGGCCCGCAGTTCCCGCTCCCCTGCCGTGACGGGGGCCGTTTCCAGCACCGTGCCGGTGATGTCGCCGGTGTCGGTGCGCTGGCCCAGCCGCAGCACGGCGCGGTAAGCCTTGTCATGATCCAGCTGCAGGTCTACGGCCTTGCTAGCACCGCCGCAGAACACTGGCAGCACGCCGGTGGCCATGGGGTCCAGCGTGCCGCTGTGGCCCAGCTTGCGGGTGCCCAGCACGCCGCGCAGCTTTGCCACCACATCAAAACTGGTCCAGTCCATGGGCTTGTCCACGATCAGGATGCCCTGCATTTATGCGTCCTCCTGCGGTGCGTCCAGCTCGGCTTCCACCTCGGCCAGGATCGCATTCTTGGCGTTTTCCAGGTTGCCCAGCAGCTCGCATCCGGCAGCGCGGTTGTGGCCGCCGCCGCCCAGACGCCGCGCAATGGCGCAGGCGTCCACACCCTTGGCGGTGCGCACGCTGATGCGGTAGCTGCCGCCGGGCTGCTGACGCAGGGTCAGGCCCACCTTCACGCCCTCAATGCTGATCGGCAGGCTGGTCAGCTCTTCCAGGTCTGCCGGGTCCACGCCGGTCTGCTCGATCTCGTCCCGGGTGAGGTAGATCAGGGCGCAGCGGCCGTCCAGATAGTATTCCAGATGGTTGCGGGCGATGCGCTCGGCCTCCATGCGGGCCCGGGGCTTGGTGTCGAACAGCAGGGTGTTCAGCTCTTCCACATGGCAGCCCGCCTCGATGAGCTTTGCCGCCACAAGGTGGGTGTTGGCCGTGGTGGCCGAGAACCGGAAGCATCCGGTGTCGGTGGCCACGCCGGTGTACAGGCAGTCGGCAATGTGCGGGGTGATGTCCACCCCCATTTCCAGAATGACCCGGTACATCAGCTCTGCGGCCGCAGCGGCAGACCCGTCCAGCAGGGTAAAGTCGGCATAGCCGCTGTTGCCCGCGTGGTGGTCGATGCACAGATCGACATGGCGGCTGTAGCGGGGCACGCCGTTGCCCTCGCCGAACAGCTGCAGCCCGGCCACGTCCACGGCAATCACCGTTTCCGGCTCGAACTCGCCCTTGAACAGGTGCGCATTGGTAAAGGCATAGCGGACCGGGATCATGTCGGAGCAGAGCACCGCTGCATTCTTGTCCAGAGCTTTCAGGGCATAATACAGGGCGCTGCCGCAGCCGACGGTATCACCGTCCGGGTTTTTGTGGCACAGGATCAAAATGTTGTCGGCAGACTTTAGGCGCTGGGCCATCTGCTGCACACTCAACGGTTCCGTCATCCGATGTTCCATCCTTTCCGCAAGGCTGTAAAGTGTGTTTTACTCCTCGGTCTCCCCGGCTTCGGGCTGTGCCTCGGCCTCACCGCTGACGTTCAGGCTGCGCAGCAGCTCATTGATGTGGGCTGCATAGGCGGCACCGTCGTCCTCCACAAAGATGAACCGGGGTGCTTTGCGGATGTGCATCTTCTTGCTCACTTCGGTGCGCACATGACCGGCGGCGCGGTTCAGCGCCTCGATGGCGGGCTTGGGGCCGTCCGCGCGGCCCATCACGCTCACATACACCTTGGCCACATCCAGGTCGGGGGTCACGTCCAGACGGGTGACGGTCAGCAGGCCGCCCTCCAGCCGCGGGTCCTTCAGACGCCCGATGATGGCAATGATCTCGCGCTTCATATCCTGCGCCAGACGGCCCATATTTTTCTGAGACATTCGGTTTCTCCTTTAAACAAACTTCTCTGGCATCGTTGCCGGTGCCAGAGAAATCCTCAAAAAATCTTAGTCGCGGTACTCTTCCATCTTAAAGGCCTCGTACACGTCGCCTTCCTTGACGTCGGCAAACTTCTCCAGGGTCACGCCGCACTCGTAGCCCTCGGCCACTTCCTTGGCGTCATCCTTGAAACGCTTCAGGGATGCGATCTCGTCCTCGGCAATGACGATGCCGTCACGGACCACACGGACCTGGCTGTCGCGGGTGATCTTGCCGCTGGTCACACGGCAGCCTGCAACGGTGCCCACGTTGGAGATCTTGTACACCTGACGGACCTGCAGCTCGCCCAGAGAGACCTCGCGGAACTTGGGTGCCAGCATACCCTTCATAGCGTCGGTCACGTCGTTGATGGCGTCGTAGATGACGCGGTACATGCGCATTTCCACCTTGGTGGCAGCGGCTTCTTCCTTGGCCACGTTGTCCGGGCGGACGTTGAAGCCGATGATGATGGCGTTGGAGGCATCGGCCAGGTCCACATCGGACTTGCTGATGGCACCGACACCGGCATGGATGACCCGCACCCGCACTTCGTCGTTGGAGATCTTCTCCAGGCTCTGCTTGACGGCCTCGGCAGAACCCTGCACGTCGGCCTTGACCACGATGGCCAGTTCCTTCATGTCGTTCTGAGCCATCTGGCTGAACAGGTTATCCAGAGTGACCTTCTGGAAGGAGGAGAACTGCTTCTCCTTGGCGGCAGCGATGCGCTGCTCGGCCAGCTCACGGGCCAGGCGCTCGTCCTCAACGGCCTCGAACAGGTCGCCTGCTTCGGGCACAGCGGTCAGGCCGGTGATCTCCACAGGGGTGGAGGGGCCGGCATCGCTCAGCAGCTTGCCCTTGTCGCTGCGCATGGTACGCACGCGGCCCACGGCAGTACCGGCAATGATCACATCGCCAGAGTGCAGGGTGCCGTTCTGCACCAGGATGGTGGCAATGGGGCCCTGGCCCTTGTCCAGACGGGCCTCGACCACCGCACCCTTGGCGCGGCGGTTGGGGTTGGCCTTGAGCTCCATGACCTCAGCTTCCAGCGCGATGCGCTCCAGCAGGTCGTTGATGCCCATGCCGGTCAGGGCAGACACCGGGATGCAGGCCACATCGCCGCCCCAG
>ENA-USZI01000983-USZI01000983.1-human-gut-metagenome-genome-assembly--contig:-NODE-983-length-20029-cov-6.403117_pt1 | contig 20029 bp, 20 predicted proteins | sample MGYA00250042_ERZ773532 | MGnify/ENA primary metagenome ERZ773532 (study PRJEB29103, sample SAMN06112036) | human gut metagenome | biome: human gut; feature: ankylosing spondylitis patient; material... | reverse complement strand
CGTACGCGCATGTCGCGACCATTCCGTTAGAACCGGTTGTATATGATGAATCGATTAAGAATAAGAATGAATTACTGCATACATTAAAGGAAAAGGCTTTGAAAATGTATGAAGACAAAGAAGCACAGTTCCCTGAACCGGAACAGATCCGTGAAATCGAGCGTGTCGTATTATTAAAGGTTATCGACAGAAAGTGGATGGATCATATCGATGATATGGAACAGTTAAAGCAGGGTATCGGTCTTCAGGCATACGGACAGCGTGATCCGGTTGTACAGTACAAGGTGATGGGCTACGATATGTTTGATGCCATGACAACCGCGATTACGGAAGATACGGTAAGACTGCTCATGCATATTCAGGTAGAGCAGAAAGTAGAACGTGAGCAGGTAGCCAAAGTAACGGGAACCAATAAAGATGAAGGTGCTTCCGTAAAAGGTCCTGTAAAGCGTGTGGAAAAAAAGGTTTATCCAAACGACCTGTGTCCGTGCGGCAGTGGCAAAAAGTATAAAAACTGCTGTGGAAGACAGGCATAAATATTGATTGTGAGGTATGGAAAGTGGTAGAATTAGACCAGTATCGATACAAAATATCAGATTATGATAAGCCGCTTCAACAGATTAAAAATTCACTGGACTTAGATAATAAGCAGAAAAGAATTGAAGAACTGGAGGCGGATATGGAAGCGCCGGGCTTCTGGGACGATACGGAAAAGTCCCAGAAGGCGATGAAAGAATTAAAAGCCTTAAAGGATTCTTTTGAAAAATATGATGCTTTAGTCCGGGGACTGGAAGATACAAAAACGCTGATTGAGATGGCGGAGGAGAAAAATGATGCCTACCTTCTGACGGAAATTGAAAGTGAAACTACGACATTTGAAGAACATCTGGAAGAACTGCGCATAGAAACCCTGCTGTCAGGCGAATACGACAGAAGCAATGCGATTCTGACACTGCATGCAGGGGCGGGTGGCACGGAAAGCTGTGACTGGTGCCAGATGCTGATGCGTATGTATACGAGATGGGCGGAACGCAAAGGATACACAACCGAAGTGATAGACTATCTTGAAGGTGAAGAAGCCGGTGTAAAGTCTGTTACGATAGAGATTTCAGGACCGGATGCCTACGGACATTTAAAGTCCGAGCATGGCGTACAACGGAGAGGAGAGTGCGCGGCGCCGGAGGCGCGGCGACGTCTCTCTCCGGCAGGCGCAGCCTGCCCGGGTTTTCGCGCGGCCGGAAGCGGCAGAGGTTCCCCCCTGCCCTGTGATTTATCGTGCCTTTCCCCCCTGAAGAATGAAATGGCCGCCAATATAGACGGCGCACTGACAGGTCATGTATTCGCAGATTTCATCCATCACCTGCGCAGTGGTCAGTTCCCGCTGACCGGCATCGCGGCGGCGGGCATTAATCAGGGCTTTGTACTGTCGCAGGATATCGCGGCTTTGTGGTGCAAGTTTCATGTGCTTTCTCCTTAACCGGCGGGCTTCCCCGCCGGATAGTAATCAGTTGCTGAATACATAGCCTTCATGGAAGACATAGCCGCTGCTGAACAGATCCCGCGCGTAAGCCTCATAATCGAAATAGACGCGCAGGGATTCAGGCACCTCGTTTAACAGGCCGTGATCCTCCACAAAGCCATAAGCAAAATCCGCCTCGCTTTCAGCCTCGCCACAATACGCCTCATCAAAGGCGTCATAGTCGCACTCGCCGGTATAGTCCGCCCAGGCCACAAACGCGGCGGCGCGTCCTTCGTCCTGCGCCTGCCGGAATGCCTCGATAAACGCCCACTTAACAGAGGATTCAGAGGCAAACTGAGACGGGATCCCTTCCCAGTCCTGAAACATAAACTCGGGGTCATCCTCGGCGGCATGCAACGCCCGGCAGGCGTCATAAAATTCGTCTTCGTCGTCGAAGTCGGTTAAATCAAACCATTTGCCAAAAATACTGCCGCCGTTGTACTGGTGATATGTGCCCACGTAGACGGCCGGAACGGTTACTGATGAAGTCATTTTTGTCTCCCTGCGGGGCGGTGTAACCGCCCCGGTCGTTAATCAGTCCAGCGCGGCGTAAATAGCACTGCATTCGGGGTGAAAGGTGATGTGATTCCAGAGCTGGGCATCACGCAGCATAGAAAGGCGGGTCAGGGCCGGATTACTGCTGTCTTGATTTGCCGCCAGACGACGGTTAACGGCCAGCGATGTCAGAATAATGCCCGCGGCGTCGGCGCTCACAATGCGATCAAACCAGTTTTCACTGTTGACCAGATGAACCCGGCCACAATCCGGCATCATGTAACCGCCGCCCTCTGGCAGCCGGATAAAGTGCCAGAACTCACTGCTGTATTCAGGCATCCATTGTTTCGCCAGCGCATACACCTGCAATTCTGCGAGCATAAAATCCGTGCCGAACAGGTACGGCATAAAAGACAGGCGGTCGGACTCCTCAACATTCAGGACCGGGCATGTATTCACATACTGCATGGATAAACCTCCGTAATCACATAGACTGCGGCACCGGGTTGTGCCGTGCCGACACGTCAGCCCGGCGGAAAGCGGAAGATGCAGGGGCGACACCGGAGGCCGCAGCGCAGATAAAGCGCGAAGCGGGTCTGGACGGTTTTCGAGCGAAACCTGAGCGAGAAAACGACGGGAAGAACGGCGAGCATCATAAAAAACCTGCGACCGGGCGAGGATGGCGGCGTCAGCGCACCCTTGCATCTGCAGCGGCCGGGCTAAAGTGAAGGCACGGCACTACCCGTCGCGATGCAGGAGGTTGAATACAGGGTTTCTCTCCCCCGTTTTTTGACCACCGGGAGAAAAGCGGAAGCAGATGTCGCAACGCGACAGACGCAGTAATAAGGCCACGGACCGGAGGGATGGGGCCGGGTGAAGCGGAGCCGGCGGCAACGGCAAGCCGGCGACTGCCTTATCCGGGGATGGCGGCGCCAGCGAACTCCAGCCTCTGCGGCTGCCGGGCTAAAGTGAAGGCACGGCACAGCCAGCACACGGCACGGCGATAACAGAGGGTTGTGTTCACCCAAAAGGCCCGGAAACCGGGCCGGGTGGACGCGGAGCCGGCACGGCGACATCCTTATCGCACCACACCTCCTGTGCCGGCAGGCTGACAAGGGAGGGTCCCCCTCCCCTGACGCTCCGGGCTGTCACTCCTGAGTTCTGCTGGCGCGGGCCTCTCTCACCATTTCCCTTAAAACCCGGCGATCAAACCAGCGCCGGACCGGAGTGTCCGTAAAACGCAGCTGATCAGCGATAACCCCTGCGCTCCTGATAGTTTCCTCCCGCTCGTTAACCAGGGTGAGCAGGACCGGGCAGAATCGCGCATCGCGAATCAGAATGGCATCGAGGACCTGATCCAGCCTGTCGGTTTCGTCTTCGTCCAGGCAGTTATCATGATCATACTCCACGGCCAGCAAGCGCCAGTCACCGATCCGCCTGTCCATCAGACGGGGAGTGACGGACGGCGTCAGCGCGGCGGCGATGCGCTTCGTATCCCGGTGGACGATTTCCGATATCTGCGTGAGGGAGGCTTTCAGGAAGGCCAGCAGATCGTCACATTCCGCCGCTGTCAGCCACTCCTGAGCGTAAGGCAGGCGGATAACCTGACAGTCAGCCAGCCGCTCCGGATGCGGATATGCCTGCACCGGAAAGAGATGCAGACGAGCCGGGGTTCCCGCCAGCCGCCGGGCGCTGGCGAGCAACAACGCTGCCCGGCCATACGTCAGCGGCTGACAAAGCTGTTCCGTAAGCGTGAGGATTTCCACGCCACTGAGAGAGCCGCAGGCGGCAAGCCAGCCGGGTACGGTTTCGGGGGCGACGGGCGCCATATCAACAGTGTCGGGCCAGCCAGCCTGGCGCAGCATCCGGTCGCCGTGACGCAGAATAAGCGCGTTAAGGGTTTCATTTTTCATCATTATAGTCTCTGTCCGGGGTATATCGTCCCGCCGCGTGGCGGGGCGATCTGCTGTCAGCTTTTCAGTAATGCGCGCACTTTCGCTGTATCCGCCAGGCGGCGCATTACGCTTTCCGGCACCGGTTGATTGCGATCCCGTGCGGTCCATTCCCTGTCCCACAATGCCTGTTCGGCGGTAATCAGCAGGGTTTCAAGCAGGTCAACCGGCACAGTCACCCTCTGCCCGTTCTCTTTCACCTGGTCTATCAGTGCCATCACCAGGCCGGCTGACACGCCCGACTCAAGCCGTTGTTCTTCCGGTATGACATCCATGCGTTCCAGTACTGCCCTTACGTCCTGTTCTGAAAAGGGATATTCCATCCCGTCAGCCAGCGCCTCAATATCCGCCGGGGTCCAGATAATCAGGTTCAGCGGGGTTTCTGCGGGATATTGCTCACTCAGCATCCTGCAAAGATCTTCACGGGTTCCGTACATGTTCTCTCCTCAATCCAGAAAGCTTTCATCGAGCATCAGTGCAATATTGAACGCCTCATCCATCAGGACGCTGAGACGTCGCAGACTGATACCGGCAAGCCGTTCCGCCAGTCCGTCGTACCGGTAGTGGTACGTGTCTTCCAGCACTTTCAGGGTGGTTTTCAGGTCGCAAAGATTGTTCGCCAGCCCGGCCATATCGCGGCGCAGGGCTTCGTGTCCGTCGTAATTCATTACGCGGCCTCCGGGAGCCATTCATCGTTCGCCGCCGGGGTATTTACGGCCCGGTGCATGGCGGCCAGTCGTTCGGTTCCGGCCCGGTGGTACTGCGCCAGCATTTCGATGCCGATATAGCGGCGTCCGGCACGGTATGCAGCGACGCAGGTCGAACCGCTTCCGGCAAACGGGTCGAGAACAATCGCGCCCGGGGCGCTGAATGACTCAATCAGCGGCTGTAGCGCCTCCACCGGTTTCTGGTTTGGGTGCAGAGGGTTGCCGGTATACGGGAAAGGCATCACATCCGGCAGCGGTCTGAGGGGTGGCACCGGGCGGCCTTTGGCAAGGACATAAGCCCCTTCATGGCAGTAGTCCACAAATCCGCGTCGGGCCCTGGCGTTACGACGGTTGGAGGCATAGTTTTTGGTGAACACAAGCTGGCCCACGGCATAGAATCCTGCCGCCTTCCACGCGGCCATAAAGCGGTCCACACGGTTCCAGCCGTAGAAGCTCACCATCAGCGCGTCTTTTTTGATGATGTGATACATCTCCAGCGTGGCCGGTTGCAGCCATTCGTCCGTCACATCCCCGGCAATCTGTCTGCCCTGGCGGTCCTTAAAACCGACGAGGTAAGGCGGATCGGTCACAATAAGGTCCACGGCACGGTCGGGGAATCCGCGCATCACATCAATACAGTTCCCGAGAATGAATCTGGACATGGCAGCACTCCTGTAGTCTGAGGGGGCAGGAGGCATCACCGCGATACCGTTCCCTGCCGCACGCTGCCTGTTCATCGCGTCCGGTCACGGGTCAGGCCGACCGTGGAATACCGCAGCCGTCAGTCTTTTCGACGGTAAGGATATGCCGCGAAAGCGGCTTGAAGGGCGTTCCTTAAAAGGGCGAGGGACTGGCGTACACTCTCAACGACGCCGGGCCGGAGCGGAAAAACCGCCCGTCCCGTACCAGACCGGACGCGAGACACTGGCAGCGGGCGGCAGGCTTGCGTTAACTCCAGGCGAACGGGGAATTACCGGCATACCTGTCCACAAATCCGGGGCTTAAGATTGTGGATAACCTGAAGGCAAACGACGGAGAAGCGCGGGAGAACAGACGCCACCACGTCTGTTCTTTTTTTGAACAACCGGAAAGTTTGTATCAGCGGTTCAGGGATTTATCCCCGGCCAGGGACAGGCCAATATAGACGCCAGCCCCCCAGATGACCTGCGACAAAATGAAAACCCACTGCGGAACGTCGAAAACCAGAAGCGGAAGCAGACATACCGTCACAATGCCAATCAGCCGGCTGCCAAATTTTCTTCGCACCGGTTCACTGCTGTCGACGGGAATGCGGGCGAGACGGAGAACATTTCTGAATCCTGGTGACATGAGAACCTCCCTGGGATGCCAGTCATTTGAAATCGGTGTAGTAGTGGATGTGATTCGTTGTTAGTCACCGAATGCACGCCGCATATTTTTCTTTATTTCCCGGGTATCCGACCCGGACACCGGCGCGGCAGATGCTGTCGGCGTATCCGGTACTGCAGCTGCAGCCCTGTTCACGTCAGCGGTGCCGGCCATCTGCTGAACCAGTGCCTGCAGCTCACTGACCGAGGTGGGCGGTACCGGCATACTGGCCAGCAGGCGCGGCAGCTCCGGTGCCGTCGTGTGGAGGGCAAGACCGGTGATAATCAGGTTTCTCAGCAGATCGCCACGCAGACGGGATGACGCTTCCGTCAGCACACTTTCCACCCGTTCCCCACTCCGGCCATTCTGAAGCGTCAGGGTGTAACGCCGGCGCTGGTATTCTGTCTCCGGTGACACGGGCAGAGCAGCCCCACCATTTTCGGGCTCATCCGGAAGGCCGGTGAGTGAGGACCAGGTTCCGGAGACCAGGGCCATCACGGCGCAAAGGCGGACAGCGCTCAGCTGCCCGGCAAAGAACACCGGGATCAGCGCCGGTAAACGGGCATCCACCTGGTATACCACCGCCCCGGCGGTGGCGGCGGTACGGATGAACTCACCGCGCAGGGGCTGTGAGATGGTGCTGATGGTTGCCATTGCTGCGATGTCGGTGCGATCGTCGCTGTGCAGATAGAAAGAATACTGGCCGTCCGGCACGTTTAGTCCTCTTTATTGTAAAGGGCAATCTCCCTGGCCAGCGCCATCTGCGGATCGCCTATAACCTCGATACGGTCAGGAGCCAGAGGCCAGGCCTGACGGATAGCTTCTTCTATGAGGGAAGCCCCTCCCCCGACCAGGAATACCCGGTTAACGTTCCTGAAGGCCGTCAGCTCACTGGTGACACGCGCGCCCAGGGAAGTGATTGCCTCTGTTATTTTGTTCCGAACCTCGTCAATTTTACCGGCATCGTTGATCACACGCTGCAGATACTGACGATCATTGCGGTTGCGGATGATAGTGTCAGCGATGAGGGCGCTGGTTTCGCTGTCTGCCGCCCGCAGCGCGCCTGCAGCTGCGCGGGTGACCTGTGACACGCCGACAGACGGATTACCGTGCACCGCACTGATATCATCAAACTGGCCGACAATCACACCGGCATCGAGCGTGGTGCCACCGAGATCGATAATCAGGGTGGTCTCAGCGGGGCCGGGCTTCAGCTCCGCGAGACGGGAGAACGCCGCCGGTAGTGATTCCGGCATCACCTTCACGTCCGTTACGGTAAATGCCCTGCCCTTATTCAGAACCAGCTCACGCATCAGGTTTTCCCGTTTGCGTCGTATGTTCTCCTCGTTCCGCTGGCAGTCCCCGTCGTAATACTCACTCAGGGGCAGCGTCACGGTCAGGCTCACCGGCTGCGGCTCCAGTCCGCTGTTCAGCAGCGCATGATGCACGGCCAGCAGGTTGAGATCACCGTACTGATATTCCACGTTTGTTGTCGGGATGGCATCCCGGCTGACGCTGTCCCAGGTGTATTTCAGCGTGCCCACCTGATAATTGAAGGTTGCCGCACTGAATTCTGCCACTTTCCAGCCATGCCTGAAGGAGTTCGCAGAGACTCGTGTCTGAAGCTCATCTCCTTCAAACCATGCCAGCTTAACATTAGTTGAACCATCATCGCAGTAAATATTCATCAATATGCTCCGTTAATTACACTCAATTTGATACCAATTATAAGAGCAAAATGAAAAAAACAAAGTAACATTTCTCAATATGAGCAATATAAAAATATCAAAATGATTAATAGTAGCATTTTGAACATCTTTATTTACTCAAAATGTTCTTAAGGCAGGGGATCTGGATTATCGTCACGCTGTTAAATATGTCGCGGTAGGGATACCCGTTACCGGATACCCCCCGCACAGATCCCGGCGTGCGCGATTTACGCACCGGGCTCCTGCCTCGGGTGTCTGGCGGTGAACCGCTCCACAGGCCATGGATGAAGAACCCGAACCCTTGGTAGCCATGCGGCTGCCAGTTTGTTTGCTTTCGTCCAGGTCGTATCATCCTTCTGGCTCCTGCGCCTGAGCGCCCGGCGCCAGAGGTTTGTTACGTGTGTCCTGAACTTCTGCATGGTGGGGAAGTTGCCCGGTACCGAGTGATAGTTCAGGTATCCCTGAACCACTCTCCTGAGCCATTTTCCCTGTTCGGGGATTGAGTAATGCCAGCGCCTTCGCAGACCGTCTTTGATGGCTTTCAGAGTTGCCGTCATCCGATCCCGGCGGGTCTTTCGTATCAGCATGAACCTGCCGTTGCGATCTTTCCCGCTGATGTGCGTGAACCCGAGGAAGTTGAACGTTTCTGGTTTGCCTTTTCCCCTGATGGCACGGTTTTCGGCAGCGAAGCGGCCGAACTCCATCAGACGGGTTTTCTCCGGGTGAACCGTGAGTCCGAACTCCCTCAGTCTGCGCTGCATGGCTATACGGAAGCGCCGGGCATCGTATCGTTTGTCGAACCCGATGACGATGTCATCGGCGTATCTGACCATTACCACATTGCCTGTGGCATAGCGACGTCGCCACTGATGCGCCCACAGATCGAAGACGTAGTGGAGGTATATGTTTGCCAGCAGCGGTGAGATGACCGCACCCTGTGGGGTGCCTTCCTCCGTTGCTCGCCATTGACCCTCCTCCGACGTCCCGGCTGTGAGCCACTTACGTATGAGCCTGATTACCCTCCGGTCGCCGATCCGATGCTCTGTGAACCTGATCAGCCATTCGTGGCTCACCCTGTCAAAGAACTGACTGATGTCGGCATCCAGTACCCAGTTTACGTTAGTGCGTACCAGCCCTGTGGCCAGTGCGTCCAGTGCATCGTGCTGGCTTCGCCCGGGTCTGAACCCGTATGAGAACCCCATAAAGTCGTTTTCATAGACTGCGTTCAGGATTTTCACCAGCGCATACTGGACGATCTTGTCCTCCAGCGAGGCGATGCCGAGCGGGCGTTGTTTTCCATCCGCTTTTGGGATGTAGTGACGCCTGCCGGGCTGCGCCCTGTAGCTGCCCTGATGTAGCCTCCGGTGCAGATCTGTTATGTTGTTCTTCATGTTTCCGGCGTAGTCCATCCACCTGATGCCATCCACTCCGGCGGCCGCTTTCCTGCTCAGGGAGAGGAATGCGGCTTCCAGTGCTTCGACTGTCAGCAGGTGGAACAATGCTGTAAACCGTTCTTTCTTCCGCTGCTTCGCAGCTTCCCGCACGCGTGACAGCCTCTGTGACATGCTTTCCCGGCTCTGTGTCCGGCGCATGTGTGGCTGTTCCGCGTTCCCCTTGGCCCCGCTCCTTCGCTCCACTGACTCCGCTCCTTTCGGGTTGTTCGCCTGCTTCGCCGCTACTATGAGCGAGTCCGACTTCTCCTCTCCGTACATCACCGGCTATGACTCCTCGTCTTCCCGGTGCGGGCCATCTCCGACACTGGCAGATGGTCAGAGGGGAGATCTCCCGGTTCCCGCGTAGAGATCGTATTGACATGCCAGGGTCTCAGACCCCGCCGGGTCCATGTGGCACTCGCAGTATCGCACCCTATGATGTTGCCTTCCGTTAACAGTACAACGTCGGCACCCGGTAATTTAATATACATTTCGTGGCTCAATGGCTGGCCTGTCAACACCCCTGTCAACGCTTCGCCCCATACCTCGCGGTATGCAACGCATGACTCGGGGACCTTGTGGATTGCTGGTCCTTCAATGGTCGGGGACTTTCACCCCTTGATCTCTACCGGTCTCCCGGCGCACACTGTATATATATACAGTTTCAAGCGAGGGGAAAATACGATGAAGTTCATTCCTGCAGTATCAGAAGCCAGCATAGTAAAAATTCCTTTGTTCACAGAGCGATGCCCTGCGGGTTTTCCGTCACCGGCTGCGGACTACACTGAGTCTGAACTGGATCTGAATGAGTACTGCATTCACCGGCGCCACTCCACCTATTTTGTCAGGGCGATTGGCAACTCAATGACTGATATTGGCCTCTATTCCGGCGATCTGATGGTCGTGGATAAAGCAGAACAGCCGCGGCACGGGGATATTGTTATCGCGGAAATTGAGGGTGAATTTACGGTAAAACGCCTGCTTCTGACGCCACGGCCGGCCTTGCAGGCGATGAACCCGGACTTCCCTTCCCTGTACCCGGATCCGGAAACGCTGCAAATTTTCGGTGTGGTGACGGCCTTCATTCATAAAACCCGGGGGACAGACTGATGTTCGCCCTGGCCGACGTCAACTCCTTCTACGCCAGTTGCGAGAAGGTTTTCAGGCCGGATTTGCGCGGCAAACCTGTCGTCGTTCTCAGTAACAACGATGGCTGCGTTATTGCCCGGAGTGCTGAAGCCAAACGGCTGGGTATAAAGATGGGAACCCCCTGGTTCCAGCTCAAAGAGGCGCAGTTTCCTGAAAAATTGTACGTTTTTTCCAGCAACTACGAGCTCTACGCGAGCCTGAGTAACCGTGTGGTCGCCCTGCTGGAAGAGCTGTCGCCCCGCGTCGAACAATACTCAATTGACGAATGTTTCCTGGATGCCCGGGGAATTGGCCACTGTATGGATCTGGAGGATTTTGGCAGGCAGCTGCGTGGGCATGTTCTCAGTGGAACCGGACTGACGATCGGTGTCGGCTTCGGCGCCACAAAAACACTGGCCAAATCGGCGCAGTGGGCGTCAAAGGAATGGCCACAATTCAGTGGGGTGCTGGCGCTGTCGCCCGAAAATCCACGCAGAACGGCAAAATTACTCAGCCTGCAGCCGGTGGAAGAAATCTGGGGCGTAGGGAACCGGATAGCGAAAAAGCTGCACGTTATGGGGATCACCACCGCCCTGCAGCTGTCGCTGACGAACCCTACATTTATCCGGAAAAACTTCAACGTAGTGCTGGAGCGCACGGTACGTGAGCTGAACGGCGAGAGTTGCATTTCGCTGGAGGAAGCGCCGCCGCCGAAACAGCAGATTGTCTGCAGTCGCAGCTTCGGGCAGCGGATCACCACCTACGAAGAAATGCGCCAGGCCGTCTGCCAGTATGCCGAGCGCGCGGCGGAAAAGTTGCGCGGTGAGCGACAGTACTGCCGGCATATCAGCACCTTCATCAAGACATCCCCTTTTGCGGTTAATGAGCCGTATTACGGTAACGTGGCCACGGAAAAACTGAACACCCCTACCCGTGACACCCGGGACATTATCGCGGCAGCGGTCAGGTCTCTGGACAGGATCTGGCTCGATGGCCACCGCTACGCAAAAGCGGGGATAATGCTCAATGATTTCAGTCCGAACGGCGTCGCGCAGCTGAATCTGTTCGATGACGTGCAGCCACGGCCGCACAGCGATGCGCTGATGAAGGTACTCGACGGCATTAATCATTCCGGACTCGGGAAAGTCTGGTTTGCCGGACGGGGTATTGCGCTGGACTGGCAGATGAAACGGGAGATGCTGTCACCGGCATATACCACCCGCTGGAAGGAGCTGCCGGTTGCCCGTTTCTGACCGTCGAAATGACAGACGGGACTTGCCGCAAGAGCTTACTTTACCGATCATACAGATGACTTGTCTCAGGGGGGAACCATGACAAATATCATTCTGTGTGATGTGACTGCCAGCATCAGCGAACTTAAAAACGATCCGGTGGCCACCGCCAGTGCCGGCGGCGGCTACCCGGTCGCGATTATTGACCGCAACCGCCCTGTTTTTTATTGTGTGCCCGCGGCTCTGTATGAACAAATGCTCGATGCGCTGGACGAAAAAGACCTGGTGCAATTGATCACAGAACGTCAAAACCAGCCGCTGCGTGAAGTGGATCTCAATCAGTATCTGTGATGTGCTCCGGTGCGAGGAGCAAGGAATGTATTAAATCAATGTTAAGGAACAATATGGGTAGCAAAATCGCAGGTGTGGTTTTCTTATTCTTCACTGTCTGGGGAATGGCTTCAGTGATTGAATTGCAGTACTGGCGTAACGCTGATACCTATCCTGTCTGGCTGACAAAACATCTCCGGATCTCTCCCGAAAATAACGAAAAGAGCCTGATAAGGATAGGAATGGAAACCTTTGACAAGGTATGTGGTGATAACAGGGGCCTCCTTGCCGTCACCCAAAAACAAAACGGTATGTTTATGCGCTGTGATGATTCCCCCGGATTTTTTTCATGGTTCAGCGGCGTTTACAAAGTCAGTTAATCAGATAACGTGTTGGACTTTCAATATGTTACCCACACGGTTATCCCCCGTTACTGTGGATAATCAATATATTGTGTCTCTGGCAGCTGTTTTTCCTACCATATGTAGTCCTTCCCCGTTCTTTTTTGTGATCGGACAGTGTGAAAAATGACATCACAGTAGAGACGCTGCTGACGGGATAATGTTCATCAATGGTCGTAAGATTGGCCGGGACTGGTTACCCGTCGGACTAAGGGCCGGCCAACGCGCAGCGACGGCCGCTGGCTTTAAAAATGCCGGCGGAAATTTAAAGATTAAGCCGCATACTCTACTAAATTTTGCAAATTTCACTCAACATGCTTCGTTCAGATCCCAACAGAGCTTTCACCATCGCCTGTAATAGCCGTCCTGCTGCGTGATTACTCCGCTCAACGGGTTGATAGCGACAAGCCAATACCTGTTCGTGACAGGCATTGATTGAACCGTTGTCCCAAACTAATAATGAGCCGACGATGCAGGTGGGGCCGTGGTCCCAGACAGATAACCTGACAGATGACGCAGGTGGGACCGTGGTCCCAGACAGATAACCTGACCGACGACGCAGGTGGGACCGTGGTCCCAGACAGATAACCTGACCGACGACGCAGGTGGGACCGTGGTCCCAGGCAGATTACCTGACCGACGATGCAGGTGGGACCGTGGTCCCAGACAGATAACCTGACCGACGATGCAGGTGGGACCGTGGTCCCAGAGAGAATATTCAGGCCAGTTATGTTTTCTGGCCTGTGAGAAAGGAAATGAAGTAAAGGGAGATAACCGTAGACTAAAGCGTGTCCGCATCAGACTCCTGGTTTCTCAAGCTCCTTAAGAATGGCTTCTATTTTCTCTATACACTCCGCAGGAATGCGGGACCTATCCAGGTTAAGCACTATTTTATCGCCCTTATACAATGCTGTTGCCCCTGGAGCAAACTGATGACGTGAGCTCAGATTAACTCTTGATGCGCGAGATTGTTTCAGTACGGATGTTAAAAGACTAATGACCTCTTCAGCTTCAAAGATTAGTCCCGCTTTCTTCTGATCGTGGAGAGTCTCAGCCTGCTGCTTCAGTAATTCTTCTTTATCTGCAAAAGCCTTCTGAAGGGCTTCACCTGACCGGGCAGACAGTTCTCCAGGATGTGCAAACAGGGCAACAACGGATTTAGGCAGTTTGGCCGTATTGATACAGCGGGTAATGATCTTACGAGAGATGTTTTCCGCATCGGCAAGCGCAGAAATATTTCCGGCAAACTCATTCTGCAGCCGGCTTGTATAACGCAGGCCACGTTCATAAGCACTCGTCGGCCGATAATCGTTACCCAGCCGGGACAATGCAGCCATCTGCTCGTCGTCCAGTTCACCAACCAGAATGCGATAATCACTTTCCGTCAGGATTGCGGCTTTACGGCGACGGCTGCCGTCTGCAATTTCTATGACATCAGAAACCCGGCGGCCGAAAGCTGGAGTCTGCTGACCGGTCAGTAAAAATGAAGGTATGAGATCATCCAGAGCATCTTCGGTAAGTAGTTCCTGATCACGCTCATTTCCTGACCATACGCGTGAGGCGCTCTCAACAGACTCTCCCCGGAGCACCTCAAGGGTAAATTTTACTTCCCGTCCACATACCGGAAGAGAGATAGCATTACCGCGGGCCATAGCACCCACGCGCGCAATTAATGAATCCACCATCGGCGCGGCCGGCGCCGGTGATGAAGTATCTTCAGTCGATTGAGTATGTGTGGTATGCCTTGGAATGACAGGGGCACGCTTCATTATCTAATCTCCCAGCGTGGTTTAATCAGACGATCAAAAATCTCATTGCAAACAGGCTCCCAGATAGAGAGGGCATTACGCCAGGCACCGGTTGAAGAACGTTGATCAATAGCCTGTTCAAAAACGGTTCTCATACGGATCTGACCTTTGCCGACTTCATCCGTTTCGCGCACAACATTTTTAAGGACCATGCTTCCCCAGGCATCCCGAATTTGTTCTTCCATCCACGGGGACTGCGAGCCATTATTATTACTGTATTTGGTAAGCAGAATACGGACATCTGGCTCGAAGCCTTTAAGATCCACGTTCTTAAGCAGGTCACGAAGCATATCGAAAAACTGCAGTGCGGAGGTGTAGTCGAACAGCTCTGCCGGAGTAGGGACAATCAGAACATCAGCAGCGCATACAACATTTATCGTACCGATACCAAGGTTGGGTGCACTGTCGATAACTATCACGTCATAATCATGAGCGACAGTTTCAATGGCCAGACGGAGCATCAGGTGCGGGTCAGCAGGTAATTTGCCTTCGTCAAATTTCCCCATCAGCTCGGTTTCAATGCGGTGCAGTGCCAGACAGGACGGGATGATATCAAGGCCAGGCCAGCAGGTGGGCTTTATAGCGTAGCTGGCGTCATCCTTTTCCCCAAGATAAAAGGGCAGGAGAGTGTCCTCAGCATGAATATGAAGATCGGGCACCCATCCGTGATACATAGAAGCAGTTCCCTGTGGGTCATTGCCTTCAACAAGCAGAACACGGAGTCCTTTCAGAGCAAGATCCTGAGCCAGGTGAACGGATACTGAGGTTTTGTAAACACCACCTTTGTGAGCTGCAACGCCAATCACCGGCGGAAACGCATCTTCAGCACGGCGCAGTCGTGTACCAAATACATCCCGCATGTGATTGATTTGTTCGATGGTATAACCAACGCGTTGCTCAACTCTCCCACGGGTTTCCATATCAGGGTGCGGCAGCCGGCCAGCTTTCTCGGCATCCCTGATAGCCTGAGATGACACGCCAACTAAATCAGCTGCTTCACCAATCCTCCAGCGCCGGGTTATTTTCCGGGCTTCCGGACTGTCATCATTAAACTGCGCAATGGCGATTGCTTTCGTCATTTCATGACCAGCACTTATGCACTGGTTGAGTGTATCCATGAGTCCCATACTGAACATCCTTTAATCATCACTTTGCATTATTTTATTAAATCTTGGAATTTATTGCAAAGCAACAATAAAAACGCAAAGTGCACGAAAAAGTGCAAAGTGAACCGCATTGGGTGATGCAAAGACCGCAGGGGAGTACAAAAGAGTACATACCGCAGCCAATATTAATCACTGCCGCTCGCCGCAGTAAGCGATCTCACGGAGTGAGAAAGCGGCGAGGAAGCGGAAAATCACAGAATTCACAGATTGCACGTACGTCGGGTTGCTTAAGATGGCTCGGGATCAGCCAGTTATAATGAAATTGACTGCGATATGTAATATATTGACTGTGGCATGATACTTACTGTATCTGTGTCGAGAAAGAGGAAAGACGACTCAGCATACCGCAGTCAATGTTTCATTGTTGTACCTGTAGATCTCAATCTTCCAGAGCGTATTCAGGAAAATCAGGCCAGGGTTCTGGATACCTGGTGTGGCGCTTCCGGCCTTGTATCTGAGTTATTCAAGGTCTCGATCCAATAATTGATCCCAAGGAGATCATAGTGAGATCCAAAAGAGATCCCCGGATCGCTCCAGCATGCGCTGTAACTGGCTTTAACGTCTGTCTGGATCGACTGCGGAATGTAAAATGTTGACTGTTATATGCATAATCTAATACTGTGATATGCAACGGTATTTACTGAGGTATGTATATCCGTTGACTGCGATACGTATTACTACATCCTTTTGTGGATAACCGTTGAGGATCAAGATGACGAGCGAAAATAACAGCTTACTTCTGAACCTTCAGGAAGTTGATAAGACAACCGGCGAAGTTGTTAAGCTGGATGTCAACAGCACCAGTACCGTGCAGCCAGTAGCGCTCATGAGACTCGGTCTCTTCGTCCCAACTCTGAAATCAACAGGGAAGAGCAAGGCGAACCGGAAAAACGTTACAGACGCGACTGAGGAGCTTGTACAGCTGTCTATTGCCAAAAGCGAAGGGTACACTGACGTTAAGATCACCGGTTCGCGTCTTGATATGGACACGGATTTTAAAGTCTGGCTGGGGATAATTCGTTCCATGTCGGAGTATGGGGTAAAAAGTGACACCCTGGAACTGTCGTTCGTCGAATTCGTTAAGATGTGCGGATTTAACTCCCGTCGTTCAAACAAAAAAATGCGCGATCGCATCAGTAATTCCCTGTTTAAACTTGCCTCGGTTACGCTGAAGTTCCAGAGCGAGACCAAAGGATGGACCACCCATCTGGTGCAGTCAGCCTATTATGACATCACCGAGGATATCGTTGAGATAAAGGCTGAACCTAAGCTGTTTGAGCTTTACCACATGGACAGAAGGGTACTGCTGCGGCTGAAAGCCATTGACGCCCTGCAGCGCAAGGAATCAGCCCAGGCGCTTTATACCTACATCGAAAGTCTTCCCCAGAATCCTGCACCTATTTCCATGAAACGGATGCGTGACCGGCTGAATCTCACCTCAAATGTCTATACGCAGAACCACACGGTGCGTAAGGCGATGGAGCAGCTGCGGGATATTGGTTATCTGGATTACACCGAGTTTAAACGTGGCCGAGCCACCTATTTCAGCGTGCATTATCGCAACCCCAAACTCATCAGTGGTCCTGTGAAGGTTCCGCGCAAAGAGGAAGAAGAGAAGGCGCCAGAGCAAAATTATGACGAAGTCATTAAGGCGCTGAAGGCTGCTGGCATCGATCCTCTTAAACTGGCTGAAGCCCTCTCAGCGATGAAGCCAGAAAATTGACTGCGATATGCATATCATGACTGCCGTATGCCGCTAAGGACATTCCATTGACTGTGATATGCATCACGCATACCGCAGTCAATGTTTATTCTCTATCATCTCTGCCCGGATCGAACAATATTGACTGTAATATGTGATTTGGGGTCGTGATACGCAGATATTGACTACGGCATGCGGGTTAAATGGGGGTAATCCCTGGTCTGTTAACCATTCCATGGGTGATAACATGCCACAGTCAATTTTTCAGTAAAGCTCTATACCCCTTATGAAAATCTCAATCGGGTGCTGAGACGGTCATGTTACCTGACGGTATCCGTTCCCCTGTGTACTGCAGGTTTAGCCCGGAAGGATGAGACTGCAGCTGTCTGTATAACCCGGCGCCAGCTTCACACTGCTAAATGCGATTAGGAAACGGGAGCCGGATGGCAGAAAGGTGTTGGCCACAGATGGTGAATGACTTTCGCGGTTAACGGGATGATTTGCTGAGCTTCCAGGAAAAACGCACAGTGGGATGCACGGCCAGTATGCCTGCATTGTGCCCTGTCTTGACTGCGGTATGTTGATGCCTGCAGGATTGCAGGTCACCGGGTAAGACCATGGCGGTTCAGTCATCAGCATGATGGCCTGGTGTGCTAGAGCAGGGAGGGGGCTGAATGCTCTCTGCTCCTGTATTCCGTATTAGCGGAATACAGGACGTCATGCCAGGGCCGTCAATCTCAGCCGGCCGGGGGCAGGGAGCGAAGGATCTCCGCGGCATCTCGCCCATCACCGGTAAAGGGAACGGCCAGGGTGGCAGCCATGTCCAGCGCAAATACCCGGGTATAGACTTCCATCGAGCGCGGATCCTTATGCCCGGCCAGTGCCTGGATGACCTTCCTGGGCTGCCGGTGATAAAGCATGTGCATGATATAGCTGTGCCGGAAAGTATGCGGCGTTACCGGAATCGAAAAATGCACGCCGTCAGCTTCAGCCCGCTTCACCGCCTGTTTCAGCCAGTTGCGCATTGTCTCATCCGTGACCGGCCATAACGGCTCACGCCGGCGGGGGCGGGTGGTGACCATCCAGCTTTCCATCTGACGCACAAAACTGGCATCCGTCAGCGGTACCAGACGCACTTCATCTTTTGGCGGCCGGCCACGACGTGCCCGCACTTTTTCCGACAGCACCCGAACAAAAGGGCGCAGACCATCCAGGTCGAACGATTCCGGGGTGAGCGTCCGGGCTTCACCGATACGGATCCCGGTATTCCACATGGTGGCGAACAACATGTGGTGACGCTGGTCAGGCATATACCAGAGGAGGGCGCTCACTTCCGGCGCCAGGAGGTAAGCCGGCGTGGCACCTGTTGAGGTGGCCATCCGCCGGAGTGCCACCGCGGTCGCAAAATCAACGCCCGGGGCGATCGGCAGCAGAGAGACGCGTTCTGGTGAATTCTGCAAGGGAATGATGCTGTTCATGAGTTATTTTTCACGTAGCGCACGCACTGTTTATGGATACAGGTATTTTGCACCTGACGGGCCGATCCTGCCATGACAATAAATCGCAGCGCGCGGATCCTTTTGTTGTCTTATCCCGCATTATTGCGGGTAAAACCAAATGCGTAAAGGATCGTTTTTCTGCTCAGATCCTCCATGAAGCCAGTAATGACGCGGGTTGATGGCTGTTTTACGGTTTTTGGGAGAATTGGGGTAATGCCAGGACAAACAGGATCGAACAAAAAAAGGAAGGGAGCAGGGAAGGGGAGGATGCGCTACGTGAATTCTGACCTGGTACACCCCTGTAACCCTGTCAGTTTTCACGCAGCGCAATGTGGTTGCCGACTACTGCCCAGTTGAGATGACGGCCGGCATCCTGATGCTGACTTAATATACGGATAATAATAATTTCAGTATCAGTCTGCAGAAAATAAAGCATATGTCATTCAACGGGTAGTGCCAATATGTATTCCCCCAGTTCAGGACGGGGAGTACCGATATTATGAGCACTCCAAAACAAAAAAAAAGCGGAGAGCTGATTAATATATCTGTCGGCCCTCTCCTCACCGAAAATGGTGGTAGCCGTAATACCAGATATCCTCAAGATCCTGACTGGCTTTAGGTGTGAGTTTAACGTTTTTCACCGGCAGGCTTTGTGCCTGCTTTAACTTTTTTCAGGAACGCGTCCTTTTCCCACACCACAGGCTCGCCGCTGCTCAGGCCTTCTGCCAGTAAATTCCGCAGGGTCTGGAGACGTGATTCTGCCTGTTTCTCGCGAAGGAGACGAAGTGACTCGCGGATCACCTCACTCTGCGTACGATAATCACCTGATTCAATGAGAGATTCTATGAAGTCACGGAGTTCGTGTCCGAGATCCACTGTTATTGTTCTGGCGATATACAAGCCTCACGATTGTAAGTTTAAATCTTACAATCAGTTTGAATGATACTCAAAGGTGCGTCAAGTACTGAATATTTGGGATAAATGGAGGAATGTCAGGATGTAAGTAACAGAAAAGAGGACGGCTCCTGCTGTCATCCGTCCATCTTCAAAGTAAAGTTTCTTAGTGTGTGTGGGAATAATCCTTGTTTCTGGCAAAAAATGTTATAAACCAAAAGATAATATAATTAAGAACACTCAATATCTTCCTCATCATCGCGTTCATAGCGATTTCCAGTAATTATTCTTATATCTAGAGCTGAATGGAGCATCTTATGAATTTTCATCAGACTGGCACGTTTGATTTCATTTTTTGTTGTTGGTGTACTGTCTCTGAATGCCCATTTGTAAGGTGTCAGGCTACTAATCTTGAAACCTACAATTCCAACTGTATAAAGACAAAGCATTATTTCATTAATGACATCCTGTTCTCTTGATTCTCCTTCTAAAAATTTGTTTGCTGTAATAGCACATGGATCAGTAGTATTTTGAATGGATAATTCACTTAATACCGCGTCTATAGTGTTTTTTGACATAGATGTTCTACTAAATTTATCAGGAAGATTTCTCAGTATTTCAATTGTTTCCTCAAAGGAAGGGTATATATCCCCCCATTCTTCTTTTAGAGATCTCAGGCGCTTTAAGGAATAGACTGCCTCCGCTTT
>ENA-USZI01000973-USZI01000973.1-human-gut-metagenome-genome-assembly--contig:-NODE-973-length-20128-cov-4.225425_pt1 | contig 20128 bp, 20 predicted proteins | sample MGYA00250042_ERZ773532 | MGnify/ENA primary metagenome ERZ773532 (study PRJEB29103, sample SAMN06112036) | human gut metagenome | biome: human gut; feature: ankylosing spondylitis patient; material... | reverse complement strand
TCACAGTCATCTCCCATTCAGATGGATCTATTTTGGGGTATTGTGTCAACGTTCGCGCCCTATTATAGCAGGGGTCGGAGAAAAAAGCTATAGTTTGTGAAGACCCTCTTGACAAAGATTCTGTTAAGGAGTATATTACAGACAACATATGAATACATGTTCATATATAAAAAGCGAGGTGAGACGATGGAGAAGCGGGATACCCCATGCTGCGAGGAGAACATCATCCACGCCGACACGCTGACGCAGGTGAAGCGCCTGCTGCCGGAGGACGAGGTGCTGTATGACCTGGCGGAGCTATTCAAGATATTCGGGGACAGCACCCGGGTGAAAATTCTATACGCCCTGCTGGAGGCGGAGCTGTGCGTGTGCGACATCGCCAAGCTGCTGGAGGTGAGCCAGAGCGCCGTGTCCCATCAGCTGCGGGTGCTGAAGACCAGCAAGCTGGTGAAGTTCCGCAAGGAGGGCAAGGCCGTGTTCTATTCCCTGGCGGACGAGCATGTGATCCGCATCCTGTCTCAGGGCATGGAGCACATTATGGAGTGAGTCCCTGCCGGATGGCAGAATCGAATCAATCAAAACAAATAAACGAGATGACAAAAAGGAGTGCTTTTCCATGAAGAAGACGTTTCAGATGATCGACCTGGACTGTGCCAACTGCGCCGCCAAGATGGAGGATGCCATCAAAAAGCTGCCCGGCGTAAAAAACGCCGCCGTCAGCTTTATGACCCAGAAGCTGACCATCGAAGCCGAGGACGACAAGTTTGACGACGTGGTCCAGCAGGCCGTGAAGGCGTGCAAAAAGGTGGAACCCGACTGCGAGGTCGTGGTAAAGTGACCTCCGAACCGGCGGAGGAGGGGGCAAAGAGCAATGACAAGAAAACAGAAAAAAAGCCTGCGCCGTATCATCCTCAGTGCAGCGCTCTATGTGCTGCTGCTCATCATCGGGGCGAAGGACCGGGGCTGGCTGGGTCTGGCGCTGTTTCTCATCCCCTATGCCGTCATCGGCTGGGATGTGCTGTGGCGGGCCGTGCGGAACATCAGCAACGGCCAGGTGTTTGACGAGAATTTCCTCATGGCGGTGGCCACCGTGGGCGCTTTTGGCTGCGGGGAGTATTCCGAGGCCGTGGCCGTCATGCTGTTTTACCAGGTGGGGGAGCTGTTCCAGAGCGTGGCCGTCTCCCGCAGCCGCAAGTCCATCTCTGACCTGATGGACATCCGTCCCGACTATGCCAATGTGGAGCGGGAGGGGGCGCTGGTCCAGGTGGACCCGGAGGAGGTGGCCGTGGGCGACACCATCGTCATCAAGCCCGGCGAGCGGGTGCCCCTGGACGGCGTTGTGGCGGAGGGTACCTCCGCCCTGGACACGGCGGCCCTCACCGGCGAGTCATTGCCCCGCCGGGTCTCCCCCGGTCAGGAGGTCATCAGCGGCTGCATCAACCAGACCGGCGTGCTGCGGGTGAAGGTCAGCAAGCCCTATGGGGAGTCCACTGTGGCGAAAATTCTGGACCTGGTGGAGAACTCCTCCGCCAAAAAGGCCAAGGCGGAGAACTTTATCACCCGCTTCGCCCGGTACTACACCCCGGCGGTGGTCTTTGCCGCCCTGGCGCTGGCCATCCTGCCCCCGGTGCTTGGCTTCGGCCCCTTCTCCATGTGGGTGCAGCGGGCGCTGATCTTCCTGGTGGTGTCCTGCCCCTGCGCCCTGGTCATCTCCGTGCCCCTCAGCTTCTTCGGCGGCATCGGCGGCGCATCCCGGGTGGGTGTGCTGGTGAAGGGGGGCAACTATCTGGAGGCCCTGGCTAAGACGGGCGTGGTGGTGATGGACAAGACGGGCACCCTGACAAAGGGCTCCTTTTCCGTCACCCGGATCAGGCCCGTGAACTGTTCAGAGCAGGAGCTGCTGGAGTGGGCTGCCCTGGCCGAGCAGTTCAGCAGCCACCCCATCTCCCTGTCCATCCGGGCCGCCTGCCGGCCCGCCCCCGATCAAAGCCGGGTGACGGATGGCGCTGAGATCGCCGGCCACGGGGTGAAGGCCGTGGTGGATGGCCGCACCGTGCTGGCGGGCAACGAGAAGTGGATGGAGACCAACCACATCCGGCCTGCCCAGGGGGAGAAGCCCGTGGGCACCGTGGTCCATGTAGCGGTGGACGGGGCCTATGCCGGCTATCTGGTGGTGGCCGACCAGATCAAGGAAAGCGCCGCCCCCGCCCTGAAAGCCCTGAAGGAGGCCGGGGTGCGCCGGACGGTGATGCTCACCGGAGATGACCCCGCCGTGGCCCGGGCCGTGGGTCAGCAGCTGGGGCTGGACCAGGTCCACGCCGGGCTGCTGCCCGGGGACAAGGTGGACTGGGTGGAGCGCCTGCTGCAGGAGAAGCGCCCCGGCGAGCAGCTGGTCTTTGTGGGCGACGGCATCAACGACGCCCCCGTGCTGTCCCGGGCGGACATCGGCGTGGCCATGGGGGCCATGGGATCTGACGCAGCCATCGAGGCGGCGGACGTGGTCCTGATGGACGACGACCTGTCCAAGCTGCCCGTGGCGGTGCGCATCGCCCGAAAGACCCTGACCATCGTCCACCAGAACATCTGGTTCGCCCTGGGGGTGAAGTTCCTGGTGCTGTTCCTGTCCGCCATCGGCCGGGCCAACATGTGGATGGCCGTCTTCGCCGACGTAGGCGTGTCCGTCATCGCCATTTTGAACGCCGGACGGATGCTGAAGGCGAAATAAGGAGGCGATAGGATGGAGTATTCCGCCATCTATGTTCGGCGCATCCGGCAGCTGTGCAGGGAGCGGGGGCTCTCCATCAATGGTCTGGCGACCATGAGCGGGGTGAAGCAGTCCACCCTGGACAACATCGTCCGGGGGCTGACCAAGAATCCCGGGGTAAAGACTATGCACCGGCTGGCCCTGGCGTTCAACATGACCCTCTCAGAATTTTTAGACTTTCCCGAACTGAATGATTACGCCTTTGACGAGGAGTCAGAGGACTGAAAGGTTTATACAAAACCCCCGGATACCACGGAACGGTACGTTCCCAAGGTATCCAGGGGTTTTGCTGTCAACGGCGGGCGGACATAGAGGTCCGTCCCTGCCCGTATTTGGGCATTTCGATGTAGGGGCGGATGTCCTCCTCCGCCCAAACGACAGTTGCCCGGGTAACGGCGGGCCGCTGGGGACAGCGGCCCCTACAGACGGCCCACATGACACGCCGTAGGGGCCGACCTCTGTGTCGGCCCGTTCACGTTACAGGACCGCGATCTTGCTTCGATACACATGGCGGTACATGGGCAGGGCTGCCAGACAGGCTCCGACCTCGGTGATCAGGAAACACAAAAAGGCGGACGCCGGCCGCAAATAGATCAGCAGAAGGGCCACGGGCAGCAGCAGCACGATATACCGCAGCAGAGAGATGACCAGGGAGTAGCGGCTGTGGCCCAGCGACTGGAAGGCGGAGGACAGGATGATATTCACAGCGGCCACGGGGAAGGACAGGGCGGTCAGCCCCAGGGCGGGTATGCCCAGGGCCAGAGCCTGTGCCCCGGCGTTAAAGCACACCCGCAGCAGGGGGGAGGCGCACAGGATGAGCAGCCCGCAGCCGATGATCCCGGTACCCACTGCCAGGAGCATACCGAAGCGGATGGCCCCGGACACCCGGCGGCGGTCGCGGGCCCCGTAGTTGAAGCTGATGATGGAGATCAGGCCGTTGTTTACACTGAAGATGGGCATAAACACAAAGGATTGCAGCTTGAAATACACGCCCAGCACCCAAACGGCGGTCTCGGAGACCCGGCGGAGGATGGTGTTCAGGCCGAAAGACATCACGCTGCTCAGCGACTGCATCAGGATGGCCGGCCCGGCGATGCGGCCCAGCTCCTCCAGCAGGGCGGGCTGGAGATGCTGGCCCCGAAGGGAGATGGGAAACTGCTCCCGCAGTCCGTGGACCAGGAACAGACCGATGACCGCCCCGGTGATCTGGCCGATGACGGTGGCCACGGCGGCCCCTGCCACGCCCATGTCAAAGACAAAGATGAGGATGGGGTCCAGAATGATGTTGAGAAGAGCCCCGGAGCCCTGAATGATCATGAACCCGGCAGGGCGGCCCATGGATTGAAGGATGCGTTCACAGGGAAATTGGGTGCATACGCCAAAGGACAGGCAGCAGCACACCTGCAGATAGGCCGTACCCTGGGCGATGACGGAGGGGGTGTCGGTGCAGGTGCGGAGATAGGCATCCGCCCCCAGCAGACCGAACAGAAAGAAGATGAGCCAGCAGAGAAAATAGAGCACCCCCCCGTGGAGGACGACGGAGCTGGCCTGGTCCATCTGTTTGGCCCCCAGCCGCTGGGACAAGACAGCGCTGAAGGCCACCCCCGTGCCCACGCAGAAGGCGATGAGCAGGGTCTGGATGGGGTAGGCGTAGGACAGGGCCAGAAAGGCATCGTCCCCCAGCCGGGCCACATAGATGCTGTCCACCAGGTTATACACCGCCTGCATGAGCATGGAGAGCATGATGGGCCCCGACATGGTGAAGATCAGCCGTCCCATGGGCATGGTGCCCAGAATATTTTCAGAGCGTGTCATCCCTCACCCCGCAGCAGCGCCTCCCCGGCCAGGTAGATGTCTCCGGCTCCTACGGTGAGGATCAGGTCGCCGGGCTGGGCCAGGCGGCGGAGCTGCCGGGTGACATCGGCCAGGGTGGGGCAGTAGATGGAGCCGGGGATCTCCAGGGCCAGGTCATTGGAGGAGATGCCCAGGGTGTTGGTCTCCCGGGCGGCATAGATCTCCGCCAGCAGGGTGATGTCGGGCACCTTGAGCACCTCCACAAAGTCGTGGAACAGCTCGTGGGTGCGGGAATAGGTGTGGGGCTGGAAGGCGCAGATGACCCGCCGGTAGCCCAGGCCCTTGGCCGTGGTCAGCAGGGCCTGCAGCTCGTGGGGGTGGTGGGCGTAGTCATCATAGACCATGGCCCCGTGGAACTCCCCCTTCTTCTCGAATCGGCGGCCCGCCCCGTGGAAGGCCCGCAGACCCTCCTCCACGGCGGCGGCGGGGACGTTCAGACAGTGGGCGGCGGCGCAGGCAGCCAGGGCGTTGCGCACATTGTGAACGCCGGGGACAGACAGGCTGATATGGGCGTAGGGCTGGCCGTTGACGATGGCATCAAAGTCCGCAAAGCCCCCGTGCCAGGTGAGGTTAGCGGCGTGGACATCCCCCTCCTCCAGGCCGAAGGTGATGGTGGGCCGGTCAAGGCCCGACAGGGCGTCCATGGTGTTGGCGTCGTCCCGATCCGCCACCACAAAGCCGGTTTCGGGCACCAGCTGGGCAAAGTGGCGGAAAGACCGCTTCACGTCCTCCAGGTCCTTGAAGAAGTCCAGGTGGTCGGCGTCCACGTTGAGGATGACGGCCACGGTGGGGAAGAAGGACAGGAAAGAGTTGCAGTATTCACAGGACTCCAGAATAATGGTGTCCCCGTGGCCAACCCGGTGGCCGGCCCCCAGGGCGGGCAGCACCCCGCCGATCATAATGGAGGGGTCCCGCTGGGCGGCCAGGAAGATGTGGGCGCACATAGAGGTGGTGGTGGTCTTGCCGTGGGTCCCGGCCACGCACAGGGCATTCTCATAGTGGCGCATGAGGGCACCCCAGGCCTGGGCCCGCTCGAACACGGGGATACCGGCGGCCCGGGCGGCGGCGATCTCCGGGTTGTCATCGTGGACGGCGGCGGTGCGGATGACACAGTCGGCCCCGGTTACGCTCTCGGGCAGGTGGCCGATGGTCACGGGGATGCCCAGGGTGCGCAGGTGGGCCACCTCTGCGCTCTCGTGCATGTCAGAGCCGGTGACCACCACCCCGGCACCGTGGAGCACCTGGGCCAGGGGGGACATGGACACCCCGCCCACGCCCACCAGATGGGCCCGCTTTCCGGGACAGATATAGTCCTGTATCTTCAAATCCATAACAAGGCACCTCGATCATCGTTCAAGAGAAGTGATAAGTCAATTTGTGGTCTTATTATAAGCGCCTAGAGAGAAAAGCGCAAGGCGTCCGGGGAAATATACCCGAAAAACCGGTGGAATATGCAAAAAAACAGAGGGCGGACAGAAAATGGCTCTGTCCGCCCCCTGGCGGTTTATTCCTCCGGCTGCTTCTGGCTTTCGGCGGCGATGGTGGTCATCACGGCCTCTTGCCGCTCCATCAGGGCGTTCACCTGGTCCAGGGCCTTGCCTGCCTGCTCCAGCTGGCGGGCGGCGTGGGTCACGGTGGATGCCACCTCGGCCCGCAGAGCCTCGTATTCCAGACGGACCTGATTGGACCACTGGGCCATCTGCTCGTGGAGCTGACGCACCTGGTCCTGGGCCTGGTCCTGGACCAGCTGGGCCCTGCGGTGGGCATCCAGCTCCAGCCCGGCGGCCCGCTCTTTCAGGGCGGCATAGGCCTGGGCGTCGGGCTCTAAAGCGGCGGCCCTGTCTTTCCAGGCCTGGAGCTCCTGACGGGTCTGCTCCAGCTCCCCGGACAGGCGGGAGACGGTCTCCCGGCTGACGGTGAGGTCGGCGTTGGCCTGATCCAGCCGGCTCTGGAGACCTTCGGCCTCCTGCCGGGCTTTCTCCAACTGCTCCTGGCCGTCGCTCTCCTGATTCTGGCGGTCGGTCAGCTCCTGCCGGGCCTGGTCCAGCTGGGCCTGCAGCTCCTGCTGCTGCCGGGCCGCCTGCTGGGCGGAGTTTTCCAGATATTCTAATACGTCCTGGCGGTTAAAGCCGCCGAACATGGCGCTGCGGAAGGGATGATCCATGGTGACACCTCGTTCAAACACTGCCTGTACAGGCATTCTTGTCATATTCTCTGGTATTTTAACACAGCAGACTGCGTTTGTACAAGGAAAACTTGCGCCTTGTCACACCTTGCCGATGTCGGTGCGGAAGTGCATGTCCCGGAAGGAGATGGGTTTGGCGGCGGCGTAGGCGTTGGCGATGGCCTGGGGGAGGGTGTCGCCGGTGGCGGTGACGCCCAGGACACGGCCCCCGTTGGTGACGATGTCGCCGTTGTCCGCCTTCTTGGTGCCGGCGTGGAAGACCACGGCGGACTTACCCGCCTCCTCCAGACCGGAGATGGGATAGCCCTTCTGGTACTCCACGGGGTAGCCGCCGGAGGCCAGCACGATGCAGCAGGCTGCGCCGGACTTCCACTTCACGTCCACCTGGTCCAGGGTGCCGTCCACACAGGCCTGGAAGATGTCCATCAGGTCGGTGTCCAGCATGGACAGGATGGGCTGGGTCTCCGGGTCGCCGAAGCGGGCGTTGTACTCCACCACCTTGGGGCCGTCGGCGGTGAGCATCAGGCCGAAATAGATGACGCCCTTGAAGGGGCGGCCCTCCGCCCGGAGGGCGGCCACAGTGGGCTGGAAGATCTCTTTCTCACACCGGGCGGCGATGTCCGGGGTGTAGTTGGGGGAGGGGCAGAAGGCACCCATGCCGCCGGTGTTGGGGCCCTGGTTGCCGTCGTAGGCCCGCTTGTGGTCCTGGCTGGACAGCATGGGGACCAGGTGCTCCCCGTCGCAGAAGGCCAGCACGGTGACCTCGGGGCCCACCATGCACTCCTCGATGACCACGGTGGAGCCGGAGGCGCCGAACTTGTGGTCCTCCATCATCTCCCGCACGGCCTTTTCCGCCTCCTCCACGGTGGCGGCCACCACCACGCCCTTGCCCAGGGCCAGGCCGTCGGCCTTGACCACGATGGGGGCGCCCTCCCGGCGGATATAGGCCAGGGCGGCATCCAGGTCGGTGAAGGTCTCGTACTTGGCGGTGGGGATGTGATACTTCTTCATCAGGGACTTGGAGAAGGCCTTGCTGGCCTCGATGATGGCGGCGTTGGCGTGGGGGCCGAAGGTAGGGATACCGGCGGCCTCCATGGCGTCCACCATCCCTAAGGCCAGGGGGTCGTCCGGGGCCACCATGACAAAGTCCATGGCGTTGTCCTTGGCCCACTTCACCATGCCCTCCACATCCGTGGCGCTGACGGGCACACAGGTGGCCACCTGGGCGATGCCCGCGTTGCCCGGGGCGCAGTAGAGCTCGGTCACCTTGGGGGACTGGGCCAGCTTCCAGCAGATGGCGTGCTCGCGGCCGCCGCCGCCGACTACTAATACTTTCATGGTTTCATTCACCTTTCTTTTTAGTTAGGAGTGATGAGTGATGAGAGATGAGTTAATCAGAATTTCGCATGGTGCGTGTGATTGATGCGAGAATTTTCCGCAATTCTTCACAGTCGTGGAACATAGAGGCGTATTCTGCCTGTGTCAAGTAATCACAGGAATACAACAATTCCAACCAATATAGTGTTTCAGCACATTCTTTTAAGGCGATGTAGGTTTTATTCAGAAAGTCCTTTCGGCTGCTTCCATACTGGGCTTCTGCCAGATTAGCTCCGATGCTGGTCCCACTGCGGAGCAGCTGTTTTGACAGGACATATTCCTTTTTTTCGTCGCAGAGGTATTGGTATAGATGAACGATCCGCTTGGCAAACAACAGACTTTTTGTCCTGCTGGGGCTGTTGTCGTTCATAGACTCCTACCTCCTAACTCCTATCTCATCACTCTTTTCAGTGGTGGAACAGTCTTACGCCTGTAAACGCCATGACCATGCCGTATTTGTCGGCGGTGGCGATGACCTGGTCGTCCCGAATGGAGCCGCCGGGCTGGACGATGTACTTCACGCCCGACTTGTGGGCCCGCTCCACATTGTCGCCGAAGGGGAAGAAGGCATCGGAGCCCACAGTGACGCCGGACTGCTGTGCGATCCAGGCGGTCTTCTCCTCCTGGGTGAGGACGGGGGGCTTTTCCGTGAAGATGGTCTGCCACACCCCGTCGGCAAGCACGTCGTCGTGCTCCTGAGAGATATACAGGTCGATGGCGTTGTCCCGGGCGGGGCGGCGGATGTCGGGCAGGAAGGGCAGAGACAAAACCTTGGGGTGCTGGCGCAGCCACCAGATGTCCGCCTTGTCCCCGGCCAGACGGGTGCAGTGGATGCGGCTCTGCTGGCCGGCTCCCACGCCCAGGGTCTGGCCGTTTTTCACATAGCACACCGAGTTGGACTGGGTGTATTTCAGCACGATCTGGGCCAGCAGCATGTCGTTTTTGGCCTGCTGGGACAGCTCCTTGTGCTCTGTGACGATGTTCTGCAGCAGCTCCTCGGTGATGGCCAGGTCGTTATACCGCTGCTCGAAGGTCACGCCGAAGATGGTCCGGCGCTCCACCGGGGCGGGGGTGTAGTCCGGGTCGATCTGGACCACGTTATAGTTCCCCTTCTTCTTGGTGCGGAGGATGGCCAGGGCCTGGTCGGTGTAGCCGGGGGCGATCACGCCGTCAGACACCTCATCGGCCAACACCCGGGCGGTGTCCTCGTCGCACACGTCGGACAGGGCGGCCCAGTCGCCGAAGGAGCACAGCCGGTCGGCCCCCCGGGCCCGGACATAGGCGCAGGCGATGGGGGACAGGTCCCCTTCGGGGGCGAAGTAGATCTGCCGCTCCACGTCGGACAGGGGCTGGCCCAGAGCGGCCCCGGCGGGGGAGACATGCTTGAAGGAGGCGGCGGCGGGCAGGCCGGTGGCCTTCTTCAAAGCCCGCACCAGCTGCCAGGAGTTCAGGGCGTCCATAAAGTTGATGTACCCCGGGCGGCCATTGAGCACCTGCAGGGGCAGCTCCCCCTGGTCCATGGACAGGCGGGCGGGCTTTTGATTGGGGTTGCAGCCATATTTCAGTTCCAGTTCCTTCATGATCTGTCCCTCCGATCAGCCGTGCTTGTTGATGATGACGCTGTCCCGGCTGCCGGTGCGGACGTCGATCATGCTCACATAGAGAGAAACTTTATTGTCCTCGTTCAGGCTGGCCCACAGCTTTTTGGCCCATTCCTGGGCAGAGAGCTGGGGAATGGCCACCCGGCGGGGTTCCCCCTCAAAGGAGGGCAGGGGATTCATGTCCTCCTGATAGGTGTGGATGAAGTGGCCCACGCCGGGGGCGGCGTGGTCATACTCGAAGAAGTAGCGGCAGCAGCAGTCCGGGTCGCCGTCCAGACTTTTCAGAATGGACAGGTTATAGTTGCCGTCGGGCTTCACCACGCCGGAGATGCGGGGGGTGAAGTTGGGGCCGTCGGGCTCGAAGGCCCGGGTGTTCAGGGCGTGGCGATAGCAGTGGCCGTCCAGAATGTGGTCCCGGATGGTGTCTGTCTGGTCGCCGTTGGTGACGATGGTCATGCCGTTTTCCAGGATGCGGACGGGGTGATAGATGATGAGGGAGGGGTCGGTCATCTTGCTCTCGTCAAAGGCCCGGGTGCGGATGCCGTCCTCCGTCTCCTCAAAAATACGGTTGCGGCTGTTCTCGCTGCGGCCCATGATGAAATAGGCCACGGCGACCTTGTTGCTGTCGGGGGTACGGCCCAGGGCGATGCCCCGGCCGGGGTAGGTATGCTGGGCGAGATACTGCTCCAGATCCAGCAGCTTCATGTTTCATTCCTCCTGTTTGATGTGAAAACAGGGCGCACCAACCCCGCAAAGCGAGATTCGGTGCGCCCAGACGGTCGGCAGAAAAGCACAGGCGATGCTCCCCGTGGTCTGTTCCACTTCCGTCAGTTACACCGCGTGTTTGGGTTTTGATAGGATGCCCTCTCAGTCACGGGCTGCGCCCGTGCCAGCTCCCCCGCAGGGGGGAGCCAAGTTTTGCCCTGTCATTGCGAGGAGCGAAGCGACGTGGCAATCCGTCCCCCTTGCCTCCCCCTGTGGGGGAGGTGCCCAGTGCGCACACTGGGCGGAGAGGGCAACATCGCTTGTCACTTGTCCAGGATGCGGACGGTGCGGCCCTCCACCGACAGGCGGTCCTGGCAGAACAGGGATACAGCCTGGGGCAGCAGCTTCCACTCGCACTGCTCCATGATCCGCCGCTGCAGCACCTCCGGCGTATCGTCGGGCAGGACCTCCACCGCCTTTTGCAGGACGATAGCCCCCCCGTCGCACTCCGGGCTGACAAAATGGACGGTGGCCCCGGACAGCTTGACCCCATAGGCCAGGGCCTTCTCGTGGACATGGAGTCCATAGCACCCCGGTCCGGCGAAGGAGGGGATCAGGGCGGGGTGGATGTTCAAAATGGCGTTGGGGAAGGCCCGGACCATCTCCTCGGTGAGGATGGTCATAAATCCGGCAAGCACCACCAGCTGGATGTCCAGCTGGTGCAGCTTGTCCACCAGGGCCACAGTCATGGCCCGGTTGGAGGGATAGTCCCGCCGGTCGATCACATAGCCGGGGATGCCCGCCTTTTCGGCCCGCTCCAGGGCGTAAGCGTCGGGGGAGGAGGAGACCACGGCGGCGATGGAGCCGTTTATGATCTCGCCCCGGCCCTGGGCATCGATGAGGGCCTGAAGATTGGTCCCGCCGCCGGAGACCAGCACGGCGATGCGCTTCATCACACCAGCTCCACGCCGTCGGCCCCGGCGACCACCTCGCCGATGGCATAGGCGCTTTCACCGGCATCGGCCAGGACGGACAGGGCCTGCTGGGCCTGTCCGGCGGGCAGGGCCAGGATCATGCCGATGCCCATGTTAAAGGTGTTGTACATGTCCCGCTGGGGGATGTTCCCCTTGTCCTGGATCAGCTGGAAGATGGGCAGCTTGGGGAAGGAATCCAGACGGATGCGGGCGGTGAGGCCGTCGGTCATCATGCGGGGGACGTTCTCATAGAAACCGCCGCCGGTGATGTGGCTGACGGCGTGGATGTCAACGCCGGCCTTCAGCAGGGCCTTGATGGCCTTGACATAGATGCGGGTGGGGGTGAGCAGGGCCTCGCCCAGGCTCTTGCCTCCCAGCTGCTCCACGGGGGAGGTGAGGTCGGCGTGCTCCACGTCCAGCACCTTGCGCACCAGGGAGAAGCCGTTGGAGTGGACACCGGTGGAGGCCAGGCCGATGAGGACGTCCCCCTGGGCCAGGCGCTTGCCGTCGATGATCTTCTCCTCGTCCACGATGCCCACGGAGAAGCCGGCCACGTCATAGTCGTCGTCGGGCATCAGACCGGGGTGCTCGGCGGTCTCGCCGCCCACCAGGGCGCACTCGGACTGGCGGCAGCCCTCGGTGATGCCGGTGACGATCTCGGCGATGCGGGCGGGGTCATTCTTGCCGCAGGCGATGTAGTCCAGGAAGAACAGGGGGGCCGCACCGCCGCAGATGATGTCGTTGACGCACATGGCCACGCAGTCGATGCCGATGGTGTCGTGCTTGTCCATCAGCTGGGCCAGGCGGAGCTTGGTGCCCACACCGTCGGTGCCGGAGACCAGCACGGGCTTTTTCATCCCGGCCACGTCGGGGGCGAACATGCCGCCGAAGCCGCCCAGGGTGCCCATGACACCGGGGATATAGGTGGACTCTACCATGGGCTTGATGCGCTCCACCGACTCGTAGCCGGCGGTGACGTCCACGCCGGCGGCGGCGTAGGACTCGGAATGGGAGTTCTTCATGTGGAAACCTCCAAAATTTATAGTTTGGATCTAAGACGGATTGCCGCGTCGGGTGCTGCCCTCCTCGCAATGACAGGGAGGAACCACGACGCGGACCGTGAATCACTCTTTGCCGCTCCAGCAGTAGGTACAGACCTTGTCCCGGTCAATGCCGATGGCATCCAGCAGGCCGTCCAGGGACTGGAAGCCCAGAGAGTCGAAGCCGAACTTCTCGCAGATGGTCTTGAGCATGCACTGGCCCCGCTGGGTGCTGGCATCGGCATACTCGTCCAGGTGCTTCTGGCCCTCGTCCCCCTCCAGCTCCTGCACGGTGCGGCGGGCCAGCAGCTCCATTTCAGAGTTGCTGCTGGAGAAGTTCAGATATTTACAGCCATACATGATGGGCGGGCAGGCCGAGCGCATGTGGACCTCTTTTGCGCCGCTCTCATACAGAAATTCCACCGTCTCCCGCAGCTGGGTGCCACGGACGATGGAGTCGTCCACGAACAACAGCTTTTTGCCCTGAATGAGTTCGGGCACGGGGATCTGCTTCATCTTGGCCACCTGGTTGCGCACATTCTGATTGGTGGGCATAAAGGACCGGGGCCAGGTGGGGGTGTATTTCACGAAGGGGCGGGCAAAGGGCACATGGCTGGCGTTGGCATAGCCGATGGCGTGGGGCAGGCCGGAGTCGGGCACGCCGGCCACATAGTCCAGGTCCTGGGCCACGCCCCGCTCCTTGTCGTCCTGAGCCATGCGCTCGCCGTTGCGATAGCGCATGACCTCTACGTTCACGCCCTCGTAGTTGGAGTTGGGGTAGCCGTAGTAGGACCAGAGGAAGGCACAGATCTTCATGTCCTTCCCCGGCTGGGACAGGGTCTGCCAGCCGTCGGCAGTGACCTTTACGATCTCACGGGGGCCCAGCTCGTGGGAATCCTGATAGCCCAGCTTGTGATAGGCAAAGGACTCGAAGGAGACGCAGCAGCCCTCGTCGTTTTTGCCGATGAGTACGGGCAGACGGCCCAGCCGGTCGCGGGCGGCGATGATCTCGCCCCGCTCGGTGAGGATGAGCAGGGTGAGGGAGCCCTGGATCATCTCCTGGGCGTGGAGAATGCCGGAGACCAGGTCGTCCTTCTGGTTGATGAGGGCGGCGGCCAGCTCGGTGGCGTTCACCCGGCCGGAGCTCATGGCCATGAACTGGTGACCGTGGTCGGAGAAATAGGTCTGGATCAGCTCATCGGCGTTGTTGATGATGCCCACCGTGGAGATGGCATACAGGCCAAGGTGGGACCGCACCAGCAGGGGCTGGGGATCGGTATCGCTGATGCAGCCGATGCCGCTGCAGCCGTGAAAGTCGGCCAGGTCCCGCTCGAACTTGGTGCGGAAGGGGGTGTTTTCGATGTTGTGGATCTGGCGCTGAAAGCCGTCCTTCCCATCGAACATGATCATGCCGCCCCGGCGGGTGCCCAGGTGGGAGTGGTAGTCCACTCCGAAGAAAATATCAAGGGTGACATCCCGCTGAGAGACGGCCCCAAAAAAACCTCCCATGTGTTACCTCCCTGCTGCGGCTTACTTGCCCATCAGACGGCGGGCCATCTCCTGATAAGCGCCCTCCACGTTGCCCAGATCCCGGCGGAAGCGGTCCTTGTCCAGCTTCTCGCCGGTCTTGGCATCCCAGAAGCGGCAGGTGTCGGGGCTGATCTCATCGGCCAGGACAATGGTGCCGTCGGCGGTCTTGCCGAACTCCAGCTTAAAGTCCACCAGGGTGACACCGCACTCCAGCAGGGTCTTTTTCAGGAAGTCGTTGACCTGGAAGGCGTACTTCTTGATCAGGGCGATCTCATCCCAGGTGGCCAGCTTCAGGGCCACGGCGTGATAGCTGTTGATCAGGGGGTCGTGCAGGTCGTCGTTCTTATAGGAGAATTCGATGGTGGGCTCGTCGAACACGATGCCCTCCTTCACGCCATAGTTGCTGGCGAAGTGACCGGCGGAGATGTTGCGCACGATGACCTCCAGGGGGACGATGGAGACCTTCTTCACAGCGGTCTCCCGCTCGCTGAGCTCCTGGACAAAGTGGGTGGGTACGCCGGCCTTCTCCAACTGCTGCATCAGGAAGTTGGTCATCTGGTTGTTGATGGCACCCTTGCCGGTGATGGTGCCCTTCTTCAGGCCGTCAAAGGCGGTGGCGTCGTCCTTATAGGAGACGATGACCACGTTGGGGTCCTCGGTGGAATAGACCTTCTTGGCCTTGCCCTCGTACAGCTGCTCGACTTTCTTCATGTGAAACATCCTTTCCCTATTTATATCTCTTGATATCGCATTGATGTCTATTCGGTAGGGGCGGATATCATCCGCCCGCTGGGATCATCTTTCGTCCAGCTCCGCCTGGAGCTTGGCCTCTTTCTCGGCGATCTGCCGGGCCATCTTTTCCCGGGCAGCATCCAGCTTGGCGGCCAGGTCATCATCGGCCACGGCCAGGATCTGGGCGGCCAGCACGGCGGCGTTCTTGGCTCCGTTCAGGGCCACAGTGGCAACGGGAATGCCGCTGGGCATCTGCACGGTGGCCAGCAGGGCATCCAGTCCGTCCATAGCGCCCCCCTTCATGGGAATGCCGATGACGGGCAGGGTGGAATTGCCGGCAAAGGCCCCGGCCAGGTGGGCGGCCATACCCGCCGCACAGATCATGACGCCAAAGCCATTGGCGCGGGCGGAGCGGGCAAACTCCGCCGCCTGGGCGGGGGTGCGGTGGGCGCTGAGAATGTGGGCCTCATAGGGGATGCCGAACTCCTTTAACTGGGCGCAGGCCCCCTTGACCACGGGCCAATCGGAGTCAGAGCCCATAATGACGGCGACTTTTTTCATGTGATCTCTCCTTTCAGCTGGCTCCCCCGGTTTGAAACGGGAGAAAAAGCGTCAGGCTGCCTGGGCACAGACAGCCTGACGGAACATATTCAGTGATTTTTGGGCATGTTGCGTCCCTGATGACAGGCACAGTGGTGACACAGAAACACGAAAGAGCGGAAACAGTGAGCCATTGTGCATACCTCCATCACAGAAACGACAACTTAGTTTCTTATTTTAACGAAAATTGACGAACTTTGCAAGGGATATCGGCGATTTTGTCGCCTTGCACAAGAAGAAAGAGCCATGATGGGAGATTGTTGTAGTTCAACATGGAAAGTGGTCCGCGGCTATACCAAAAGGGTGATAGGAGCGGCTTTGTCCAGGCTATAGTAGCCCCGCCGTGGTGAGGATGTTCACCACCTGCGTACAGCGCAGGGACCAGGAGGCCGCAGCGGCGTGACTGCGGCGGCGCTGGGCGGCGAAGTTGGGCGGCTCGTCCAGGGCGTGGCGGCAGAGGGTGAGGAACTCCTGATCGGAGTGTGCCCCGTAGACCACATCGGGCAGGGGCTCGATCTGGTCGGGCCACAGCATAGACACCACGGGCCGCCCGGTGGCCAGATACTCCAGCATCCGGCAGGAGACCAGGTCGTCACAGGTGCGGTCGTCCCGGAGAAAGTCCAGCAGCACATCGCAGCGATAGAGCCAGTCGGGCACCTGGGCCATGGGGCAGCCCCCGGGCAGGACGACGTTGGGCAGCCGCCGCAGCCGGGGCAGAAGGGAGTTGCCCTCCCCCTGGGGTCCCAACAGGACAAAGGTCCACCGGGGCATGGTCCGGGCGGCGTAGAGCAGGGGTTCTAGATCCAGCTCGGGCCGGATGGTCCCGGCCCAGCCCAGCACCGGCCCCGTCGTTTGGGGCAGGGGATCATAGGAGAGGTCGGAGGGGCGGGAGAACAGGGGGAAATTTACCCCGTTGGGCAGCAGGGCCACGTTGGAACTGCAGGGGGCCAGCCGGTCGGCCAGCAGGGGGGAGGCGGCAAAGACCACGTCGGCGGCTCCGGCCAGGCAGCCCTCCCAATCGAGCGGCAGGTCCTCCCACTCCTGGTCACAGTCGTAGACTAAGCCGCCATAGTCCAGCAGATCCAGCAGATGGACCTGTCGGGGGTCGGTGGTCCACAGCAGGGGCTCCCGGAAGCGGTGGCGGGCGGCCACAGACCGGATGAACCGGCCTATTTTCCGCTGCCCGGGACGAAACAGACGGCCATAGGTCTCCTCCACCGGGACCCAGGTGGGGGGCAGGGTATAGGCGGTGATGTTGGGTCGGACCTTTTTGCCCTTTTTTAAATAAGAGCGGTCCAACTGCCCGGCGGCAGGGGAGAAATACAGCACCTGCGTGTCCCGCAGGCGGGAGAGCAGCTGCTGGGTCCGTCCGGGGGAGGAGGACCAGGGCTGACCGGCCAGACAGATGATCTGCTTCATACCCGGGACCTCCTTTTCCGTGCGGTTTTTGAGTCTGTGTGGGAAAGAAACATTCTGTTCACAAAAGATTCAAGATAGCTTAACAAGAAAATGCCTTGCGCCCGGAACAGATAACCGCTATAATGACAGTGGACCTGTAAAAAAACAGGGCGAAACCAAGCAATTTCACTTTGATTCCATTATAGACGGGGGGGCGGACCCCCGTCAAGGACAGAAAGGCGGAAAAGAATGTTAAGTGCGCTGCAAGGGATGGATGCCGGATTTCTCCTGATGCTCCAGAACGCCCGGACGGATTGGCTGGACCCGCTGGCGGCGGGCTATACCTCCCTGGGCAATGCGGGGGTGATCTGGATCGCCATCTCTCTGGCCATGCTCTGTCACCGGAGCACCCGTCCGGCGGGGATGCTGGCCCTGTGCGCCATGCTGCTGGGCCTGGTGTGCACCAACCTGATTTTAAAGCCGCTGGTCATGCGGCCCCGGCCTTGGCTGGACGTGGCGGGGCTGATCCCCCTCATCAACGAGGACGACCCCAACTCCTTCCCCTCCGGCCACACCTGTGCCGCCTTTGCCGCCGCCATGATCTTCTGGCGGGCCCTGCCCGGACAGTGGCTGGGGGTGCGGTGTCTGCTGGTGGTCATGGCCGTTTGCATGGGCCTGTCCCGGCTGTATGTGGGGGTCCACTATCCCAGCGACGTGCTGGCCGGGGCGCTGGTAGGTTCCCTGTGCGCCTGGACGGTGTGGTATTTCTGGCAGATGTATCAGCTGCGGCATTCGCTGTGATGGCCCTCTCCGCCCGGTGTGCGCACCGGGCACCTCCCCCAAAGGGGGAGACAAGGGAAAAGCTGGCTGCAGCATCTGGGCTCTCCCTCTGGGAGAGCTGGCACGGCGCAGCCGTGACTGAGAGGGTATTAGATAACGAGCATTCGCAAAATATATATTTTTGGGGGAGATAGACATGAAAGAAGTCGGATATTACAACGGAAAGATCGGGCCGCTGGAGGAGATGACCGTGCCCATGCAGGACCGGGCGCTGTACTTCGGCGACGGCATTTACGAGGCCACCTGCGTGGCCAACCGGGTGCCCTTCGCCCTGGACGACCACCTGGACCGGATGTACAACAGCCTGCGGCTGCTGGAGATCCCCTTCCACATGGAGCGGGACCAGGTGAAGGCCGAGCTGCAAAGGGTCATCGACGCGGCGGAGGAGAGCCCGGTGCAGTTTTTGTACTGGCAGGTATCCCGGGGTGTCTGTATGCGCAACCACCCCTTCCCTGACCCGGAGAAGGTGAAGCCCAGCCTGATGATCTATGTGAAGCCCCACACCATGAAGTCCATGGACAAGCCCTATAAGCTCATCTCCATGGAGGACATCCGCTTTAAGATGTGCAACATCAAAACGCTGAACCTGATCCCCAGCGTGCTGGCCAACCAGCGGGCCGTGGAGCGGGGCTGCGACGAGGCGGTGCTCCACCGGGGCAGCCGGGTGACCGAGTGCGCCCACAGCAATATCTCCATGCTGAAGGACGGCGTGCTGCACACCGCCCCCACCGACGAGCTGATCCTGCCCGGCATCACCCGCAAGCACCTGCTGCAGCTGGCCCGGGAGCACGACATCCCCGTGGTGGAGAAGCCCTTCTCCATGGTGGAGCTGATGAACGCCGACGAGGTCATCGTCACCAGCTCCAGCGCCCTGTGCATGAAGGCCGAGTCCATCGACGGCATCCCCGTGGGCGGCAAGGACCCCAAGCGTCTGAAGCTGCTGCAAAACGCCTATCTGGAGAAATTCCAGCGGGAGACCGCCCGATAATCCCCATAGAGACGCAAATCGCCCTGCCAAACGGCGGGGCGATTTTCATGCGCTGATTCTTATGGATGCACTCAGAAGTTCAGCTTCCACAGGCCGGTGGACACCAAAAACAGGATCAGCATGACCACGGGGACCACATAGCGGACGAGGACGCTGTAAAGACCGGCCCGGGGGAAGGCCTCGCCATTTTTCTGCACCTCGTCGCAGATCCACTTGGGGCCCACGATCCAGCCGATGAGGATGCTGGTGAGCAGGGAGATGAAGGGCATCAGGAAGCTGTTGCTGATGTAGTCCATCACGTCCAGCAGCTGGCCCACCGAGCCGTTGGGCAGGGGCAGCTCGAAGTACAGGGCGTTATAGCCCAGGCAGATGAGCACGGCGGTGACCAGGGAGTACAGGCCGATGACGGCGCACATCTGCTTCCGGCTCTTGTGGAACAGCTCCATGCAGTTGGCCACCAGGGTCTCCATCACGGACACACAGGAGGTCAAAGCGGCAAAGCCCAGCATCAGGAAGAAGGCTGCACCCACCAGGCGGCCCACCAGGCCCATGGACTGGAACACCTTGGGCAGGGAGACAAAGGTCAGGCTGGGGCCAAAGGTCATGCCTTCGGTGCCCAAAAAGACATAGACGGCGGGGATGATCATCATGCCGGAGAGAAAGGCGGCGGCGGTGTCGAAGATCTCGATCTGGTTTGTGGCCTTGCCCAGGTCCACATCGTCCTTCACATAGGAGCCATAGGTGATCATAATGCCCATGGACACGCTGAGAGAGAAGAACAGCTGGCTCATAGCGTCCAGCAGAACCTGGAGAAAGCGCTGTACCGTCAGACCCTCCAGATTGGGCAGAAGATAGACCCCCAGACCCTGCAGGCCGGTGCGGGTGATGCCGTCCTCCCCCTGATAGGACAGGGTGAGGGAGAAAATGGCGATGCCCACGATGAGCAGCAGCAGGCCGGGCATGAGAATGCGGGAATAGCGCTCGATGCCCTTCTCCACGCCGCAGTAGACCACAAAGGCGGTGAAGGCCAAAAAGACCAGGGTGAACACGATGGGGGCCACCGGGGCGGTGATGAAGCCGGTGAAATAGCCGTCCTGGGCGGGTGCGGAGCCGTCGGTGGTGAGATAGGCGGTGAGATACTTTAAAATCCAGCCGCCGATGACGGAGTAATAGGTCATGATGAGGGCGGGCACCAGGAAGGTGAGAAAGCCCAGAAAGCGCCACTTCTCCCCCAGAGCGGCATAGGCGTTCAGGGCGTTGAGCTTGGTGCGGCGGCCAATGGCCACGTCGGTGGTCAGCAGGACAAAGCCGAAGGTGAGCACCAGCACCAGATAGACCACCAGGAACAGGCCGCCCCCGTCCTTGGCGCACAGATAGGGAAAGCGCCAGATGTTGCCCACGCCAACAGCGCTGCCAGCAGCGGCCAGCACAAAGCCCAGCGAGCCGCTGAAACCAGATGACTTCTTTTTCATGTCGTTTCAATCTCTCCTTTTTTCAGTTAATTCAAAATTATGCCTAAAAAAAAAAAAAAAGTAAAGCC
>ENA-USZI01000972-USZI01000972.1-human-gut-metagenome-genome-assembly--contig:-NODE-972-length-20136-cov-14.123685_pt1 | contig 20136 bp, 17 predicted proteins | sample MGYA00250042_ERZ773532 | MGnify/ENA primary metagenome ERZ773532 (study PRJEB29103, sample SAMN06112036) | human gut metagenome | biome: human gut; feature: ankylosing spondylitis patient; material... | reverse complement strand
GAGAAGATTGTTGAAAAGCTTTCAACATGGCTTTCAAATGACGGCAAATACGGACGCTCACTCATCTATGTTCCGACTGCCGATATGGGCGAGATGCCGAACCTTGACGATTTCCTCAAGGAATGGGGTATGTCAATTGACAGAGGATATGTGTTTGAAACTGATGAAAGCACCCTTGTAAGTGCAAGCTCACCGTATGCATTCACGGTAAGCTACGGTGATTACTACAAAGATAACCTCAAAAACAGCAAGATTCCTGTTGTTGTATCAGAGTCACACGCTGTTAATATTACAGATGAAAACACTGCACACGCATTGCTTAAAACTTCCGATAAGGCAGGCGTATTGCCGATTGACGCCGACAAGAACTGGGACTACAAGGACGCAGTTTCGGGCAACGGTGAAAATGTTGCGGCAGAAGGTGTTATGACAAACGAGGACAAGAACTCATCGAGAGTTATCATATTCGGTTCATATGTTATGTTCAGCGACACAATTATGAAGTACAACAGCTTTAATAACTCCGCTTACTTTATGAATGTAATCAACACAATTGCAGATAAGGAAGATGTCGGCATTACAATTGAGAGTAAGTCGATTGACAATACGGAACTCGGCATCACCGATGTTGCAACACAGAACACAATGCTTGTTGTGTTTGTAATCATTATCCCGATTGCAATACTTGTTGCAGGCTTTGTTTTCTGGTTACGCAGGAGGAACAGATAATGAAAAAGAATACTAAAATATTGATTATTGTCTGCGCAGCAGCATTGATTCTTGCGGGACTTATGTGTCTGCTCATCTTTCTTCCGAAGGGCGACGGTTCGTCATCGGGAGCAGCAACATATGATGAGGGTGTAAAGATGAGCGTTACAACCGATAAAGACGGTGTTCATCAGGCACAGATTCAGACAAACGATAAGGGTGAAATTGATAACAACAGCTACGGCACTCTTATGGATTATATCCCTGCAAAGATTTCAAAGATTCATCTTGAAAACAAAAAGGGTACTTTGGACATCAAGTCATATACACCGACCGATAAAAACGGCAAAACAAGTGCTACACAGTACACTATTGTAGGTTATGAAGATTTTGACCTTCAGGGCGGTATTGCCGACAATATCGCAAACAATGCCGCAAGCATTGACTTTACAAAGGTTATGACTCTTGACGGCTCAAAGCTTGCAGATTACGGACTTGATAAGCCGAGAGATACTGTTACCGTAACTTATACCGACAAGACAAAGGCTATTATCTATGTCGGAGATGATGCTCCGCAGAATGCCGGAACATATATTAAGTTCGGCAGCAACGATACTGTTTATCTTGTTGCAAAAGATTCTGTTTCTGCATTTGACTACGGCCTTACAGATCTTATCAGTCTTACAATCAACGATGCGGCATCTGACAATGACAACAGTCAGGCATCGTCAATTGAGATTTCAGGTTCTAATTTTTCAAATACAATCACACTCAAGCCAAATTCAGACAATAAGAACTCAGCTTCTTATGTTATGACAAGCCCCGTTGAGTGCTACGCAAACGAGAAAGAAAGCAGTCTTGTTGCAGGCGGCATCAGAGGTCTTTATGCCCTCACGGTAAAAATGGTTAATCCGTCATCCTCACAGCTTTCAAGCGTAGGTCTTTCTAATCCGTATGCAAAGTTAAAGGCTGTTTATCCCGACACAACAGTCAGCCTCAGAGCTTCAAAGCCTGACGGTGACGGCAATGTGTGCCTTATGAAAGAGGGCGGAAATATTGTATATACAATTTCTGCCGAAAAGGTTCCGTGGGTTAAAACAAGCTATGACAGCCTTGTAAACGAATATGTGCTTTATCCGAAGATGAGCGCATTGTCGGAGGTTTCCGTAAATGACGGCAAGAACACTTACACATTCTCGCTGAGCACTGCACAGAAAACAAAGACAGACGATAACGGCAGTGAGTCAACAACAACCACAACAACCGTTAAGAACGGCAAGACAGAAATTGAGCTTGCAACATTCTCGGGTTTCTATGAGAATCTTACAATGGTCGAGCTTGCCGACACAAAGTCTGACAGCAAAAACGGTTCGCCTGTTCTTACCGTTACATATAAATACTCATCTGACGGCTCAACAGACACCGTAAGCTATTACAAGTCTGACAGCAACCGTTATGTTGCGGTTGTTAACGGCAGAGTTGCAGGTCATGCATATCAGTCAAAAGTCAATACTGCTGTCAAACAGGCTTCAAGTGTTGCCGCAAATAAATCGGAATAATCTTTGAGTTAAATTTATTCTTTTACACCCGAACTTTTTAGTTCGGGTGTTTCTTTTGTCTGGTATATACAGGCACAGGTTTTTATAAAATTCAGACAATATATTGCAATGCGATAATTTCTATAGTATAATGATTTTGTAAAAGTGATTTATATTAACTTTAAACGGTGAATGTTATGAATATGATTTTGCATTGTACAATATGTGATGATAACCCCTCGGCGGTTAAACGGGAAAAGGAAATAGCCGACCGTACTTTTTGCGAAATGAACATATCGGCGGATATTTCGGTATACACCGACAGCAGTCAGTTTATGTTTGAGCTTGGCGACAACAAACAAATGGACATTCTGATTCTTGATATCGAAATGCCAAAAATGTCGGGTTTTGAGATTGCGGATTATGTGAAAAAATCAAATCCGAATTGTCTTATTATTTTTATGACCTCCCATGTAAATTATGCCGTTGACGGATATAAACTTGATATTTTCAGATTTGTTCCAAAGCAAGACGGAGATTCTAGGCTAAAGGACGCATTGCTTGACGCTGCTAATGTCATTGACCTTGAAAGCAAAAAATCGTACCTGATTGAACGGCACGATATGTGCGGTATGTTGCCGTGTAAGTACATTCTGTACATTATGAAAAGAGGTAAAAACAGTGAAATTTACCACCTCAAAAGCAAAGAGCCGATAAAAATACGAAAACCGCTGTCTGTTGTGTTTGAAGAACTTGACTCAAATGAATTTATTTATATTTCCAGAGGCTGTATAGCAAATATGGAGAATGTGGAGAAAGTTGACCGCCGGGAATGGGTGTGCAAAAACGGCGACAGAGTGCCGATAAGCGCATCACTCTATGCGGAAATTAAGGAGAAGCTGCTTGATTTTTGGGGAAATAAAATCATTCATGATTGATGTGTGTTGACTAAAGTATTAAATTAGCGGTCAAAAATCGGCAATTTAAAGACTAATTAATACAAATATGTTTTTTGTGCTATAATAATATTGAAAACAGGGTATGTGAATTTAACCGGTCACAAATAAATACACAGACCTTGTTCTTTGAAAGTTATTCCGAAAGATATGTTATTTTGGAAAACCTTATCCTGTTTCGCACATCCTAACCCCGAAACACTTTTAACACTGCTGCATTTACATTTATGCGAAACAGAAAAAGCCTGAGCATTTTTGCTCAGGCTTTTTGAATGCGGAAAATAAATTATTTTGTGCCGAAAATTCTGTCGCCTGCATCGCCCAAACCGGGGCAAATGTATGCGTTTTCGTTAAGCTCACGGTCAAGACAGCCGACATAAAGCTGAATATCGGGGTGTGCCTTCATAAGAGCGTCAACACCCTCGGGAGCTGCGATGATTGACATGAACTTGATTTTCTGACCGCCGTGCTTTTTTATGAAATCAACAGCGGCAATAGCCGAACCGCCTGTTGCAAGCATCGGATCGACAACAACAATCTGACGCTGATCAATCGGATCAGGGAGCTTACAGTAATATTCGTGCGGTTCGTGAGTTTCGGGGTCACGATAAAGACCGATGTGACCTACTCTTGCAGACGGAACGAGTGCGAGAATACCGTTTACCATACCAAGACCTGCACGAAGAATCGGAACAACGGCAAGCTTTTTGCCTGAAATAACAGGCTGAACAGACTCCTCAATCGGAGTTTTAACTGTGATGTCCTGAGTTTCAAGATCCGAAAGAGCCTCGTAACCCATAAGCATTGCAATTTCTTCAACCAATTTGCGGAATTCGTTTGTTGATGTGTCTTCTTTTCTGAGAAGTGTAATTTTGTGTCTTATAAGCGGATGTGTCATGTACGAAACTGACATATCATTGCCTCCTTGTTGAATTTTGATTATTTGATTAACTTAATGATACTAAAAACCGTTCAAAATGTCAATGATATGGGAACTTTTGGCATTAAAATAAAAAGTTATTGCTTTTATATCTGTGTAAAGGTATAATTAACAGGAATGGGTTTTTACAGATTTTAAACCCGAAAATGAGAAAGAGGGAATTCTAATGGACAAAAACAACGGCGCAATTTATGATGCCCGCAAACTCGGAAAACCGAAGATGATAATTCTCGGTGTTCAGCATATGTTTGCAATGTTCGGCGCAACAATCCTTGTTCCGATTTTAACGGGACTTGACATTTCAACAACTTTGCTTATGGCAGGTTTGGGAACACTTTTGTTCCACTGCATTACAAAGTTTAAAGTACCTGCCTTCCTCGGCTCGTCCTTTGCATTCTTGGGCGGTTATGCCGCAATCAAGGCTTTTTCACCCAATGACCCTAACAGTATGCTCCCGTATGCGTGCCTTGGTGTTGCGTGTGCAGGTCTTATCTACTTCATCCTTGCCGCAGTTATCAAGGCGGTGGGCATTGAAAAGGTAATGAGATTTTTCCCGCCTGTTGTAACAGGTCCTATCATCATTGCAATCGGTCTTGGACTTGCTCCGTCGGCTGTTTCAAACTGCACAACAAACTGGTTCTTGGCTGTAGTTGCTCTTGCTGTAATTGTTGTTTTCAACATCTGGGGCAAGGGAATGGCTAAAATCATTCCGATTATACTCGGCTTGCTCATCTCCTACGGCACAGGTCTTGTGCTTTACTTCATTTCACAGGCAAATCCCGACCTTATTCAGAATGTTCCGTGGCTTTTCGCGGGCGGTGCTGACGCAAACGGTGTTTATCAGCCGATTTTTGACTTTACAAGCCTGAACACAATTTGTGACAACATCTCAAAAGGTCACATTTTCGGCAGTGAGGGGCTTATCGGAATTCCGATTCACTGGGATAAAACAGTATTCGGCGGTATTGATTACTCAAACGGTGCGCTTATCGCATCTTCAATCATTGCCATTGTTCCGATTGCTTTTGCTACAATGATGGAGCATATCGGTGATATTTGCGCCATCAGTTCAACAACAGGCAATAACTACATCAAAGATCCGGGACTCCACAGAACTCTTGTCGGTGACGGACTTGCAACAACACTTGCATCACTTTTCGGCGGCCCTGCAAACACAACATACGGTGAAAACACAGGCGTTCTCGCTCTTACGAGAGTTTATGACCCGAGAGTAATAAGAATTGCCGCTTACTTTGCCGTTGCAGTATCATTCTTCCCGATTGTTTCGGTAATTATCGGTTCAATTCCAAGCTGTATCATCGGCGGTATTTCGTTTGTTCTTTACGGTATGATTTCTGCTATCGGTGTCAGAAATGTTGTTGAAAACAAGGTTGACTTCACAAAGAGCCGTAACCTTATCGTTGCCGCAGTTATTCTTGTTTGTGCGCTCGGTCTTTCAAGTGACACGGTAAGCTTTACAATCGGCAGTGCCGCAATAACACTTTCACCGCTTGCTGTTGCATCAATTGCAGGTATCGTTCTCAATGCAGTTTTCCCCGGTAAGGATTATAAGTTCGATACGGAAGATGTTGCCGATGCCGTAAACTTTGAAAAAGAAGTTAAACCAAAGGAAAAGAAACAGAAGAAGTAATTTTACTTTAATAGTCGTAACACAAAACAGCCGTATTTTTACGGCTGTTTTTTTACGCTTTGTTTAAAGCTATGTGTTCAAAGTTGAACGCCGCTACTGAATGGCATAAAAAACAGGGTACTCGAACGAGTACCCTATATATGTTGAATTATTAAGTTAGCCGTGTTCGGGAAATATGCAGATGTTATTTAATCAAACTACCTACACGAACTGCGTGCCGAGGCTCTCGGCTTACATTTCGGTGATGATTTCGTTGATTGTTTTTCCCGGAGGAATCATCGGGAGAACATTTGCATCGGGACTGATGTGGCAGTCAACAACAACGGGCTTGTTCATCTCAAAAGCTTTTGTGAGAATCGGCTTGATTTCCTCGGGCTTTGTGATTCTTAAACCGTCAACGCCGAAAGCGTTTGCAAGCTTTACAAAGTCGGTTGCTCTGTGCGGATCGGTCTGTGAAAAACGACTGCCGTAGAAAAGCTTCTGCCACTGACGAACCATGCCGAGAACCGTGTTGTTCATAACAACTACAACAATGGGGAGTTCATAGGACTTCATTGTTACGAGTTCGTTTAAGTTCATGTGGAAACTGCCGTCACCTGTGATGAGGCAAACCCTGTCATTGGGACGGGCACACTGCGCACCGATTGCGGCGCCCATGCCGTAACCCATAGTACCCATACCGCCCGATGTGAGGAGTGTTCTGCTTTCCATAATCTTGCTGAACTGTGCAACCCACATTTGGTGCTGACCTACATCTGTTGCGATGATGTCTGACGGACACTTGATTTCGTTGATTGTATCAAGAACCTGCTGTGGGAGCGGAAGGTCGCACTCGGGGAGCTTTTTATCGTCAAAATGATGCTTCCATTCTTCAATCTTCGCAAGCCAGTCCGGATGGTTCTGACGGTCAAGACCGATTGTGAGTGCAATGAGAATTTCTTTTATATCTCCGAGAATGTATTCATCAACCTTTACATTCTTGTTGATTTCTTTTTCGTCAATGTCAAGCTGAACAATCTTTGCCTGTTCGCCGAACTTTTCACGGTCGCCTGCAACACGGTCGGAAAATCTTGCACCACACGCAATCATAAGGTCACATTCGGCTGTTGCCATACCTGTTTCGTAACCGCCGTGCATACCGATGTTGCCGATGCAGAGCGGATGATCGGCGGGAATACAGCCGAGTCCCATAAGCGAACAACAAACGGGAGCGTCAATAAGCTCTGCAAATGCCTTGAATTCTTCGCTTGCGTCAGCGCTGATGATACCGCCGCCTGCGTAAATCATAGGACGCTTTGCGTTTTTAATCATTTCCTGAACAACACGAACTTTTTCGGGATTTCTGATTTCAAAGGTTCTCGGTCTTTCGGGAATAGTCTGTACAAACTCTGTTTTGTTTGCTGTTACATCCTTTGGAACATCAACGAGAACAGGTCCTTTTCTGCCGTGTTGAGCAAGAGCAAAAGCCTTGCGTATGGTGTCGGCAAGATCCTCAACCTTTTCAACAAGGAAGCTTGCCTTTGTAACGGGCTTTACGATGTTTACAATGTCAACTTCCTGAAAGCTGTCTCTTCCAAGCTGATCGGTTGTTACATTGCCTGTGATTGCAACAAGCGGAATGCTGTCGATATTGGCTGTTGCAAGGCCTGTTACAATGTTTGTTGCACCGGGACCAGATGTTGTCATAACAACGCCTGTTTTGCCTGTTGCTCTTGCGTAACCGTCAGCCGCATGAGAAGCACCCTGTTCGTGTGCTGTGAGAATGTGACGAATTTTGTTGCTGTATTTATAGAGCGCATCGTATGTGTTGAGTGCCGCACCGCCCGGATAACCGAAAACCGTGTCAACACCCTGTTCAAGAAGACACTCGCAAATGATTTCTGCACCTGTAAGCTGCATATATATCTCTCCCTTGTATATGTAGTGTTATTCCATAAAACAATGTTACCTTTTATTTTATCCAAATGTGATTATATTGTCAATAGAAATCGAAAAAGACAACTCATTACAAAAGAAAAAACGGGAAACAAAAGCGTTCCCCGTTTTAAGTCGGTCGTAATTATTCATTTTTGAGATATTCACATATTGCGCCTACTGTCTTTTTGGCGGCAAGTTTGCAGAATTTTTCATAGTCAACACCCTTGTTTTCGTCAAGGTCATCGGAGATTGCCCTGATGATTCCGTAAGGAGTTTTGAGTGCGTAGCAAACATAACCGATTGCCGCACCCTCCATTTCACAGACAAGAGCACCGAATGTATCGGCAATTCTTTTGCGTTTTTTACGGTCGGAAACGAATATGTCGCCGCTTGCGATAATGCCTTGCTCAACCTTGGTGTCGGGGAGTGTCCTGCACGCCTGCGTGAGCTTTTCAACTACTGTTTTGTCGCAGTCAAAAAAGATCTTTGTACCGTCAGGAAACGAAACCTCGCCCTGTCTGTCGCCGAGAGCAGTTGTGTTCATATCGTGCTGAACGGATTTTGTTGCAACAACAATATCTCCGATTGATACAAGAGGGGAGAGTGAACCGCCCACACCGCTGTTGATTACAACATCGGGATTGAACTTTTCAATAAGCACAACGGCACACATGGCGGCATTGACCTTGCCGACTCCGCAGACTACAACGGCTATGTCCTTGCCGTTAAGAGTACCTGTGGTGAATTTCATTCCTGCGATTTCTTCGGTTTGTGTGTTCTGAGAAAGGGCGATAATTCCGTCGGCCTCAATCTGCATGGCACATATAATTCCTGTCATAAATTTTCCTCCGATTTTGGTGTTGAGTTAATGTAATTTGTATAGGCAACTACTATGCTACGCTCGGGCATCATTTGTTGTGCATTGCACAAACTGTCTTCACGAGAGGGGTGCGAGGCACTCGCCGACGAGTCGGTATATGCAACTGCTATGCTACGCTCGGGCATCATTTGTTGTGCATTGTACAAACTGTCTTCACGAACTAAAATTGTCGGTTTCGTACATAATAATGGATAGGGCGGCGAGGGGGGCGGTTTCTGCACGGAGAATTCGTTTGCCGAGGGTTGCCGCCTGACCGCCGATTGCGGTTACGCTGTCAACCTCAGATTGTTCAAATCCGCCTTCACTGCCGATGAACATTCCGACGGTTTTAGGCTTTGTGCCATTCAGAATTTTTCTGACGGATTCTCCGCCCATTTCGTAAAAAAATACGGTCTTTTCGTTCTGCTTTGTCTGTTCTGCCGCCTCTTTAAACGAAATGCACGGAGTTACTTCGGGGATAATGCCTCTGCGACTCTGCATTGCCGCCTGAAGAGCAATTTTCTGCCAGCGTTCACACTTCTTTTTCAGTGATTTTTCATCGGGACGGGAAACACATCTTGCCGAAATCATCGGCACAATTCTGCTGATTCCGAGTTCCGTGCATTTCTGAACGATGAAATCCATTTTATCACCCTTAGGCAGAGCCTGATAGAGGGTTACAAAAACATCGGGTTCGTTTTCACACGGCTTTTGTGAGATGATGTCAACCGTGACTTCACCCTGTGTGATGAGCGAAATTTTACATTCATACTGCGTTTTGTTCGGAGAAACAAGGGTGATGTCATCGCCTGTACGCATACGCAGCACCTTAGAAATATGCTTTGCGTTTTCTCCGACAAGGGTGTAGTTGTTGCCGAATATATTTTTTTCGGTAAAAAACCAAGCCATAAAATTACCTCTTTTTTAAGCGTTTTTGCGTGAGCGCTTTCCTTTTCTATTTAATATATCAAAAAATAAAAATAATTGCAATATTCATATGCCGGTGCTAAAATATGGATATACGAAAAATTTTCGGAGATGATTATTAATGATAACTCTGACAGATACAGATGTGGTTCGGCTTTTGAGAAAAAACAATCTCAATTCCGACACGCTCCAGGAAAATGTTGTTGCAAAGCTTCGTGAAAAGGGTGTAAAGCTTGCAACTGCAGAAAGCTGTACGGGCGGTCTTTTAAGCGAAAGAATTACCGCAGTAAGCGGTGCAAGCGAGGTATTTGATTTTGGCGTATGCACATATGCAAATGAAATGAAACATAAGGTGCTTGGAGTTTCAAACGAAACGCTGTCTGTGCTTGGCGCAGTTTCGGCTGAAACGGCAATGCAGATGGCAGAGGGTGCAAGAAATGTTTCGGGTGCGGATTTAGCCGTAAGTACAACGGGAATTGCAGGTCCTACGGGCGGAACTCCCGAAAAGCCTGTCGGTCTTGTTTATTGCGGAATCAGCACAAAAGACAAAAGTTATGCAATAAAGCTTATGCTTGGCGGCAGTATTAACATGGTAAATTCAAGAGGCTATATAAGAAAACTAACTTCTGACGCTGTTTTTCTGACTATTTTGAGTATATTGCAATAACTTGTCGTTGTTAAAAAAATAACTTGTAAAAATTTAGATTATGTGCTAAAATTATCTTGATACTGTGGGTTCAGGGGCGAATTGCGCCCGAATTCGCAGATTTAAAAAATTTAACAGTCCGTCAGAATGGAGTTGATTTTTATGGCTAGAAGCGCAGGTGTTCTCCTTTCGATTACTTCGCTTCCATCCCCCTACGGTATCGGCACCATCGGCAAAGAGGCTCGCAAGTTTGCTGACTTTCTGAAAAAATCAGGTCAGACAATCTGGCAGATTCTCCCCGTTGGACCGACAAGTTACGGTGATTCACCGTATCAGTCTTTTTCAACCTATGCAGGCAATCCTTACCTCATTGACCTTGACACTCTTTGTGAAGAAGGTCTTTTGACTAAGGAAGAGGTCATGAGCCGTGACTGGGGCTCAGATGACGCCGAGGTTGACTATGAGAAAATCTACAACAACCGTTTTGAAGTTTTGAAGATTGCTTACGATAACTTCAAAAAGGGTGACCAGAAGGCATTTACATCCTTCAAGCGTAAAAACAGTTCATGGCTCAAAAACTATGCACTTTATATGGCAGTTAAAAAGAGCTTTGACATGGTTTCCTGGACAGAATGGCCGGATGAGGAAATCAAAATGCGTGATGAGGCTGCCGTGAAGCGTTATGAACGCAAGCTCAAGGATGATGTTGATTTCTGGAAGTTTGTACAGTTCAAATTCTATGAGCAGTGGGAATCTTTCCGTGCGTATGTAAACGGTCTCGGCATTAAGATTTTGGGCGATATGCCGATCTATGTTGCCATGGACAGTGCAGACACATGGGCTAACCCCGAGCTATTTCAGCTTTATGACGACGGTGATCCTATCGCAGTTGCAGGCTGTCCGCCGGATTACTTCTCGGCAACAGGTCAGCTTTGGGGCAATCCTCTCTATGATTGGGATTACCTTGAGGCTACCGACTATGAGTGGTGGTTTGAGCGTATCAAAGCCGCATCAAAGCTTTATGACATCACCCGTATTGACCATTTCAGAGCTTTTGCAAGCTACTATTCAATTCCTTATCCTGCCGAAAACGCAATCAACGGTGAATGGGTTGAAGGTCCGCGCATTAAGTTCTTTAATATGATGGAAGAGGCACTCGGCAAGATTGATATTGTTGCCGAAGACCTCGGAACGCTCACTCCCGATGTAACCGAGCTTATGGAGCAGACAGGCTATCCGGGAATGAAGGTTTACTCTTAAATCACTTCTATTGCAGAAGCAGGAATCCACCCTACCTTACCATCTTCCAAGCGAATCTCTTTCCATTCGCGCATGGAATTATCTTTAATTTCAATTTTATGCCCTTCATGCAGAACGAATAAACCAGTACCACTTTCACTGGGAGTACTCCGTACTGTAACACTGGGAGACAAGACTATTGCATCATTCCTATCCAGTAATTCACTTTTCTGCTCCGAAGCAAAAATATTACTTAATACAGTAAATACCAAAAATAGAATTCCTGCTATAAACCCGCTTTTTTTCCAGATAATCTGTTTGGAAAAAAAGAATAGGGAAAACGAGATAAGCAAAAGAATAAAAAACACAATACCTAATTTAGCCCAAGCATCTACACTTAAACAATTTGTCAATGACTTAACCCAAGCTACAAAAAATATATCAGGTACAGAAACTACCTTATCTATCGTCTTGGAACGTGCTATTTCCAAATTAGCGCGAATATCTGCATTACCCGGTTGCAATAACAAAGCGCGTTCATAATTTAAAATAGCCTTTGCTATATCGTCTGCTTTATAATAGCTATTACCCAAATTATAATACACTTCAGCGGCTTCACCTTTTTTCAATAAGCTCTCGTATATTTGAATGGCAGAAGCATAATCATTACGCATATATGCACTGTCACCTTGTGCTTTCGTAACATTGTCAGCTGATTTAGTTGCAGAAAATTCCGTATGCGAACCTATAGACACAGAATCTTTGGCAGAAGCCGAAGTATCTGCCGTTCCTTGCGCCCAAACAGCTAATCCTATCAGTAGACCAAATACTAAGGATATTATTTTCTTCATCATTATACCTCCTCCCAATTTAATGTTTTATAGAGTTTTCCATTTTACTGATAACTTCCAAAGAATCTGAATAAACTTTATCCATAGCCTGATTATCATCTCCGGGAGCAAAACGGGCAAACTCACAATTGTTCAATGCATCAAGGAAATCTTTTATCAGTGCATCATCAACACCGTAATTGCGAAGCTCTCCCTCTACATTATCTTTAGATAAACGTGAAACCGGAATACTCAATTTATCGCTAATATATCCCCACAATGCTTTCAATACTTCATCGTAAAATGCATCTTTCTTGTTATCTGCCAACAATTTCCCCGCTAACTTCATACGTTTCACAGCAACCTTATTTGCTTTCTTCGTACGCATTTTAGCAACATTGGCATTGGCTGCAATCTGTTTACGATAAACAATGAAGAACAGGACGAATGCAATGCCGGGCACTATGTAAAACAGCCAATAAGCCAAAGAACCGAAGAAGAAATCTCCTTTTTGGGAAAGAGTTACGTTATTCTGCTTGATATAACGTATGTCCTCATTCAAAACTTTCAAATCTTCTTTATTAGTAAAATTGGCAATAGTCTGAGCTGCATTACCACTTCCCTTTTCTACATGGAGTTCGTATTCCTCGGTCGTTAAAGTCTTGTATGTACGAGATTTAATATCGAAATAGCTGAACTTTACAGCAGGAATCTTATATGTTCCCGCATTACGGGGAATGGCAAGATACTCAATCACCTGACTGCCGGAGAGTCCGGCATTTGTCAAACGGAACTTATTATCAACCTTCGGGTCATAGACTTCAAAGTCTTCTGGGAATTTAACTTCCGGAGTAGAGATTAATTTCAGATTACCCGTACCCGAAATAACAAGCCTCACAGTAACAGCATCGTTTGTCTTAACATTCGTACTATTTATAGAAGAAGAAATACTGAATTCTCCCACTCCTCCGGAAAATCCCGAAGGCTTACCATCCGGTAAAGCTTTTACATCAACAACCAATTTAGGGGTCATTAATGTCTTCTTCACTTCTACGTAATTAGAACCTCCATTGAAGAAAGCTTCGAAAGGATCGTCCACATGAGTAACCTTGGCTATAGATGCATCAAAACGTGCCGCATCAATCGTTATTTTTCCCGGTTGTTGCGGAAATAATACAAATTGGCGGTATACGGTCGTCTGATAGTTTCTTCCTTTATAGTGTTCAAGACTCCATTTACGGTCATTAGGCAATTCGACTTCCTGAGAATGAAACCCTTTAAAATCGGGAAGTTTCACGTTGTCAAAACCTCTCAAATCTACTAAAGTATATATCTTATATGTTAACAAGAGAGCCTCTTGCTCATACAGGTTCGTCTTATTGGCAGTAGCTGTAATAAACAAATCGTTATTCGATACTGACGTTCCTGATGAAGCACGACTTGCAGAGCCACTTTGTCTTCCACTATTTCCGGAAGCCCCTCCATTTGTTCTATCAGCAGGAAGTACTTTTACGTGCACAGAATTGGAAACCATCTGATTGCCCTCTGCCGTTATAGTAGCCCCGGGTATAGTAAAACTACCTTCAGCCGTAGCCATCAATATATAAGTAAATGTTATGCTACTTGTAGAGGTTGTCTGCCCATTGATAACTTGCACATTCTTTTGTTGTGAACGACTGGGACCCATCAGTACATCAAAACCTTTTATAGAAGGAGCCCGGAAATCTCTCACTTTCTGTGTGGTCACTGTATATGACAGCCTGAATTGATCACCTACTGCCACAATATCAGGTGCAGATGCAGTAAACGAAACCTTGCTATCTGCAAAAGCACGCAAACTGACTATCATCAGCACCATCCATAAAACAATTATTTTTCTCATATATTACTTCCTGTTATATTTATTACCAATCTTTTTCCAAACGACCACCTTGAATAACCTGCTGTTTCTTTACTTTATCCTGCACATCTTTTTCATCTTGCATCACAGAATTTAAAAGCTGCTCAGCATTCTCTTTAGACATCTCACTGTCCTTTTTCTGTGGTTGCGGCGGTTGTTGTTGGTCTTTATTCTGCTGTTGATCTTTATTTTGGTCCTTTTTATCCTCCTGCTGGTCCTGTTGCTGCTGTTTATTCTGGTCCTGGTTTTGCTGATTCTGCTGCTGGTCTTTCAGCATCTTTTGCGCCAAAGCCAAATTATAACGTGTTTCATCATCTTTCGGGTTATTACGTAATGACTGCTTATATGCTTCTACCGCTTTGCCATAATCTTTCTGTGATTGAAAAATCACTCCCATATTATGATAGATTTGCGCTAAATCATTCTTGTCCTTTTCTATCTTGGTAGCAGCAACATATTGTTCCATAGCCTCTTGCAGTTTATTCTGCTGAGCCAATGTATTCCCCAAATTAAACATTGAGACTGTAGACTGAGGATTCGTCTCCAAAGCTTTACGATAATTTACCTCCGCATCCACATACACGCTATCTTTAAAAAAACGGTTCCCTTTACGGATAAAATCACGTTCGGCTTTCTGAGCCGAAGCTGTAGCTGCCATTAGCAGCAATAAAAAAAAGCTTATATATTTTTTCTGTAACATACGCATCATTTCTTATTGGAAAACAAATGAATATTACGGAACAGAGGGTTCTTGCGCTCCAATACCAGCATTTCTGCCAATAAAAGCAACAGAATAATCCATGCCACAGCCTGGAACTGCTCATTAAACTCTGTGTATACCTGTGTTTCCACATCAGCTTTCGCCATTTTATTAATTTCCCGGCTAATCGCCTTTTGAGCGCCATTTGTATTATCTACACGCACATAGATACCATTGCCCGCCTTAGCTATCTCCTGACACATCTGTTCGTTCAAACGGGTTACAATCACGTTCCCGTCACGGTCGCGACGATAATCATTTGTCCCTTCTGCCGGGATGGGAGCTCCCTCAGGCATACCTACGCCAAGAACATTCACCTGAATACCTTTTTCTGCGGCATCTTTAGCAGCTTCCACTGCACCACCTTCATGATTTTCACCATCAGTAATGACAATCACTGCACGCCCTACCCCCTCTTGCGGAGTAAAACTACGGGAGGCCAAATTAATGGCTGCCCCAATTGCTGTACCTTGTTTGGAAATCAATGAAGGATCTATAGACTCCAAAAACATCTTGGCTGATATATAATCGCTTGTAATAGGAAGCTGTGTAAATGCATCACCTGCAAAAACAATCATACCTACTTTATCATTCTCCATTTTATCCACCAACTGCGCAACAAGTCTCTTTGCCTTCTGCAAACGACTGGGCTGTACATCTTGTGCCAGCATCGAATTGGAAATATCCAATGCAATCATCACTTCAACTCCCTGACGCTTCACTGTTTCCAGTTTAGAACCAAACTGCGGACGCGCCAACAATACAGAAAACAGACCGATAGCAACAAATACCATCCAAAACTTCACATCCGGACGATACTTGGATACATCCGGCATCAACTGTGCCATCAGTTCCGGATCACCGAATTTGCGGATATTCTTCCGTCTCCGATAATTGGAATACAAGTAGAAGGCTGCTAACAAGGGCAACAACAGCAACAAGTACAAATATGCAGGTTCTTCAAATCGAAACATTTCTTTATTTATTATTTTTACGATTTACTATTTACTAAACTTGTACAAGATACAATATCCTGAGAAAAAGGATGCGTATACTACGGTATCTTCTTCAATATTGAATTACGTAACAGAACTTCCAACAGCACACATAAGAAAGCTGCCAGAGCAAACCAGCGATACTCTTCCTGGCGCTTGCTGTATTCTTTTACGTTCAGTTTCGTTTTCTCCAGCTTATCTATTTCCTCGTATACCTCTTTCAACTTCGAATTGCTCGTAGCGCGAAAGTAATTACCATCCGTTGTTCCGGCAATTTGTGTCAGGGTCTTTTCGTCAATCTCAACCGGCATATTGACATACTGCACAGTTCCACCTACCGGATAAGGATATGGAGCCATACCGTTAGTACCTACACCGATAGTATAAACACGGATACCGAAACTTTTAGCTATCTCGGCAGCCGTCAACGGAGAAATATCTCCTCTATTATTCGTGCCGTCTGTTAAAAGAATAATCACTTTCGATTTGGCTTTGCTGTCTTTCAGCCGGGTAACCGCATTGGCAATACCCATACCCACTGCCGTACCATCCTCAATAAGACCACATTTTACGTCCTTTATCAAATTTAAAAGCACGGCATGATCTACCGTCAACGGACATTGCGTAAAACTTTCTCCGGCGAATAGCGTGATGCCGACATTGTCATTCGGACGGCCATTGATAAACTCTGCCGCCACATCCTTAGCCGCTTCCAGGCGATTCGGCTTCAAATCTTCAGCCAACATACTGGTGGAAACGTCTATGGCAAGCATTATATCAATACCCTCTATTTCACTATTCTGCCAGCTATCAGTAGTTTGCGGCCTGGCTAAAACGATAATAATCAAAGCTAAAGCTATTATTCTCAATGCAAATGGTGCATGCAGCAAGTAATTCTTATAGCTCTTAGGAGCATGCGCATATACACGAGCGTCTGAAATTTGAAGCGTGGCTTCACTATTCTTCCGCCTCATGATATACCATACTATATAAGGTATAAGCAACAGCAGCAAAAATAAATATTCAATATTGGCAAAAACCATGATATTTACAATTTTACAAATTATGATTTATGATTGAAGCGTATCTCCCTGCTTTTACTCTCAGGCAAAATAGTTATACAGCTCCAAACCTATATATATCAGTGAACCGGCAAGTGCTGCCGTTAAAGCAACGATACCTGCACCAAGCAGTATCTTGGTACGCAAGGAACGTTTTTCAATGATAGTAATTTCAGTAGGCTGCGGCTTGGCATTTTCATCTTCTTTTTCCTTTGTTTCATTGATAAAGTCAATCGCATTAATCAAATTTGCATCATTCTCATTCATCAGTGGATTATGTTTGGCAAACTTCACTAAATCCGCGGTTTGGAACAGGATACGCAAATCCGATATTGCATTTTTATCATTCATTTCCAATAGTTTATCAATGATTTCAGAGGAAGTCATTTCCAATGCATTGAAACCGAAACGGTCTTTTATATAAGTACGAATAGCATCTGTCAACTCTGTATAATACTCCTTCGATTGTCCTTTCTGCCATACTTTCTCACCTTTGATGCGTTCTATTTCCTGCATAGCCAACTGATGCGGAGGCAGTTTCGGTTCTACCTTCACCTTGCGAATTATCGGTTTGTTATCGCGAATACGTTTCACAAGATAGATAAGCAGCAACAGTAACGGCACAAACAATACAGCACAAGCGATAGACATATACCAGTCTTCCCATGCAAAAGGTGCTTTCATTACAGGTTTAGGACCAAAAAACTGATCGGGATGCAACGTATCTACCGGCATGGAATACACTTTCAATGCCAAAGCTTTGGAGCGATATGCCTTATTATCAACAAGCACCTCCATTGGGGGCAAATAATATAATGCCGAGTCAAAGGAAGTTACGGTGTACTCCTGAGTTATCAACGAGCGCCTGCCGTCATTCAGCATCTGTGTATCGGGCTTGGCTATATCAACAATTTCCACTCCACGCACCAAAGTATCAGTATAGGCAGGAAGAATAGCGCGCTTATCAGTGTCCAATGAAACCTGAAGCTTAATCTTGGCCTGCTCCCCGATAAGGATTTGCAAGGAATCAATTGTAGCATCCACTGTCACCGACTGGGCTATTATCCTACCCGTCAATGCTGTCAACAGCGTTATCAGAAATAAATATCTTTTCATTCTCCGATTAGTTTCTTTTCGCAAATAAATTCATCAATGCTTTCACATAATCCTGGTCCGTACGTACTGACACATTATCTACATTGCTCTTAGTAAATGTATCATTCAGTTCCGTCTGCTTATTCACCCACCAGTCACGATGAGCACGCCGTACGGCACGCGAAGAAGTATCAATCCATTGTTCGTGACCCGTTTCCGCATCTTTTATTTTCATCAGCCCCACAGCAGGCAACTCCTCTACACGGCGGTCGTATACCTGAATAGCCACAACATCATGCTTCCGATTGGCAATAGTCATGGCATTTTTAAAACTCTCCTGATCGATGAAGTCCGATAAGACAAAAGCCGTACAACGACGCTTCATAACATTCGTAAGATACTCCAAGCCGAGACGGATATTGGTCCGGCGACTTTCCGGACGGAAATCAAGCAATTCGCGAATGATATATAGTATATGTTTACGTCCCTTCTTGGGTGGAATAAACTTTTCTATCCGGTCTGAAAAGAAGATGACACCGATTTTATCATTATTTTGAATGGCGGAAAAAGCCAATGTAGCAGCTATTTCCGTCACCATATCTTTCTTCATCTGCTTCACAGTACCGAACTCCAGACTACCGGAAACATCTACCAGCAACATTACAGTCAGTTCACGTTCTTCTTCAAACACCTTCACAAAGGGTTTATGAAAACGAGCCGTTACATTCCAGTCTATGTCGCGTATATCGTCACCAAACTGATATTCACGCACTTCGGAAAAAGCCATACCTCTACCTTTGAAAGCCGAATGATACTGGCCTGCAAAAATATTATTGGACAATCCGCGCGTCTTTATCTCAATCTGACGGACTTTTTTTAATAAATCAGTTGTTTCCATTCAGTAATACATAAATAGTAAACAAATTGTTTACATTAGGGCACTTCAACCTTATTCAATATTTTGCTGACGATTTCATCCGAAGTCATATTGCTTGCTTCAGCTTCATAAGTCAGACCGATGCGGTGGCGCAATACATCATGTGCCACTGCGCGCACATCTTCCGGGATAACATAGCCACGGCGTTTAATGAAAGCATAACTGCGTGCCGCCAATGCCAGATTGATAGATGCACGAGGCGAACCGCCGAATCCGATCATATCTTTCAGTTCTTTCAAATCATACTTCTCCGGATAACGGGTTGCAAATACAATATCGACAATATATTTTTCAATCTTTTCATCCAGATATACCTGACGTACGACCTTACGCGCTTCGATAATCTCATCTGCTTTCAGAATAGGCTTTACATTCAGTCTTTCTCCGTTTATATTCTGGCGTATAATTAATTTTTCTTCTTCCAGTTTAGGATAGTCGATAACTACCTTCAGCATGAAACGGTCTACCTGCGCTTCAGGCAACGGATACGTACCCTCTTGTTCGATAGGATTCTGAGTTGCAAGCACCAAAAAAGGTTCAGGCAGTCTGAATGTTTCCTTACCTATGGTAACCTGACGTTCCTGCATAGCTTCCAATAAAGCACTTTGCACCTTGGCCGGAGCACGGTTAATTTCATCGGCCAATACAAAATTGGCAAATACAGGTCCTTTCTTTACCTGAAAAGTTTCATCTTTCTGGCTGTAAACCATCGTACCGATAACGTCCGCCGGCAACAAGTCAGGTGTAAACTGAATACGGCTATATTGTGCATCAATCAATGAAGCCAGTGTTTTGATAGCCAATGTTTTTGCCAAACCAGGCACACCTTCCAACAACACATGTCCGTCAGACAACAAACCGATTAACAACGACTCTACCAGGTGCTTTTGTCCTACAATAACCTGGTCCATGCCCGTAGTAAGATTGGTAACGAAAGCACTTTGTCTTTCAATCCGCTCGTTCAATTCGCGGATATCAATTGTTTCAGCCATAAATCAATGTATTTTAATGTTTAATTTTTCGTTTTCGCCCGGCCATACACCGGTAATTATAATTCGCTTCCAAAAGTACGGGAATAAATTAACCATAGCAACTAATTTTTATTAAAAAACAATGTGAAACCTTTAGATTAAACTACTTTCATAGAGTTTAGAGCCTGTTTAATTTTGTTCAGCAT
>ENA-USZI01000965-USZI01000965.1-human-gut-metagenome-genome-assembly--contig:-NODE-965-length-20164-cov-5.826554_pt1 | contig 20164 bp, 10 predicted proteins | sample MGYA00250042_ERZ773532 | MGnify/ENA primary metagenome ERZ773532 (study PRJEB29103, sample SAMN06112036) | human gut metagenome | biome: human gut; feature: ankylosing spondylitis patient; material... | reverse complement strand
TGATGCTATAATTATTTTAAAGCGTTTTTAAAGCCCGCTTTAATTTTTGAAAACAAAGGAACGATGCATTATGAACAAATTAGATCCGCGTAATATTTATGACGACTTACATCAAATTCCTGAACTTGGTTTTGAAGAGTTTAAAACCTCTGCCTATCTGGCAGATAAATTAGAAGCAATGGGCTACAAAGTTACCCGTAACATCGGCGGCACCGGCGTTATCGGCGAAATCAAAGGCTCAGAGCCCGGACCTGTAATGATGCTGCGTGCCGATATGGACGCACTGCCCTTTCTGATCGACGGCGAAAAGAAAAATATTCATGCCTGCGGCCACGACGCCCATTCCGCCATGCTTTTAGCCGCTGCCTCCGAGCTGGTAGGCAAGGTTAAACGCGGCACCCTGCGCATCCTGTTCCAACAGGGTGAAGAAACCTTAAAAGGCGCTTTGGCAGTTATTGATGCCGGCGTAATTGAAGACGTCGATATCGCTCTTGGTCTGCACATCCGTCCTGTACAGGACATTGCCTACGGCGAAATGTCGCCAGCAGTGCGCCATGCTTCCAGCACCTTCGTTAACGTCGTTATCAACGGTTTATCCAGTCACGGCGCACGTCCGCACCTGGGTGTCAACGCAATCGAGGCAGCCGCTGTCGCCATCAATGCCATTGCGGCAATTAAAATCAATCCTATTATTCCCTGGTCCTGTAAAGTTACCGGCATCAAAGGCGGCGGCGTAGCCCCCAATATCATTCCTGATAAAGTTGAAATGATCGTCGATGCCCGTGCACAAACCAACGAAGCTATGACCGAACTGCTGGAAAAACTGCGCCGCGCAGTTACCAATGCTGCCGCTGCTCTTGGGGCTACTGCCGAAGTCACTACTCCCGGCGGTGTGATCCCCGCTGCTGAATACGATGACGAACTGACTGCAGAAGTTGCAGAATGTATCGTCGAGGTAGTAGGCGAAGAAAAACTTGCGAAAGAACTCGTTAACCCCGGCGGTGAGGATTTCCACTACTTTGTTAATAAATATCCCCATATCAAAGCTGCTTACTTCGGTGTCGGCGCAGCTGCAGCTCCGGGCCTGCATCATCAGGATATGCAGCTGAACAAAGAAGCTCTGCCCAGCGGCACTGCGGTCCTTATTAAAATGGTAGAACGTAAATTAGGCTGATCACTGCTTCTTTTACGCTGCTTAATTATATATAACTGCAAAAACTCAGACTTCCATAAATTATGAAAGTCTGAGTTTTTTATTACTGTACTATGCTTAACTCATTTTCGTATATTTATTTAAGCTGCCTGTAAACATTCTGGTCAACAGGCTCCAGCCAGGTAGTACCTGCACCCTTGCTCATAATCGACAGATGCTGGAACCAGCTGTTGCCGGCAGCGCCATGCCAGTGTTTCGTCCCTTCCGGGATCGTCACGCTTTCGCCGGCTTTCATTTCTACCGGGTCCTGTCCCCAGATCTGATAATATCCACGGCCTGATACCCCGACCAGGACCTGACACGAACCGCTGTGAGTATGCCAGTTATTGATACAGGACGGAGCAAAAGTCACGTTAGACACACTTACAGTATCGTTAGCCATGGGAAAAAGGAAGCTCTGCCCTGTAAAATATCTGGCATAAGCCGCATTATCATTACCGATAGGAAATACTGTACCGCCTGTCTGCAGCAGCGACGCGCTGATGATCTTTGTCTGTTCCTCTGTTACAGGCTCACCGGCTGCCAAAGCTGCATCTGTACCGCCCATGACCGCAGCAGCCACAACCAGCGCTGCCGCCATTCCTCTAAAAGTGTTTTTGTTGATTCTCTGCCAAAATTTCATATTATTTTCCTCCTCACAATAAATCTTTTATTTATCATTTTCCGGATCAGACTGCTATTGCTTTCGGGGCCGGATGCCTGTTTAACAAAGCGTATGTTTCCGGCTGTAATAAATTCTCATAATTTCTCAGCTGATAATCTGCCAGTTCCGCAATCAGCTGCAAACTGTTGATTTTCTCAATCAGCGTTTCCCGTGCCTCTGCCAGCAGCTTTTTACGCTCCTGTATCGTAGCATCACCCATTTCTGCCAGACGGATATAATCAATGATATGTTCCAGTGACATCCCGCTGGCTTTCAGCTTTTTGATAAAATTGATAAAATTTACAAAATACTCATCATAATTGCGGATCCCGGCCGCATTCCGTGGCACCGGAGGCAGCAGCCCGATCCTTTCATAATATCTTAAAGTATCAGTTGACATATTGGTTTTTGCGGCAACTTCCCGAATCGTCATTTTTTCTCCTCCTCACAGTGATTATGCCTGAGCTGATAAATACTATAATCTACATTATCCAGCAGCTGTTGTTTAAAATGGATATCATCCAGCAGATAAAAGCGCAGATTTTTCAGCAGTTTGATTTTCTGTTCCTCAGTATTATCGCTGTGCTCAATGATATTTAAAGCTGCTTTTAACCGCTCCGGCCGCTGTTCGATCAAATCCAATATGATGTAACCCAAGGAAATCAAACACTGATGGACAACTGTGTCATTGGTCTGGAAACTGCCAACCACCAGCTGGGCATCCATCCTAAACTAAACAAAGTAGTACGCCAAAATGTAAACGAGGAACTGACTCCCATCGTACCCCTGAAATTCTCTACTATAACCAACCGCTACAACCAATTGCTACTGAAGTTTAAAGGAGGCTATTCAGTAGAGTTCCGTGCCTTTGATGACGGATTCGCCTACCGCTTCCTTACTGACCTGAAAGGCGAGCAAGAAATAATGAATGAAATCCTCCGCCTGAACTTTGTGGATGATTGCCTGCTACATCTTCAGCAACCTGACGGCTTTAAGACTTCCTATGAAGAAGAATATCGCCACCAAACAAGCAGCGAGTGGAAAAACTCCAATCGCATGGCTCTGCTTCCCCTTTTAGCCAGCACACCCAAAGGTGACAAAATCCTCATGAGTGAAACCAATCTGACAGACTATCCCGCCATGTTTCTGAAAAACGATGGACAAGGCGGCATTACCGCCGTCTTCCCCCGTCTGCCTCTTGAATTCGGAGAAGACGGTGACCGCAGTCTCAAGATTCTGAAAGAAGCCAACTGCATAGCCCGTACCGCAGGCAAGCGCAGTTATCCATGGCGTTACTTCGTCATTACCGACGATGACCGCAAACTTATAGAAAACACTCTATCCTATCGCCTCGCTGAAAAGAATGTCATAGAAAACACCTCTTGGATTAAACCAGGACTAGCCAGCTGGGAATGGTGGAACGGAGCCACACCCTACGGCCCCGACGTGGACTTCAAAGCAGGTTGCAACCTTGACACCTACAAATACTTCATCGACTTCGCATCCCACTACGGCGTAGAATATATAGTAATGGACGAAGGCTGGGCCATGAACACCCGCAACCCCTATAAACCCAATCCCTCGGTAGACATACACGAACTCATCCGCTACGGCAAAGAAAAAAACGTAGGCATTGTGTTATGGCTCACTTGGCTTACGGTAGAAAACCACTTTGACCTATTCGAAACTTTCGAAAAGTGGGGTGTGAAAGGCGTAAAGATAGATTTCATGGATCGTAGCGACCAATGGATGGTAAATTTCTATGAACGCGTAGCACATGAAGCCGCCAAACACCATCTCTTCGTTGACTTTCACGGTGCTTTCAAACCTGCCGGATTAGAATACAAATACCCAAACGTACTCTCCTACGAAGGCGTAAGAGGTATGGAGCAAATGGGCGGATGCCGTCCCGACAACAGTGTCTATTTCCCCTTCATACGCAACGCAGTAGGAGCCATGGACTATACTCCCGGCGCCATGCTTAGCATGCAGCCTGAAGTCTACCATTCCGAACGTCCCAATTCTGCCAGCATCGGCACACGTGCCTATCAGATGGCACTCTTTGTTCTTTTTGAAACCGGCCTGCAGATGATGGCAGACAATCCTACCCTCTATTATCGTAACGACGAGTGTACACGTTTCATCACCCAAGTACCCCAAACATGGGACGAAACCATCGCTCTTGAAGCCAAAGCAGGAGAATATGCCATCGTGGCCAAACGCAAAGGAGAACAATGGTATATAGGAGGCATGACCAACAACCGCGAACGTGAACGGGTCTTCAACATCTCCCTTGATTTCCTGCAAGAAGGAAAAAATTATCTCATGACCTCTTTTGAAGACGGCATCAACGCTGACCACCAGGCCATGGACTACCGCAAGCAAGAACAATCCTTGAAGAAAGGCGACCATATCACAGTCCGTTTGGCACGCAACGGTGGATTCGCTGCGGTCATTCGCTAATCATATCCATACCTATCTGCTCCGTACAAATACATTTCTAAGGATACGGAGCAGATACAAAGCAAACTGTAAGCCTACAACTAAAGAAATATATTGCAAAAATTGACTGTTTCCACCTTAAAATATATCTTTGCAACTCAAAATCAATACAACAAGCCACATGAAAGACATATACTGGAAAGGCCATACGATTTTATTGCTCATCAGCCTCTTATGCTGTTTTCCGGATTTTGTGTACGCTTACAGCCTACGGCAATTCTCCAATAAAAACGGTCTTTCCAATAGTGCCATCCAATCCCTTTACCAAGATAGCCAAGGTGTACTATGGATAGGAACATGCGACGGACTGAACGTGTTTGACGGCAACAATATCCACCTATATACGCCCGTTGATGTGTCACGCAACCTATTGTCAGGCAACATTATCAGCCAGATCGTAGAATCAGAGCCAGGCATACTGTGGTTACAAACCAACTACGGGTTAGACAGATTGGATACATACCGACAGACCTGCCGGACCTTTACCGAATTCAAGGACAACATCTTCTTGGCACGAAGCAACAACAAGTGCATGTTAGTGCTGAAAGATGACGGAAATCTGTATCACTACCAACAAGAGAACCAGAAATTTCTCCAGTTAAATACCCCTTCCATGGATTTTAATAAAGTACTGTCCATGACCATCGATTCCAACAACCTGCTTTGGATATTCGCAACTGGAAACAACACTCGTTGCTATCGTCTGAACCACACGGGAAAAAGCGTGACACTGATTCCGGAAAAGCCATTTGGACATCACGGCTTGAAGCATGCCTTCATCGGAGAAGATTCAGCCTACTTCATTGATGAAACCTATGCCCTCTACGAATATAGTTTCAGCAACCGACAGTGTTACTACATTGCCGACCTGAAAGACGAAATAGAAAAACGAGGTGAAGTATCTTCCATCATCAAACGAGAAAATGACTTCTGTATCGGTTTCAAAAGCAGCGGCTTGATAGTACTGAAATATGAAGCAAACCAAAAGATTAAATACCGTATAGAATACACTGAAATACAGTCGGGCATCTTCTGTCTGATGAAAGACAAATTTCAAGATATCGTATGGGTAGCTACCGACGGAGAAGGGTTATACATGCTTTACAATGACACATTCACCATGACCAACACCCTGCTCAACACTCCCGCATATCAGGTGAACAACCCGGTACGCAGCCTTTACCTCGACCCACAGCAAACCTTATGGATAGGAACCAAAGGCAGTGGCATATTGCGTATACCGAATTATCTTGTCAACAATACACCCGAAAAACATGATCGTCTCATCACCGGTAACAGCACATTGACCGACAACTCCGTCTACTGTTTTGCACCCGGTGGAAAAGACCGACTTTGGATAGGTACGGAAAACGGAATCAATTATTATTCCTACTCTACCCACCAATTGAAAGAACTGGCGGTACAAGCCAATGGAACCAAAGTGAAATATGTGCACTCCATTGATCAAACCAATGACAGTACACTTTGGATTTCCACCGTGGGCGAAGGAATCGTAAAGGTGACACTAGAAAATCAGAGAAAAGATCCTATTGTGAAGCATGCTACACGGACTTTGGTGAGTAACGGACATATGGCATCAAACTATTTTTTCACCTCCTACCGTGAAAGCAGCTCTACGCTGTGGTTCGGGAACAGAGGGCTCGGAGCCTACCGCATTGATGTACGTACTGGAGAAATGGCACAGTTCCGCTTCAACAACTTGGTAAACAGCCAAACCGCCAACGATGTGTTCGCCATACACAAAAACGAGCAAGGCTACTGGCTGGGCACTGGATCAGGGCTTCTCCGCTTCTACTCAAACGAAGACGGAAACCCAGACAGCATCAGTGCAAAGCTCTACACCAACAGCACCGTACATGGTATCTTGGAGGACAACCGAGGCAATCTCTGGGTGAGTACCAATCAAGGATTAATGAGACTCAATCCCCAAGAACAGACCAAGCAGACCTACAACAACGGAAACGGACTGGCCGTGACCGAATTTAGTGATGGAGCCTTCTACAAAGACAATGCTACGGGAATCCTTTTCTTTGGAGGTGTAAACGGCTTCGTCACCGTGAAGCCCGATTCTTACATCACCACGGACTATATGCCCGAAATCAGCCTGAAAGGACTTTCCATCTTCGGTAAGGAATACAACCTGCATGACTTTTTACATTACAAAGACGGGAAGCCCGTGCTACAACTGGACTACAAACACAACTTCTTCCAGCTCAACTTCCGGATAACAGACTACATTAACGGAAACGACTATTTCTACTCCTATAAACTAAAGGAAGCAAGCGACCAATGGATAGAAAACGGAGTTTCACCCAATGCCATCTTCTCCAACCTTTCCCCCGGAGAATATACTCTGTTTGTGAAATACCGCAACAACATCAACGGTAAAGAAAGCCATCCGCAAGCCTTCACCATTTACATCGCTCCTCCCTGGTATCTCAGTACCTGGGCCTATGTGGGCTACTTTTTGTTAGGGTTACTATTATGTACAGGCATAGTCGCCTATGCATTCTATACCTACCGCCTGAAGCGGCAGCACATGATGAAGAAAATGGAACGACAGAAAAAAGAGGAAGTCTATGAATCAAAACTACGCTTCTTCACCAACATCACCCACGAGTTTTGCACCCCCCTCACCCTGATTCAGGGACCGTGCGAGAAGATACTCACCCACAAGGAGACAGATATCTACACGCACCGCTACGCCAAGATGATTCAGCAAAATGTGGAAAAGCTGAATGGTCTCATTGTGGAATTGCTGGAGTTCAGAAGACTGGAAACGGAAAACAAAATGCTCTCCATACAGCCGCAACCTGTTTCCGAAAAGTTAAGGGACATCGCCGAATCCTTCGGTGACATGGCGGAAAACAGAGAAATGAACTACTGCCTTGACATAGCCCCCGAACTGACATGGAACACCGACCTGAGCTGCTTCAACAAAATAGCCGGAAACCTCATATCCAACGCTTTCAAGTACACACCCGACAAGGGGAACATCAGCGTAACATTGTACACGAAAAACGAACGTCTTATTTTGAAGATAGCCAATACCGGCAAAGGCATCACACCGGAAAATCTCGGAAAGATATTCGACCGCTATAAGATTCTCGACTCCGTGGAGATGAACGGCAAAAACTCAAGAAACGGACTGGGGTTGGCCATCTGCAAAAACATGGTGACCCTGTTGGAAGGAGACATAAACATCGAAAGCACACCGGGCGAACTGACCACCTTCACTGTAAGCCTTCCCTCGCTCCCCCCAAACGGACAAGAAGTACCGCAAACTGCATACGAAGCGGCTTCTCCAAGCATTCCCACCGAAGAAGTGCAAGAATTGCCCGAAAAATACACCCAAGAATTCGACGCAAACAAGCAGACGGTCATGGTGATAGATGATGACCCTTCCATGCTGTGGTTCGTATCCGAAATATTCACAGAGAAATACAACGTACTCTCTTTCAATAATGCCCAAAAGGCATTAGACAGCCTGGAGCAACGACAGCCAGATCTCATCATCTCAGACGTGATGATGCCCGATATAGATGGGTTATCCTTCACCTTCACCATCAAGCAACACAAGCTGTGGAGCCATATTCCCCTAATCCTGCTCTCAGCACTGCATCACGAAGACGACCAAGTAAAAGGACTGGAATCGGGGGCGGATGCCTATGTCACCAAGCCTTTCAATGTGAAATATTTGGAAAAGATGGTCTATCATCTCATCCGCCGCGAAGAAAACCTGAAGGAATATTATAGTTCGGCACTCAGCACCTTTACCTGGAAAGAAGGAAGCTGCTTGCACAAAGAAGAACAAGAATTCTTAGAGAAAATGACAGAAGTCATTGAAAAGAACTTAGCCAATCCAGACCTGCAAGTAGAACTTTTGAGTAAGGAAATGGGCTACAGCAGCCGGCAGTTCTACCGCAAACTGAAACCACTTACTGACAAATCGCCTGCCGACATCATCAAAGAATACCGCCTCTCCACGGCGGAACGCTTGTTAGTCTCCAGCAACTTCACCATCGAAGAGCTGATGGACCGCACGGGATTCACCAACCGAAGCACTTTCTATAAAGCTTTTTCACAACGTTACGGAATGCCGCCCCGTCAATACTGCGAACGGCAAAAGAAGAACGTGAGGGAAGGACAGGAAATCACTAATACTTAATCATCTTATACCATCTGCATTTATGAAAAGAAGCTCTTTTTTGAGTATCGCATTCACCGGGCTGCTTGCTACCGCAGCCACAACAGCACAAACTCACGAACAACCCGAATGGAATGACCTGAACATTTCGGGAGTGAACAAAGAAACGGCATGCCAAACCGCCATTCCCTTTGCCGACGAAGGACAAGCCCTACGCCTGAGCATCGAGGAATCCCCCTATTATCAAACTCTGAACGGTACATGGAAATTCCATTGGGTGGCCGACCCCGAAAAACGGCCGAAGGATTTCTTCAAGCCCGACTACGACGTAAGTGACTGGGACAACATCAAAGTGCCTGCCACATGGCAGATAGAGGCTGTACGCCATAACAAGCCCTGGGACAAGCCTTTGTATTGTAATACCATTTACCCTTTCTGTGATTACAGTAAAGGAGTACAATGGCCCAACGTCATCCAACCTCGCCCGGCAGACTATACTTTCGCCAACATGCCCAATCCCGTAGGCAGTTACCGACGTGAATTCACTTTGCCCACATCTTGGAAGGGCAGAGATGTATTTATTCGCTTCAATGGAGTGGAAGCAGGTTTCTATCTTTGGTTGAACGGTAAAAAAGTGGGCTATTCAGAAGACAGCTACTTACCTGCCGAGTTCAATCTGACTCCCTATTTACAAGAAGGTAAAAACACATTGGCAGTTGAAGTGTACCGTTTCACCGATGGAAGCTTTCTTGAATGTCAAGATTTCTGGCGGTTCAGCGGCATCTTCCGCGATGTATTCCTATGGTCAGCACCACGCACGCAAATTAGGGACTTCTTCTTCCGAACCGACTTGGACGGAGAGTATCGTAATGCTACAGTTTTTTTGGACGTAGAAATCACCGGTAAGAAAAGTTCTGCCGAACTCATAGTGAAGCTCTCCGACACAGAAGGAAAGGAAGTGCTATCACGCACTATCCACGCCACAAAAACAGGTAGTACCCATCTGGAATTCGATGTGGAGAACCCACTGAAATGGACAGCCGAAACACCCAGCCTCTACAACCTGACCCTGACCCTAAAACAGAAAGGAAAAGTGACAGACCTACGTAGTGTAAAGGTAGGCTTCCGCGAAATAGAGTTTGCCAAAAACGGACAACTGCTGATTAACGGCAAACCTACTCTTTTCAAAGGTGTCAACCGCCACGATCACAGCCCATTGAATGGCCGTACCGTCTCCAAAGAAGAGATGGAAAAGGACGTACAACTAATGAAAGCGCTGAACGTAAATGCTGTCCGTACCTCCCATTACCCCAACAACCCTTACTTTTACGACCTATGCGACCGCTATGGCATCTATGTATTGGCAGAAGCCAATGTAGAGTGCCACGGCGAAATGCGTCTCTCACACGAGCCACAGTGGGAAAAATCATTCACCGAGCGCAACGAGAACCAAGTGAAACGTTTCCGTAACCACGCTTCCATCGTAATGTGGTCCATGGGCAACGAATCGGGAAACGGAAACAACTTCTCCACTGCTGAAAAGGCCATCAAACGTTTGGATACTACCCGCCCCACCCACTACGAGGGAAACAGTTCCTTCTGCGACGTGACCAGTTGCATGTACCCAAGTGTGGACTGGCTGGAAAACGTAGGCCGTGAACGATTGGAGAAAATACAAAAGGGCGAGATCGTGAAACCTCACGTAGTATGCGAGTATGCCCATGCCATGGGAAATTCCATAGGAAACTTCAAGGAATACTGGGAAACCTACGAACGCTATCCGGCACTCATCGGAGGTTTCATTTGGGATTGGGTGGACCAAAGCCTGCGTATGCCCACTCCCGACGGCAAAGGCTTCTACATGGCCGTAGGCGGTGACTTTGGTGACAAGCCCAACGACGGTAACTTCTGTACCAACGGCGTCATCTTCTCCGACCGTACATTATCTGCCAAATCCTATGAAATGAAGAAGATACATCAACCCATCCGCATAGAAGCATTAGGGAATGGCAAATATAGAATCAGCAACAAGCGATTCCATGCCAATATGGAAGACCTCTACGGGAGATACGAAATAACGGAAGATGGAAGGACCGTCTGCTCAGGCAATCTGGAAGATTTGAAGCTGGAAGCACAGGCAAGCAAAGTCATCACCCTGCCAGACATACCCGCAACGAAGGTACCCGGAGCAGAATACTTTATCAATTTCAGTTTCTGCCAAAAAAGAGATACCGAATGGGCAAAAGCCGACTACGAGGTAGCCACCGAACAATTCAAGCTATCAAGCAGCGAGAAACCTATATTCGTACCCGAAAAAGGAAACATCAATCTAAACGAAACTGCCGACGCATTGGTGGTGAAAGGTGAACGTTTTGAAGCTGTCTTCTCCAAGGAAGAAGGAACTTTATCGGCATATACATTGAATAATATCCCCCTGATAAGTAAAGGACTCGAACTGAACCTCTTCCGTGCTCCCACCGACAACGATAAACAGGTAAGTGGCGATTGGCAACGCAAAGGCCTTTACCAGCTGCAAGCGGAAACCGGCAAATGGGAAACCCACCAAGAAGAGGACAGAATAACCCTGCACATCCGGAACTGCCACAAAGGTAAACTCGGTTTTGAGTATCGCACAGAAATAGAATACACCGTAAATGCCGATGGTTCCATCATGGTGAACAGTGTCATCATCCCGGTATCCGACAGCGAAATCATTCCGCGTGTGGGCTATCGAATGGAACTGCCCGAAGGCTTCGAGCGTATGCGTTGGTATGGACGTGGCCCATGGGAAAACTACGTAGACCGCAAGGATGCCACCCCAATAGGCGTATACGAAAGTACAGTATCCGACCAATGGGTGAACTATGTAAAGCCTCAGGAGATGGGTAACCATGAAGAGGTACGCTGGATTTCCATCACCAACGCCGACGGTATGGGCTTCGTTTTCGTGGCAGGCGACCAAATGGCGGCTTCTGCCCTGCATGTCAGAGCACAAGACATGGCAGACCCCGACCATCTGCAAAAACTGATTCACAAATACGACATCCCGATGCGCAAGGAGACAGTTCTTTGTCTTGATGCCCACAATCGTCCTCTGGGCAACGCAAGCTGCGGTCCAGGCCCGATGAAAAAATACGAACTGCAAGCAACTCCCGTAGCATTCAGCTTCATCATGATGCCTTTGGAAAGAAGCTACACGCAAAGTGAGCTTACCAAGAAAGCACGCGTACAGATGCCTGCATGCATGCCCGTAATGGTAGAACGCGATAACAACGGTTACCTGCAAATGAGTACCGGAACTCCGGACGCGACCATCTTCTACAGCCTTAACGGTAACGAATACCGGGAATACACAGCTCCATTCGAGTTCATTGACGGTGGAAAGATACAAACATACGCTGTTTCTGGAAAATTAGGCAAGAGCCTGGTCACTACTATGGAACTACCCATATTCGTAGACCACTCGGCATGGAAGGTGGTCTCCTCCAGCAGCGACAGCCAAGGAGAAGAGGCGCAAAACGCCATCGATGGAGACCCTTCCACGTATTGGCACACCCGTTGGCACGAACCCATTCCAGAGTTTCCACACAGCATTGTGGTAGACATGGCTTCCCTACTGGTAGTGGACAAATTCATCTACACAGCACGACATTCCAATGATAACGGACACGTCAAAGACTACGAGCTAAGCTTCAGCAAAGACGGAAAAAATTGGGAAAGCACCGTCAAAGGTACATTCTCCAATCTGACGTCTGCCCAAACCATAACATTGGAAACACCCGTCACTGCCCGTTACTTCAAATTCGTTCCCTTGTCCGAAATGCACGGCAGGAAATGGGCTTCGGCAGCCGAACTGAATGTGAGCATCCTGAAAAACATCAGCGGAGCATCCCAGAGACAAATAGTGGTCTCCGTAGACAGCGATGCAGACAACAGCATGAAGCTGGCGGCAGACGGTAACATAAACACCTATTGGCACACGGTACACAACCAATTCTACATAGCTCCCTACCCTCATGAGATACATTTTTCCCTATCCAAAGAGGCCACTATAAAGGGTATCCGCTACACTCCGCGACAAGATAGCGAAGAAGGACGGATAGCTTCCTATGAAGTATATGCAAGCAAAGATGGAAAAAATTGGGGGCAGCCCATTACCTATGGCACCTTCCATATAGGTACAGCAACGCAAACTATAGAATTTACTCCTTGCCGGGCACGCTATGTGAAACTATCGGGATTATCGGCCCATGACAAAGGAAAGAAAGCTGCCATAGCAGAATTAGAGATAATCTTGGAAGAATAATTTTAGAGGAAAAACTATTAACCATGGAGTTTCAAGACTTGTGCAAAAACTTGTACAAGTCCTGAAATTCCACGTTTTCTCCTATAAGCAAAAATCACTTCCCTTTCACTATCCGCTTAATATCATTCAGCTTGTTCAGCGCCTCCAGCGGCGTCAAGTTATTCACATCCAGATTCAGTATCTCATCGCGTATCTGGCACAGCACCGGGTCGTCGAGCTGAAAGAAGCTGAGCTGCATACCACCGCGTGTCTCTCCCACTTCCACCATCGGTTTGCTGGAAATCCCCTGCTGGCGGTTGTCCGTTTCCAGTTGTTTCAGAATGTCATTGGCACGCTTCACGATGCTTTTGGGCATACCTGCCATTTTGGCTACATGGATACCGAAGGAGTGTTCGCTGCCGCCGCGCTCCAATTTGCGCAGGAAGATGACTTTGTTATCTATCTCCTTCACCGAAACGTTGTAGTTCTTAATACGCTTGAAGCTTTTCTCCATCTCGTTCAACTCATGGTAGTGCGTGGCAAACAAGGTGCGTGCCTTCGCCTTTGGATGCTCATGGATATGCTCCACAATCGCCCAGGCGATGGAAATACCGTCGTACGTAGAAGTACCGCGTCCCAGCTCGTCGAACAGCACCAGGCTGCGGGGAGAAAGGTTGTTCAAGATATCCGCCGCCTCGTTCATCTCCACCATAAAGGTAGACTCGCCCACGGAAATATTATCGCTGGCACCCACACGGGTGAATATCTTATCCACCAAACCGATATGGGCACTCTCCGCAGGCACGAAACTGCCGATTTGAGCCAGCAGCGTAATCAGCGCCGTCTGCCTCAGCAAAGCGGACTTACCCGCCATGTTGGGACCCGTAATGATGATAATCTGCTGCGTCTGGCTGTCCAGCATCACATCGTTGGCAATATACTTCTCGCCGATGGGGAGCTGCTTCTCAATGACCGGATGCCGTCCCTGATGGATTTCCAGCACGTCGTCGTCGGCAATGACGGGGCGTATATAGTTGTTCTCGCGCGCCGCTGTGGCAAAGGAGAGCAGGCAGTCCAACCGTGCTATCTGGTTCGCATTGATTTGAATGGCAGGAATGAACTCGCTCAAAGATTGTACCAGCTCTGCATAGAGTTGTGTTTCCAGTACCAGTATCTTGTCCTCCGCGCCGAGAATCTTCTCTTCGTACTCCTTCAACTCCTGGGTAATATAGCGCTCGGCATTGGCAAGGGTCTGCTTGCGTATCCACTCTGCCGGCACCTTGTCCTTATGCGTGTTGCGCACCTCGATGTAGTAGCCGAAGACATTGTTGTAGCCTATCTTCAAACTGGGAATCTCTGTCAGTTCGCTCTCTCGCTGCTGTATCTGCAACAGATAATCCTTACCGGAATAGGCAATCTGGCGCAGCTCGTCCAGCTCGGCACTGACACCGGATTTGATGACACCTCCCTTATTAATCAATAACGGCGGGTCATTGTCTATCTCCCGGTCAATGCGGTCGCGGATAAACTGGCAGATATTCAACTGCTCGCCTATATGGTTCAAGCTGGCATTATCGGCATCCATGCAAGCCGCCTTGATGGGTTCTATCGCCTGCAAAGCCACCTTCAGCGCCACCACCTCACGCGGAGAGACACGCCCTACCGCCACTTTGGAGATGATGCGTTCCAAGTCGCCAATCAAATGCAACTGCTCTTCTATCAACTCTTTGAAATCAGGCTGGCGGAAAAAGTATTCCACCACATTCAGCCGCTCGTTAATCGGCTGCACGTCCTTCAACGGGAATACCAGCCAGCGTTTCAGCAGGCGGGCACCCATCGGGCTGATGGTCTTGTCTATCACATTCAGCAGACTGCTGCCACCGTCGTTCATCGACCCCATCAACTCCAGGCTGCGCACCGTGAACTTATCCAGGCGGACATACTTATCCTCCTCGATGCGTGCCAGCGAAGTGACATGCCCTATCTGCGTATGCTGCGTCATGATGAGGTATTGCAGGATGGCTCCCGAAGCGATGATACCGTTCTTGAGATGCTCCACACCGAAGCCTTTCAAGTTCTTCACCTCGAAATGCTTCAGCAGCTTTTCGCGGGCAGATGTCTCGGTAAACACCCAGTCGTCCAACTCGAAGGTGAAGAACTTGCTGCCGAAGTTTCCTTCGAACATCAGCCGCTTGCCACGCTCGAAAAGCACCTCTTTGGGGGCAAAGTTGTTCAGCAGCTTGTCCACATAGTCGAAAGGTCCTTCCGCCGTCAGAAATTCGCCCGTAGATATGTCCAGGAAAGCCACACCGCAGGCACCCTTACCGAAATGCACGGCAGCCAGGAAGTTGTTCTCCCGGTAGTTCAGCACATTGTCGTTGATGGAAACTCCCGGCGTCACCAACTCCGTGATGCCGCGCTTCACCAGTTTCTTCGTCAGCTTCGGGTCCTCCAACTGGTCGCAGATGGCCACACGCTTGCCGGCACGTATCAGCTTGGGCAGATAGGTGTCGAGCGCATGATGCGGGAAACCCGCCATTTCGATGGTTTTCCCCTTGCCATTGGCACGTTTGGTCAAGGTAATACCGAGGATTTCGGACGCGACGACGGCATCGGTGGAATAGGTTTCATAGAAGTCACCACAACGAAACAGCATGACAGCATCGGGATGCTTTGCCTTCAAGTCGAGGAACTGCTTCATCATCGGGGTAAGGACAATATCTTCGTGCATACAAGTCTTTAATTTTTAATTTCCAAAGCTTTGAGCCAAGAGAGCAGGAAATCGTCAAGTAAGACCCAAAACTTAATGTGACAAAGATAATTCTTTTTTAGAAAACAGCCACGGAGAGGCTTCAAAACCTTAGCAAGCCTTAACAAAGAGACGCATTTTCCTAAAACATGTTATAAAACAGTCTTTTTTATTTGCTTTATTTGGAGATAAGCAAAAAGTTCGTACCTTTGCAATGTGTTTTTCATAGTATTAGATTTAAGGTTAACAAAGGTTGGAGTACAGCGGTACTCCTTTTTTTATGCCCGTACGTCAGGATGAACTTAGGGAAGAGATTATGAAATCAATGATTATCAATCATTATCAATCTTTCAAGGTCTTATGATACTGAGCCTTCCTTATCACCAGTTTGCTTTCACCGGAAATTTGTTGCGACACAATTGTGAAACGGATGCGCGTCAGCTTTTTCCGGTTCCAGGAGTGGATTAATTTCGGATCGGTCAGTTCGACGGTATCCGTTGCGGGCGATAAGAGTTTTTTATCGTATTCCACTTTGAACCTACCTGCCTCTCCTGTCAGAGTAATGTTTTTGTTGCGGTCGATTTCGACTTCGCAGCAGGTCATCAGGTTTAATACACTCGGTTCGTTGCATGCCGAAAGTTTCCATTTGTCGGTGATTGTGAAATCCTTTTTCCTGTGCAGCGTATAGTTGCGAATCCAGCTTTTTACATTTGCTTCCTGCGGATAGGCACGGGCAATGTCCACCTGGTAGGATACGGTTTTGGCGGTGGCTTTGTATTGCTGGTTGTGTGCGGCAAACTCCCGGCCGTTCTTCTGCGGGGTTCCGTTGATGAGGGGTAGGTTGTGATAATCGGACTGCATGGTCCATATCGTGTACCGCTCCGGTCCGAAGGTCTGTCGGGTATAAGTACCTACGCCTGCATCGATAAGCACCGGCAGGGCATTGTAGTAAAGGATGCACGACCCCACATCGTTGTGGTTATGGCTTTCCTGATTGTTTCCGCCTTTCGCTGCGAAGAAGAAGCCGTCGCTTTTGCCTTCGGTGTCGCGTGCCACGCAGATTTGGGTGTCTTTAAACCAATAAGTGCCGGTAAGCGGTTCGCCTTGCGGATGGTCGATGATGTCTTTGTACATAAAAAGCTCGTCCAGGGCAGAAGCGAAATATCCGTTTACCCCGTCCTTGAAACTTTGGTTTTGCTGTGCCATGAATGAGGCGAATTTCATCATGGCGGGGTCTCCGGTCAGTTCGCCGTACCGGTAGAGGATACCCGGGCTTGGACTTACTTTGGGTGCGGAGTCGGCGAAGTTTACAAAATAGTTGCCGCCGATGTGTACCCGGTAAATGTATTGCGCCATATTACGCAAGAGGGGAGCGTTGAATATGTTCACCTTGTTTCCGGTTACTTTAGCCAGCAAATCCAGAAACTTCAGGGCATAGCCGGAAGCCCCGCTCCAATAGGTGGGACCCTCGTCGCAGGCTCCGTCCTCGTGATACATGCTGAAAAAGAAATCAGTGGATTTCATCAGCTTCCAGACTCCTTGCCGCACACGTTCCGGGTCTTTCTCTATCAGCATCAGGGCTTGCAGCACGTTGTAGTTAATCCACGGATTCCAGTTATTTACCTGCTGGCCGCCGAATCCCATCCACCAGTAATCATCCCGTGCGAAGTAGGGGTTTATCAGGTTTCTGTTGACTTCCTCGATAATCCGTTCGTTAATCAGCGGGCTCACCTTGTCGAATTCGTCTTTCAGGAAATAGTAAGTCCATGCCATTTGCGCGCCGATGTCGGCCACTACCAGTTCGATGGTCGGTTCATGCCTGTCGGGCAGTCCGGAGCGGTCTTTCTGAAAGCCGAGGTGTGCCGAGTGTATCCAGGACGTCTCGCACAGAAACCATACACCGTCTATGATAGCATCCATAAATCTGCCTTGTCCCTCTACCAGTTCTGCGAGGGTCAAGGCTTGCAGGGCTTTGTGGTTGGCGCGTCCGGTGCGGATTTCGCCGGTGCGCTTAAAGGCAAGGTAGTCGGAGGCAAGGTCCGGTTTCCATTCGTGTTTCAGGGCGCGTTCGCCGTTCCTGATGATAAGCTCCCTCATTTCGGGGGCTGTTTTCTCTTTCCAGGATTTACGGTCGGTATAGGCGGGATAGTCCACCCAGCTTTGCCGGTAGCGGAGTACATTGCCCAATTCCTCATAGGAAACGGTCTGTTCAAGAAGATGCCTTTCGGTTGCGTGGGCGGGAAAATTGATACAGACAGTTGCGATACATACTGAACTTGCCAGTAACAGGCTTTTTATTTTTGACATTTGCGGAATGTATTAGATGATTTAAATAAAGAACGAGGATAAATGATTATCCCCGTTCGTCAAAGTTAATTAAAAAAACAACCGTTTACCTAACCTTTACCTTTTATTTTTCAAATCGATGTATCTTTTTAATGCTTCCATATAGTAGTAATCCGCGTAGTTCAGCGGTACGTCTATTTCAGAGCCATGCGGCAGTGAGCCGGTGGAATGCATCAGCACGTAACCTTGATTACTGCCTTTGGCTGCCAGATATTTCGGACCGGACAAGTTTTTCAGGATTGTTTCGGCATAGTCGGAATATTTTTTGCCGTCGGGCACAAATGTGCTGAGCTCCAGGAAAGCAGATGCCGTGACAGCTGCGGCAGACGCATCACGCGGAGTCTTTTCACCTGCCGGGGCATCATAGTCCCAGTAAGGAATCAGGTCGTCCGTCTTTACACGTTCCATAATCATGTCTGCAATGTGAACGGCTTCCTGCAGGAAAGCCGTGTCCCGGGTTTCGCGATAGCAGGAAGTGTAGCCGTATACTCCCCACGCTTGGCCGCGCGACCAGGCCGATTCTGCATTTTTACCCTGGTGTGTCTGTTTGATTTCCACGCTTCCGTCATTGTTATAGCTGACCACGTGATAGGAGGTGTAGTCCGGACGGAAGTGGTTTTTCATAGTGGTTTGTGCATGCTTTACAGCCACATTCTTATACTTCTCATCTCCTGTCAGCTTATATACGTTGAACAGCAGGTCCAGGTTCATCATATTGTCAATGATTACGGGGAAGTTCCACGCACCGAAGTCCCACGAGCGTATACAACCGATTTCCGGGTTGAAACGGGCGCACAGATTATCCGCTGTTTCTACGAGTACGGCTTTAATGGTGTCGTTAGGGGCGAGGCGGAGGGCATTGCCATAGCTGCAATTCATCATAAAGCCCACGTCATGGGTACCTTTCAGCTCACGTATCGAGTTCAGGATGTTGGTATATTCGATGGCGCGTTTTTTCAACTCTTCATCGCCGGTCAGTTCATAGGCATACCAAAGGCTTCCGGGGAAGAATCCGCTGGTCCAGTCGGCAATGCCGCAAAGACGTTTTTGTCCTAATTGCAGGGCTTCGGGATTGGGGTGTAAAGAGTCGATGTATGCTTTGTTTTCGCGTTGCAGCTGAGTATCAAGAAAGTTTACATCATAGCCGGAATATATGGAACGTGGGAACTTGCTTGTTCCGGAGAGTTCCTCGGCGGTTGATTTCAACTGATAGGAAGCGGCATCGAGTGCGTTGCTTATCCAGGCTTCTTTCTGGACCGGAGTGTTTTTGCAGCCTGTCATGCCTATGAGCAGAGCGGTTGCAAGCAACAGAGAGTTTCTTTTCATGTCAGTAAGTATTTAGTGATTTTTGTTCACCGGCAAAAATATGGATATTCGTGAAATATCCTGTGCAGGATTGTTGAAAGGTGTTTGGGTGTAGTTTAAAGGTATGTTACTTTTGTCGAATACTGTTTTAATTCTGTATTTTCTTGGGTGAAAGCATTACATTTACCTCTTCAGGCTTTTTACCTGAAAGCCTGTAAATAGTGTGTGGTTTTCCAATAGGCGGAGTCCGAAATATCCGTCTCCCTCATTCTTTTTAACCGGCAGTCGGAACAGCTCCTCGCCGTTGACACTGTAAGTTGTGATTCCTTTTTCCACACGGATTTTGATGTCGTACCATTTATTGGGAATCAGCAAGTGCGCCTTGTCCGTATATTCTTTGATTACGGGGCGGGCTATGGCATCACTGGTATCCGCCGCTTTGGCAAAGTACTGGCGGAAACGGGTAGTGGAGTTGTGGTTTCCGCCATATCCCACATAAAACAGGCTTAGTGTTTTATAATGTTGGAAAATTCCGTTTCGCCATTCGCTGCGTGCGAAGAGATTGTCGGGGTATTCCGGGTCATTGGCGCCCCAAAAGCAGTTCAGGTCGCTAAGACGGTCGTATTTTCCGCCTTGCATCAGCATCTTCACACGATAGCCGATTTCATAATCACCGGTAAGGCGTTGGTTGTACCAAAGTGTAAGACCGTCGGGTGCGGTAATTTCCAGCGTATCGCTTGATACAAGGATTTTTACTTTTCCGGAGTGGTCTTCGATGGTCCAGTTCTTTAAAACGACCTGTGCCTGAACCGCGAAAGGAAGTAACATCAGTACACTTCCCAATAGTAATTTGTGAAAGGAGCTTTTTGTCATAAATATATTATAGCGTGAACATTCCGGCAAATAGCATGAATGCAGCTTCCTGGGTATTGCAATTATCCATTCTTACATGT
>ENA-USZI01000962-USZI01000962.1-human-gut-metagenome-genome-assembly--contig:-NODE-962-length-20205-cov-14.245479_pt1 | contig 20205 bp, 9 predicted proteins | sample MGYA00250042_ERZ773532 | MGnify/ENA primary metagenome ERZ773532 (study PRJEB29103, sample SAMN06112036) | human gut metagenome | biome: human gut; feature: ankylosing spondylitis patient; material... | reverse complement strand
GCTCCGAGATAGAGTTCGGAGTGTTGGGATAGGGCACGAGGTCGTCGGTGAGGATTACCACCTTGTCGGCGTAGTGATCAAAGGAACAAGGTGTGGAGTTCGCATTTTCGAACCACGGTGCGAATGTTTCACTCCGGGTAATGGCTCTCGCTCTGCAGGAATAGTCCACATAGCATTCTCTAAATCGATTTCCGACCATCTTGCGAATCTGAGTTCACTGGAACGAATGAAAATGAGCAATGTCAGCTTTACGGCTAACTTCGTGAGTTTTCTACCCTTGAAACTATCAATTCGTTCTAAAAGTTCTGAGAATCGTTCGAATGGCAAAGCTGGCCTGTGGACTCTTTTAGCTACCGCAATAGCTCCTGCCATCTCCTGGGCAGGGTTGTAATCTATCAGACCATTCTGGACAGCATATCTCATTACTGCCGTTGTTCTTTGCTGTAATCGGGAAGCAACTTCCAGTCGCCCAGAAGCTTCAACAGCTTTGATAGGGGCAAGAAGATCTCTGGTATTAAGTTCGGATATTTTTCTTTTACCAATAGCAGTAAAGAGACCATCTTCCATGCTTTTTAGAACTCTTTCGCTGTGGGAATTTGACCATTTCCTTTTACAGGCAGTATGCCAGTCTCTCGCAACAGCTTCGAATGTCAGGGCTTCGCTTTGCTCAATCTTATCTGCTTTTTTCTTCTCAGAAGGGTCGATACCATCAGATACCAACTTTTTGGCTTCATCTCGCTTCCTGCGGGCTTCACCAAGAGAGACCATTGGATAAACACCTAATGCTAAAACTTTCTGCTTGCCCCCGAAACGGTATTGGAGTCGCCAGTATTTTGAACCATTGGGGTTGATCAGCAGGTGCATACCCTGCCCATCTGTGAGTTTGAAAGGTTTGTCGGAGGGCTTGGTAGTCCTAACTTTGATATCAGTGAGTGCCATCAGTTGATACCTCCGCTGTTGGTATCAAAATCAATCGAACCGAAGATACCACCAGTTATACCATCATTCGTTGGTATATGTGGATAGAAGTAAGTAGACGTGGACAGACTAAGAAAAGCCAAAACTCTGCTTAACTTACTGTTTTTGTGGACTAAAGTAGACGTTAGTAGACTTGAAAAAAACTTTTTATGGTGCCGAAGGCCGGACTCGAACCGGCACGTATTTCTACGGTTGATTTTGAATCAACTGCGTCTACCGATTTCGCCACTTCGGCACTGAAGAGGTATGCGGAAAACGTTGTGGATTATACCTGTCGCACGCCACCATGCAAGCGCCAGCTTGCTCGCACCTCGCTAAGTGCTGAAATTTTCAGCATTGCATACAGCGATGTGTAACCTTTGTCACACTCCAGGCACCCCGCCCTGCCATGCTCTACACTTCCCAGACAACACCAGAGAAGGACCAAAAAATGTCGATGATAAAAAGCTATGCCGCAAAAGAAGCGGGCGGCGAACTGGAAGTTTATGAGTACGATCCCGGTGAGCTGAAGCCACAAGATGTTGAAGTGCAGGTGGATTACTGCGGGATCTGCCATTCCGATCTGTCGATGATCGATAACGAATGGGGATTTTCACAATATCCGCTGGTTGCCGGGCATGAGGTGATTGGTCGCGTGGTGGCGCTCGGGAGCGCCGCGCAGGATAAAGGTTTGCAGGTCGGTCAGCGTGTCGGGATTGGCTGGACGGCGCGTAGCTGTGGTCACTGCGACGCCTGTATTAGCGGTAATCAGATCAACTGCGAGCAAGGTGCGGTGCCGACGATTATGAATCGCGGTGGCTTTGCCGAGAAGTTGCGTGCGGACTGGCAATGGGTGATTCCACTGCCAGAAAATATTGATATCGAGTCCGCCGGGCCGCTGTTGTGCGGCGGTATCACGGTCTTTAAACCACTGTTGATGCACCATATCACTGCTACCAGCCGCGTTGGGGTAATTGGTATTGGCGGGCTGGGGCATATCGCTATAAAACTTCTGCACGCAATGGGATGCGAGGTGACGGCCTTTAGTTCTAATCCGGCGAAAGAGCAGGAAGTACTGGCGATGGGTGCCGATAAAGTGGTGAATAGCCGCGATCCGCAGGCACTGAAAGCACTGGCGGGGCAGTTTGATCTCATTATCAATACTGTGAACGTCAGCCTCGACTGGCAGCCTTATTTTGAGGCGCTGACCTATGGCGGTAATTTCCATACGGTCGGTGCGGTTCTCACGCCGCTGTCTGTTCCGGCCTTTACGTTAATTGCGGGCGACCGCAGCATCTCTGGTTCTGCTACCGGCACGCCTTATGAGCTGCGTAAGCTGATGCGCTTTGCCGCCCGCAGCAAGGTTGCACCGACAACCGAACTGTTCCCGATGTCGAAAATTAACGACGCCATCCAGCATGTGCGCGACGGTAAGGCGCGTTACCGCGTGGTTCTGAAAGCCGACTTCTGATCCCTTTGCCGGGTGCCTGTCGCCCGGCACTTAAATCTCTTTGGAAGGCGTCTCGCAATCTGCTGAATTTAGCGGTGAAGAGTGTACAGCCGTTGCCTATACTCCAGGCAGGAAACTGGAGGATATCTCATGAGCGAACCCCTGTTAATTGCCCGCACGCCGGACACAGAACTGTTTTTACTGCCGGGAATGGCTAACCGTCACGGGCTGATTACTGGCGCAACGGGGACGGGTAAAACCGTTACGCTGCAAAAACTGGCAGAGTCATTGTCGGAAATCGGCGTGCCGGTGTTTATGGCTGATGTGAAAGGCGATCTGACCGGTATCGCGCAGGCAGGAACGGCGTCGGAAAAACTGCTCGCAAGGCTTAAAAATATCGGCGTCAATGACTGGCAACCGCATGCTAATCCGGTGGTGGTGTGGGATATCTTTGGCGAGAAAGGCCATTCGGTACGGGCGACGGTTTCGGATCTGGGGCCGCTGTTGCTGGCGCGGCTGTTGAATCTCAACGATGTGCAATCTGGCGTGCTGAATATCATCTTCCGTATTGCTGACGATCAGGGATTGTTGCTGCTCGACTTTAAAGATCTGCGGGCGATTACCCAGTACATCGGCGATAACGCCAAATCTTTCCAGAATCAGTACGGTAATATCAGTAGCGCATCGGTTGGTGCCATCCAGCGCGGACTGTTGTCGCTGGAACAGCAAGGCGCAGCACACTTCTTTGGCGAGCCGATGCTGGATATCAAAGACTGGATGCGCACCGATACCAACGGTAAAGGCGTTATCAATATCCTCAGCGCCGAGAAGCTTTATCAGATGCCGAAACTGTACGCCGCCAGCCTGCTGTGGATGCTTTCAGAGTTGTATGAACAATTGCCGGAAGCGGGCGATCTGGAGAAACCAAAACTGGTGTTTTTCTTCGACGAGGCACATCTGCTGTTTAACGATGCACCGCAGGTACTGCTGGATAAGATTGAGCAGGTGATACGGCTTATTCGCTCAAAAGGCGTAGGCGTCTGGTTCGTTTCGCAAAACCCGTCTGATATTCCGGATAATGTGCTCGGGCAGCTCGGTAATCGCGTTCAACACGCTTTGCGTGCTTTTACGCCCAAAGATCAGAAAGCGGTAAAAGCTGCGGCGCAAACCATGCGGGCCAATCCGGCATTTGATACCGAAAAGGCAATCCAGGAACTGGGGACCGGCGAGGCGTTAATCTCGTTTCTCGATGCAAAAGGAAGTCCTTCTGTGGTGGAACGGGCGATGGTGATTGCGCCTTGTTCGCGGATGGGACCGGTGACGGAAGATGAGCGTAATGGCTTGATTAATCACTCTCCGGTGTATGGCAAGTACGAGGATGACGTGGACCGGGAATCCGCCTATGAGATGTTGCAAAAAGGCGTACAGGCAAGCACCGAGCAGCAAAATAATCCTGCCGTGAAAGGGAAAGAGGTGGCGGTGGATGACGGCATTCTTGGTGGATTGAAGGATATTTTGTTTGGCACTACCGGACCACGCGGCGGGAAGAAAGATGGTGTGGTGCAAACAATGGCGAAAAGCGCCGCCCGCCAGGTGACGAATCAGATTGTACGCGGGATGTTGGGGAGTTTGCTGGGGGGGAGAAGAAGGTAAGTCAGGTGCGGTCTGTGCCCCTCACCCTAACCCTCTCCCCAAAGGGGCGAGGGGACCGATTGAACTCGTATTTGACTTTATCAACAATGTGAAAGGGAGCTTTCGCTCCCTTGCTTGGTTACGATTTTCTCATTAACAGCCACAGGCTGATTAAGAAGAAGCTGGCGCTTGGCAACAGTGCGCCGATGATCGGCGGGATGCCATAAACCAACGTCAGCGGGCCGAAGATCTGGTCCAGTACGTAGAAGACAAAACCGAAGCTGATACCGGTGACCACACGCACGCCCATCGGTACGCTACGCAGTGGGCCAAAGATGAACGACAGCGCCATCAGCATCATCACCGCCACGGATAGCGGCTGGAAGATTTTGCTCCACATGTTGAGCTGATAACGTCCGGCATCCTGACCGCTCGACTTCAGATACTTCACATAGTTGTGCAAACCGCTGATTGAGAGTGCATCCGGGTCCAGCGCCACCACGCCCAGTTTGTCTGGCGTGAGGTTGGTTTTCCAGGTGCCGCTCACCGTCTGCGAACCGGTGATCTGTTTCGGATTGGTCAGATCAGATTCATCAACCTGCGACAGACGCCAGACTTTATGTTCCGGGTCAAACTTCGCAGTAGCGGCATAGCGTACGGATTGCAGACGACGATTCTCGTTAAAGGCATAAATGCTGATGCCACCTAACTCTTCGTCACCTTTAACCCGCTCAATGTAGACGAAGTTGTTGCCATCTTTCGCCCATAAGCCTTGCTGGGTAGAGAGCAACGAGCCGCCGTACATCGCCTGCGCACGGTAGTTACGCGCCATCTGCTCGCCCTGCGGCGCGACCCATTCACCAATCGCCATCGTCAGCAAGACCAGCGGAATGGCGGTTTTCATCACCGACAGCGCAACCTGCATACGGGTGAAACCAGAAGCCTGCATCACCACCAGTTCGCTGCGCTGCGCCAGCATCCCAAGACCAAGCAACGCCCCAAGCAGAGCCGCCATCGGGAAGAAGATTTGCACATCTTTCGGCACGCTCAGCAAGGTATACATTCCTGCGCCTAACGCGTCGTAACTCCCCTGCCCGGCTTTTTTCAGCTGATCGACAAATTTGATAATGCCCGACAGCGACACCAGCATGAACAGCGTCATCATGATGGTGGTGAAAATAGTTTTACCGATATAGCGGTCAAGTACGCCAAAAGGTTGCATCACACCGCTCCTTTACGCGAAAAACTGGCGCGCAGGCGGCGGACCGGCACGGTGTCCCAAAGGTTGAGAACAATCGCCAAAGCCAGATAAATCAGGTTAACGGTCCACATCCACAGCGTCGGGTCCAGCTTACCTTTACCGCCGTTCGATTTCAGGGAGGTCTGGATCAGGAAGAAAAGTAGATACAGCAGCATGGCTGGCAGCATCGACAGTACGCGTCCCTGACGTGGGTTAACCACGCTCAGCGGTACGACCATAAGTGCCATCATAAACACGGTGAATACCAACGTGATACGCCAGTTCAGTTCTGCGCGGGCACGATCGGTGTCAGTGTTCCACAATGTACGCATGTCCATCTGGTCGGTATCGTTCGGGTCGAGCGCCACCGCCTGGTGACCAATGATCGCCTGATAATCCTGGAAGTCCGTAATGCGGAAATCACGTAACAGTGCAGTGCCTTCGAAGCGCGTTCCCTGGTTGAGAGTGACGACCTGGGAGCCGTCGCGCAGCTGGGTTAAATGTCCGGAATCGGCCACCACCACAGAAGGACGTGCATTACCTTTTGGTCGAATTTGCGCGAGGAACACATCTTTGAAATCGCTGCCGTCAACGCTTTCGATGAACAGCACCGAGCTGCCATTAGTCGCTTGCTGGAATTGCCCTTGCGCCAGCGCCGCCATGCCAGGGTTCGCTTTCGCTTCTGCTAACACTTCATCCTGATGACGCGATGACCACGGTCCCGCCCACATCACGTTAACCGCCGCGACGATTGCCGTGAATACCGCAAGGATCATTGCCGCTTTCACCAGAACCGCTTTGCTCAGGCCGCAGGCATGCATTACCGTAATTTCACTTTCGGTATACAGTTTGCCCAGCGTCATCAGCAGCCCGAGGAACAGGCTTAATGGCAGGATAAGCTGCGCCATTTCCGGCACGCCCAACCCGAGAAGGGAGAGCACCAGATTCGCCGGAATATCGCCGTCAACCGCTGCGCCGAGGATCCTCACTAACTTTTGACAGAAGAAGATCAAAAGCAAGATGAAGAGTATCGCCAGCTGGCTTTTGAGCGTCTCCCGCACCAGATATCTTATGATTATCACTTTAAATACGCCCGTAAAAACTCGTCTTTTGCAGGATTTTAGCTTGTTTCATGGCTTAAACGTCATTTATTCTCTTGAGTCGTCGAAATCGTCGCTAAGATAATTATACTCAACGGATTCACCTCTCAGATTTTGTTCTGACGTGCCAATGCCGTAATAACGTTAAGATTAACACGAAGTCATCGCAACAGCGGACATGAGTTACGAAAGCTTGCAATTCTATCTGTAGCCACCGCCGTTGTCTTTAAGATTCAGGAGCGTAGTGCATGGAGTTTAGTGTAAAAAGCGGTAGCCCGGAGAAACAGCGGAGTGCCTGCATCGTCGTGGGCGTCTTCGAACCACGTCGCCTTTCTCCGATTGCAGAACAGCTCGATAAAATCAGCGATGGGTACATCAGCGCCCTGCTACGTCGGGGCGAACTGGAAGGAAAACCGGGGCAGACATTGTTGCTGCACCATGTTCCGAATGTACTTTCCGAGCGAATTCTCCTTATTGGTTGCGGCAAAGAACGTGAGCTGGATGAGCGTCAGTACAAGCAGGTTATTCAGAAAACCATTAATACGCTGAATGATACTGGCTCAATGGAAGCGGTCTGCTTTCTGACTGAACTGCACGTTAAAGGCCGTAACAACTACTGGAAAGTGCGTCAGGCTGTCGAGACGGCAAAAGAGACGCTCTACAGTTTCGATCAGCTGAAAACGAACAAGAGCGAACCGCGTCGTCCGCTGCGTAAAATGGTGTTCAACGTGCCGACCCGCCGTGAACTGACCAGCGGTGAGCGCGCGATCCAGCACGGTCTGGCGATTGCCGCCGGGATTAAAGCAGCAAAAGATCTCGGCAATATGCCGCCGAATATCTGTAACGCCGCTTACCTCGCTTCACAAGCGCGCCAGCTGGCTGACAGCTACAGCAAGAATGTCATCACCCGCGTTATCGGCGAACAGCAGATGAAAGAGCTGGGGATGCATTCCTATCTGGCGGTCGGTCAGGGTTCGCAAAACGAATCGCTGATGTCGGTGATTGAGTACAAAGGTACAGCAAGTTAAAATCCCGCCCTCGCGAGAATGCCTTATTTATTTCCGGCTTCGGGCCAAAGGACAAATACGCAATTCTCGTAAGGGTGGGATTGACAGATTGACAAAACGATAAAATGAGACAGAAGAACAAAAGGACAAAAGGCTGTGCAAGCCAAAATATTCTGTTCTTTTGTTCTTCTGTCTTATCCCTTTTGTTATCAAGACTTCTACTTACATTCGCGTTTTATCCTGATAACCGTGAAGGAATAGGCCGGCATTTCATAGGGGAACTTCTCCCCTATTTCCATTGCGCTTTCTACCGGTACGGCATTCGTGTCGGACGGGCGGCCCGAAAGGATGGTCTTCTGCCCTACGGCTTGATGTCCGGCCAGCGACGGGATTTCCACATCCGCCTTGACCGCCACCGGGAGCAGGTTCACCAATTTCACGATAAGGTCGCCGCTTTCGCCGTCTTTCACCATGGAAACGCCCACGCGGTTTCTCACGTTTTTCTCCTTGCGGTCCAACAAGACTATGGAAGGAAAGTATTCGCTTCCGGAGTTCTGGCCGAATAACTGTTGTACGTAATAGTCCGTAGTGAGTCTTACGTCCGTATTGTTAAAGTATATCAAGTCGGGTGTCCATTGCGTGCGCCCTTCTTTAGCCAGAAGCGGAGCGTAGGAGGCCATGCTCACCACGTCTCCGTTACGCTCGATAGACGTAAGGTACAAGGCCGTAGACAGGGCGGTTTCCATGTTATTGACCCGTCCCGGGGCATGGGCGGCATATTCCCCCAGATAGACTTTGGATTTGCTGCGGTCGTAGTGGTCGTAATAATCCTGATGGTTGATATACCATCCCGGCGTGTTGTAATTATGCTCGTCCACCATGGGCAGTTTCAAGCGGTCGGCCAAAGCCCATCCTTCTTCGTAGTCTGTTCCTTCGCAGGACGGTCCCGTCGTGCCGATGACCACGATGTCGGGATATTTGGCCCGGACGGCTTCATAAATCATCGTAAACCGTTCCGTGAACACGCGGCTGATGAGGTCTTCGTTGCCCAGTCCGATGTATTTCAGGTTGAACGGTTCGGGATGCCCGGCCTTGGCCCGTTCGCGTCCCCACCGTGTGGTTTTGGCATCGCCGTTGGCATATTCAATCAGGTCGAGTACGTCCTGTATGTACTGCCCCATCTCCTCCATCGGGATGCCGCCCTGTTGGCCGTTGGCCGTCACGAAGTCCTTGGAATGATGGCTCGGGCCTCCGATGCCGGAATTTTGGCAGGGCACGCCTGCGGCCACGACCGGCAGCGGTTCGGCACCGATGTCCTCGCAAAACTGGAAATACTCGAAGTAGCCCAAGCCGCGCGTCTGGTGGTAACGCCAGATGTTGGCCGCCGGTTTTCGGGCTTCCAACGGGCCGATGGTCTCTTTCCAATGATAGATGTTGTCCACCCCGTCCCCGTGGGCCAGACATCCGCCGGGGAAGCGGACGAAACGCGGACGGATGTCGGCAATGGCCTGAGCCAAGTCGGCGCGAAGCCCGTTCTTCCGTTCCTTGAACGTCTTTTGTGGGAACAGTGAAATCATGTCGAGGGCATACCGTCCGGCAGACTGCGGGATGATGACGAGCCGGGCCTGTGCCACGGTGGCCGTGGCTTTCAACACGGCTTCCCGTTTCTTCCATGTTTTGGAGGACAACTTGACGGTGGTCTTGGCCACGGTCTTTCCCTGTGGGTCGACCAGACGTACCACGGCCTTTCCGCCTCCCTTGCCGTCCGGTGTACGGGTGAAAAGCGAAAAGTCGTACTTCTCGCCTTCTTTCACTGCGATGCCGTCGAATCCCGTATTCGTGAAGCCGCCGCCGGGCTGCGCCACGTCGAGCACAGCGTAATGGGGATTGTTGGGATGGACGGGCTGATCCGTGGACACGTCGAATGCCATGCCCTCGCCCTCCACGCTCCACGCGTAGCGGCTGTTCCAGTTCCGGTCCTTGTTGCCGTCGGCTTCGGAGTACTCGAAATCCCGGTTCTGCACCAGTTCGGCATACAGTCCGCCGTCGGCTGCGTAATTCAAGTCTTCAAAGAACACGCCAATCAGGTTCTCACTGATGGGTTTCGCCCGGCCTTCGTCCACGGTAATCCGTGCATTGACCGTTTGCAGTCCGGCAAACCGGGCCGCGTCGTGCTCGGCACGTTCGCCCCTCAGCGCATTGAGGGCGGAACGGTATATGCCATGGCGTTCCATGCCTTCCAATATGCCGTAGGATACTTTCAGGGCATACCCCGCAATCGTCTTGTCACCGATTTGTACCGTGTCAGCCACCGGCATACGCCCGTCTTTCACGGCGAACTTTCCTTGCTCCGTGGCCATGAAGTATTCTTGGGGCGTCCATTTTATCAGGTCAGCGGATGAAGCATAGCCTATCGCGCTGCCTTCCGGGTCCAAGTCCCAGAAACAGTGCAACCTTCCGTCCTGCCGGTCTTGTATCAGACGCGGCTTGTACATGTATTTCCAAGCACCGAAGTCGCACCGCATAAAGACCATTCCTTCCGCCACGTCCTGCCAGTGCTTCCCGTCCGCGCTCCAGACGAACTGCATGCCGCGCCGCCCGTGGTCGTTGGTCGTGGGATAAGGGAAGACATAAACGGAATCGGGTTGTGCCGCCCGTACGGTACATGGCAAAGCCTGCATGAGGCAAAGTGCCATAAAAGGTTTCAGGATATTCATATCTTCGGTCAATATAATGGGTAATTGTGAGAAACAGGGGTCATGATGAAGGTGAACTCATAATCTTCATACGGCAGGCGGAATTCCGGTTCGGGCATGGCCCCCCAACTGTCGATACAAGCCAGTCCCATCTGTGCCTTGTCTATCAGAACGTTGGTCAGGTCTGCCTTTTCCACTTCCTGCGAATGTCCCTGTTTCTTCACCGGTCCTTCGTCCAACGATTCGATGGTGTAGTGCAGGGAGGAAGCCGAGAACGGGGCATCGGCCACGAACTGCAACCCCGTGCCTTTCACATCGAGGACTTTCCACCAACGGATGTCTGTTTTCGTGCCCGTCTCTTGCGGACGGATGTAGGGATAGAACTGTTCGTCTACGGTCTGGTGATAAATGCCGAGGTCTGTGCTGTGGTTGCGGTTGCTGTAATTCTCCACCGGCCCGCGTCCGTAGTAAGAAATGTATTCAAAATCCTTGGGCATGACCAGTTGCATGCCGAAGCGGAACATGTCGGATGCCTTTTTCCCCTTGTCGGCCACCATCTTTTGGTTGACCTTTACGGCTCCTCGGTTGTTGATGGTATAGGTCAGGTAAAGCTTGGCCGACACACTCCTCATGTCGTATTCCGCCGACACGATGACCTGTCCTTCTTTCGTTTCGTGTTTTAAAGACGTGAGACGCAGGTCGGGATTTTTCCAAGCCGCATATTTGTGTTGGAGTTTGGCACCGTAATCATTGTCGGTCGGGGCGCGCCAGAAATTTGGTGTCAGCGCACCGCCTTTCCGGATGAACTCCGTCCGGTTCACGGCATAGCGTTCCATGTATCCGGTCATCTTGTTGAAACGTACCCGGAAGTTCTCTCCCGTGATAATCAGATGGGCCAGATTACGGTCGTTGACTTGCGGGACGACATCCGGAATGTAACGCACGCTTTCGTTCTTCAAAACCATGTCCGGTGCCTGATAGGGCCGGAGTTCGATTTGTGCCTTGGCCACCACGTGACGCGCCGGAATGATGCCTTCTCTTTCCCGTTGCAGGTATCTCACGTTGAGCAACCATTCGCCTTCCCCGTCAGTTCCGCCCCAGTCCAAGGTCATCGTGGCGGTTTGTTGCGGTTGGCAATCTATCCGTTCCACCGTTCCGCTGCGCATGACTTTTCCGTCTTTCAGTGTTTCCCACTCCATGACGTATGCCGAAAGGTCGCGGAAGAAATTCTCGTTGTATACCTTGATTTCGCCTTTCGACAAATCTCCGGGCGTGGTCCAGATGTTCTGGTAGAAGTATCTCACTTCGTAGCTGTGCGGGTTCGGTACACGGTCGGGACCGAACAAGCCGTTGACCATGTAATTGTCGTCCTTGGTCTTATAATCGTCGAAGTCCCCGTCGTAACCGTATATCATTTCCCCGTTGCGACCGGTCCATCTCGGCGACTGGTCCACCCAGTCCCAGATGAAGCCGCCTTGGAACTTGGGATACTTCCGGATTAAGTCCCAATAAATGTTGAAGTCGCCCAAAGCGTTCCCCATGGCATGGGCATATTCGCACATGATGAAGGGTTTCTGTTTGTTGTCGTCCTCGCAATACTTGATGCAACGGGAGTAAGTGGGATACATCGGACAGTAGACATCGGTATTGGAACCGGTGTCGTAAGCTTGTTCAAAGTGGACGAAGCGGCTGGGGTCTTCCTGTTTAATCCAGTCGTAACAGGCCTCGAAGTTCGAGCCGTCGCCACACTCGTTGCCCATCGACCACAGGATGATGCTCGGATGGTTGAAGTTGCACTGCACGTTGCGTTGGTTGCGTTCCAAATGCGCTTTCTTGTAAGCCGGGTCCTTGGCCAACGACTTTTCCTTGAAACCCATGCCGTGGCTTTCGAGATTGGCTTCGGCCACGATGTAAAGGCCGTAACGGTCGCACAGTTCATACCAATACGGATCGTCCGGATAGTGGCAGGTGCGCACGGCATTGACATTGAATTTCTTCATGAGTTGTATGTCTTGGAGCATCCTCTCGCGGGTGACATACGAGCCTCCGTTGGGATCCATCTCATGACGGTTTACTCCTTTGATGAGCACGGGCTGCCCATTTACCAAAAGTTGGCTGTCCTTGATTTCGATTTTCCGGAATCCCACTTTTACGGGTATGACTTCGCGGATGGCGTTTCCGTCTTTCAGTGTAGCCCTGAGGGTGTAGAGGTAGGGCGTCTCTGCCGTCCATTTATGCGGGTTCTTCACCGGCATGATGACGGATGGGGTTCCCGTTTCGCGGACTTCTTTCATGCAGACGGTTTCCCCGCGTGCATCGAGTAATTCGAGTGTAATGCGGGCCTTGCCCTTTACATCCATACGGACTTCCAGTGTCCCGTCCTGATACCGGTCGTCCAAGTCGGGAGTGACCCGAAGGTCTTCTATCCGCTTGGCGTGGCGCACGTAGAGGTAGCAGTCGCGTGATACGCCGCTGTAACGGAAGAAATCCTGATCCTCCAAGTAGCTGCCGTCGCACCAACGGAACACTTGGAAGGCTATCAGGTTCTTTTGCCCAGGTTTCAGATAAGGGGTCAGGTCGAACTCCGCCTCCATTTTGCTGTCCTCGCTGTAACCCACAAACTTTCCGTTGACCCATAGGTACATGTTGGAAGACACGGCACCGAAATGGGCGATGATGTCTTTCCCTTTCCAGTCTGAAGGAATCACCACTTCACGACGGTAGGAACCTACGTGGTTGTTTTCCGTCGGGACATGGGGCGGCTTCTTGAACGTGCGCCCTTCGTAGCCTTTCCATCCGAAATCCACTCCTGCGTATACCGGGACATCATAACCGTTCAGTTCCCACACGCCCGGAACCGGGAAATCCACCCAGCCTTTGTCGTTGAAATCCGTCTTCCAGAAGCCTTCCGGACGTGCGTCGGCATGTTCCACCCAGTTGAATTTCCAGTTCCCGTTCAGGCTCATGAAGTTTCCGGACAGTTCTTTCATTCCTTTTGCCGCCAGTTCCGTACTTTCATAGGCAAAAAAGTCGGTGTGCATGGGGGCACGGTTGACGGCATTGATCTCAGGGTCTTGCCACTCCTTGAATGTTTGTGCGTAGGCATGGCATGCGCATACGCCTAATATACCCAATAATATTCGTTTCATCGTATGTCGATTTTGTTTATAAATGTATATGATATGCTCTTTATTATAGACTTGGAACGACTTGTTTTATTGTGCCGTCTTCATTGAAAAACACGCGGTCCATGCAGACTTCGCGGTGATAACCCGCTTCACGCCCCATCGTGATGCCGTCGGGGAACTTGAAGCGGTGGTAGACGATGTACCATTCGTCCGTGCCGGGCACTTGCAGGAAGGATTGGTGGCCTGTGGCATAAATGCCCTGGTCGGGCTTTTTGCAGACTACCATCCGGCTTTCCGACGGGTCGATCGGGCCGACGGGGGACTTGGAACGCACGTAACGGACTTCGTAGTCCGCGCTCCGCGTGTCGTTTTTAGACCATGTGAAATAATAGTATCCGTCACGGTAAAAGACGTAAGGCGCTTCACTGTAATGCCGGTCGTTGTCGATGAGTATCTTCGTGGTGTTCGGTTTGACGGATACCATGTCATCGTTCAGTTCACACACTGCCATGTAATAGTTGCCCCAGTACAAATAAGTCTTGCCGCTCACGGGGTCGGTGAAAACGTCCGGGTCGATATTCTGTCCGCGTTTCATTCCGCCCGGAAGTTCCTTCCCTATCAGCGGTTGGCCGCTGTCCTTGAACGGGCCGAGCGGATGGTCGGCTACCGCCACGCCCACTTGCTTCTCTGCCGTGTAATAAAAATAATATTTGTAACTGCCGTCTGTTTGTTTTTTCTCGATGATACAAGGTGCCCATGCGTTCTTTTTCGCCCATGAAACCTGTCTCAAATCCAACATGACACGCTCTTCTTTCCACGTTTTCAAGTCGGCGGACGAGAAAGCCTTGAAGCTCGTGCCGCCCCATCCCGGTATACCGTCCGTCGTGGGATAAACGTAGTATTTTTGCGTTTGCTCGGAATATAGTATTTCCGGGTCGGCATAATAACCGGGGAACAGGGGATTTTTCTGTATGGATGCCGTGGAAACGTATTTCCGTTTGTTCTTGAGCCAGTAAGCTTCAAGCTTGTCGGTCTCCTCGGTGGTCAGATGCACCACGGCTCCATGCTTGGGAGCATTGAAATTCGTGGATTTCATCACTCCTTCGTTGAAACGTCCCAGATTTTTAAACGTGATGAAGTCCGACGTTTCGGTAAAGGCGAAATTGTGTGGCGTGATACTATATACATCGTACATCAGCACCCATTTGTCCTCTCCGAGGCGTTTCCATACCGTAGGAGCCTCGCAAGATTTCGGTTCAAAGTCGTACCAACGCGGATCGTATTCGTAGTCTCCGCTGATACGGTCGGAAATGGCCTGCTTGATACCCGGCTGTCCGTCGTGAGCCACGTAGAAAAGATGGTACTTATCCCCTACCTTGGTGATGTCGCCGTCGATGGCCGAAACCGTTTCGTCCGGGTATTCGTAGAGCAGTTGGGGCAGGCTCTCGATACGGTCGAAATCATCGTTTACGTACACGTAATACAGTTTGTTGCGTTCGTTGCGGAAGCGCATGGTATAGTAAATCATCAGTTTGCCCACCCGTTCGTCGTAGGCAATTTCAGGTGCCCATGCGCAGCCTATTTCACTCAATCCGGCTGTCAGTTGGTCGAAACGGATGTTGGCGCGTTTCCAGTTTACCAAGTCCCACGACTTCATCAGCACAAGCCCCTTATTGTTTCCCCAACCGTACATGTTACGGTCGCGCTCCCACTCCGTTTCGCGGTAGCCGTCGCGGCGGGCAAAGACATGGAGGTCGGTCATGGCCAAATAGAATGCGCCGTCCGGTCCACGGTAGATATAGGGGTCGCGTATCCCTCTTTGGTAAGCAATCGTATCGCCGGCCAAGACGGGTTCCCCGTCGTTCAGAGCCGTGAACGTGTATCCGTCTCGGCTCAATGCCATGTAAAGGCCGTGCGTTTCGTCCTTGTGGAACACCATCAGGTAGGCACTCAGGTCTTTTTCCTGCGGAACGGCGTTTTTATAACGGAACCGGCGGAAAGCGGCTTCACCCTTCCCGATGGAAACCAATCCTATACGTAAGGCATAGAAACCTTTATAGGCGTTGTGGTGCATGCCGGACACATCTATGCCTTCGGCCAGTGTGGTCCATTCCTTTACGTCCTTTCCAACCGATATGGAGACGTGGTTACCTTGGTTCTTTATCCGTACCGTGAACTGTCGGCCTAACGTGTTGGGCAATTCTGTCTTTTGTCCGGCGTGCCGGTAGACGGTGAATGTCTTGCCGTCCGACACCAGTCCGGCGTATGCTTTTTCACTATAATAAAGCAAGAGTCCGGCTGTATTGTTTTTCCCGACCGTGACTTCAACTTGGGTTTCGTAGTTCTTGTCTTCTGCGGTAGCCAACAACAAACGGCCGTCTGCCGGAGTCTTGCCTTTAGCCTTCAGCCGCAATGTCCGGTTTTCGAGGGTCACGGCTTTCGGGGCATATTCTTTCCAGAACGTCCATTGCAGCCCCAGTTCCGTCCCCTGGAAGTCGTCGGAAAGCTCCAGGCCGTGACGGATGGGAACCTCTGCCTTGGGAAACGTGCCTGTGGACTTGGCACGACACCATCCGTCCGGTGTCCACTCGATCGGTTCGATAAGGGTTTGACGCCCCAAAGTATGGTAACCTTTGGCGTATGCGTGGTACACCACCCACCAGTTTCCGTTTACATCGTCTATCAGTGTGCCGTGTCCCCTGGACCACCAGCTTTCTCTTTCACTGTAAGTGTGCACCAACGGGTTGAACGGAGAGTTCTCCCACGGACCGAGTACGCTTTTCGAACGTGCCGTCACGACCATGTGACTGGTGCCCGGTCCGGCAGTTCCGCCTTCGGCCGACGTGAGGTAATAGTAGCCGTTGTGGTAGTTCAGCTTCGGAGATTCCAGATACATGCCTTCCGTCCGCCAGTTCCGGGGATAGGGCCAACCGTCGTAGACCTTTTTCACTTCGCCCACCGTAGACAATCCGTCGTCGGAGAGCTGCACGACTTTGCCTTCGGAGAGATACAAGTAACGTTTTCCATCCGCATCGGCCACATGCCCGGGGTCGATGCCGTTCACCTTCAAATCTTTCGGTGCACTCCACGGCCCGTGGATGTCGTCCGCCCATATCACCCAGTTCGTCCCGGCAGCCGGATAATAGATGTAATACCTATTATTATACTTCACCAAATCCGGTGCCATGGCCGAGCCTTCCCATTGCGCCATGGCACGGCATACCGGTTCCCAATGTTCCAAGTCCTGGGAATGCCAGATGAGGAAGCCCGGCGCATAATAAAAAGGAGAATGCGTCATGTAGTAATCCTTCCCGTCGCGCAGGATGGTGGGGTCGGGATAGTCTCCGGCAAGGATGACTTTCGGAAAGTCTGTTGCACAGACGGCCCAACTCAGTAAGGAGAACAAGACAAGAGAAACATACTTTTTCATAAATTCATCGTTGATTTTTGCTGTTGTGTTGAAAAGGCAGGCAGGCCGTCCCCTGAAAAAATGGTTGGTGGCCTGTCTGCCTGAATTGCATTTTACTTCATTCTGCTCTATTTCACTACGTATTTTTTTCCGTCCATGATGTAGATGCCCTTATGCAGACCGCGCAGAGCCTCGGACTTCCTTACTTGTCTGCGTACCATCCGGCCGGACAAGTCATATACATCCACTTCTTTCATCAGGTCATTGTTATCCACGGAGGGAGCCGAGATATTGTCGCCTTTGTTCGGACCTACGTAATAAAGGCGGAAATTATCGGCAAACCAATATTGTCCGTTCCCGGTAATGACGCCGCTTCCCTTGATACCGATGACCAGGCTTCCGTTTTCCACATAAATTTCCGGTATGACCGTGGTGGTAGACAACGTGTTTTGAGCGATGTCCCATGCGTCGGTATCGGCATTGAAAACAGCTTCCGCGTATACGCTGTCGCTGAATACGTAAACCGTGCTGTCGTTTTGGTTGATGTCGGGTACAATCTCGGTAGACACATTGCGCGTCAAAGCATACAACTGCAACAGTTCCGGAGTCTTCGTACACCAAGTGGCAGCCTCCAAACGGTAAGCTCCATCGGGTAAGGCGACCTTGCTTTCTTGTGCCCCATAGTTGCCCAAAACTTGATGGTAATCGGTAGAAGAAGCGATGTTGTTGCTTTCTTTTCCGGACCAGCTCCAACAATACAACCAAGTGTCGCCGCTCGTCGCTTTGGTACGTTCCTGACTGTCAGCCGTCGTTTGGCACTCCCAACCGTTGGCTACGGTGTTGATTGGCGTATTATTGTCGTCCACTGCATTTTGATAGATATTCGGATTGACAATGAAACTCGTCATGTCCAACGGGTTTTCTTTGGCGTTTTCTTTCACGTCCTGTGTCATGGCTTCCACACATTCCATCTTCAACAGTTCCGTGAATTCGTCGGCATCGATTTGGTCAATCTCATCGCTTTTCAAAAGTGCCACCACGTTTTTATACGCTTCGCTTTCGGTCAATCCACCGATTTGGTCGGCCAAGGTTTTAGCTTTACCCAACGGGAAGCAGAGCGCGATGGAAGCTTTCAAGGCTTCGGTCGCATCGTTCAATACAGTTGTCTTCTCAACGATCCTTTCATCCAAGTAATTTCCCCATGTCATCTTTTCCGCGTAAACCGCAGCGTCCTCCAATGCCATGGAGAAATCGGCCGTGACCTTAGGTTGGGCTACCACCAGCCCTTCATTTAATTGACTGTTCAAAACGGTACCGTTGCTTAAGAGAGGCGTGAGGGTTTCATAATTTGTAATAATCGTGTTGCCTTCCTCCAACATACGGTCCATATCCTCGATGGCTAATTGTAGCTCTTCTTGTGTTCCGGATTCGATGATGTCGGGATAACCGTCTTCCGGATCCAAGGCAAAACCGAGGTCGTCGCTGTCGTCGATACCGGCTTCCACCATCTTTTCATGCAGCAGGGCCGCTTCATCCAGTCGGGCTTGCAGACGGTCGCGGTAAGCAGAGATTACATCGCTCTTGATGTAATAAAGGCGGAAGTTGTCGGCATACCAACTTTTACCGTTTCCACCTGTCGTGCCTACGCAAACCATACCGATATGAAGTTTACCGTCGCGCACTTCGAAGTTCTCTGTTTCCGTCGTTGTAGCCAGAGCGTCTCGTGCTTCTACATAAGTGTCCCAATCTTCGTTGCTTTCCGCAAAGGCGAAATCCACGCTGTCTGTCGAGGCGTACAAGAGTACGTTGGTCGCTCCGGCGTTTGTATAAGTGGCTGCTTTCAATATGTACAGTCCGTCCGGTAACTTCACCGCTCCTTCTTCGTCGCTTCCTATAGTTTGGCCATAGCGTGAGGGGTTCAGACGGGAACCGGTCCAACTGTTGCAGAAAAGATCTGAATTACCTGTACCTTCGGTAGACGTGTACCACGTACCGTCCGCAGCCCCTTTGTCGCAATCCCAACCGGAAGGAGGAGCCATTTCCGACACGGTTTGGAATACGTTCGGATTGACAATGAAACTGGTAAGTTCTATCGGATTGTCATCGGATGCCGTAGAAAGGAACTCCGGAGTCATGGCTGTACGGCATTCTGCATTGAGAGCCTGTGCGGCCAAAGCCACATCGTCGTAAACCAATTCCGTGGAGGCCAACAATTCAGCTACTTTCTTGTAAGCTTCGGTTTCTGCCAAACCGCCGATACGGTCGGCCAATGCTTTGGCTTTCTGTAATGAATAGCTTAGGCTGATGTAAGCCACGGCATTGGATGTTGCCGTGTTCATGGCCGTGATGCCGTCGCCAATCGCTTCAGTGACTTCTTTCATTGTGGACAGTTTCAGAACCTCTTCCGCAGTTCCGATAGCGTCTTGCAGTTCTTGCTTTACGGCATCTGTCACATTATATGTCCCATCTTCCATTTGCGCCAATAGCTCGGTCGCTTTGGCCATGCTTGCTGTCAACTCAGCCCCCTTCGTACAAAGCCCTAAAGCTGTGGCTGTGTTTTCTTCGAGGACAACGGATGCGGCGGCGATTTCCTCCTCCGGAGTGTTTTCATTGTAGCTGCCGTACCGTTCGACGAGGGCGGTCAACTCGGAGGCGGACGCTATACCCAAAGTTTCCAACGAATCGCGCAACGTTTCCAATTTTGAGATTTTGACGGAGAAGGCATCAAACGCGCTTCCCTCGAAATACAGTTTGAAATTGTCCCAACAAGACCATGTTTTACCCGCATTGGTATTGGATGCAATCCCCATCAGCATGCCGCTTCCGTCTTGTTGTACGGTGAATGTCACCTCGTTCAGATAGCTTTCGGGATATTTGGTCAGCCAAGCGTTCAACCCTTCCATACCGTCGGGCCATCCGTTCAACTGGTTGGCTACACTGGCATCTGCAGGTTCGCTGTACAGGGACTTCAGCTTCACCGAATCCTTTCCTGCAAACAGGTAAGCATTGATAACTTCCGTGCCGGCGTTGTAGGCCGCTCCATTATCATTTCCGCCTGCACGGTGGAACCCTTGTACCGTAAGTTTGTAATGACCGGCTTTCAACCCTAACACGTTTTGCGAGGCAGAATTATAAGACTGGAAGAACTCTGCATTCAACCATGTGGCATTCACGCCGGGAAGCGCAGTCCCGGCGTCCCACCCGTCCATCGTACCGGTGGAGAAGTCTGCATTGGTGATGTAAGTGTCTGTCACATCAATCCATTCTTGTGCATACACAGTTCCCGTGCAAAAAGCAGTCCACGCCATTGTGGCCAACAGATGCTTGGCCCCTCTGCGCGGCAAATCCTTAAAAAAGTCGTTTTTTCCCATAATAGTAAAAAGTAAGGTTCAATCTTTTTCGGACTGTTACGGCTGAACCTGTTGGCCGTAACACCGATTCCAATCACGTTTTATATATAGGACGAACGACGGAGCGAAAATACCTAATTTGCCCTCGATTTTTTAACATTTGGTTCGAAATGCCTCTTAATTGTCAGGAGAAAGCGAAACAGACCTGCTTCCTTTACTGTTTTTTTCGTACCTTT
>ENA-USZI01000960-USZI01000960.1-human-gut-metagenome-genome-assembly--contig:-NODE-960-length-20227-cov-5.451216_pt1 | contig 20227 bp, 16 predicted proteins | sample MGYA00250042_ERZ773532 | MGnify/ENA primary metagenome ERZ773532 (study PRJEB29103, sample SAMN06112036) | human gut metagenome | biome: human gut; feature: ankylosing spondylitis patient; material... | reverse complement strand
ACTGGGCACCTCCCCCGAAGGGGGAGGCAAGAAAAAACATTCTTGGCTCCCCCTGTGGGGGAGCTGGCACGGCGCAGCCGTGACTGAGAGGGCAAACCTTTTGCGAAAGGAGCCGGACTATGAAGATCATCGATGCCCATCTGCATCTCTTTCCTCAGCAGGACTGGGCCGAGCAGACCGCCCAAGGCGTGGGCCACCACAACAGTGTGGACCACCTGCGCCAGGTCTATGGCCAGTTGGGCATGGTCCACGGGGTGGTCATGGGCAACAACAGCCTGGAGACCGGGCGGCACGACTATCCCAAAGACCTGTTTCACTACTGTGTGGGGCTGGACAGCCTGGTGCTGGACCGGGGGCGGAACATCCCGGCGGACCTGCCCGACCGGGTGGAGGAGCACTTAAAGCGGGACAACTGCTGCGGGGTGAAGCTCTACCCCGGCTATAACCGCATCTGGCTGTCTGATGCGTGCTATCAGCCCATCTATGACCTGGCCGCCCGGTATGATAAGCCGGTGGCCATTCACATGGGCCTGACCGCCTTTCCCCGGGCCCACCTGAAATATTGCCACCCCCTCACCCTGGACGAGGTGGCCGCCGACCACCCCAAGACGCGGTTTGTCATGTGCCATTTTGGCAACCCCTTTTTGGAGAGCGCCGCCGCCGTGGTGGAGAAGAACCCCAACGTGGCCACCGACCTGTCCGGCCTGCTGGAGGGCCGGGTGGATCTGGACGAGTATTTCCGGGTGCAGGCGGGGTACGCCGGGCTGCTGCGCACCTGGCTCACCGCCATCTGCCAGTGGGACGACGTGATGTACGGCACCGACTGGCCCATTGTCAACCTGGGGGAGTACATCCGCTTCATCCAGGGCATCGTGCCCGAGGTGTATTGGGAGAAGGTATTTTTCCACAACGCCAACCGGATCTATGGGCTGGGGCTGTGAATATCAGGGGATAGATGCCGCGTCACGATGCTCCTCGCAAGGACAGGGAAAAGTTTTCCCCAAAACAATGCGCCTGTGTGGATATTTTCTGAAAATCCACACAGGCGCATTTTGCGTTAAAGTTTAAATTCCCAAAATCTCGGTGGCGATGCCGAAGTAGATCAGCAGGGACAGGGCATCTACCACGGTGGTGATGAAGGGGGCGGCCATGACGGCGGGGTCGATGCCGATCTTCTCTGCCGCCATGGGCAGGGTGCAGCCCACGATCTTGGCGCAGACCACGGTGCACATCAGGGTCAGGCAGACCACCAGGGCCACAGATACGGTGACCTGGGGGTTATGCATGAGCATCCGGTCCACCAGCATCATCTTCACAAAGTTGGCCGCCGCCAAACACACGCCGCACAGCAGGGCCACCCGCAGCTCCTTCCACACCACGGCCAGCATGTCGGAGAACTCCACCTCGCCCAGAGACAGGGCGCGGATGACGGCCACCGACGACTGGGAGCCGGAGTTGCCGCCGGTGCCGGAGAGCATGGTGATGAAGGACGTGAGCACCACGCAGGCGGCCAGGGCGCCTTCAAAGTGGGTGATGATCATGCCGCTGAAGGTGGCCGACAGCATGAGCATCAGCAGCCAGGGGATGCGGGAGCGCCAGGTCTCGAACACGCTGGTCTTGAGATAGGGCTTGTCACCGGGCAGGATGGCGGCCATCTTCTCAAAGTCCTCGGTGGCCTCCTCCTCCATAACGTCCATGGCATCGTCAAAGGTGATGATACCCACCAGTCGGTTCTCCCCGTCCACCACGGGCAGGGCAGACAGGTCGTATTTGGAGAACATCTGGGCCACGTCCTCCTTGTCCTCGTGGGTGGCAACGGAGATGACGTTGGTCTCCATGATGTCCTTTATTTTGGTCTCGTAGGGGGACAGCAGCAGGGTCTTCACCGTGACCACGCCCAGCAGCACCCGGTTTTGGGTGACATAGCAGGTGTACACCGTCTCCTTGTCCAGACCGACCTTTCGGATGCGGGCGAAGGACTCCTCTACGGTGGCGTTGGGGTGGAGGTAGATAAACTCCGTGGTCATGATGGAGCCGGCGGAGTCCTCCGGGTATTTCAGCAGCTGGTTGATCTGGCTGCGGGTGGACGCGTCGGTGTTGCGCAGGATACGGGAGACCATGTTGGCGGGCATGTCCTCGATGATGTCCACGGTATCGTCCAGGTAGAGCTCGTCCAGAACTTCCCGCAGCTCCTTGTCGCTCAGGGCGTTGATGATCTTCTCCTGATCCTCGCTGTCCTCCAGATAGGTGAACACGTCGGCGGCCACGTCCTTGGGCAGCAGCCGAAAGACCACCACCTGCTGGTCGGGCTCCAGCTCGTCCAGAAATTCGGCGATGTCCACCTCGTTCATCTCGTCCAGGTGGGCGCGCAGGGCGCGGAACTGCTTGTTTTTTACCAGCTCCAACAGCAGCGCCTCGTCATAATTTTCGTGCATGGGGTTTTCCTCCTTCCTCTCAATCAAAAAGGAAGCAGGGCGCAAAAATACCGCGGGACAATATCGTTTTAGCGATAGAGAACTATGTCATTCCGAGGAGCGCAGCGACGTGGGAATCCGTTTCCCTCGTCTGTAGACGGAAGAAACGGATCGCCACGTCACCCCCTTGGGGCTGCTCGCAATGACAGGATACTCAACGGACCAATATTGTCCCGCTTTTGTTCGGGGACAGCAGAGCGGGGACACAAAGGGGGCCCATCCAGCTCTGCCGCCGCCCGCTCGCAGCAGCGCGCCTGCTCCCGGTGACGACTTCGGCCTTCCATTTGGTTCCCACATCCTTTCCCGCTTAGACAAGCAACAAAATTTTGACAAAAAGGCAGCGTCATTTTAGTGGCTTAAAAATATTATAATCCCCTTCCCTGGGGTTTGCAAGCCGGGGAAGGGGAAAAACGTGCAAAATCCGCGTGAGATTTGGGTAAAGCGGCTGTCAGCCCACGGTGACGGCGGCAGAGCGGCCCACGATGTTGATGTAAGACGGCCCAACGCCCAGGCGCAGGGGGTTCCCGGCGGCATCGAGATAGGTCATGGGACTGCTGTCGCCGCTGCGGGACCAGGTGATCTCCTGCACCCGCCCGTCGCAGAAGAGCTGGCCGGAGCCGGTGCCCGTGGTGCGCACGGACTGGCGGCCCTTGTCGTCCCCCTTGATGGCGGACACATCGGTGCGCAGGATCAGGACGTTTTTCACCTGGACCTGCTCCCCGGTGTTGCCGTCTACATACGCCCCGCCGTATTCCGACACCCGGTAGCGCCCGGTCTGGGTATCGTAAGTAAAGACACCGGTCTTATAGTCGGAAAAGCGCACGGAGACGGTCTCCGCCGGCTCGCCTGAGGCGGTCTCCCCCTCCGGGAGGAAGGAGATGGGATAGGAGAAGCCGTCCTTATGCTCCAGCCGCTTGCCATAGGTGGGCAGCAGCTCCTGAATGGTCTGGCCGGAGGTGAGGACGGAGTGCTCCAGGCCCATCTGCTTTTTCCGGGTCTTGTCCCGCCAGAACAGCGTGCCTTCGTAGGGGCCGTTGACGCAGTCCAGGGCGGTGACCCCCATATTCTTAATGGCGGAATAGGCCTGGGGGCTGCCCCCGGCGTGGAGGAACACCGCATCGTGGCCCCGGGCCAGGGAGACATAGTAGTCCCGGGCCGAGCGCACCGAACCCAGGTCGCCCACCCCTTCCACCGACTGGAACACCGCCATCATCCGGGTGATGCCCCCCTCGGCGGGCAGCTCATAGATGAGGTCGGCCTGGGACACCCCCAGCTGGGGCAGGGCCTTTTTCAGGTTGTTGAGCATAATGGCCACCGGGCGGGCATTGGCCAGGTCCACGGCGCTGCCCTCCCCGGTGAGGGGATTGACATAGGGCAGGACGGGCTCCGGCTCCGGTTCTGGCTCCGGTTCCTCCACGGGGGCAATGACAGAGACGGCGGGCTCGTCCGGCATGGAGGAGGACGGGGCGGGGGTCTCCCCCTTTCCGCAGGCGGACAGCAGACCGGCCGTCAGGACCAGGGACAGCAGCAGGGCGAGGGACTTTTTCATAAGGGGGCCTCCCTTTTCATCCGATTTGCGCCGGGGCGCAGATGAGGGTTTGCTCTATCTTCTATCATACTGTCCCCGGCGGTGTTCTGTCAACCGAAACAGTGGGAGTCCACGAAAGAAAGCACGGGAAAAAATTCATTTCTTCCCCCCCGCGCGGTTGACAGCGGGGGTGGGACGTGCTATAGTTCATTTGTGTATTTGCGGTAGGAAACGTTGAAAATGCGTCAAAAAACAGTCAAAAGACACAAATTCAACACAAAAACCGGGAGTGAGGGTCAATGCCTGGACCCTGCCCGCACACATTCAGGAGGAGGAGTTGCCTTGAGCCGTTTGTCCATCGAAACGCCGGACCGGGCCCAAACCGTTTTAGGGGGCCTGCACCGGGACATGGGCCGGCGCATCAGCGCCAGCCAGCCGGGACTTTGCCCGGTGGACATGTCATTGAATTTTCTGCGCCTTTGTCATGCACAGACCTGTGGAAAGTGCGTACCCTGCCGGGTGGGATTGAGCCAGCTGGCCGACCTCATCGAGCAGGTGCTGGACCGCACCGCCACCAAAGAGACCATCGATCTCATCGAAGCCACCGCCCGGGTCATTGCCGACTCCGCCGACTGCGCCATCGGCTATGAGGCCGCCCACATGGTGCTCAAGGGAGTGCGGGGCTTCCGGGAGGATTTTGAGGAGCACGCCTTCCATGGCCGGTGCATCTGCGCCCTGAGCCACCCCGTCCCCTGTGTGTCCGTCTGCCCGGCCCATGTGGACGTGCCCGGCTATGTGGCCCTGGTGCGGGAGGGCCGTTACAGCGACGCGGTGCGGCTCATCCGCAAGGACAACCCCTTCCCCTCCGCCTGCGCCTATGTGTGCGAACACCCCTGCGAGGCCCAGTGCCGCCGCCGTATGGTGGACGACGCGGTGAATATCTGCGGGCTGAAGCGCTTTGCCGTGGACCACGGGGAGGACACCCCCGTGCCGGAAAAGGCCCCGGAGACGGGCAAGACGGTGGCCATCATCGGCGGCGGCCCCGGCGGTCTGACGGCCGCCTATTACCTGACCCTGATGGGGCACAAGGTCACCGTGTACGAGCAGCGGCCCAAGCTGGGCGGCATGCTGCGCTATGGCATCCCCGACTACCGCCTGCCCCAGGAGGTACTGGACCGGGATATCGACTATATCCTGTCCGCCGGCATCGCCGTCCACACCGGCGTATCCATCGGAAAAGACTTGACTATGGCGGATATCCAGCGCAGCTTTGATGCGGTGTATATCGCCATCGGGGCCCACAACGACAAAAAGCTGGGCCTGGAGGGCGAGACATCCAAAAACGTGGTCAGCGCCGTGGAGCTGCTGCGGGGCATCGGCGAGGGCAAGGCCCCCGACTTCACCGGCAAAAAGGTCTGCGTGGTGGGCGGCGGCAACGTGTCTATGGATGCTACCCGCACCGCTCTGCGCCTGGGGGCGGAGAGCGTCACCTGTGTCTATCGCCGCCGGGTGGAGGACATGACCGCCCTGGCCGAGGAGATCGAGGAGGCCATGGCCGAGGGCTGCCAGATCCTGCCCCTTCAGGCCCCAGCCCGCATCGAGGCCGACGAAAACGGCTGCGTCACCGCCCTGTGGACCCGGCCCCAGCACATCGGCCCCTATGGCAATGACGGGCGGCCCAAGCCCGTGGCCGCCGATGCCCCGGAGTTCCGCATCCCCTGCGACTATGTGATCGTGGCCATCGGCCAGGCCATTGAGGCCAAGCCCTTCGAGGCCGTGGGCGTGACCACCCAGCGGGGGGCCATCCAGGCCGACCTGACCAGCGCCGTACCCGGACTGGACAACGTGTTCGCCGGCGGCGATGCCGTGTCCGGCCCCGCCACCGTCATCCGGGCCGTGGCCGCAGGCAAGGTGGCCGCCGACAACATCGATGCCTATCTGGGCTTTGACCACAAGATCCACACTGACGTGGAGATCCCCCCGGCCCACCTGACCAACTCGCCCCCCTGCGGCCGGGTGAACCTGAAAAACCGCCATCTGGACTGCTACTGCGGCGACTTTACTCTGCTGAAAGAGGGCATGACCCCGGAGGAGGCCCAGCAGGAGGCGGGCCGCTGCCTGCGCTGTGACCACTTCGGCTATGGCATCTTTAAGGGAGGGAGGAACACGGAATGGTAACGCTGACCATCGACGGACGCACCGTCCAGGCCCAGGAGGGGGCCACCATTCTGGAGGCGGCCGCCCAGGCCGACATCCATATCCCTCACCTGTGCTACTTAAAGGGGATCAACGAGATCGCCGCCTGCCGGGTGTGCTGCGTGGAGGTAGAGGGCGAGCGGGCCATGGTGACGGCCTGCAACAACCCGGTGAAGGAGGGCATGGTGGTCCACACCAACTCCCCCCGGGTGCGCAGTACCCGCCGCATCAATGTGGAGCTCATCCTGTCCCAGCACGACTGCAAGTGTGCCACCTGCGTGCGCAGCGGCAACTGCCAGCTGCAGACCATCGCCAACGATCTGGGCATCGTAAAGGTCCACTATGAGACCCAGCTGCCCCGGGGCCTGCGGGGGGCCTGGACCACCACCTTCCCCCTGTATCACGACTATAACAAGTGCATCAAGTGTATGCGCTGCATCCAGGTGTGCGACAAGGTGCAGACGCTGAGCATCTGGGACGTATCCGGCACCGGCGGGCGCACCATGGTCGACGTGTCTGGAAACCGGGTCATGAAGGACTCGGACTGCGCCCTGTGCGGCCAGTGCATCACCCACTGCCCCACCGGCGGCCTGCGGGAGCGGGACGACACCATGGAGGTGTTCTCCGCCCTGGCCGACCCGGACAAGATCACCGTGGTCCAGGTGGCCCCCGCCGTGCGCACCGCCTGGGGCGAGGCCTTCGGGCTGCCCCGGGAGCAGGCCACCATGGAGCGCATGGCCGCCGCCCTGCGCCGGCTGGGCTTTGACTATGTGTTCGACACCAACTTCACTGCCGACCTGACCATTATGGAGGAGGGCAGCGAGTTCCTCCACCGCCTGAAGGCCGGCGGCCTGACCCGGTGGCCCATGTTCACCAGCTGCTGCCCCGGCTGGGTGCGGTTCTTAAAGGGCCAGTACCCCGAGCTGGTGGGCCAGCTGTCCAGCGCCAAGTCCCCCCAGCAGATGTTCGGCAGCGTGGCCAAGAGCTGGTTTGCCCAAAAGCTTGGGGTGGCGCCGGAGAAGATCTGCTGCGTATCCATCATGCCCTGCGTGGCCAAAAAGGCGGAGGCCGAGCTGCCCACCATGGCCACCCAGCACGGCCCCGACGTGGACTGGGTGCTGACCACCCGGGAGTTTGTGCGGATGCTCCGGGCCGACCAGCTGGACCCCAAATATCTGCCCGAGGAGCCCCTGGACAGCCCCATGGGCGTGGCCACCGGCGCGGGCGTGATCTTCGGGGCCACCGGCGGCGTGATGGAGGCCGCCCTGCGCACGGCCGCCTATCTCCTCACCGGGGAGAACCCGGCCCCCGATGCCTTTGCCCAGGTGCGCACCGGCCCCGGCCTGCGGGAGGCCACCTACGAGGTGGCGGGCATCCCCGTGCGCTGCGCCGTGGTCAGCGGACTGGGCAATGCCCGGGCCCTGATGGAGCAGCTGAAGGCGGGCAAGGTCCACTATGACTTTGTGGAAGTGATGGCCTGCCCCGGCGGCTGCGTGGGCGGCGGAGGACAGCCCATCAGCTGCGAGGACAAGGAGCTCTACGGCGAGCGAGGCCAGCGGCTGTACGCCCTGGACAAGAGCGCCCCTGTGCGCTTCTCCCACGAGAACCCCCAGGTCCAGGCCCTGTACCGGGAGTATCTGGGCAGCCCCCTGAGCGAAAAGGCCGAGGAGCTGCTGCACACCGACCACAAGGGCTGGCTGATGCCCGGCGAGCCCAGGTAAACCGGATATAGAAACGATCACAACAAAAACGGCACTTCCCGAAACCGGGAAGCGCCGTTTTTGTATAAGATCAAGGAAAATCAGCCTGCGGTAGTGAGGAACTGGCGATTCACGATGTGGCCGGGCTCCTTCCCGGCGGCAAAGGCGGTGATGTCCTCCGTCAGCATGGGCAGGATGATGTCGCCCAGGTCGGCGGTGCCGCCTCCGATGTGGGGAGTGACGATGATGTTGGGGTCCTGGAGCAACTCATCATCTGCGGACAGGGGTTCCCGCTCAACCCCGTCCAGTCCTGCACCGGACAGGTGTCCGGTGCGCACGGCGGCGGCCAGGGCGGTGTCGTCTACCAGACCGCCCCGGGCGGTGTTGATGAGGATGGCTCCGGGCTTCATACTCTGCAGCTCCTGCGCCCCGATCATGTGCCGGGTGGAGTCCAGAAGAGGCACATGGAGGGTGATGATGTCAGAGGTGCGCAGCAGCTCGGCCAGAGGGACATAGGTCATGCCGCTGCTTTGCTCCAGCTGCGGGGAAAGACGGTAAGGGTCGTAATACTGCACCCGGGCCCCAAAGGCCTGTACCTTGGCGGCTACCTGACGGCCGATGTGGCCGCCGCCCACCACGCCCACCAGCTTGTTGTGCAGGCAGAAGGAGCTGTTCAAAAAAGTGTTTTTGCTCCACACGCCGCTGCGCAGGCTCTCGGTGTGGCACAGCAGTTTGCGGCCTACGGCCAGCATCAGCATCACCGCCAGCTCAGACACGGCGTTGGCGTTGGCCCCGGGGGTGTTGGTGACATAGATGCCCCGCTCCCCGGCGGCCTGGATGTCCACCGAGTCGAAGCCTGCGCCCCAGCGCAGGATCATTTTCAGCCCGGGGTTGCGCTGGATGACCTCCCGGGGGGCCTTGAAGATGCGCAGGATCATGATCTCCGCGTCTGTCATGGCCTCATAGTCTTCCGGGGTGTCCACGGCGGTGACGGTGAATCGGTCGGCGGGCAGGGCAGCCCGCAGCCGGTCAAAGGTACCGGCGGGGTAGGTGCCGGCTAAGACGACGTTCAGCATGGTGTTCTCTCCTTCCCAGTATGCCTGACGCTCAGGCCAGCTGATCGGCCACCTGGCGGATGAGCTCCTCAGAGGGGGCCTTCTGATCCTTGGCGGACACGTCCACGATGAGCTTGAACAGGTTCACGCCCTTCTCCTGGGCCACAGCCTTGAACTTTTTCACAAAGCTGGAGTGGCAGCCGGACAGGCCCAGCACCAGGTCCAGGGGGGAGATGGGGTTGTGGTAGTTGTGGGGCTCCATGGCGGGCTGCAGGCGCTTGTCGATGAAGTCCAGCAGGCCATACAGGTCGATGTCCTGCATCTGGCCATAGCGGTGCATAATGGCCACGCACACCTCGGTGGCCAGGTTGCCCGCGCTGCGGGCCATGCCCATCAGGCCGCAGTCCAGAATGGCCGCACCATTTTCATAGGCGGCGATGGCGTTGGCGGCGGACAGCCCCAGATTGTTGTGGCAGTGGAAGGCCACGGGGATGTCCACTGCCTGGACCAGGCAGCGGGTATACTCCGCCACCTGCTCGGGCAGCATGGTCCCGGCGGAGTCCATGATGGTGATCTCGTCCAGCCCGGCATCCCGCAGCTTTTTGCCTTCCTCAGCCAGCTGCTGGGGGGTGAGGAGATAGGCCTTCATGGCGGAATAAAAGGCTTTCAGGCCGCCGGCCTTGATGTCCCGGATGGCCTGGAGGGCGATGTCGCCGTCGCCTGCGTCGGCCCCCACCCGCAGGAAGGACAGTCCGGCCTCCTTGGCCAGGGGCACGTTCTTCTCCCGATAGCGCTTGGCGTTGAGGAACATGCCCAGCTGAGAGCCCCGGCCCACATACTTTCTGCCGATGTCCAGATAGGTCTGGTCGGTCTCGGCGGCAGTGAAGCCCGCCACCTCGTAAGCGCCGATGCCGCCGGCGTTGCCGAACTCGATGATCGGGACGTGGGCGGCGGTGAGGCCGTCCAGCATCAGGTCGGTGAGCTGGGCGTCAAAGCCCTTGCCCACCACATTTGCGCCGTCGCGCAGGGTACAATCCATCAGTGTAACATTCATTGTTTTTGCTCCATTCTTGCATTGACATCTTTCCGGCGGGGGCCGGAGGTGCTATAATCAAACCAACATTTTGCAGAAGAAACTCTGTGTGTTTCAAAAGAAAAACCTTGTGCTTGGGGGACGGAATATGAATTTGAGGAGTCTGGAATACTTTTTGGCAGCGGCAGAGGAGCTGAACTTCACCCGGGCGGCGGAGCGGCTGTTCATCACCCAGCAGGCCCTGAGCAGCCACATCAAGCGGCTGGAGGAGGAGTACAGCGTGACCCTGTTCCAGCGCAAGCCCGCCCTGCATCTGACCCTGGAGGGGGAGCAGATGGTGCTGTATGCCCGGCACATCCTGGACTCTGAGGCCAAGATGCGTGCCGCCTTTTCCGACATCAGCCAGAACTGCCGGGGCGCACTGCACATCGGCATGTCCCGCCTGCGGGCGGAGGTCTTTTTCCCCATGATGTGGAACTATTACCACCCCACCCACACCAACATCTCTATCGAGGTGGTGGACGGAAACAGCGAACGGCTGAACGATCTGCTGCAGGCGGGGAAGATCGACATGTATATCGGCATCGACGTTCCCGCCAGCCCGGACCGGCAGTGCATCGAGCTGGCCCGGGAGCGCATCCAATGCTGCATGGCCCAAAGTCTGCTGGAGCAATACCGCCCGGGGCAGACAGCGGAGGAATTGTTCCGGCAAGGGGTGGACCTGAGAGATATTCTGGACATGCCTATCATCACCCTGCGGATGAAAAACCGTCTGCGGGGGGTATTGGATCAGTTCTACGCCCGCTTGGGAGAGAACCCGCGTTATGTCTTTGAGTGTGAGCACCAGGGACTCATCTATCAGCTGGCCAAGGGCGGCGCAGGGGCGGGACTGCTGTCCCCGGTGGTGTTTTATCAGAATATCCGGGAGATCAAGGGTATGGGCCAGGCCTTTCACATTTTCCCCGTCATCAACGACATCCCGGAAAATGTGATCTCCTTGGTCTACCGCAGAGACTATCCCCTGCCCCACTATGCCATGGACTTGGTCCAGGTGACCTGCATGGTGTTCCGCGGCTACACCCGGACCATGGGCCGGGGCACAGAGCCGGGGAAGCGCCGCTGAGTCCGGGCGGTCAGCCCTTGGCCTTCCCTTTCTTGCCCCGGATGTGGGAGAGCACAGGGCCGGCCACAGACAGGACGATGAGAGCCATGAGCACCAGGCAGATGGGGCGGCCGAAGTAATAGCCCAGCACGTCGCCCTTGGCCATGACCAGGGACAGCATCAGGCCGCTCTCGGCGGTGCCGCCCAGAATGAGACCCAGGATGAGGGCGGCGGCGGACAGATCGAACTTGTTCATCAGATAGCCCAGGAAGCCGAAGGCGATGGCCACACCCACATCGAACATAGAGGCGTTGATGGCATAGGAACCGATGAGGGCCAGAGAGACCACCACGGGCATGAGAATAGAGTTGGGGATCTTGGTCACGTTGACTACATACCGGGCGATGGCCAGCCCCACAAAGACCATGAGGATGTTGGACAGGGCAAAGCCGATGAGGATGGAATAGGTGGTGGGGGCCTGGGTGGTGAACAGCCGGGCGCCGGGGACCAGGCCCTGGATGAGCAGACCGCCCAGGATGATGGCGGCGTTGGGGCTGCCGGGGATGGACAGGGTCATCAGGGGGATCATCGAGCCGCCGGTGACGGCGTTGTTGCCCGTCTCACAGGCGGCCAGGCCCTCCAGGGAGCCGTTGCTGAACTCCTCGGGGTGCTTGGAGTGCTTTTTCGTCTGGTCATAGGCGATCCAGGAGCCGATGTTGCCGCCGGCCCCGGGCAGGATGCCCACCACGATGCCGATGACGGAGGAGACCACCCAGGTCCAGACATAGCGGGGCAGCTCGGCCAGCTTGGGCAGCATCTTCTTGCCCAGCTCGGTGCTGTTCTGCTCCAGCAGGGACTTGTTGGCGTTTTGATAGTCCTCGCAGTTGCTCATGACCTGGGCCACGGTGAACAGGCCGATCAGGGCGGGGACCATCTGAATGCCGCTCATCAGCCGGTCCACACCGAAGGTGTACCGAAGGGCTCCGGTGACGGAGTCGGTGCCCACGGTGGCGATGAACAGACCCACCGCACCCATAAGCAGGCCCTTGAGGATGGAGTTGCCCGCCAGGCTGCCGATGACGGTGAGGCCGAAGATGGAGATGAGGAAGCTCTCCGGTTCGCTGAACATCAGGCTGACTTTAGCCAGGGGCGGGGCGATGACCAGCAGGGCGATGGCGCTGGCAAAGCCGCCGATGCCGGAGGACAGCATGGACATGCCGATGGCCTCCAGCCCCCGGCCCCTTTTGGTCAGAGGGTAGCCCTCCATGGCGGTGGCTGCGTTGGCAGGAGTGCCAGGGGTGTGCAGCAGAATGGCGGAGATGGAGCCGCCGGTCATTGCGGCGGTGTAGATGGCCATGAGCATGACCAGGGCGGCCACGGGCTCCATGGAATAGGTCACGGGCAGCAGCAGGGCGATGGCCATGCCGCCGCTCAGACCGGGCATAGCACCTACCACCATGCCGCCCACCACGCCCACCACCAGGCCCAGCCAGACCTGGAGGGAGCTGAAGTTGGCGATAATTTGCTGGATCATATCCGTTCACCTTCTCCTTTCTCAGGGCATCCGCAGCTGAAGCTGCATGACAAACAACACATAGACAAACAGCTCCAGCCCCACGGTGACACCCAGAATGGCCTTCCAGTTCCGCTGGCCCAGGGCGAACATGCCGAAGGGCAGGAAGATGGCGGTGGAGACAAAATAGCCGGTGAACTTCATCAGTACGGCATAGACCACGATGACCAACAGGGCGGCCATGGGCCCCTTGATGATGTCCAGGGGGATCAGACCGGGGTCGGCGTGGGCGGCAGTCTGCTTCACGCCGTTCAGCACCAGCAGGGCAGACAGAATGATGATGCCCACCAGGACGGCCCGGGGCCACACGGCGGCGCTGGGGTTGACAAGCTTCCCTGCCATCCCATAGAAGATGGCAGACAGGATGATGAGCACCCCGCCGATCCACACGTTGGCGTGGATATTTCTTAGTTTCATAGGTTCCAGTCACTCCTTGTGTCGGAAAATAGGCATAGAAAGGCCCCGCCGCAGAAAACAGCCTTGCTTTTTACGGCGGGGCCCGCATCACAGTTGTGTCAGCAGTGCCCCAGGAACGGGACGCTCTTGATCACTTCCAGCCCAGGATGTCGGCGAACTTGGACATATTGGCTTCCTGCTCCTTGGCATAGTCGGTGTAGTCCTGGCCGCCCATGTAGTTCACGGCCTGGCCCAGCTCGGCCATCTTGGCGATGAACTCCTCGTTGTTGATGGCCTTGTCCATGGCCCGGACCCAGCGGTCATACACGGCCTGGTCCACGCCGGCGGGCAGGGCGAAGCCCCGGTCAGAGGGGGAGGTGATGTTATAGCCCTCCATCACCTCGTTAAAGGTGGGCACGTCGGGCAGCAGGGAGGAGCGGTCGGTGGCGAAGACACACAGGATGTCCACCTCGCCGTCCTGATAGGCCTGGATGGCCTCGCCGATGGAGCCCCAGCCCACATCCACGTGGCCGCCCAGCAGAGCGGCATAGGTGTCGCTCCAACCGGCCTGGTGGACCTCGGTCAGCTGGATACCGGGGAAGTTGGCCTTCAGGTCTTCGGCCAGCAGGTGCTTGTTGGTGCCCACGCCGTTGTCACCGGCCAGCAGCTCGTTGTCCATGGCATAGTCGATAAAGCTCTTCGCGTCGGAGAAGCGGCTGTCGCCGTGCTTGACCACTAGGCAGCCCCAGTCGCTGATCTCGTTGGCCACCAGGGCGAAGCTGTCCAGATTCTCGCTGCGGTTCTGCTGGGGGTCCAGATAGCCGGAATAGACGGTGGGGATGTTCATCTGGGCGATGGTGTAGCCATCGGGGTCGGCCTTGAGCAGCTCGTTCCAGGCGATCCAGCCGTTGGCACCGGTGGAGTTGACCACGGTGATGCTCACGCCCAGGTCGTCCTCCAGATAGGGTACCAAGGTGCGCACCGCCAGGTCAGAGCCGCCGCCGGCACTCCAGGGAACCAGCATGGTGACGGAGCGGTTGGGCTGCCACTCGCCGCTGGCGGCGGAGTCGGAGGTTCCGGCGGCCCCAGAGGCGCTGCCGCCGCTCTTGCCGCTGCACCCGGTAAAGATAGACAGGCACAGGGCCATGGCCATAGCCAACGCAGCAAATCTTTTCATGTTCCATTTCTCCTTTTACTTTGTAATTTCTCTTGTTTTTATAAGCGGGACAGGCCCCCGCATTATAAACTTAGGGTCAGGACCGGCTTGCCAGCTGCTCCGCTTGCTCCAGGGTGCGGGTCAGGACGGAGACGGTCTCCTCTGCCGCCGCCCGGCTCAGGGCCTCCGGCTCGCCGGGGATGAGGATGCGGGAGAAGCCAGGGCGGGTCCGGCTGGTGCGGATGGTGTTGAACCAGTCCTCCGCCCGGCGGGCAAAGTCATCCACGTCCAAAAAGTGGCCGATGTCCACGGCGGCCATAAAGTGGCCGGTGTTGGCGGGCTGGCTGCCCTGGAACACCGAAGTGCTCTCCCCGGACAGAGCCGCCCCGGACAGCAGTCCGCACAGGGCATCCACCGCCATGGCCAGAGCATAGCCCTTGTGGCCCGCCATGGGGAGCAGAATGCCCTTGATGGCGGCGGCGGGGTCGGTGGTGTCGTTGCCGTTTTCGTCCAGGGCCCACCCCAGGGGAATGGACAGGCCCTTCTGGGCGTAGATGCGTATTTTGCCCTTGGCAGTAGCGCTGCTGGCCATGTCGGCACAGAAGGTCAGCTTGCCGCCAGGAAAGGCGATGGAGAAGGGGTTGGTGCCCAACAGCAGGTCCATGCCCCCGAAGGGGGCCATAGTGGGCCCGGCCAGGGAGGCACAGAACCCGATACAGCCCCGTCCCGCCATGCGGCGGCTATAATAGGCGGCGGTGCCGAAGTGGTTGGACCGTCGGACAGAGACCACGCCCACCCCGTATTGTCCGGCCAGCTGGCTGCACAGGTCGGCGGCCCGGCCGGCCACCACCGGGCCCAGGCCGTTGCCCCCGTCCATCAGGGCGGTGGCTCCGTTCACGGTGGATCGGATGTCCGGCCGGGGATCGATGGCCCCGTCGGCCAGCCGCTTGGCGTAGACGGGCAGACGCATCAGCCCGTGGGATTCCACCCCGCTGAGCTCCGCGTCCACCAGCACGTCGGCGGTGACAGCGGCATCCTTTTGGGGCACACCCAGTTTGATGAGGGCATCCTGGGCCAGCTGCCGCAGGCGGGCGACAGAGATCTGGCTTCTGTCTGCACTGCTCATAGCTTTTCCAGCCCCTCTACGGAGTTTTGGAAGACGAAGATGTCGATGGTGCGCACAAATTTGGACTCCGCCGTCTGATAGGACTTGTCCCCCTCGAAGGAGTGGGTGGCGATGAGGTGGACGAGATTGGCGGGCAGCCCCGCCTGGGCGGCGATGATGGCCCCGGACAGGGGGTGGCGCAGCAGCTGAAAGTCATCCCCGTGGACGGCCTTGCCGTCTTTAAAAACAAACTCGGTGAGCTTGCCGATGTCGTGGAGCAGGGCCCCGGCCACCACCACGTCCCGGCTGAAGGGGACACCGTGGCGCTTGTAATACTTTTCAAGGGCGTTGAACTCCATCAGGCACAGGGCGGTCACATCGGTGACATGCTCCACCCAGGAGACATCACAGTCCTTCCAGTTCAGCGTGACGGGGCACTGGCCGATGTTTTCCATCGTCCAGCCGCCCTTCTCCATGGCCATCGCCATGGCATCCATAGACAGCCGGCGCAGCTCCGGGTCCTCAATGGCGAGAAATGCGGGGAACAGTTTGCTCAATGCGGAGGTATCCATGCTTCCTTCCACCTCTTATGTAATATGTGGTAAGACGGCCCGTTTTGGCCGCACTTTTTTGGCTGTCTGTATCCTATCATGCCGGGGCAACAATGTCCAACAAGCATTTTTCGGAATTTTCAAAAGAAAAATATTGTGACTATATTAAGGAAACATTCAGATCACAAAAAGGCGCATAGAAATCTGCCGGATGTGCTCGGGGCAGAAAACAGAAAGCGGGATGCCCTGCCCGGCAGTCCACATGAAAACACCCCCGTCTCCCGGCTGTGACACCGGGGGACGGGGGCGTATTTTTACAGGGAATGCTTCAAGGCCCGGAGCAGGGCCACGGCGGTGCGGGCGGCGGTGCCTGCGTCGGGGGTATAGGCATCGGCCCCGATCTCGTCGCAGAACGCCTGGCTGATGGGGGCGCCCCCCACCATGATCTTCACCTGGTCCCGGATGCCCCGGGCCCGGGCCAGCTCCACCACCTGGCGCATCCCCTGCATGGTAGTGGTGAGCAGGGAGGAACAGGCAATGATGCCGCAGTGGTGCTGCTGGGCTGCGTCGATGAACTGCTGGGGGGACACGTCCACCCCCAGGTCGATGACCTGGATGCCGCTGCCCTCCATCATGATCTTCACCAGATTCTTGCCGATGTCGTGCATGTCCCCCTGAACGGTGCCCAGACAGGCGCTGCCCACCGGCTCGTGGCCGCTGGCGGCCATATGGGGCTTGAGCAGTTCCATGGCCGCCGTCATGCACCGGGCGGCGATGAGCATCTCCGGGACAAAGGCCCGGTTGGCAGAGAAGGCATCGCCCAGGTCGCTCATGCCCTTCACCATTCCTTTGGACAGAATGTCGTCTGGGGAATAGCCCTGGTCCAGGGCCTGCCGGCACAGGGAGAGCAGCTTTTTCTGCTGGCCGTGCTCCAGGGCGGAGGCGATGGCGGAGAGCAGGTCGGCGGGGGCCTCCTCCCGGGCGGCCTGCTGCGGGGGAGCGGCCTGTCCCGCCCCGTCCAGCCTCCGGCGGGGCTCGGGGGGCAGGTCCATGTGGGGCACATGGAGCCGGGCGTTATACTCGTCAATGGCCTGGTCCAGATACTGGTCCACGTGGGGGAACACGGTCCCCGCCAGGCCATAGGTGATGGAGGGGATGAAGTGCCCGCCCGGGCAGTAGGCATTCAGGGCCCTGCGGGTGTAGTCCAGGATCTCCTCCGGCTGGGCGTCGGCCCGGTCAATGGCGGCACCCAGGCCGCCCATGAGCACCAGCTTGCCCCGCAGGTGCCGCTGGAGGGCGGGGATGTCGTTTTCGGGCAGCACCCCCTGCCACACCTGGATGCCGATCTCCGCCATGTCGTCCACGATGGGGGCCAGATAGGAGTCGGCGTGGTGGATGGCGATGACCCCCCGGGAGCGGATGTAGCCATAGAAGCGGCGGTAGGGCTCCTTGAAGAAGTCCCGCCACATCTCCGGCTTCATGAACAGGGCGTTTTTGGTGCCCCAGTCGTCGTGGGTGAACAGCACGTCGGGCTGAAGGCCGTCGATGAGCATTTTGGCATAGGTCAGCCGGAACTGGGTGATGTACTCGATCAGCTCGTGCATCTCGTCCGGGTGCTCATAGAGAGAGGTGAGGGTGTTTTCAAAATCCATGAGGAAGTGGCACTGCTCGAAGATGCCGGTGCCCATAAAGCCGGTGACCAGGCGGTCGTCCCCGGCGGAGGCGTGGGCGGCGGCACGGGCCTCCTCCCAGCCCTGGGCGCAGTTGGCCTCCAAGTCGGGGGAGTGGACCACCTCCCGCCAGTGCGTCACGTCGGGGCAGACGGTGAGCGCCGGGCTGTGGACGGGGATGGCCCCGGGGGCGTCCTCCGGGAAGTCGATGGTCACCCCCCACCGGTCCCGGCTGGTGCTGCCCCGCTTTCGGTTGCCCCGGAGAAAGACGTTGATGGGGTCGGCCAGGTACATGGCCAGGGCCTCATACTGGCGCAGCTGGCGCTCGGGCTGGCCGCCGGGACGGATCAGCTCCAGAAAAATCTCTTTGGGCGTAGACATGACGATCACTCCTCAGGATTATAAAACACACAGGCGGTATAGGTCAGGGTGTTGGGACCATAGTTGTAGGAGAGGCCCGAACGGACGCACACGTCGCTGACGAACAGGCCATAGGCCTCCATCGAGGACAGGCGCTGCCTGGGGCGGCGGCAGGGCTTGTCCGGGCAGGTACACCGGGCGCACAGGGTGCATGGTCCGGCGCTGAGGGGCAGACAGCCGGGGGAGACCAGCCGGGCCTGGCGGGCAAAGTTGAGAAATCGTCTGCGGTGAAGCAGGGACAGGGCGGTCATGCCGTCGTAGTCAAAGGGGTCGGCCAACGCCCCGGTGGTCTGGACCAGCAGCCCGGCATGATATTGAGCCAGCCGCCGTGCGGCCTGTTCCACCGTGCCGCAGTGGGGGGGACAGGCCCAGTTTTTGCCGAAGCAGCCGCACCGGTCCGCAGTACACATGTCCCGCACTTCCTCCAGGGGGACGGCGGCGGACAGGTCCACCGGAGCCACATGGGTAAACCCGTTCTGTCGGGCCAGGGAAATAAGATCGGTCATTGCTGCAAATCCCCTTGACAAAGCAAACCTAGGTTGCCTAAAATAAACTATATTTCATTCATTATATTCGGGGGGCGAGGTCTGTGTCAAGGGTCCAGGTCCGGCAGGGGGAGAAAATCTATGACATCCCCGTCCAGCCCGGGGAGAGCCTGCTGTCCGCCCTGCGGCGGGCTGGCTTCTCCCTCCCGGCGGCCTGTGGGGGCCGGGGCCGGTGCGGCAAGTGCCGGGTGCAGGTGGACGGCGGGCCGAGGCTGGCCTGCAAAGTATTTCCCCGGGGCGGGGAGCAAGTGGCCCTGCCCGAGACGGCCTCCGGGGTGATCCTGGGGGACACCCTCCCCCCGCCCCCCTGTCAGCCGGGCCGGACGGGCCTGTCTACTGCAAAGAAAAAGGGCACCACCACGGTGGTGGTCAAGCTGTACGACCGCGCCCAGGGGGCGGAGCTGGCCGTCCAGCGGGCCTGGAACGCCCAGGCCCCCTATGGGGCGGATGTGATCAGCCGCATCCAGCACACGCTGGATACGCCCCAGGGTTTCAGCGAGCTGTCCGGGCGCATCCGGGGGCAGATCCGGGCGATGCTGGAGGCCGCCCTGTCCGCCGCAGGCCGACAGGCAGAAGAACTGAAAGAAATTTCAGTGGCGGGGAACACGGTGATGGAGAGCCTGTTCGCCGGCAAAAGCGTAGCCGGCATGGCCGCCGCGCCTTTCCGGCCGGACAGCCTGTTCTTTGGCCCGGAGGGGACGGGCAACCTGAACGGCGTGCCCGTCCGGCTGCTGCCCTGCGTGGCGGGCTATGTGGGGGGCGATATCACCGCCGGACTCATGGCCTCCGGCCTGGGGGAGAAGCCCGGGGAGCACCTGTTTTTGGACATCGGCACCAACGGGGAGATGGCTATGGGGGGCAAGGGCGGCTTCTCCTGCTGCGCCGTGGCCTCCGGCCCCGCCTTTGAGGGGGCTGGCATCCAATGCGGTATGCCCGGCGTGGACGGGGCGGTGAGCCATGTACGCTATGACCGGGGCTTTCTCTATGACGTCATCGGGGACGGCCCCGCCCGGGGCCTGTGCGGCTCCGGCCTGGTGGACCTGGCGGCGGTGCTGCGGAAGCTGGGGATCATCGCCCCCGGCGGGAGGCTGCTGCCCCCGGAGGAGGTCGCCCCGGAGCTGCGGCGCTATGTGGAGCGGGACGGGGACGGAAACGGCCTGTTCCGTCTCACCCTCCAGGTATATCTCACCGCCGGGGACGTGCGGAATCTCCAGCTGGCCAAGGCCGCCGTGGCGGCGGGGATACAAGTCCTGTCCCAGCGCCGGGGGGTGCCCCTGGAGCAGGTGGACGGCCTGTACCTGGCCGGGGGCTTTGGGACCTATATCGACCCAGGCAGCGCCATGGCCATCGGGATGCTGCCGCCGGTGCTGGCGGGGAAGGTCCGCCCCCTGGGCAACACCGCCCTGGCGGGAGCCGCCGCCCTGGCCCTGGACGGCCGTCTGTGGCCCAAGGTGGAGAACACCGCCCGGGGCTGCGATTACATCGAGCTGTCCGGCCAGCCGGATTTCACCCGGGCGTTTACGGAGAATATGGGGTTTTGAGAGGGCGGGGGAGCGGAATCCCTCAGTCACGGCTTCGCCGTGCCAGCTCCCTTTGACAAGGGAGCCAAATGGTGCGCAATGACAGGGCAGATGGCCTTCCCCTGGGGGAAGGTGGCCCGAAGGGCCGGATGAGGGGAACGCCCAAGGGCCTTGAGTTCTTGCGTTAAAACGGTCAAAGCCTT
>ENA-USZI01000955-USZI01000955.1-human-gut-metagenome-genome-assembly--contig:-NODE-955-length-20300-cov-5.904218_pt1 | contig 20300 bp, 17 predicted proteins | sample MGYA00250042_ERZ773532 | MGnify/ENA primary metagenome ERZ773532 (study PRJEB29103, sample SAMN06112036) | human gut metagenome | biome: human gut; feature: ankylosing spondylitis patient; material... | reverse complement strand
GATCAGTGCAACCGAACCTTTATGCGCCACTTTCAGCGCAAAGCTCATTCCGGCAATTCCTGAACCGATAACCCAAGACGACCGAGCAGTTGATGAAGCTCACCAAAATGGAGCGCGAGCCGCTCGAAAAGCTCCTGACGGAGATGGCGTGGACAGGCATCATCGAGTACAACTGGGAGAACCTGGACGGCAAGAACCCCAAGCATGAAAAGCGCTGGGTGCTGCCGCTGTTCGTCCCCGGCAGCGCGGAATTTCTGAACATGCGCAAAAGCCAGATCGACGAGCATCCCGAGGTCGCGGCGTTCTTTGAGCGCATGACGATGCTCCCGCTCGAAAAGATCACGCCCATGGTGCCGCCGGGAGGCGCAGGCATCGGCATGCACGTTATCCCCGTGGAAAAGGCCATCGAGACAGAGAACGAGTCCGTTGACTTAGAGCACATCTCCTACTGGCTCAGCAAGTACGAGGGCAAGTACGCCAAGAGCATGTGCTCCTGCCGCGCTAGCCGCGCCAAGCTCGGCGAGGGCTGCGGCGATGACGCCGAAAGCTGGTGCATCGGTGTGGGCGACATGGCCGACTACATCGTCGAAACACAGCGCGGCGAATACATCACGAAGGACGAAGCGCTCAAAATTTTCAAAAAGGCCGAGGACAACGGCTTTGTCCACCAGATCACGAATATCGACGGTGAGCAGAAAATTTTCGGCATCTGCAACTGCAACGTCAATGTCTGCAACGCGCTGCGCACATCGCAGCTGTTCAATACGCCGAACCTGTCGCGCAGCGCCTATGTCGCGAGCGTCGAGAGCGAGAGCTGTGTCGCCTGCGGCCGCTGCGTCGAAAACTGCCCCGCGGGCGCGGTCAAGCTGGGACAGAAGCTCTGCACGCAGGACGGCTACATCGAATATCCCCGTCAGGAATTACCCGACGATGTCAAGTGGGGGCCGGAAAAGTGGAGCGTCGACTACCGCGACAGGAACCGCATTAACTGCTACAATACCGGTACCTCGCCGTGCAAGACGGCCTGCCCAGCGCACATCGCGGTGCAGGGCTATCTGAAGCTTGCCGCGCAGGGCAAGTACCGCGAAGCCTTGCAGCTCATCAAGCGCGAAAATCCGTTCCCCGCGGTCTGCGGCCGCATCTGCAACCGCCGCTGCGAGGATGCCTGCACGCGCGGTACGGTCGATCAGGCCGTCACCATCGACGAGGTCAAGCGCTTCATCGCCCAGCAGGACTTAAATGCGGAAACGCGCTTTGTGCCCGAAAAGGTCATTCCGAGGGTCGACGGCGAATTTTCCGAGAAGATCGCCGTCATCGGCGGCGGCCCCGCGGGCCTGTCGTGCGCATACTATCTCGCTGAAAAGGGCTACCGCCCGACGGTCTTTGAAAGGGAAGCACGTCTCGGCGGCATGCTGATGAACGGCATTCCGAGCTTCCGCCTTGAAAAAGACGTGGTGGAGGCAGAAATCGACATCTTGCGTGAACTCGGTGTCGAGTTCCGCTGCGGCGTGGAGGTCGGAAAAGACGTGACCATCGCGCAGCTGCGCGAGCAGGGCTATCAGGGCTTCTACGTGGCCGTCGGCCTCCAGTCCGGCGGCAAGCTGAACATCCCCGGCGGCGACGCGGACGGCGTCATGGCGGGTATCGACTTTATGCGGCAGGTCAACCTGCATGAAAAGAAGACGCTTTCCGGTAAGGTCGTCGTCATCGGCGGCGGCAACATCGGCGCGGACGTTGCGCGCACGGCGGTGCGCTGCGGCGCGGAGAGCGTTGACCTCTACTGCTTAGAGGCTTACGACGATATGCCGATGGGCGAGGAAGACCGCAGCGAGTGCGAGCGTGACGGCATCACCGTCCACGCCGGCTGGGGCCAGACCGAGATCGTGGTGGAGGACGGCAAGTGCGCGGGCATCAGGTTCCGCAAGTGCACGCGCGTCAAGAACGACGAGGGCCGCTTCGCACCTGAGTTTGACGACAGTGTGAGCGAGCAGGCCGAGTGCGCGACGGTTCTCTACTGCATCGGCCAGAAGGTCGACTGGCGTGAGCTGCTCACCGGCACCGCTGTTGAGTTCAACCCCAACGGCACGGTCAAGGCAGACCCCGTCACGTATCAGACGGCGGAAAAGGATATCTTCGTCGGCGGCGACGCTTATACGGGTCAGAAATTTGCCATCGACGCCATCGCCGCGGGCAAGGAGGGCGCGATCTCGCTGCACCGTTTTGTCCAGCACGCGACGCTGACGGTCGGCCGCAACCGCCGCCAGTTCATTGAGCTCGACAAGGAGAACGCTCTGATCCCCGTCAATTACGACACAACGCCGCGCCAGCGCATCGGCTATAACGAGGCGCTGCGCAGGACGTTTAGCGACGAGCGCGTCGCGTTCACCGAAGAGCAGATCAAAAAGGAGGCCGCGCGCTGCCTTAGCTGCGGCGCGAGCATCGTCGACCCGAACAAGTGCATCGGCTGCGGCGTCTGCACGACGAAGTGCGCGTTCGACGCCATCCACCTGCACCGCGAGAGACCGGAGTGCAGCAAGATGTACGCCTGTGAGGACAAGATGAAGGCCATCCTGCCGTACATGATCAAGCGTGAGTTCAAGATCAAGCGTGCGGCGAGAAAGAGCAAGTAATGCACGAGCTGGGCATTGTCTTCCACGTCATCAAGAGCGTGGAAAAGATCGGAGAGGAAAACGGCCTGACGAACGTCTCGTCCGTGACGCTCGAGCTCGGCGAGGTGTCCGGTGCGATCCCGCACGAACTCGAAAGCTGCTGGAACTGGGCAGTCAAGAAGACCGAGCTTTTACCGGAGGCCGCGCTCAAGATCGAGACCATCCCCGCCGTTACGTACTGCGAGGGCTGCGGGCGCGACTATCCCACCGTGCGGTTTGGCCGCACCTGCCCGCACTGCGGCAGCGAAAAAACGTGGCTCAAGCAGGGCAGCGAGATCAACTTAAAGGAGATCGAGGCGATATGACAGAACCCTATAAGATCATCGAGGTGAAAGAGAGCGTCTTCGCCGACAACGACCGCGAGGCCGCACGCCTTCGCACGCAGCTCAAGCAGGACAGAACGTTTCTGCTGAACCTGATGTCCTCGCCGGGCAGCGGCAAGACGACGACGCTGCTGCGCACGCTTGAAGCGCTCAAGGATGAGCTGCACATCGGCGTGATGGAGGCAGACATCGACTCCGACGTGGACGCGAAGACTATCGCGGACGCGGGCGTCAAGTCCATCCAGCTCCACACGGGCGGCATGTGCCACCTCGATGCAAGCATGACGGAGCAGGGCCTCAAGGAGATCGGCACGAAGGACTTGGACCTCGTCGTGCTCGAAAACGTCGGCAACCTCGTCTGCCCCGCGGAGTTCGACACGGGCGCGGTCAAAAACGCGATGATCCTCTCCGTGCCGGAGGGGCACGACAAGCCGCTCAAGTACCCGCTCATCTTCACTGTGTGCGACGCGCTCATCATCAACAAGATCGATGTGCTGCCGTATTTCGACTTCGACATGGAAAAGGTCGTCGAATACGCGCACATGCGCAACCCGAAGCTCAAGATATTCCCCCTCTCCGCCAAAACCGGCGAGGGCGTGGACGCTTGGTGTAATTGGCTGCGCGAGCAGGTGCGCGCTTGGAACGGGTGAGAAAAGGGAAAGAGATGTACCGCAAGGTACATCTCTTTTTTGTTATGCGTCCAGCCGAAAGACCGACGGGTAAATTTGTCCGTCCCTGAATTCGAGTACGCCGTAGGTCGGGCGGCGGGGATCGCCAATCGAACCGGGATTCATCATCATCGGCCGCGACGCCGCGTCCACGAGCGGCACGTGCGTGTGGCCGAAGAGCAGAATGTCGGCGTTCATCTCGAGCGCGCGGTACTGCGCGCGGAGAAGTCCGGTCTTCACCCCTAACGTGTGCCCGTGCGCGATGAGCACGCGGTGATCGTCCAGAATCAGCACGCGCTCAAGCGCTTCAAAGCGCCCAAAATCGCAGTTGCCGGGGACCTGCTCGAGCGGCAGGCTGGGGTAGAGCTGATGCAGTTCCTCGACATCGCGCCAGCCGTCGCCAAGATGGATGATGCCGTGCGGCTTTACGAGCTCTACCGCGCGCACCATGTTGTCGACATTGCCGTGCGAGTCGGATAGTACCAAGTATTTCATAGCGCTTACAGGAACTTGTCGAGCTCGCGCTCGACCTCATCCATCTTCTTGATCTGCGGTTTGTCGATGCGGTAGCCGCCCTTGACGACCATGTCGAGCTCACGCAGCGCGCTCAAATTCTGAAGAGGGTTGTCGGAGCAGACGATCAGGTCGGCCTGCTTGTCCGCCTCAATGCTGCCGGTCAGATCACCGATGCCCGCGAGCCGGGCATTGAGTTTCGTCGCGCTGTAGAGCGCGAACGCGGGCGTCACGCCGCAGTATTTGACGAAATAGTGCAGCTCGCGCCACATGTCGTAATGTGTGATGTACGGGCAGCCGACGTCCGTGCCGAGACCGACTGGCACGCCCGCGGCGAGGTTTGCCTTGGCGAGCGCGACGATGCCGTCGAAGACGATCCTGCCGTTTTCCTGCTGCTCATACGTCGCGTGCGAAATGCTGCGGTCGAAGAGCGCGTAGGGCAGGGCGGGGGAAATGGTCGAAATTTGGAACGCCTTGCGCTGCTTGAAGAGCGTGATCATTTCATCGCTTGGCTGCGCGCCATGCTCGATGGAGTCGACGCCGTTTTGCAGCGCGACCATCACGCCCTCAGGGCTCTCAACGTGCGCCGCGACGATCATGCCGAGCGAATGTGCCTTGTCGCACGCGGCCTTGACAAGCTCGGGCTGCATGCGCAGCACGCCCGGCTCGCCCACGACTTCGGCGTCCAGCACGCCGCCGGTGATCATCAGCTTGATGAGGTCGGGCTTTTCGGCGGCGATCTTTTCGACGAGCGCCGCGGCCTCTTCGGCAGAGTGCGCCTCGTAGGCGAGCGAACCCGCCATGTGCCCGCCGGGGACGGAGACCGCCATGTTCGACGCCAGCACGCGCGGGGCAAGAATTTTGCCCGCCGCGGCGAGGTCGCGAATTTTCGTGTCGTAATCGGCGACGCCGCCGACTGTGCGGATGGTCGTGACGCCGGAGAGCAGCTCGGTTTTGGCGTAGCCCTCGCACATGTTGACGCCGATCCTGTTCGTCAGCGCGCAGAAGGTGATGAGCTTGACGAGCTTTTTGGGGTCGCTCGCCTTCTTTTTCGGCTTGCCCGAGGCGGGCAGGTGCACGTGCATGTTGATGAGACCCGGCAGCACATATTTTCCGCCGAGGTCGACTGCCTCATAGCCTGCGGGGATATGCTGTGCGTCGACGATCTCATTGATTTTCTCGCCGTCGATGCACACGGCCTTGCCCGTCTGCGGCTCCATGTGCTCAGAGCCGTCGAGAAGCACGCAGTTTGTCAATGCGTACTTTTTGTCGTTGTGGTACATCGGAGTGTCCGCCTTTCCTGTTATCGAATCTGGCCGCTGCCGGTGATGACGTATTTATAGGTGCTCAGCTCGTCGAGCCCCATCGGGCCGCGCGCGTGGAGCTTCTGCGTCGAAATGCCCATCTCGCAGCCGAGGCCGAACTCCCCGCCGTCGGTGAAGCGGGTGGAGACGTTGACGTACACCGCCGCGCTGTCGACCTCGTCGACAAAGCGGTCGGCCGCGGCTTGGTTCTCGGTCACGATGCAATCGCTGTGGTGCGTCGAGTGATGCTGGACATGCAAGATGGCCGCATCCAGATCATCTACGACCGCGACGGCGAGAATGTAATCGAGAAATTCCGTGTCGAAGTCGAGCTCCGTTGCCGCCGTGCCGGGAATGATCTCCGCCGCGGCTTCGTCGAGCCGCAGCTCGACGGGGACAAGGCCCGCTTCTCTACGCTTGTCGACAAGCGCGGCCTTGAGCTTGGGGAGAAATTCCTTTGCAATGTCGCGGTGGACAAGGCAGACCTCCTCCGCGTTGCAGACGGACGGGCGGCTCGTCTTGGCGTTTTCGATGATCTTTACCGCCATGTTGAGGTCAGCGTCCCTGTCGACGTACACATGGCAGATGCCCGTGCCGGTCTCGATGCAGGGAACGCTTGCATTTTCCACGCACGCGCGGATGAGCCCCTTGCCGCCGCGGGGGATCAGCAGGTCGACAAGGCCGTCCGCCGTCATCAATACCTGCGCGCTCGCATGCGTTGTATCCTCAACGATGTTGACAATGTCGGAATCGCCGCCGACGGACTCAACGCCCGCCTTGAGCGCCGTGACGATGGCGTGAGAGGAGCGATAGGCCTCCTTGCCGCTGCGCAGCATGCAGACGTTGCCGCTCTTGATGCACAGCGCCGCGGCGTCCGACGTGACGTTCGGGCGGCTCTCGTAGATGATGGCGACCAGACCGAGCGGCACCTGCCGCTTGGTGATGGTCATACCATTGGGGCGCTTGAACTGCGCGAGCGCGCGGCCCACGTGGTCGGGCAGCGCTGCGGCCTCGCGGATGCCCTCGGCCATCGCGTGGATGCGGCTCTCCGTCAGGGCGAGACGGTCGAGCATCACGTCGGAGATCGCGCCCTTCGCCGCCTCCATGTCCTTGGCATTTTCGCGCAGGATATCTTCGCTGTTGGCCTCAAGGCTCTCCGCCATCGCGAGCAGCAGCCGATCCTTCTCCTCGGCGCTTGCGCTGCGGATGCTGCCCCAGGCAGCTTTTGTGCGTTCCAGAAGTTCGATCGTTGTCATGCTTCATCCCTCTTTGCCAAAAATCTTGTGCCCACGCGCTTGCCCGCGGCCACATCGTAGAGTACCTCGGGCGACTGGCCGTTGGCGATGACCATTTCGCAGCCTGCTGCCGTCGCCATCTGCGCGGCGCGGAGCTTGGTCGCCATGCCGCCGGTGCCGAGGCTCGACCCGCTGCCGCCGCCGAGCGAAATGATGTGCTCGTCGATCTTTTCCACCGTGTCGATGAGCTTCGCGTCGGGGTTCTTGCGCGGGTCTCCGTCGAAGAGCCCGTCGATGTCCGAAAGCAGAATGAGGAGGTCCGCCTGGATCGTCACGGCCACGATGGCAGAGAGCGTATCGTTGTCGCCGATGCCAAACTCCTCGGTGGAGATGGTGTCGTTCTCGTTGATGACCGGCAGCGCGCCGAGCTCTAAAAGCCGCGCGAGCGTGTTGTGGAAGTTCTGCTTGCGCACGCCGCCCTCTTCGATATCCGGTGCGGTGATGAGCAGCTGTGCCACGGTGTGGTTATACTCGGTGAAGAGCTTGTCGTAAATGTACATCAACTCGCACTGGCCGACAGCGGCGGAGGCCTGCTTCGTCGGCACGTCTTTCGGCCGTTCGCTCAGGTTGAGCTTGCCAAAGCCCATGGCGATGGAAGAGAAGTTAAAGTCGTTGATACAGATGCTCCCGTGATAGAACTTAACACAGTTGAGGGATATTACCCTAAGACAGGTGAAGCTTATAAGGAAGAAGGTTTTACAGCCACTGACAATTATGATGGTGATATTACCGATAAGGTTACACGCCACGAAAAGGACAATGTCGTTACTTACACTGTCAGCGACTCCTCTGGCAATAAGACAACTGTTACAAGAACTGTTGAATATAATGACGGAATTGCTCCTTCACTCACACTCAATGGTGACAGCCATGTAACAATTAAAGCCGGAACTAAATACAAAGATACCGGTGCTGCTGCCACAGATTCCCACGGCAATGACATTTCTGACAGCATAACAGTATCTGGTGAAGTCAAGAATTACCGTTCTGGTGACTATACTTTAACTTATACAGCTACTGACAAATTTGGCAACACCAACTCAATTGGCAGAACTGTAACTGTTGAAGCCGTAAAGCAGGCTGACTCTGCCGCTGTCAATCCCGGTTCAAAGGTTGTATACCTTACATTCGACGATGGTCCTGGTGCTTACACACAGCAGCTTCTTGACGTGCTTGCCAAATATAACATAAAAGTTACATTTTTCGTAACCAATGTAAACAGCGGATATCAGAATATGATTGCGAAGGAAGCCGCTGCAGGACATACAGTTGCAATACACAGTGCTTCCCATAATTACCAGCAGATCTATTCAAGTGTTGGTGCTTATTTTGATGATTTGAACGAAATGTCAGATATTATATATTCGCAGACTGGAAGCCGTCCAACATTAGTACGTTTCCCAGGTGGAAGTTCTAATTCTGTCAGCAAGAAATACTGCAAAGGAATTATGACTGAGCTTGCAAAAGATGTTACTGACCAAGGTTATAAATACTATGACTGGAACGTATCAAGCGGCGATGCCGGTGGAACAACAAGCACAAGTGAGGTATACCAGAATGTAATCAATGGTATCCAGAGCCATAATGTATCCGTTGTATTACAGCACGATATTAAGAGCTTCAGCGTTGATGCAGTTGAGAGCATAATCCAGTGGGGACTTGCTAACGGATACACATTCCTTCCTTTGACAACATCAAGCCCTGATGTACACCACGGAATTAATAATTAATGAGCAGCAATCAATAATATGAACCCAAAATAATATCAATCAGTATTTAATATTAGAACAAAAAACTATGTATTACATCAGTCTTATCCAATCATGATGTAATACATAGTTTTTTTATTTTATATCTTTCCTTATTTCACTGCCTGTTAAGAGCTGCAAGATAGCCGACAGCTGATAGTGCCGCCACATTTCCTTCCCCTGCCGCTTTAACATACTGATAAGGTACTCCTGTTATATCACCAGCCGCATATAAACCTTTTATATTAGACGCCATACTTTTATCTGTAATTACTTTGTTATCTTCTATCTTAATTCCTGGAACTAACTGGGCTGGCTTCATCGACTCCCTTAATACAAATATTCCGTCTGCCGCAAGTTCTCTGTCCTCCATAATAAGAACCATTTTATCCTCCCTACGCTCAATTGACAGCGGTTTTCCTTTAATAATATCAATATTATCTTTTAATGAATCTTTGCCCGCCTGTAATGTATTTATATCTTTATCCTTATTATAAAGAGGCATATAATACACCTTCTTAGCCGTCTGTGCAAGAAACTCTGCTTCGCTTAAAGCCTCCTCATTAAATCCTATAACTATCGCTTCTCTTTCTTTATATAAAGCGGCATCACAGGTAGCACAATAGCTTACACCACGTCCAAGATTTTCATATTCACCTGCATATGGCTTTTTAACATCTACACCTGTTGCAAGTATAACTGTAAGTGCCTCATAATTATTCTTTTTGCCCTGTATATGAAAATATTTTCCCATTGCATACACTGCATTCACCATATCTTCTGTTATATCTATTGAAAGACTTTTAAGGTGATTGTTAAATGCCTGTGACAGTTCCTTACCTGTAATATCAATAAAACCAGGATAATTCTTTATTATATGTGCCTTTGACACTTTATCACTAATCTTGTTATTACCTATAAGGAGTATTTTCCTGCCTCTTATCTTAGCAGTTATTGCCGCTGACACACCCGCTGGACCTGTTCCTATTATAGCTATATCATATCTTTCCATATCTTAATTCCTTTCCTGCCTTTTATGTTTAATTACATTATTATTAACAAAATGATTAATATGCCAAACATTGCTTAATCGTTTATGCTTTTTAATATATTATAGACATACTAACGCATATTATAATAATTGTAAAATCAAAAAAGATGCAGACACATTTTATTGATATCGCACTGCCACTTAACAGCAGTCATATCCAAAATGTGTCTACATCTTTATGGGTAATATTAAATCAAATTTATTGGGAATTAGTCATCTTCGCCCTGAAGTGCATCGTATCCTGTTTCACCTGTACGAACCTTTACTACATTTTCCACATCATATACGAATATCTTACCATCACCGATATGACCTGTGTAAAGTACCTTTCTTGCGGCATTGATAACATCCATTACAGGAACTTTGGAAATAACCATTTCAACCTGTACCTTAGGAAGAAGCTGCATTTCCATCTGAACTCCACGGTAATACTCTGGAGCACCCTTCTGAGCGCCACAGCCAAGTACCTGCGTAACTGTCATACCAGTTACTCCGATGTCGTTCATAGCCTTCTTTAACTTTTCGAAACGCTCCTGCTTCATAAGGATTTCTACCTTAGTAATCTTATTCTCATCTGGAATATCAGATGTCTTAATCATAGCTGGAACTGAGTTTTCCATGCTTTCTGAACCAACTGATACAACATCTTCATATGTTATATCTGGCATACCTGCTGTACCAAGTTCAAATCCTGCATATGCACTTGTAAGTCCGTGCTCACATATATCAAGACCCTTTATTTCCTCTTCCTCTGTAGCTCTAAGTCCAATTGTTGCCTTGATTACAAAGAATACGATTGTCATACATACAGCAGCCCATGCTGCTACTGATACAAAACCTAATAACTGAAGTCCAAGCTGTGTAAATCCGCCACCGTAGAATAAACCTTCTGCCTTAATCGCACCACTCTCAATAGCAATTGCATAACCAGGGGCTTTGCTTGTAGCAAATAAACCAACTGCGATTGTGCCCCATATACCATTCATCATATGAACAGCTACTGCACCAACCGGATCATCAATGTGAAGCTTATAATCAAGAAGCCATACACCAAATACCACCAAAAGACCTGCTACAATACCTATTACTATTGCACCTGCTGCATCTGTTACATCACAAGAAGCTGTAATAGCTACAAGTCCTGCAAGTGAAGCATTAAGACACATTGAAACATCCGGCTTACCATACTTAATCCATGTAAATACCATACAAGTTACAGTTGCAATTGCTGGTGAAACTGTTGTTGTAAGGAATACCGAACCTAAATCCTCAATTGTTGTACAAGCTGCACCATTAAATCCATACCAGCCAAACCATAATATAAATACACCAAGTGCACCAAGTGGAATACTATGTCCTGGGAAAGCATTAACCTTAACTACCTTACCATTTTCATCTTTAACAAATTTACCAATACGAGGTCCTAATATCTTAGCACCTATAATAGCTGATATACCACCAACCATATGTATACAGCAGGAACCTGCGAAATCATGGAAGCCTAACTGTGCTAACCAGCCGCCGCCCCATATCCAGTGTGCTTCAATAGGATATACAAGTGCTGATATAACACCTGAATATACACAATATGAAAGGAACTTTGTTCTCTCTGCCATAGCTCCTGATACAATAGTAGCTGTTGTTGCACAGAATACTAAATTAAATACGAAACTTGAAAAATTGAAATTATCATATGCTGTAAAAATATCAAATCCAGGTTTTCCAATAAAACCTAATAAATCTTCACCTAATAATAAACTGAAACCTATTACTATGAATACTACTGTTCCTATACAGAAGTCCATAAGGTTCTTCATAATAATGTTACCTGCGTTCTTAGCTCTGGTAAAACCAGTCTCAACCATTGCAAATCCTGCCTGCATCCAGAATACTAATGCAGCACCTATAAGAAACCATATACCAAATGTCTGGTCGCTTATCAAGCTTGTTAATTCTTCTATTGCCATATTCGTTTCCTCCCTGTTCGCGCCGGCACATAATATTTATTTATGTACCCTTGACAAATACTTTTTATTGTGGTTGATGAAGTTGATCAGGTTTCATCTGGTATCATAACAGTTGTTACTAAACGGCTGCTTTATTCCTATAGTTAAATAAAACAAAAAAAGACGTGTAACCATATATAATGGATACACGCCTTTGTGCAATCAACTGTTTGATTTATGTGTTTAATTATACATATCTTTCCAAATAAGTATTGAAAAAATCGGACATATTATTGACTTTTTTAATATTTGTTTTATTATTATTTTATAAATGTAATCAAATATACTACTTATCAACATTATTTTAATGTATATAATATCAGAAGTGAAATGACTTTGACACCGATATTATAATAATACCAATTAATGCAATTATAAAATCAGGAGGGTACTTATGAAAGACCATTTACACCAGCCATTATTATTTAATCCAGCAATATATAACAGCTCAGATGGTAAACAGCACATCAATTACAAATATATAACCATGCCACAGACTATGCTTGTATACGCCATAGACAACACCACCGGCTCTGCAAGTAGGAAAGTATCCACTCTTATTCCATGCTCTAGTGCAGAATGGATAATAGGATATAATAAGAATAACAGCCGTTCTTCCTTCTACTGTATTGGACCAGTAAGCAGACGTTTTGACTATACTTTTGGAGAGTTTGATTATTATTTGGGAATTCGTTTTGCGGATAAAGGCTGTTATTTTGCACCATCCGTTGATGACAGCGTGCTTCCAGCTTCAATTGCCAATCAGGTATTTGAATACGAACCTGCCACAGAGTCTTTTGAATACAGACTTATATCTGAATTAATCCAAGCCAAAGATTTTGACGGACAACTTGAAGCTTTAATATGTTTCCTTAATGTCAGCAAGAAATATATAGCTGTCCCTGACAATATCATACATATGGCTAATGAGATAAAGAAAGCTTCCGGCAATATTCATATATCTGATTTATCCGAAATGTCAGGGTACTCTGAACGGCACATTAACAGATTATTCAAATCGGCATATGGTGCAGGTCCTAAAGATTACTGCAAGAATATCAGATTTCAGAAAATCATATCTGATATTATAAATGACCCATACAAAGAAAACAGCGATTATATTGCCAATGCCGGATATTCTGACCAGGCACATTTCCAGAGGGAATTCAAGGCTTACACAGGCATTACACCTAGAACTTTTATTAAGGAATTAACCGCATAATATATTATATAACTATACTGTCAATTAAATTACCTGACTGAATTTTTCAGAGTTATAAAATATGCGTGGTGTTTACCGCCATCCAGACGATAAGCACCACGCATATTTATTTCTACACAAAATCAGACATAACAGTATTGCTTATATCTATGCCTCTGTCTGTAAGTGCTATTCTTGTACCATTCTGCCACAAAAGACCTTTTGCTATATTATCTTTTATCTGCTCTTTATATACACTGTATATATCTTTTCCAAATATATCTTTAAAATCGCATATATCAATCCCAGCAGACTTTCTTAAACCAAGAAACATATATTCAGCCATCTCATCTTCCAGCGTGAGAACCTCTATATTTTCTTTAAGGTCCTGACAGTTATTCTTTATTTCTAAAGAATTCTTAAGAGTTTCTTGGATATTCTTTATATTTTCCACAATACACTCTTTATTGCTTTCTTTATTATCAGCATATTCCACACATAATGCCTTAATATAATTATTAATATCGCTGATGTTAGTATACCTTTTATGATTACATAATGAAGCTGCACCAATTCCAAAACCGATATAATCGGTTCTATCCCAATATTTAAGATTATGCTTACATTCATAACCTGCCTTGGCATAATTGGATATTTCGTATCTTTCATAACCTGCCTGACCTAATATCTCTTTAGTAAGTGCATACATTTTCCTGTCGTCATCATCATCAGGAATATCCGGATAATTGTCTATGTTATCATACAGCCTTGTGCCTTCTTCTATTATAAGACTGTATACAGATATATGCTCTGTATTAAGTGATACAGCCTCCTTTAGCACTCTGGTAAAGCTTTCTATGGTCTGACCCGGAAGTGCTGACATAAGGTCTATATTGATATTAGTAAAGCCTGCATTCCTTGCTATGGCAAGGCTGTTCTTAAACTGTTCAAATGTATGAATTCTTCCAAGCATACGAAGCTCTTTATCATCAGTGCTCTGCAATCCAAAGCTTATTCTGTTAATCCCAGCTTCCCTGTAAATGTATGCTTTTTCACTATTTATTGTACCTGGATTACATTCTATTGTTATCTCTGCATTGCCATCAACACGATATCTTTGCTTTACAGCCTCTAATATATCTTTAATATATTCAGCATTTATTGCTGACGGAGTTCCACCACCGATAAATATTGAAGTTACATTTTTATCAAGACCAGCCTCACTTAATGCTATCTCATTAATTAAAGCTTTAACATAACTGCTTTTCGTCTTATCATCTGCTGGTGCAGATAAGAAATCACAATATATACATTTTTGCATACAAAAGGGGATATGTATATATATCCCCAGTTCGTTATTATTCTTCATCTAACTTTAATACACTCATAAATGCTTTCTGTGGTATCTCTACGTTACCAATCTGACGCATTCTCTTCTTTCCTTCCTTCTGCTTTTCAAGAAGCTTCTTCTTACGGGAAATATCACCACCGTAACACTTGGCAAGTACATCCTTACGAAGTGCCTTAACAGTTTCCCTTGCTATAACCCTGCTTCCGATGGCCGCCTGAATAGGAATCTCAAACTGCTGTCTAGGAATTTCCTGCTTAAGCTTCTCGCACATCTTTCTTCCACGTTCCTCCGCACTTCCTGCAAATACAATAAATGAAAGTGCATCAACTTCTTCCTTGTTGATAAGAATATCAAGCTTAACAAGGTTAGACCTCTCATATCCCTTCATTTCATAGTCAAATGAAGCGTAACCTCTTGAGCGTGACTTTAACGCATCAAAGAAATCATATATTATCTCATTAAGCGGAAGGTCATACTTAAGCAGTGCTCTTGTCTGTTCTATATATTCCATACCATTGTATACACCACGGCGTTCCTGACAAAGTTTCATAATAGGTCCAACAAATTCGGTTGTAACCATAATCTCAGCGCTTACCATAGGTTCTTCCATATAGTCTATCTCTGATGGATCAGGCATATTAGACGGATTAGTAAGGTCTATAACTTCACCATTAGTCTTATGGACTTTATATATAACTCCCGGTGCTGTTGTTACAAGGTCAAGGTTATATTCTCTCTCAAGTCTTTCCTGTATAATCTCAAGATGCAAAAGCCCTAAGAAACCACATCTGAAACCAAAACCAAGTGCTATAGATGTCTCAGGCTCAAACTGGAGTGAAGCATCATTAAGCTGAAGCTTCTCCAATGCTTCTCTTAGATCCTGATATTTTGCACCGTCTGCTGGATACAGACCGCAGTACACCATAGGGTTGACCTTCTTATAACCTGGAAGCGGCTCTGATACAGGTCTGTCATTATCTGTAACAGTATCACCAACTCTCGTATCCTGAACATTTTTAATACTTGCTGTAATATATCCAACCATACCTGCACTTAATTCATCGCAAGGTATGAACTGACCAGCTCCGAAGTAACCTACCTCAACTACTTCTTCTACTGCTCCGGTTGCCATCATTCTTATCTTAGTACCCTTCTTTACAGTACCCTCTACTATTCTTACAAATATAATAACACCCTTATATGCATCGTATAATGAGTCAAATATAAGTGCAGATAAAGGATTAGCTGCATCACCTGTAGGTGCTGGTATTTTCTTTACTATCTGTTCAAGAACTTCCTCGATATTAATGCCATTTTTCGCTGAAATTAACGGAGCGTCCTGAGCCTCTATTCCGATAATATCCTCAATCTCATCTTTAACTCTGTCTGGTTCTGCACTTGGAAGATCAATCTTATTAATAACAGGAAATACCTCTAAGTCGTGGTCAAGTGCAAGATATACATTGGCAAGTGTCTGTGCCTCTATGCCCTGTGCCGCATCTACTACAAGTACAGCACCATCACAAGCCGCAAGTGCCCTTGATACCTCATAGTTAAAGTCAACGTGACCTGGAGTATCAATAAGATTAAATATATATTCTTCGCCGTCCTGGGCCCTGTATACAGTTCTTACTGTCTGTGACTTTATTGTAATTCCTCTCTCCCTCTCGATATCCATATTATCAAGAACCTGCTCCTGCATTTCCCTGCTTGTAAGGAGTCCTGTCTTTTCTATAATTCTGTCGGCAAGAGTTGACTTGCCGTGGTCAATATGTGCTATAATACAAAAATTTCTTATGTTCTTCTGATTAATTACTGCCATTCGTATAACCTGCCTGTTCTAAGTATTTCATAATTCCATCAGCTATAAGCTTAGCTGTATTGTCTATATCTGTTGTTACAAGTTTATTATCCTTACTGCTGTACATATTGCCTAACTCTATTATACAGCTCGCTACTTTGCTGTGCTGGTTCAGGTAATAATCTTTGCTCTTATTATCAGGAGTACCCGTATTCACTCCCGATAAGCTTACATCTACTCCATTTAACTCTTCCATAATATCACTCGCAAGGCTTTTAGAGTTAGATGGGGAAGAGGTATGAATCCACGCACTTATTCCCTTACTGCTTCCTGACTTATCAGTAATATCCCTATGAAATGACACAAGTGCCGCTGCTTTGGCGTTATTGCATATCTCTATACGCTTGGTATAATCCACCGATGTATCAGTTGTTCTTGTCATAACAACTGTAACGCCAGCACTTTCAAGCTCATTCTTAACGCTGTCAGCTAAAGATAACATCTGTGTCTTTTCATAGTTAGTTCCGTCGTACTGTCCTGTATCACTTCCACCGTGAGGAGCATCTATACACACTATTGCCTTAGACGACCAGTTAATTGTCTTATTATTACTTTCTTTGTTATTATCCTCATTGTTCTGCAAAAGCCCATCATCAGTTACCTCATCTGATGTTGTCTTTCCTATATTCATAATTGACCTTATAGAAGCTCCACAGTCAATATATAACATTACGGCAAATATTAATATAGCTGCTAATGAAGCCACTCCGAATATTCTGTCCCACTTAAATGATGTATTATTCTTATTATTCATTTTTATCTCTCCAATCCATACCCTTTCTATTTTCTTAGAATACAAGCGGATTGTCAAGTAAAATGTTTAACAGCTTCTCACCATTTCTCTTTTTAATCTCTTTATAATCTTCTTTTCAAGTCTTGATATATATGACTGCGATATTCCAAGCATATCAGCGACCTCTTTTTGTGTCTTTTCCTCTCCATCTTTATCACTAAGACCATATCTTAAATCGACTATAATTCTCTCCCTCTCAGACAAATTGCCAATCGCCCTCTTTAATGCTTTCATCTCAACCTCATTTTCAAGGTCTTTATAACACACATCATCTTCAGTTCCAAGAATATCAGATAACAAAAGTTCATTGCCATCCCAGTCAACATTGAGTGGTTCATCAATTGACACCTCTGCTTTTACCTTGCTATTTCTTCTAAGATACATAAGAATTTCATTCTCTATACATCTTGAAGCATAAGTTGCAAGCTTTATATTCTTATCCCTGTCATATGAATTAATTGCCTTTATAAGACCTATTGTGCCAATTGATATAAGGTCCTCTACTCCAACACCTGTATTATCAAATTTCTTGGCTATGTATACAACAAGTCTTAAGTTATGTTCTATAAGCATTTTCTTAGCATAATCGTCATTATCAGTCTTTAACATTGCCAGCACATTTTTCTCCTCCTCAATATCAAGCGGTGCTGGCAGCACCTCTGTACCTCCTATATAATGAACTTCTCTTGTCCCCATCATATAAAAATTCTTAATAGAAGGTACCACCTTAAGCTGAAAACGATCTGCAACTGCCACTTTAATCACTATCTTACTCCTCTTTTCTACGGTGCTTTCTTTTGTCTTTACAGGAATACGAAAGCACCGCCGACATACCCTGTTTATTATTGCATCATATGTCCCGTGACGCTTTTTGGGGTGCATATGATGAGCATCTTTGTGCTCATTATTGCATCATATGTCCATTAATAAGTGCCTGATATTCCCCTGCCTGTGATACGCATACCTCTGACAATCCTATAAGCACATTTTTATAAGCTTTCGTCTTAACATCATTGGATATGTATATGTAATCCGCTGTAATTACCTCTATCATTCCTGTGTCCATACCTACACTCCTGTATGGAATAAGATGATATCTTATTCTGCTGTAATCATTTATCTTAGAAAGAACCTTGTCAAAACATTTCTTATCCATAACATTTACTGGTTTATTACAATAATAATCACTAAGCTGGTTTCCAGTGTCTATCATTCCCTTTAATGTAATACGTTCGTCCCCAATAACCACTGTTACTACATATATCTGCATTTTTCTATTGAGCTTCTCTTTGCTTCGTACCAGTATGATGAGCATAAGATACGCCACGACTGCATATATAACCAACTGCCTGTTGTTTATCATTATATTCTTTATTACAAAGCCAACATATGTATAGTACACGAGTAAATGTATCGCACCGCCAAGAAATACTGCTATGCCAATCATTACCGCTACGCCTTTTAACAAGTCCTTTATATAACTCCTTATAGCAAACCAATTAATCTTTCCTGAACTTCCCTTGATAATATTTAATGGACTATTAATTATCATAAGCATTAATCCAGTGATGATTAAATATGTGCACCAATTAACGAAAAGCCTATATTCATCCGGAATACATATTGCAATGACTGACCATATTGCCCCCAAAGTGGAAGAAAGCAGCAGACGGGGCAGCGATGTATGATAATGCATTATTTTGTTTACCATAACCATAACAATCAAATCCATACAATAATTAATTCCAAATAATACATCAATGTATATTACAATTCACTCTCACCTCCATTGCACAATCAGGTATACCCTGCATAATAGTTTACAGAAAATGCTTTCCTGCAACGAAAATAAGTATACATAACTTAATATGCAAAATTTGTCAAAAGCACAGAGTCACATTAATTTTCTAATATAATTCGCTATGAAATAAAAAAGAATGTGTGAAACACATTCTCGCACCGAGCACGGTCGCTTGCGATAAAATACATCTTCGTGCAAGTGTGCATCATCGGCATATAGTGCCTTTTATGTAATAGGGAATTCTATTGGAATTTCCTATTACATAAAAAAGGAACGCCGAAGCGTTCCTTAATATCAATATTTCATTAACAATAGCATAAACCCAATAAATATATGAACCGACAACCTATCTGTCAGATTAAATGATTATATTAATTACTTTCTGTTCTTCTGAAGGAAAGTAGGTATTGTAATACCATTAGACTTCACATTGCTTGTAACAGGGGCTGGCTGCTTAAGTCCTGGAAGTGGTGTCTGAGACTGTGTACCTGTCATACCGCCTGCTGGCTGAACTGGTGTCTGTGGAGCCTGATATGTATATGCTGGCTTTACTGCTGGTTTAACAGTCTGTCCAACTCCCTGTGTTGCCTGTGCCTTAGGTGAGAACTTCGCCATTGCAGTATTGACATTCACATCTTCAATACCTGTAGCAATTACAGTTATTGTTACGCTGTCTGTAGCTGTCTCATCATATATAGCACCAAAGATGATATTGGCATTATCACCTGCAAGTTCCTGAACATAGCTTGCAGCCTCATCTGCTTCAACAAGGCTCATATCACCAGATACGTTGATAATAACGTGTGTAGCACCCTCGATTGTTGTCTCAAGAAGTGGGCTTGTAACAGCCTGCTTAACAGCTTCAATAGCCTTATCATCACCTGTAGCATTACCGATACCGATATGTGCGATACCCTTGTCTGACATAACTGTCTTAACATCTGCAAAGTCAAGGTTGATAAGACCTGGTACATTAATAAGGTCTGTAATCCCCTGTACTGCCTGCTGTAATACCTCATCAGCCTTCTTTAAGGCATCTGGCATAGTTGTTCTTCTGTCTACTATCTGAAGAAGCTTGTCATTAGGAATTACAATAAGTGTATCCACGTTCTCCTTAAGCTTCTCAATACCCGATTCTGCATTAGTCATTCTTGTTCTTGCCTCAAATCTGAAAGGCTTAGTAACAACACCAACTGTAAGGATACCCATCTGTTTAGAAATCTTAGCAACAACCGGAGCTGCACCTGTACCAGTTCCGCCGCCCATTCCGCAAGTAACGAATACCATATCCGCACCTTTGATAGCTTCTGTTAATTCTTCAACATTCTCTTCTGCTGCTTTCTCACCAATCTCAGGCTGGGCTCCTGCACCAAGTCCCTTAGTAAGCTTCTCACCTATCTGAATAGCTGTTGGAGCTTTACAGAACTGTAATGCCTGGCTATCTGTATTAATACCAATAAATTCTACCCCGCTTATATTCTCATCTATCATTCTATTAACAGCATTATTACCTGCTCCACCTACGCCGATGACTATAATTCTTGCTGATGAATCTGATTCGTTAATTATTTCTACCAAGGTTGTTGCCTCCTTTAATCAATCCTTATACATTTATCTATAATGATATAATTTTTCGCAATAAATATCAACTGATTTTTTCATTTTATTTCACTAAAAATTGAACTTTAAAGCGTACAATTCTGAATATTTACACAT
>ENA-USZI01000944-USZI01000944.1-human-gut-metagenome-genome-assembly--contig:-NODE-944-length-20543-cov-17.548471_pt1 | contig 20543 bp, 6 predicted proteins | sample MGYA00250042_ERZ773532 | MGnify/ENA primary metagenome ERZ773532 (study PRJEB29103, sample SAMN06112036) | human gut metagenome | biome: human gut; feature: ankylosing spondylitis patient; material... | reverse complement strand
ATCATAATTCACTAATGCGGTAACGGGAATTAATAAAATAATAACCTGAATTTTTCATGAAGTTAGTATTTAATTCTAATGCGCCGAACTTTTGCTTTACCTTTTCGGTTTTCAGCGTTGCTTAATTGTTACTAAAAGCGAGTTGTTTTAAAAGTATTCAAATGCTAAGTTAATGAAATTAATTATAAAATTTTGCTTACGGTTAAGCCTTTCGTCGTATTGGTTTTTTCAGGGCTGGCAGGGCGCTGTCTTGTTTGTCCTTTAAGATTTATTTATTCTTCGAGCGCTAAGCGTCCATTCGATAATTTCGATGAATATATCCCCTGTTTGCCCTCCTCTGGCCTGGCGACATGGTGTACGCTCCTGGCAACGCTGAACTCAGAATATTTATCCAGTCACTCTATTTTTTAAGAGCAGTAAACCTATGACTACAATAAAGAACCGTCGTTTACGTCCGCGTGCGCATCGTTTTGCTCTTGAGTCTCGCCAGCTTTTTGATGGAGCCGCTCTGGCTGAAACCGCCATCCATGAGGCATCGGCAAGCGATCTGGTGCACCATGAAAGCGCCACCGAACCCGCGAAGGCGCTGGATATTCCCCACGCCGCCACAGCCGACGCCGCAAGCGAAAAACCGGGCAGCGCCGCCAGCGAAGTCTATGTAATAGACCAGCATATCTCCGGCTGGCAGTCGCTGGTGGACCAGGTGCCGCAGGGCAGCCAGGTGGTGATTATCGATGAAAACAGCTCGGGTCTGAGCCAGCTTGCCGACGCGCTGAAAGGCGAAACCAATATTTCCGCCATTCATATTCTGAGCCACGGCGCGTCCGACGCCATTACGCTTGGCACCGATGTGCTGACGGCGGACAACCTCTCGGCGTGGTCTTCACAGCTCAGCGCTATCGGCGCGAGCCTTAGCGACAGCGGCGACATCCTGCTTTACGGCTGCGACGTCTCCGCCCAGGATAACGCCTTTATCACCCGCTTCGCCGAACTGACTCAGGCGGACGTGGCGGCCTCCAGCGACATGACCGGCAGCGCGGCGCTTTCCGGCGACTGGGTGCTGGAAAACCATACCGGCAGCATTGAAGCGAAAACCTTCGCCTTTGATTACGACGGCCTGCTGGCCGGGCCGGAAGTCACCGCGCCGGAAAAAGGCATCACCGTCGCCGAGCCGAGCAGCCTTAACGCCGCAGGCGCCGATACCGCCACGCTCAGCGGCTGGCAGGTCAGCACCACGGACGCCAGCGAAACCGTCATAGTCACGGTGAGCCTGAGCAACAGCGCCATCGGCAAACTCAGCGACAGCCAGACCAGCAACGCTTCGCTGACCATGACCGGCACTGCCAGCGAAGCGCAGGCCTGGCTTAACAGCATCACCTTTACCTCCGCTGACGTCGAGCTTGGCAACACCGGCGCCAGCGGCAAGCTGGACGTCACGGTGCGCGACAGCGCGGGCGTCAGCACCAGCAAATCCATCGATGTGACCGTGACCCCGTCGAACGACCCGGTAAGCGTGGCCGACGCCACCCAGAACGTGCCGGAGATCGAATCGGGCGGCAGCGTCATCACCACCGTGACCCTTAACGCCATCGATGCGGAAGTAACGGCGGGCACCCAGCAGCCCGTGCAGATTGTCTATGGTCTGACCGACCTGCCGCAGTATGGCTATCTGACGCTGAACGGCGACCGGATGGGCGTCGGCTCTATCTTTACCCAGCAGGATTTGATCGACGGCAAGGTGAAGTATGTCCACACCGCCACGGGCGCAGACCAGAACGCCGCCGACGGCTTTACGGCGGTCATCAACGACGGCGCGACGCCGAAGGCGCAGTCCGATACCGTCCACGTCACGCTGAACATTACCCCGCAGAACCAGGCGCCGACCCTTAGCGGCAGCGGCGTGGTCTTTGAAGGCCAGCCCAACAATGCGGTCAACACCGGCAACGTCGGCCAGTATATAGAGGCGGACGGCGGCGGCGATCCGGGCGACACAACGCTGACTCTCACCATTACCGCCCTGCCGACCCACGGCACGCTCTGGTTTAACGGCGTCGCCGTCACCGTCGGCCAGACCTTTGACTATGCCGATCGCAATCTGCTGACCTATGCTAACGACGGCAGTGAAAACCAGGGCACCGACAGCTTTGGCGTACGCGTCACCGACCAGGGCGGCGGCACCGGCGTGCCGGCCAGCACCGACGGCACCATTACCCTGACCGTGCGCCCGGTGGATGACGACCCGACTCTGGACAACGTAACGCTGCACGCGCAGGTGGACGATCTGGCGAACGCCGTCACCCTTACGTCTGCGATGATCGGCGCAAGCGACGTGGATTCCACCGATAACCACCTCAGCTTTATCGTTGACGACAGCAAGCTCACCCACGGTTACCTGACGCTGGACGGCTACCGCCTGCAAAACGGCGGCACCTTCACCATGCAGGATATCGTCGACGGCAAAGTGCAGTACGTGCAGTACGCCAGCGCATCGGGTGACACCGACAGCTTCAACTTTGTGGTGGTGGACAACACCGCTGCGCTGCGCTGGAACGCCGACGGCACGACCTACAGCCGCATCGGCGGCGTGTACACGCCGGGCACCGAAACGCTGACCAGCTTTACCTTTACCATCGGCCTTGCGGTGGTCACGGGCGGCGGTCCCGGCACGATTCCGGATCGCGTCACCACCATTACCAACCGCGATTCCACCTGGGCGGGCGTGGACTTCACCTCTGGCTACGCCCGCGGCGAAGTGGAAGAAGGCGGCATCCTCGTACTGAACGGCACCAGCGGCGACTTCTCCAGCGTGCCGGGCCTGAGCTACACCGCCACGGGCGTGGACGCCTCGCAGGTGGTCTATACCTTCCTTGGTTTCTCGAACGGCGCAACGGGCGGCGAGCTGCAAAAAAATGTCGGCGGCAGCTGGGTGACGCTCGGCGAATACGCCACCTTTACGCAGGCCGACCTCGACAGCGGCAATATTCGCTTCCAGCACGACGGCGGAGAGACCTTTGTCTACGCCGCGGCGTTCTCTGTCTCGGCGGGGCTGACCACGCTCGATGCTAACGGCAACCCGGTGACCGATATCTGGACGCCGACGCTGAACATCTACGTCACGCCAGTGAACGATCTGCCGGTGGTAACCGGCTCCTCCTCCACCGTAATCGCCGAAGGCGAAACCGCTTACCTGACCACCGGCCAGATAGCGATAAGCGACCCGGACGACGCCAACAGCAGCAACGGGCTGGAAGAGAGCGCGACGATCAAAGACGGCAGCGCCAGCGCCAACAACTATGCCTATAACAACGACGCGACCGACGCCAACGCCCTGAAGTTCACCATCAAAACGCTGCCGGACGGCGGCACGCTGCAATACTACAACGGCTCGCAGTGGGTTGACGTTACCGTCGGCCAGACGCTCAACGCCTCGCTGCTTACCGCCAGCGCCTCGACCACCGGGCTGCGCTTCGTCAGCGACGGCTCGGAAGTGCGCTCCACCACCTTTACCGTATCGGCCACCGACCGCTGGGGCGCCACCTCCGCCAGCGACGCGACGGTGAAAATCCAGATAACTAACGTCAACGACGCGCCGCAGATCGCCAAAGACCCGACCCAGGCCGACCCGACGGTGACCGCAGGCTCGCCGAACCTGATTGGCGGCACGCCAGTCAACAACCCGCTGTACGTCACCGAAGGAAGCTATGGCCAGATAACCAGCGCCATGCTGCAAGCCTACGATTCCGACAGCAGCTCAATGCAGGTGCAGTACACCATCACCGGCGCGCCGACCCACGGCACCCTGGCCTATTCCAAAGATGGTGTGAACTTCAGCCCCATCGGCAAAGGCTCCTCCTTCACCCAGCAGGATGTGGCGAACGGGTACATTTACTACCTGAACGACGGCACCGAAGGCAGCGGCAACAGCGAACCCGCCACCCCGGACGATAAGTTCACCTTCACGATTTCTGACGGCGACAAAGAGCAGACCGGCAACGCGTTCTGGATCTACACCCGCCCGACCGACGACGCGCCGGAAGTGACCGCGCCGTCGGGCATCAAGAACATCGCCAGCGCCACGGCGACGAGCAACGCCCTGCCGGGCTTCTCGGTCAAAGATGGGGATCTGACAGACGGCGTGACCGATGGCGAGAGCGATTATTTGCAGGTGACCGTGCGTCTGCTGCATGCGGACGGCAGCGCCTTCGTGGCCAGCGAATACAGCGACGTGACCCTGGGTTACGCGACCGGCAGCGGCGCGACGATCTCTACCGCCCACGGCGGCCAGCACGACTATCTGGTCTTGAGCGGCACCCGCGCCCAGGTGAACGCGGCGCTGGCGGGCCTGACGGTGACCTTCAGAACCGACCGCAACGCCACCTATCAGGTGCAGACTATCGCCGATGACCGCCTGCGCGACGCAAGCGGCACGCTGACGGCAGGCGCTAACGGCGGCACGCTGAACCAGCCCGCGACGCCTGGCAGAGGCGCGGCGGCCACCGCCGTCGACGCCACCGAGTACAACTGGTACAGCGCCTCCGTACCGGAAAAAAGCGGCAACCTGAGCGCGGCGTCCGTCACCATTCGCGCCTCGGAAATCAACGATCCGGGCACGCTGACCGTGACCAACCTGGACCGTACCGTTTATGAAGATCAGGCAAGCTTTATCGGCGGCAATATCGTGGTGCAGGACACCGAATCCGCCGCCTTCGGCACGCCGGTGACCGTCACCATCACCGCGCCGTCCGGCACCCTCGGCATCGGCGGCGCGGACGTGAACACCAGCGCCACCGCCAGCGCCGCCGGCAGCCAGCCGGTTACGATTTCCGGCGACAACTCCGGCACGCTGACGCTGACCGGTCGCGCCAGCGACATTGAAGCGCTGCTGAACGACGCGGCGCTCGGCCTCACCTGGCAGAGCGGCGCCAACGTCAACCACGACCTGAACGGCGCAGCGGCGGGCGATGTCACCATCACCCTGCATCTGGACGACGGCGACTCGCATATCGGCGACACCGTGCAGGCCGCCCCGGCCGACCAGACGCTGAACCTCACCATTGTGCCGGTGAACGACGCGCCGGTTGTCTCTGCAACGGGCGGTACGGTTTACCTCAACAGCGATCCGGCGGTAGTCGACGGCACCAAAGTCGGCGGCTTTGTGATTTCCGACCCGGATTACACCGACGGCGGCAATATCGCCGACGGCGAAACCGATTTTATGCAGGTGACGGTGCGCATCACCGACGCCAGCGGCGTGCCGCTGACCGCCGCGCAGTACAGTAACGCCGGCGTATCCGACATCACCATTAGCTCCGGCAACACAACGTCCGGCGTGACGATTGACAGCGTCTATAACGGCAGCGAGTCCGCACTGGTGATCCGCGGCACGCTGAGCCAGGTGAACGCGTACCTGGCGGCGCTGACCGTCTCCATGACCGGCTCCGCCCTGTCGAACGCCGATAACGCCTGGCGTGTGGAAGTGATTGCCGACGATCGCCTGCGCGACGCCTCTGGCAACCTGACAAGCGCCAACAGCGCCAACGGCGGCCAGAACGATGCCGTCACCGGCGTCGCGGCGGTGCCGACCACGGCTATCGACCCTTACGGCGCGCTGCCTTCCGGCCTGAGCCAGAACGTCAGTACCGCATGGCGCAGCGTCTTCCCAAGCGACGTCAACGATCCGGCGACCATCACGGTGACGGACAAGTCAGTCAACGAAGGCTCAACGACCGTCGCCCTGCCCGCCATTACCGTGGCGGACCCGGACGCCGACAGCGCCAGCCTGACGGTGACGGTCACTCTGCCGGGCGGCTTTACCTTTAAAACGATTGGCGGGACGGGCGGCACCGTTGATGCGGGCGGCGTCAACACCACCAGCTTCACACTTACCGGCACGCTTTCGCAGATCAACAGCCGCCTCGCTAACCTGACGGTGAACCTGCCGACCAACGCGGGCGTCACCGCCGCCGACTGGAACGGCACCTTTAACGTCACCGTAGTGGTGAACGATAACGCCAACCACGGCAGCCGCCCGACCACGCTTACCGGCGACAGCAATAACCCGAACGCGAACCCGGGCGACATCAGCTACGCCGATGACACCTCCGCCGCGCTGGTCACCACCCGTACCTTTAGCGTGACCGTGAAACCGTCGAACGATGCCCCGGTCGTGCTGGGCGGCGCTACCCAGACGCTGGCCCCGGTGAGCGAAGACACCAGCGCCGCAGCGATTACCGGCGACACCATTGCCAACCTGTTTGCCGGTAACTTCTCGGACCCGAACGATCAGGTCAACAATGCGTCCATTACGGCAACCGGCGGCACCAGCGCTGACAGTTTCTGGGGCGTGGCTATCACTAACCTGTCAGTCAACAGCGCGCAGGGCGAATGGCAATACTCCACCGATGGCGGCACGACCTGGGCTGCCATTGGCAGCCGCACCGACGCCAACGCCCTGCTGCTGGATGCAACGGCCAAAGTCCGCTTTGTACCTGCCGCTGACTTCTTCGGGACGCCTGCTGCCTTGAAAGTACGTCTGGTGGAAACCAACAACAACGGCGACACCACCGCAACGACAGGGTCGCTGACCAGCGGCCAGACTGTATCAACGGCAACCAACGGCAGTAGTTCACGCTATAGCGCAGCGATGGTCACCCTCTCAACCAGCGTCACTAACGTCAACGACCGTCCGACGATTAGCGCGACGCCGCTGACCATGCAGGAAGATACGCCAGTTGGCAAAACGCTGACCTCTATTCTTGGCAGCTACAGCGACGCCGCCGACAACCAGACGGGAATTGCTGGCGGCGGCAACGCCAGCGGCGCTATCGGCTATGTGGCGATCGTCGGCAACACCACCGACGCAAGCCTCGGCCACTGGGAGTACTCTACCAACGGCACGACCTGGACTGCGCTTGGCACAAGCTACAGCGAAACCAACGCGCTGGTGCTGCTCGCCTCGACCCAGCTGCGCTTTGTGCCGCTGGCCGACTACAACGGCGCGGTGCCGGGCGGCCTGACGGTGCGCGTCTCCGACAGCACCAGTTCCGCCGATACCGGCGTCAGCGCCGCGGGCAGCACGCAGGATCTGCAAAGCGCCTTCAACAGCGGCCAGACCAGCCACTGGAGCACGGCGCAGAGCATCAGCATGAGCATTACAGCGGTGGCGGACGCGGTGAGCGACACCGCCGCCACCCATTCGGGCGAGGCGAAAACCATCGACGTGCTGGGCAACGACAGCTTCAGCAACAGCGATAAAGCGATCACGGCGGTCACCCAGGGCGTTTATGGTTCCGTGGTTATCGACAACGGCAAGGTGATTTATACCCCTAACACCACGAGCTACGTCGGCAGCGATACGTTCACCTATACCGTCACCAGCGGCGGCGTGACCGAAACCGCGACGGTCACGATTCAGATGAATAACGCCGCCCCGGTCACCCAGGGTGAAAACGTCAGCACGCCGGAAGATACGACGCTGACCAGCTCCGCCGCGCAAAACCTGCTGCTGAACGATTCCGACCCTGATGGCGATACGCTGAGCATTCTTAACTACTCCGTCAGCGGCGTCGGCACGGTGTTTACCGCAGGCCAGACCGCCGACCTCACCGGGTATGGCAAACTGACCATCAACGCCGACGGCAGCTATACTTTTGTCCCGGTCGCCGACTGGAACGGTACGGTGCCGACGGTGACCTACCGGGTGGTTGATGGCCGCACCAACGGCGCGACCACGGCGCAGTTGAAGATAACCGTCACGCCGGTAAAAGACGCCTTTGACGACAGCCTGACGACCCACGCGGGTACGCCGGTGACCATCGACGTTTTCGCCAACGATAAATTCAGCAACGGCGATAAAGCGATTACCGGCAAGACCAACGGCGCTTACGGTACGGTTAGCATCAGCAACGGCCAGGTGGTTTACACCCCGACCAGCGGCTACGTCGGCACCGATACCTTCACCTATACCGTCACCAGCGGCGGCAAAACCGAAACCGCGACGGTCACCCTCACTCTGGTCAACGACGCGCCGCAGGTCGGCCTGGCTAAAACCGGCAGCACGGCGGAAGACACAACGCTTACCAACGGCGAAAATCTGCTGACGGGCGCCAGCGACCTGAACGGCGACGCGCTGACGGTGAAATCGTTTACGGTGGGCAATACCACCTGGGCCGCCGGCCAGACCGCCACGCTTGCGGGCTACGGCGCGCTGACCCTCAACGCCGACGGCAGCTATACCTTTGTTCCGGTCGCCGACTGGAACGGCAACGTGCCGCAGGTGACCTACACCATCACCGACGGTCGCACCAACGGCGACGTCACCTCGACGCTCGATATCTCCGTTACGCCGGTGCAGGATGCGTTTAACGACAGCCAGACCGGCCACGGGCGCGACCCGCTGGTGATTGATGTCTTTAATAACGACAGCTTCGCCAACAGCGACAAAGCCATTACCGCCACCACCAACGGCGCGCACGGTACGGTGACCGTCAGCAACGGCAAGGTGGTTTACACCCTGAACGACGGCTATGTCGGCACCGATAGTTTCACTTATACCGTTACCAGCGGCGGCAAAACCGAAACCGCGAACGTCACCGTAACGTTAACGAACGGTGCGCCGACCGGGGTTGTCGGCAAAACCGCCAGCACAGCGGAAGACCAGACGCTGACCAGCACGGCTTTGCAGAATCTGCTGAACGGCGCCAGCGACCCGGACGGCGATACGCTGAAAGTCAGCGCATTTACGGTGGGCGCAACGACGTGGGCCGCTGGCCAGACCGCGACGCTTGCGGGCTATGGCGCGCTGACCATCAACGCCGACGGCAGCTATACCTTTGTTCCGGTCGCCGACTGGAACGGCAGCGTGCCGCAGGTCACTTATGAGGTCACCGACGGGCGCGACAACGGCGTGCAAACCGCCGCCCTCGATATTACCGTCACGCCGGTGCAGGACGCCCATGACGACAGCCGGACAGCCCATGCGGGCGCCCCGGTCACGGTCGATGTCCTGACCAACGACGGCTTCACCAACGGCGACAAAGCGATTACCGGCGTCACCGACGGCGCGCACGGTACGGTTAGCATCAGCAACGGCCAGGTGGTTTACACCCCGACCAGCGGCTACGTCGGCAACGACAGCTTCACCTATACCGTCACCAGCGGCGGTATCGAGGAGACCGCCACGGTTTATCTGACGTTGACCAACAGCGCGCCGACGCTGCCCCACTGGACAGCGATTAACGGTGAAGACTCGCCGATCGGTATCCCTGGCCTTTTATTAGATACCAGCAGCGACGCCGACGGCGACACCATGACGGTGACCGATTTTACCGTCAACGGTACCACCTGGCAGGCAGGCGAGACGGCCAATCTGGCGGGGTACGGAAGCCTGACTATTACTTCTGACGGCAGCGTGACGTTTATTCCGGTGGCTGACTGGAACGGCAACGTACCGGTGGTGACCTACACGGCAACGGACGGCCGGGATAACGGCAGCGTCACATCGACGCTCACCATTCAGTACAATGCGATCCCTGACGCCGTTGACGACAACGCCACCACCCACGCGGGCATGGCGAAAGTCATCGACGTGCTGGCGAACGACAGATTCAGCAACAGCGACAAAGCCGTTACCGCCGTCACCCAGGGCAATAACGGCTCGGTGGCGATTGAAAACGGCAAGGTGCGCTATACCCCGAACGCGGGCTTTAACGGCACTGACAGCTTTACCTATACCGTCACCAGCGGCGGCGTAACGGAAACCGCGACCGTTAATGTCACCATCGCCAACATTGCGCCGGTGGCGCACGATGATTTTACGTGGACTGCGGAAGACACTACCCTGACGCGCAGCGCCGCCACCGGGTTGCTGGCTAACGACAGCGATGATGACAATGATGCTCTTGCCATCACGCAGTTCAGTACCGGTACGCAGATTTACGCGGCGGGCCAGACCGCGACGCTTGCAGGCATGGGCGACCTGACCATTAACGCCGACGGCAGCTATACCTTTGTGCCAGTCGCCGACTGGAACGGCGCCGTGCAGCCGATCCTTTACCAGGTAAGCGACGGCAACGGCGGATTTAGCGTGGCGACGCTCTTACTTACCGTCAACCCGATCGCGGATGCGGTCAACGACAGCGTCAGCACCCATGCCGATGTGCCGGTGGTGATCGACGCGCTCGACAACGACAGCTTCAGCAACAGCGACCAGACGATTACCGGCGTCACCGCTGCCGCCCACGGCACGGTGACGATTGAGAACAACACGCTCGTCTACCGCCCGAACGCGGGCTATGTCGGCAGCGACACCTTCGACTACACCGTCACCAGCGGCGGCAAAACCGAAACCGCGACCGTTACCGTGGACGTCACCAACGTGGCGCCGCGTCTGACCAGCGTACCGACGATTTCCACGCCGGAAGACACCACGCTTAACAGCACTGCGGCGCAGAACCTGCTGACTAACGCCCACGATGACGATGGCGACGCCCTCGCCGTGACGGAGTTTACCGTCGGCGGCACCCGCTACCTCGCGGGCGACACCGCGACGCTGGCAGGCTATGGCGATTTGACGATCCGCGCCGACGGCAGCTTCACCTTTGTGCCAGTGGCCGACTGGAACGGCGTGCCGCCTGCCGCGACCTACACCATCAGCGACGGCAAAGACGGCGGCGTCTCCACCGCCACGCTCGCCTTTAGCGTAACGCCGGTGGCGGACGCGAAGGACGATACGGCCAGCACCCATGCGGGTGTTGCGGTCACTATCGATGCACTGCATAACGACAGTTTCAGCAATGCCGACAAAGCGATTATCGATGTGGATCAGGGCCAGCACGGCTCGGTGACCATTGAAAACGGCCAGCTGGTTTATCGTCCTGTGGCAGGCTATGTCGGCCAGGATACCTTCACCTACACCGTGGAGAGCGGCGGCGTTCGCGAAACCGCCAACGTCACCGTCACCCTGACCAACAGCGTGCCGGTCGCAACGGGCGAGACAGTGGCTTCGCCGGAAGATTACGAGGCGCGCGGCGACCTGCTGCTCAACGACCGTGACGCGGACGGCGATCCGCTGTTTATCGCGGGCTTCACCGTCGGCGGCCAGACTTATCAGCCGGGCGATACCGCGCGGCTCCCGGGCGTCGGCGAGCTGACCATTGAGCGCAACGGCGGCTACCGCTTTACGCCGGTGGCCGACTGGAACGGCACGGCGCCAGTAGTAACCTACACGGTCAGCGACGGCAACGACGGCGGCACCACTACCGCGACGCTCGCCATCACCGTCACCCCGGTAGCGGACGTGAAAGATGACAGCGCCACCACCCACGCAGGCGTGCCGGTGACGATTGATGCGATCGGCAACGACCGCTTCGTTAACCCGGACCAGGCCATTACCGGCGTGACCCAGGGCGCGCACGGCTCCGTCGCTATTGAAAACGGGCAGCTGGTTTATACGCCAAACGCGGGCTACGTCGGCCAGGACACCTTCACCTATACCGTCACCAGCGGCGGCGTCACCGAAACCGCCCAGGTCACGCTTGAGGTCACCAACACCCCGCCGGTCGCGGTGGCGGATAAAGCGAGCACCCTGCCGGAAACGCCGGTCAGCGGCAATCTGCTGACCAACGACCGCGACGCGGACAGCGACCCGCTGCACGTGGCGGAGATCACCGTCGGCGGCGCGACCTACGCGCCGGGGGACATCATTACGATCCCGGGCCAGGGCACGCTGGTGGTTAACCGCGACGGCAGCTATCTGTTTACCCCGGCAAGCGGCTGGTCCGGCTTTACGCCAGTGTTGAACTACACCCTGAGCGACGGCAACGACGGCGGCACCGCCACGGGCGAACTGCGCCTGCTGGTGAACCCCGTAGCCGAGGCGTGGGTGAAAGAGGCAGGTCTGGTCGATACGGCCAGCGGCGCGCAAACCACCACGGGCGCGATGGCCGTACTGTCGCTGGAGCCGGTGGAAAGCCTGACCATTGGCGGCCAGACCCTGACGCTTGCGCAGCTCCAGGCGCTGAGCGCCCAGGCGCCAGTGGATATCGCAACGCCGGACGGCGTGCTGTCGCTCACCGGTTTCCAGGTGGACGGCGAAGGCCGCGCGACGCTGCAATACCGCTTCACGCTGACCCAGGCGGTTAACCAGCCGGGCGAATCCACCACCCGCGAAGAGATTCGGTTCTCCGTCAACGGCCAGCAGACCCGCGCGCCGGGCCTGCTGCGCGTCAATATTCTCAACGACGCGCCGGTCGCGGCAGCGGACGACAACAGCATCGACCAGGATCGCGGCCAGCAGGCGGCGTCGGGCAACGTCTTTAGCAACGACGCTATCGGCGCAGACGGCGCCGCGGCGGGCGGCCCGGTGAGCGCGATTTCCTCCGTGAACCTCAACCGCGCGGGCGCGGTCGGCGGCGTAAGCCTGGGCGAGTTCGGCGCCCTGACGCTCGACGCCCGCGGCAACTACAGCTATGTGCTGAACCGCAGCAACAGCCGCGTGGCGTCGCTGGACGCCAACGCCACCCTGAGCGAGGTGTTCACTTACACCATTACCGACGCCGACGGCAATACCAGCCAGGCGCAGCTGACCATCGTTATTCACGGCGTGACGCCGCCGCAGTCGGTACGCACAGGCGATCAGCACTTCCCGAGCTACTACACCAACTACGAGCTGTCGCTCGATCAGCCGTATTCGCCGGGTCTGTTTATCCTGCCCGCAATCTACGGCTTGTACAGCGACCAGTTCTCTCGCAAGGTGGAGCTGAACCGCAAAATTACCGAGCTGGGCCGCGGCATGAATGACAACGGCACGCCGGTGCTGGAAGACGGCATTCTCTTTACCCGCTGGGTAAACACCACGCTGCAACGCAGCGTGGTGAACACCTTCGCCGCCACCGGTATCGGTTCGCAGCTGCTGGGCGATCACTTCAGCCACTTCTCGCTGAATAAATCCGTACAGCCTGCGCCCGTGCTGGAAAACGCGCCGGAACGTCCGCCGCTTAACGAGCGCATCAACGAAAGAACCACCGTGCAGCAGGAGCGCGGCGAGAAAACCCCTGATGCGAAGCAGGTTCACGCCGCCGCGCCGGGCGTGGTGATCGTGCCGCAAGCCGCCGCCCGACCAGGCGCGCCGTCACTGGCGGCGCAGGTCGACGCGCTGGCCCGTAACCGCGTCGCCGCGCCGGAACCGGTCACCGTGGGAGGCGCCACACCGCATCGTTAATCGCGCAACTCCAAAAACCTTTTACACCGGCGGCGCCGCGCCGCCGGATTGTTAACTCAACACTTTAAGCATAACAATGATGACGACTTTAACTGCCGTAACCCCGACTGCCGTACGTTCTGCGCCTCTGCTCGCCCCTGTCGCCGCACTGGTTTCCGCGCTGCTGTTAAGCGGTTGCGGCACCATTAAACCTGAACCGCTGACCCAGGATGAAATCGGCGCGCGCGTCAGCGCCGACCGCGCCGCCATGTACCGCGACCAGCAGCCGGTCTCTGGTCCGCTGACCCTGTCAGACGCCATGGCCCGCGCGCTGAAATACAACCTCGACTACCGCCTGAAGATGATGGAAACCGCCCTGTCGCGCGGCATCCTGGATATCTCCCAGCAGGATATGCTGCCGAAGTTGATGACCGATGCCGGCTACCGCTGGCGCGACAACGATTCCGGCGGCACCAGCGTCGGTATCGAAGACCGGGTCGTCAGCCTGCGTCCGTCCACCTCTGAAGAGCGCGAGCACCTGCTGGCCGACGCCACCTTCTCCTGGGACGTGCTCGATTTCGGCATGAGCTACTACCGCGCGAAGCAGCAGGCGGATAACGTCAACATCGCCGAAGAGCGTCGCCGCAAGGTATTGCAGAATATTGTCCAGGAGGTGCGCGACGCGTACTGGCGCGCGCTGGGCGCACAGCGTCTGCTGAGCGAAGCGCAGCCGCTGGCCGAAGAGATCCAGACCGCGCTTGAGAAAACCCGCGAAGCGGAGCGCGCAGGCATTCTGCCGCCGGTCGAGGGCCTGGAGTACCAGCGCGCCCTGCTCGACGCGGTGGCGCTGCTGAACCAGAAGCGCCAGGAGATGCAGATGGCGAAAAGCGAGCTGGCCGCCCTGCTGAACCTGCCGTCCACCACCGACTTCACCTTACAGGACGTCGCCAATCCGGCGCTTTCCGGCGTGCCAAGCCAGCTTGATACGCTTGAGCAGATGGCGCTGGAACGCCGCCCAGAGCTGCGTGAAGAAGATTACAAAACCCGCATCGACGTGCTGGAAACCAAACGCCAGATCGCCTCGCTGTTCCCGAACCTGAATCTGTTCGGCGGCATCAGCTACGACTCCAACAGCTACCTCTACAACAACAGCTGGGTGCAGGGCGGCGTGGGCGTTTCCATGAACCTGTTCAAGCTGCTGAGCGCGCCGGCCATCAGCCGCACCAACGACGCGCGCCTGGCCACCGACAATGCCCGCCGTATGGCGCTGAGCATGGCGGTGCTGACTCAGGTGCGCGTCTCGGTTGAGCGCTACAAGCTCGCGGTGTACGACTACCAGATAGCCCAGGAGTCCGCCCGCGTCGACCAGCGTCTGGCGAGCATCTCCCGCGCCGGTTCCGACAACTCGCTCTCAAGCGACCTGGAATCCCTGCGCACCCAGGCGCGCTCCATCGTCTCCCGCTTCCAGGAAGCCGCCTCCTACGCGCAGGCGCAGTCCGCCTATGGCCGCGTGCTGAACTCGGTAGGCATCGACCTGCTGCCGGAAAAGGTGACCAGCAGCGATCTGCCGACCCTGTCGCGTGAAATCAACCAGAGCCTGGTGGCGGGCGAGAAGCAGGTCTTCACCCAGAGCGCCGACGCGGTAGTTTCCCGCCATCCGGTCAGCGTCACCCTGGGCCGCCTGCCAGCGGGCGTCAACAAGAGCGCGATTTATCAGTCGGTCACCCATGTGCTGGCCGCCAACCAGCTGGTGCAGGGCAACGGCGCCGACAGCGTGAAACTGCAAATGAACCTCAACCTTGAACGCGCGTCAGGCTCGCAGCGCGGCGTGTGGGAAATGGCGGTCTATAACGCCCAGGGCGCGCAGGTCGCCTACCAGAAATACACCAGCTATCTGCCGAATGACGTCAACACCCGTTCGGTCAGCGCGCTGGCAGAAGCCGCCGCGCTCTCCGTGGTGTCCGACCTGCATAAAGCGGCAGGCGACACCGGCGTGATGACGGCAAGTAACCCTTAATAACAGGAACAGGTATGAACAACGTGAACGAAGGCTGGCGCAGCGTCCGCGCGCTCATGCTGCTGACGGGCCTGGCGCTGTGCGCCAGCGCCTTTGCCGCCGACCCAACCCCCGCTGCGGCGGGGGCAGTCGCAACGCCGGATGCGGCCGTTGCCGCAGCGCCTGAGAGCGCGCCTGACGCCACCGCCGACAACGGCGCCGCGCCGGTGCGTTTTCTGGTGATGGCCAACCAGGAAAGCCCGCTATCAAGCGTGGTGGCCGGGCGCGTGTCGCAGGTCAACGTTGAGCTGGGCGATACGGTCAAGGCAGGCAAACTGCTGGTGACGCTGGACTGTAGCGAGCTGAAAGCCCGTCGCGACGCGGCAGACGCCGAGTACAGCGCCGCGCAGATCAAATATGAAGCGAAGGCGAAATTGCAGGGTCTGCATTCCGCAGGCGCGCTGGAGGTTGGCCTTGCCGCCGCCGACGTGAACCGCACCCGCAGCCAGATCAAAATCTTTGAAGCGCAGCTGGCGCAGTGCCGCTTTACCGCGCCGTTCGACGGCCGCGTGGCGCGTATTTACGTCAAAGAGGGCCAGGGCGTCGGCGCAGGCGCGCAGGTTATCGATCTTGTAAGCAACGGCACCCGCAAGGCGCGCCTCAACGTGCCGTCAGGCTGGACCACCTGGCTTGCGCCCGGCGCGCAGCTTGACGCGGTGGTGGGTGAAACCGGCAAGCATTACCCGATGACCGTCACCCACATCAGCGGCCGCGTGGACGCCGTGAGCCAGACGATTGAGATTGAAGCGGAATTTGGCAGCGACGCCCAGGACGTACTGCCCGGCATGAGCGGCCGCGCGACGCCAGTCTGCCCGAAAGCGGCGGCGCAGTGCCAGAGCGGGACGACCAACTCGTGAGCATCGCCCTGTTCTATTCTCTCGCGGCGCGCGTGAAAGCGGCGCGCAGCCCCGAAGAGCTGGGTTTTGTGATGTGTAACGATACCCGCTCGCTGGTGGAGTATCGCCAGGCGGCGCTGCTCGCCGTTTCCGCCACCGGGCGCGCCCAGCTTGCGGCGCACTCCGGCCTGAGCGACACCGACCGCAATACCCCCTACGCGCTGTGGCTTGCCTCCGTTGCCTGCGACATCGCGCCGCGCTGCGCCGCGCTGCCGGAAACTGCCCGCGTGATGCCGCTGTCGCCGGAAATGCTGAGCGAGTCGCTGGCGCGCGAGTGGGACGAATGGCTGCCGGGCCACGTCTGGGTGCTGGCGCTGACCGGCCCGGACGGCAAGCTGCACGCCCTGCTGCTGCTGGCCCGCGATACCCCGTGGCCGACGCAGCTTGGCGTCGAAAGCCCCGAATACGCCCTGCTCCAGCTGGCGAACCTGTACGGCTACGCCTGGTGGGCGCTGGTGGCGCGGCCTTCTCGCCTGCAACGGCTGCTGCCCGCCACGGTGCGCCGACGCGCGGGTCTCGTGTTGCTGCTTCTGCTGCTGGTTATGCTGATCCCGATTCGGGAATACACGCTGGTGCCCGCCGAGGTGATTTCGCTTAACAGCGAAGTGATCGCCGCGCCGAGCGACGGGGTGATTCACCAGATGAAGGTGCCGCCGAACACGCCGGTCGTGGCCGGACAGGTGCTGGCGGAGCTGGATGATACGACTCTAAAAAACCGTCTCGCCATTGCTCAGGCGGAGCTGGCGACCGCCACCGTCAATATGCATCAGGCGTCTCAGCAGGCGATTGAAGACCCGAACGCCCGTGCGGAACTGGCTCTGACCGAAGGCAAATGGCGCGAGCAAAAGGTGCAGGTTGCCTCGTTGCAGCGCGAGCTGGAGAAGCTGTCGATCCGCGCCCGCAGCAGCGGCGTGTTTGTCTACACCGACCCGGACGACTGGGCGGGCCGTCCGGTACAGACCGGCGAGCGCATCGGCCTGCTGGCGGACCCGACGAAGCTCGGCGTGCGCGCCTGGGCGCCTGCGGCGGAATCCACCAACCTGAACCCGCACGCGGCGATGACCGTATTTCTTAAGGTCGCCCCGCTGCACCCGCTGACCGCGCGGCTGGATTACGCCGGTTACGAGACGGTGGAAGCGCCGAACGGCGTCGCGAGCTACCTGCTGCGCGGCACCGTAACCGACCCGTCCAGCGCCGCCCGTATCGGCTTGCAGGGCACGGCCCGCGTCTCCGGCGACTGGAGCCTGCTCGGTTATCTGATTTTCCGTCGTCCGCTGGCGACGCTGCGCGCCTGGTGTGGATTCTGATATGCAAACAGCCGCGACGCTCCCGCCTGCGGGCGGGACAGCTCTTGCGCAGCCGCAGCCGCTGCCGCCGCTGCGCGACGAGCTAAAAATTCACCCGGCGGGCAACAACCGCGACGGCTCGCCCGCCTGGCATCTGGCCGACCCGGTGCGCAACCTCTATTTCCGCCTGGGCTGGCTGGAGCTGGAGATGCTGCGCCGCTGGCCGCTCGGCGCGCCGCAGGCGATTGCCGACAGCATCAGCCAGGAGACCACCATGACGGTGGACGAACAGGATGTGTTGCAGTTCCTGGGCTTTTTACAGCAGCAACAGCTGCTGCGCCGCGGCGCGTTCAAAGCGCGCGGCTCGCTCTGGCGGCGTATTCTGCACGGCTACCTGTTTATCCGCCTGCCGCTGGTGCGCCCGGAGAAAGCCCTGCGCCGCATGCTGCCGTGGGTGGAGTGGCTTTTCAGCGCGCCGTTTCTACTGCTGACCGCCGTCGCCGCGCTGGCAGGCGTCGTTCTGGCCGCGCGCCAGTGGGATAACGTCGAGGCCGCGCTGCACGGCGCCCTGAGCTGGAACGGGGCGCTGGCCTTCGCGGTGGCGCTGATCCTCTCCAAATGCTGGCACGAACTGGGGCACGCCTTTATGGCGACCCGCTACGGCGTACGCGTCGGCCATATGGGGGTGGCGCTGCTGGTGATGTGGCCGATGGCCTACACCGATACCGGAGAGAGCTGGAAGCTGTCGCAGTCCCGCCACCGGCTCTCCATCGCCAGCGCGGGCATTATGGCCGAGCTGATGCTGGCGGCCTGGGCGACGCTGTTCTGGAGCTTCGCGCCGGAAGGCAACGTTAAAGGCGCGCTGTTCTTTCTCGCCACCACCGCCTGGGTGCTGACGGTGGCGGTGAACGCCAGCCCGTTTATGCGCTTTGACGGCTACTTTATTCTCAGCGATACGCTGGACTACCCTGGCCTGCACGAACGGGCGGGCAACTGGGCGAAGCGCTGGCTGCGCTGGCACCTGCTGGGGCTTGAGGATCCGATCCCGGATAACGTCTCGCCCGCCTTTGCCCGCTTCCTCACCCTTTTCGCCTTCGCCACCTGGGTTTACCGGCTACTGCTGTTCGTCGGCATCGCGCTGGTGGTCTACAACGCCTTTTTTAAGGCGCTCGGGCTGGTGCTGTTTTTTATTGAGATAGTCACTTTTGTGGTGCAACCGATGTTTCGCGAACTCAAAATCTGGCGCGCGCGCCGCCGGGAAATCGCTCCGGCGCGCCTGCTGCGCCTTGTCGCCGTCGCACTCGCGCTGGGGCTTTCGGTCTTTCTGCCCTGGTCCGGGCAGGTCTCCCTGCACGGCGTGATGGAGGCGGGCGTGGCGCAGCCGGTTTACACGCCCTATGCCGCCCAGCTTGACAAGGTGCTGGTGCAGGAAGGCCAGCAGGTCAAGGCGGGCCAGAAGCTGTTTGAACTGGTGGCCCCCGTCCCGGCGGACGAGCAGGATAAGGCGCTGGCGCTAAGCCAGGCGTGGCAGACCAGCGCCCGCGGCGCGATGGCGCTCGATAAAAACGGCGCGGCGAAGCAGGTGGTCGCCGACCAGATGGCGCGCCAGTACGCCATTCAACAGCGGGCCAGCGCCGTTGAGCTTCAGCGGCTCCAGCTGGTGGCGCTGGAGGATGGCGTGGTGCATGACGTTGAGCAGACCCTGCGCCCCGGCAGTTGGGTCTCGCCTGGCACCCGCATCGCAAGCGTGATCGACACCCACCGCTGGCGCGTGAAGGCGCTGGTCAGCGAAACCGACCTGGCCCGCCTGCGCGACGGCGCGACGGCGCGGGTTTATCAGCAGGGCCGCTGGCAGCCGCTCGCAGGCGCGGTAGTGACCATCGACCACGACGCCATCCGCCGTCTGCCTAATCTGATGCTGGCGCAGAGTCACGGCGGCCCGGTGGCGCTGAACCCGGTTGCGCCCGCCAACGAACTCCGTCCCGCCGCCGTCTGGTACCGGGTAGTGATCGAAGGCATCTCCGCCGCGCCGGTCAGCAAAGAGCAACTGGTACGTGTTGACGTGGCGAGTGACCGCCAGAGCCTGGCTCACAGCTGGGTCAACAGCGTTATGCTGATGCTTATCCAGCAAACTGGCTTTGGTAAAGTAATACGATGGGAATGCTATTCGTCGATCTGTTCGGAGGCCGTCTCCATGCCGTCCAGCCCCAGACGCTCACGGCGCGCGGCTTCCTGCTTGCGTTCACGGGTGCCGAGCGACGCAGTGCGGCATTCGTCCCACTTCGCCGAGCGTTCCTGATGGCGGGCGAAAATGAGAAACCCGGTATGGGCCACCATGCGGTCTTCGGGGCGCAGGCGATCCGCGATGGGCTTCCAGCGGCGCACGAGGATTTCGCAGACTTCGACGTCGTCGAAGGGCCCCTGCTCCAGCCCGAGGAGGAGCTTGCCGACCTGATCCACGGTGGGCAGGAGGAACGCCAGCGCAGCGCCGGGCGTCACGGCGGCGGGGATGTGCTTCAAATAATCCCACGGCGTCCGCACATCAAGGAACAGGGCGTCCGCGTCGGTCACGTCGCCGAAGCCTTCCGCGATGTCCTGACAGTGCATGGTCACGTTCTGCCCCACCCCGGCCCACTCCAGGTTCCTCCGGGCGAGCTTGTGGAATTCCTCCCTGGCCTCGAACGTGTGCACCTTTCCGGTCGTGCCGGAGAACCACGACAGGGCCACGGTCAGGCTGCCCGATCCGGTGCCCGCTTCGATGACCGTGCGGTTCGGCCCCACGCCGAGACGCATACAGATGTACCCGATATCCTTGGGATAGAGGATCTGCGTCTGGCGTTTGACGCCCTTGACGATATCGTTCAGCGTGGGCTTCTGGATGCGGTACGGCACGCCGAGCGTCGTGCAGACTTCGGAACCGAACGGCGCTTCGACCACATCGGCCATGCGCAGGATGCCGTCCTGCGTGTGCATGTCCTGATTTTCATCAACGCGGCGCAAGCTCCGCTTCCCCTTGGGGGTAACAATAATAACGAGATCTCCGTATGCGGGCATGAATTTTCCTTGGTTTCATTCGCTAAAAGTAAAGGCCATACTCCAAACGCGCC
>ENA-USZI01000939-USZI01000939.1-human-gut-metagenome-genome-assembly--contig:-NODE-939-length-20612-cov-10.366204_pt1 | contig 20612 bp, 19 predicted proteins | sample MGYA00250042_ERZ773532 | MGnify/ENA primary metagenome ERZ773532 (study PRJEB29103, sample SAMN06112036) | human gut metagenome | biome: human gut; feature: ankylosing spondylitis patient; material... | reverse complement strand
AAAAAGGTCAGGCACTAGGTGCCTGACCTGCAAACTTCTGGTCGGGACGACTGGATTCGAACCAGCGACCCCTTGACCCCCAGTCAAGTGCGCTACCAAGCTGCGCCACGTCCCGAAGCTTTTGTTTGTTGCTCTGCTCTCGCTCGCAACAGGGAGTATATTAACCCGAAACTTTAGACTTGTGCAAGAACTTTTTTACAAATTTTGAAGCAAGTCCAAAATTGTATCTGCGAGCTGGGGTTTTGTTAGCACGGGAAGTTCTTGCGTGCCCGTTGTGCTCACAATCCAGGCCTTGTTCGTGTCGGTACCAAAGCCCGAATCGGCGCGCGAGACATCGTTGGCGATAATGGTATCGCAACCTTTGCGTGCCAATTTGCGCTCGGCGTACTCGACAACGTTATCGGTCTCGGCTGCAAATCCGATTACACGGCGCTCGCCTTTCTGGCGCGAGAGCTCAGCCAAAATATCAACAGTCTCGACGAGCTCGATGCTATCGAGGCGTTCGCTGGCTTTTTTGAGCTTATGGTCGGCAGGGGCCGCCGGCGTGTAGTCGGCGACGGCGGCGGCGCAAATGGCAGCGTCGGCCGTCTGGAAGGCGTTGAGGGCCGCCTGAAGCATCTCTGCGGCAGTCTGCACGCGCACGCACTCCACGCCGCGAGGAACATCGAGCGATGTCGGTCCCAGCACGAGCGTGACCTCGGCACCGCGGCGAGCGGCCTCCCCCGCCAGGGCGACGCCCATCTTGCCCGACGACCGATTGCCGATAAAGCGCACCGGATCGATCGGCTCATGCGTAGGACCGGCGGTGATCACGATGCGCTTGCCCGCCAGGTCTTGCGGCACGGGATTGAGTACCTCGCAGATGGCTTCGACGATGTCCTCGGGCTCGCTCATGCGCCCCGTGTCCACGTCGCCGCAGGCAAGGTAGCCACTACCGGGGCCAACCACGTACACCCCGCGGTCGCGCAGCGTGGCCATATTGGCCTGGGTTGCCGGCGCCTTCCACATGCCATTGTTCATGGCCGGCGCGATTGCAATGGGTCGCGGCGTGGCGAGCAGCGTGGTAGAGATGAGGTCGTCGGCGATGCCGTTAGCCATCTTGGCTATGATATTCGCCGTCGCGGGCGCCACGACCACCAGATCGGGCTCCTGGGCCAGTGAAATGTGGTGGATGGGGTCGGAGGGGTCGTCGAACAGGCCCACGGCGACGGGCTCGTTGGTGAGCGCACGGAAGGTGAGCGGGCCCACAAACTCGGTGGCATGCTCGCTCATAACGACCTTGACGCGCGCGCCGCGCTTTTGCAGCAGGCGAACGATATTGCACGACTTATAGGCGGCGATCCCGCCGGTAATGCCCAGCAGGATCGTTTTTCCCTCAAGTTGCATTGAATTGTTGGATGCCGCCGTCATCGCTAGGCTTCCTTGCTCGGGAGTACTAGGAGGCGGTGGCAGTACGGGCAATGCGTGATCTCGCTACCGTCATGGTTGAGGTCGCTCATGGACGATGCCTGCAGCGCGGTGTGGCAGACCGTGGGGATGTTGCCCTTGATGGTCTCGACGGCCAGGCCGCGGAACTGCTTGAGCAGACGCTCGTAGTCGGTGAGCACGCCGGCCGGCAGCGTGGCAGCAAGCGCGGTGCGCTCTTTAGTGGCGGTGTCAATCTGAGCCTGAAGGTCGGCAGCCTTGGCGCGGGCGGCCTTGGTATCGGCCTTCACGCCCTCCTCGAACTTGGCGATGATGGCCTGCGCGCGGGCCTCGCGGTCGAGCGCCTCCTTATGGGCGACAACGACGTCCTTGCGGGTGTGCTCGATCTTGTCCAGACGCTTGGCCAGGGTTGAGAGTTCATTCTCCAGGTCCTGAACCTCACGGTAGTCGGAGCCGTCGACATGGCGCTTCTTGGCAGCCTCGATAGCGTTGTTGGTCTGAATCTCGGTGGTGTTGAGATCGTCGAGCTCAATGTCCAGATCCTTGCGCTGGGCGTAGAGCTTGGTCATCTCGGACTTGAGCTTCACATAGGTCTTGCGCTTGGAAGCGAGCTCCTTGAGCTCCGGCATATTGGCAAGTTCGCTCTTGTTGCGGGCGAGCTCCAAATCGATCTGTTGCAGCTTGAGTAGCGTAGCGCCGGCGCTCATAAGTTCTCTCCTTTTGTCACAGTCCACCATTGGCAAGGGTTCAGTATTTTAATCGCATGACGGGGGTCGACCCCGGCGTCAACTGCAGAGTTCATCAATATATCAACGAACGGTTCTTCGGAGCGGTCGTGGCCGAGCAAGATCACCGGCAGCCCGCGCAAGGCAAGGTCTTGCGCCACGTGGTAGCCCGCCTCGCCGGTTACGATGACATCTGCGCCCGCGGCGATGGCGAGCTCTCCAAAGTCTCCCAGGGAGCCGCCCAAAATAGCGACGGTACGGCATGCGTGCTCGGCTTCGCCCCACACACGCGGGTCGCTGCCGAAGGCTGTGGTAGCACGGGTAGCAAGATCGCGCAGTGTGCACGGGTCGTTGAGCGTTGCAAGCGCGCCCAGGCCGGTGGCCTCGGGGTCGTCCACGTGCTCCAGTGAGCTCACGGGTTCGGCGACCAGCAGCTCGCTCAGGCAGGTGCGCGCTTCGTGCGAACGGTCCAGATTGGTGTGGAGCGAGATGATGCTCACGCCGCAACGCGCTGCCTCGTAGAGCGCCGCGCTGCATTGGGGGCGTGCGGAATCCGACGGACAAAACGCCTCGGGCGCCTTGATATAGATGGGATGATGCGTTAGCAGCACGTTGGCGCCGGCCTCCTGGGCGCGGTGCACATTGGCTTCGGTCGCATCGAGTGCGCAGGCAACACCGGTAATCTCCGCGGCAGGGTCGCCGACGGAGAGTCCTACATGGTCCCAACTCTCGGCATCGGTCTTGGGATAGCGCGCCAGCAGCGCGCGCTCAAGCTCGGCTACGATCATGCGGCGCCTACGATCGAGAGCAGCGCACTTGCAAACTCGTCCAGATCGCTCGGATTCACGCGGTCATCGAACGAGATGCGCAGTGCGCCCAGAGCCTGCTCGCGACCGATGCCCATCGCGCTCAAAACGTGGCTGGGGTCCATGCTGCCGCTCGAGCACGCCGAGCCGGCCGAAACCTCAAAGCCGGCGGCATCGAGCTTGACGATGAGCTCCTCGGAATCCATGCCGTCAACGTAGATCGACACCATGCCCGGCAGGCGATCGGCCTGTGTGTAGTCGCCCATGGTGGCATGAATACGCGGATGAGCCGTAAGCGTGGCGTAGAGCTTGTCGGAAAGGGCTTGCAGCGTCGCGCGCTCCCGGTCCACATTCGGCAGCAACACGGAGGCGGCAGCGGCAAAGGCCAGCTGCGTGCGCAGGTCCTGCGTGCCGGCACGACGACCGCCCTCCTGTCCGCCGCCAAAGATGCGCGGGCGCAGCGGCGTGCGGTTCTTAAGGTAGAGCGCGCCGGATGCCACGGGGCCACCGATCTTGTGCGCGGCAACGGTCATGGCGTCAACTCCCAGCTCGGTGACATCGAGCGGAATATGCAGATACCCCTGGATGGCATCGGTGTGGAACAGGGCGCCAACGGTATGCGCGGCCGCGGCAAGCTCGCGGATGGGCTGCACAACGCCGGTCTCGTTGTTGGCAACCATGATGCTCACGAGCGCCACGTCGTCGCCTAGCAGCTCGACAAGCGTGGCAGGCTCAATGTAGCCCAAGCGGCAGGGCTGCACCAGGTCGACGGTAAAGCCGGCGGCACGCAGCAGCGGCAGGTTGTCCAGAATCGAATCGTGCTCGATGGCCGAAACGATGACACGACCACGCTTGCGATCGCGCTGACGAGCGCCCTCGGCAAGACCGAGCAGCGCCAGCTGGTTGGCTTCGGTGCCGCCGTTGGTCAGTACAATCTCGGACGGGCGGACGCGCGCGCCAAAGCTGCGGGCGATCTCGCGACGTGCAACCTCCAGACGCGCGGCAGCCTTGCGGCCGAGCGAATGCAGCGAGTTGGGGTTGACGCCGGCAAGCTCGCTGTCGTCGTACTCGCGCTGCGCAAGGAGCGCCTCGGCGCGCATGGGCGTCGAGGCGGCATAGTCAAGATTCACGGGTATGCGGTTTTGACCTGCGGTCATAAGGGTTTATGCCTCCTGTGCGGCCTCATTGCCCAGCTTCTGCAGCAGCGCAACCTCGGCAGCGGGATCTTCGGACTTAAATACGGCGGAGCCGGCCACGAGCACGTTGGCGCCAGCTTTGACGACCTCGGCGATGTTCTTGGAAGAAATACCGCCGTCGACCTCGATGAGGGGTGAAACGCCGTGACGCTCGCACATGGCCTTGAGCTCGTGCAGTTTGGCAATTGTACCGGGAATAAAGCTCTGGCCGCCAAAGCCGGGGTTCACGCTCATGAGCAGCACCATATCGACGACGTCGATGATGCTCTCGAGCACGCACACGGGGGTGGCGGGGTTGAGCACCACGCCGGCTTTAACGCCGCGCTGCTGCAGATGGGTGAGCGTGCGGTGCAGGTGCGTGGAGGCCTCGTAGTGTACGGTGATCATGTCGGCACCAGCGTCGGCGTACCAATCGACCGTCTCGTCGGGGTTCGACACCATCAGGTGCGCGTCGACCGGTACATCGGTGGAACGCTTGACGGCCTTAAGGATGTCAACGCCAAAGGTGAGGTTGCCGGTAAAGTGACCGTCCATAACGTCGAAGTGCACGTAGTCGGCGCCGGCGATCTTGTCGAGCTCGCCCTTGAGGTTGGCCATGTCGGCCGAAAGGACGGACGGAGCGATTTTGATGGAACCCATGGTAGAAGCCTTTCTGCGCTAGTCGGTGAGTCCGTAGAACTCTTGAGAAGGGACGCGATCGGTAAGAATCTCGAGCGCCCTATCCAAAGTAACACCGTTGTAGAGCGTTTGCTCCACGGCAAAGGTGAGCGGAATGTCTACGCCCAGTGAACGGGCGAGCTCGCTGACGCTGCGGGCCGCGACGGCGCCCTCGACCACCATATGCGTGCGCGCCTGGTACTCGTCGAGCGACACGCCGTGGGCAAACTCGTAGCCAAAGGTGCGGTTGCGCGAATGCTCGGAGGTGCAGGTGGCAATGAGGTCACCCATGCCGGCAAGACCCATGCAGGTCATGGCTTGACCGCCGCGGGCGTGCACCAGACGGCTGATCTCGGCCAGGCCGCGCGTCATGATAAGGGCAAGCGTGTTGTCGCCCGCACCAGAACCGGCGGAAATGCCGCACACGATGGCGATGACGTTTTTCATGGCGCCGCAAACCTCGACGCCGGTCATGTCCTGCGACAGGTAGATGCGGAAGGCCGTGGATAGGAGCAGGTCCTTAAAGGTCTCCCCTACCTGCGGATCTTTGCTGGCGATGACGGCGGCAGAAAGCCCGCCGCGGCAGATCTCCTCGGCATGGTTGGGGCCCGAGAGCGCCGCGACACGCGACTCGTTGCCGATCTCACTGGCGATGACCTCGCTCATGAGCAGGCCGGATTCGGGCTCAATACCCTTGGTGAGGCAGAGTGCCGGGGTGTCGGCGGCGATGAAGGGTGCTGCCTTATGGCATACGCTGCGCAGGTGCGTGGAGGGCACGGCAAAGATGATGGCCTCGGCGCCGTCAAGCGCCTGCGACAGGTCCGTGGCGGCGACAACGTTGCCGGGCAGCTCGTAGTCCACCAGATACCGGGGATTGCGATGCTCGGCATTGATGCCGGCGGCCGTCTGCTCACTATGGGCCCACATGGTCACGCGCTCGGCTCGCGCGGCGGCAAGGCCGGCGACGGCAGTTCCCCAGGAGCCAGAGCCAATCAGCGCAACATTCATGACTCTCTCCTACTTATCGTCGGGCTCGGTGACGCGCTTGGTAAACGAGAGCTTGGACTCCTTACCCGTCATGAGCTTTTTGATGTTCGCGCGATGGGCCCACACTACGGTGATGCCGATCATCGCCATGCAAAACTTGAGACCTAGGCTGCTGTACGGAAAGACCGTACAAGCGGCGATGGGAAGACCGACGGCGGCGGCAAGCGAGCCCACCGACACGTACTTGGTAATGGCGACGGCTACGATAAACATGCCCAGCAGCGACAGGCCAATGGGCCAGTACCAGGCAAGGATAACGCCCAGACCGACCGCGATGCCCTTGCCGCCGTGGAAGTTGAGGTACGGCGAGAAGATGTGGCCCCATACGGCCGCCAGGCAGATGACGCCGAGCATCCAATCGCCGGGGGCTCCAGGCGCCATGATGTTCGGCGGAAAACCATAGCCCAGATCGGCGATGAGCGGGCGGGCGATGAGGACACAGATGGCGCCCTTCAGGCAGTCGAGCAGCAGCGTGAGTGCCGCGACCTTGGGGCCGGCCACGCGCAGCGCATTGGTGGTGCCGATGTTGCCGGAGCCCGCCTTGCGAATGTCGGTGTGATTAAACACGCGGCCCAGGATCAGGCCAAACGGAATCGCTCCGATAAAGAACGAGACCACGGCGCAGATGGCGGTCAGCAGAATCGGATTAAGCATCCTTTTGCTCCTTCTTCCTAAAGAAGAGTCGGATGGGCGTGCCGGCAAAGTCGAAGGTCGAGCGCATGCGGTTCTCCACATAGCGCTGGTAGGTGTCGTTGACCAGGTCGCTGTGGTTGACGAAGAACGTGAACGTCGGCGGGTTGACGCCCGTCTGGGTCACGTAGTGCATGCGCAGGCGGCGCTTGCCGTCAACCACGGTGTGGCCAAACTCGCGCAGGTCGGTGAGGAACGTGTTGAGTCGCGAGGTGGTGATCTTTTGCGAACGCGTCTTCTCGGCGGCGTCGACCATGGCCCAGATCTTCTCGACGCTGCGACCGGTGAGGGCAGAGATGCGCAGGTACTGGGCCCAGGGAGCCATGACGCCCAGACGGCGGTCGACGGTCTCCATGCAGGCCTCGCGCTTGCGGTCGTCGTCGAGCAGGTCCCACTTGTTGAGCAGCACCACGATGGCGCAGCCACGCTCGATGGCCAAGCCCATGACCTTCTGGTCCTGCTCGGTGACGCCCACGGAGGCGTCGACGACGAGCAACGCCACGTCGGCGCGGTCGATGGCGCGCAGGCCGCGGACCATGGAGTAGTACTCGATGTTTTCGTACACGGTGCTTTTCTTACGGATGCCCGCGGTATCGACCATGCGGTAGTGCTTGCCGTTGCGCTCGACGACCGTGTCGATGGCGTCGCGCGTGGTGCCGGCGATGTTCGAGACGATGGAGCGGTCGGCACCTAGGATGCGGTTGAACAGCGAGGACTTACCGGCGTTGGGGCGGCCGATGATGGCCACGTTCAGCGCATCGGGGAACTCGTCGGCGACTTCGTCCTCTTCCTCAGGAAGCAGGGCCACGATGTCGTCGAGCAGGTCACCGGTGCCGTGGCCGTGCAGCGCCGAGAGCGGCGTGGGCTCGCCGATACCGAGCGAATAGAACTCCCAGATGCTGTCGTTCTCGCGATCGGGGTTGTCGAGCTTGTTCACCAGCAGAAAGACCGGCTTGTCGCAGCGCTTGAGCATGCGGGCGACCGACTCGTCCTCCTCGGTGACACCGGTGCGGCCGTCGACCACAAACAGGATGACGGCGGCTTCCTCGGCGGCGGCGAGGGCCTGGTCGCGGATGGACGTGGCAAAGACGTCGTCGCTCTTGAGCGGCTCGATACCGCCCGTGTCGACGATGGTGAACTCGCGGCCGTTCCAATCGGCCGTGTGATACGAGCGGTCGCGCGTGACGCCGCGGGACTCGTGGACGATGGCGTCCGAGGTCTGGGCCAGGCGGTTAACGAGCGTGGACTTGCCCACGTTGGGGCGTCCGACGACGGCGACGATAGGTTTCATCTGCTCTCCTTTAATGGGTAGGTTCAGTGGAAGTGTTAGAGTCGGCAGGCACAATGCCAAGGATATGCTCCAGGGTATCGAGCAGCTCATGCGGCATGGTCGACACCACATGAACCTCGGCACCGCGACTGGTAAGGCTTGCGAGTAAATCGTCACGATGATACTCGTCAAGCGTCATGCCGTCAGCGTTGAACATGAGCTTAGGCACAAAGAGCATAACCCCCGAGAGGTCCTGCGGCAGCTGCTCCAAGATATCGCAGGCGACGATGAGGCCGGTCACGTCCACGTTGCCGCCAAAGTAGTGGTTCTGGATGGCCGTGACAGTGCCGGCGAGTCCCTTGGGCGACTCCACAAAGCGGGCCACCGTGTCGCGTGCGCTGGCGCCCGAGAGGCACAGCAGGTGCTGGCTGCGGGCGGCGATGGCCTCGCGGACGCGGGCCAGACGCTCGGCGTCGGCAGCAAGCACGTCGTCGGTCTCGTCCAGATACGAGCGGATCATGCCAATGCCGTCGTAGTACTGCGGGTAACCGTCGTAAAAGTCCGCCTCGGGAGGATCGATGCCGGCGTCCAGATAGAACTCGTCGCTCATCTGGAAGGTGTGGCGGCCAAAGCGCTCATAGGCGCGGTCCTGGTAGGGACGGATCATGGTAATGGTCTCGCGCGCTAGCTCGGGCTTGTCGCTGTAGGACCAGCTAAAACGGTTTTGATGCTTGGTAAAACCGAGCGGCACAATGCCCAGACTTGTGATTTGCTCGTGCTCCTCGCAAAAGCGCAGAGTCTTTTCCAGCTCCTCGCCGTCGTTCATGCCGGGGCACAGCACAATCTGCGCATGAATCTCAATGCCGGCGGCCATGATGGCTTCGAGTACGTCCATGCCGCGCTGGGCGTTGCGGCCCATCATGCGGCGGCGGACGTCGGGGCTTACGGCATGGACCGACACGTTCATGGGGCTCATGTTGCGTTGGATGACGTTTTGAACATCTTTGTCGGTGAGGTTCGTGAGCGTGACAAAGTTGCCCTGTAAAAAGCTTAGGCGATAGTCGTCGTCGCGAATGTAGAGCGTGGAACGGCCGCCCTTGGGCAGCATGGTCATAAAGCAGAACACGCAGGCGTTCACGCAGGTGCGCATGCCGTCAAAGATGGGGCCGTCGAACTCCAGCCCCCAGTCCTCTCCCGGGAAGCGGTCGAGCTCGACGGAGGTGACGGTGTTGTCGCGTGGGTCGAAAACCTCGAGGTCGACGGTATCATCGTCGGCCTCCCAGAGCCACACGATCATGTCGGTGAGCGCCTCGCCGTTGACCGTGAGCACGCGCATGCCCGGCTCGATACCCACATCCCACGCGGGCGATTCGGGACGCACGTTCTTTACGAGCGCGCCCTCACCCGGCTCGGGGTCGCGGCTGCGCCCGTAATCGGCCACCTCGGCGGCGTATGCGGGTACGGTCTGGTCCATGATTAGCGGCAAAGCTCCTTGATGCGCGCAACGGCGCGTTCGATGTGTTCTTGTGGGGTGGAGGCTCCGGCAGTGATGCCGATGTGGTGAGCGTCGGTAAACCACGCGGCCTGGAGCTCGGAAGCTTCCTCGATGTGATACGTGCGCTCGCAGGCGTCTGCGCAAATCTGCGCCAGGCGGCGGGTGTTGCCCGAGTTCTTGCCGCCCACCACGACCATGCAGTCGCAGCGGTTGGCAAGTGTGGCTGCTGCCTGTTGACGCTCACTCGTGGCGGCGCAGATGGTGTTGATCACACGTAGCTCCTGCACGCGCGGGGTGATAGCGGCCACGACCTCAGCGAGGTTCTGCGCGGTCTGGGTGGTCTGCACAACGAGGCCCACCTTGCCCTTGAGCGATAGGGCATCGGCGTCGGCGGCACAGCTCACGACCTGCGCGTCATTGCCGGCGTGGCCTAGAATACCCTCGACCTCTGGGTGGCCCGGCTCGCCCACGACGATCACGCGGTAGCCTTCGCGCACCAGGCGCTCGGCCGCCACATGGACCTTCTTCACGTAGGGGCAGGTGGCGTCGACCACGGTAAGGTCGCGCTTGCGGGCAGCATCGATCACCTGCGGCACCACGCCGTGGGCGCGGATGATCACGGTGCCCGATGCGGCATCGTCCAGGGTATCGGCCAGACCAACGCCTGCCTCGGCGAGCTCGCGTACCACGATGGGGTTATGGATGAGCGGACCCAGCGTGTGGACCTGAGCGCTCTCCCCTGCCTGCGGCGCGGCGGCCAATGCCATGTCGAGCGCGCGCTGCACGCCGTAGCAGGTGCCGGCGTGAGCTGCAATCTCGATGGTGGGCGCGGTGGCTTGGTCGGACGCAGTCGCGGCGGTGTTCGTCACGTTCTCGCTCATGGCTAGAACCTGCCCGGATGCTCGGCGCACAGCTCGTCGCGCATGGCGTATACGCGGCTCATAGCCTCGGACTCAAACCAGGCCAAGCGCTCCGTACGCTTAAGCCCGGCCGGTGCATCGGAAAGCGAGACGGCTTTGCCGGCACGAATCCAGCACTTCTTGGGACGCATGAGCTTTTTGCCCGCGGGCGTGATATCAGACCAGCCGCAGATGGCGAGCGGGTTGACGGGCGCCTTGCCCATCTGAGCGATGAGCGCAAAACCGCCGTGGACCTCGGGCTTGATCTCGCGCGAGCGGATGCGCGTGCCCTCGGGGAAGATCAGGACGTCCTCGCCGCGCTGCAGCGCATGCTGGGCGGCGCGCAGGCACTTCATGTCGGCGGTGCCACGCTCGACAGGAATGCCGCCCACGCGGCTAAAGGCCCAGCGTACGATCTTGCTCTTGGCGAATTCGGATTTAAAGATGGGACGCACGCGGCGGCCGCCAAAGTACAGCGCCGTCTCCACGGCCAGCACCTCGGCCATCGAGGTGTGGTTGCAGATGACCACGCTGCCGCGGCCTTCCTGGCGCTCAAACAGCAGGTCAGCGTCCTCGACCTTCCAACGCCACATGAGCTTGGAGAAGGCCCACAGGATGCCCATGACCACGGCGACGATGCCGCGGATGAGCGCCGGGAACTCGACATAGGGGGCGTTGTAGTAATCCTCGGGCGTCTGCTTAAACAGGCGCATGGGCTACCTCCTTTGGTTGATGAGGTCTTCGATAATGCGGACGACCTCATCGATGGTGTGGGCGGTGGAGTCGACGTGCACGGCGTCCTCGGCTGGCACGAGCGGCGCGACCTCGCGGCTGCTGTCGAGCTTGTCGCGCTGTTTGAGGGCGTCGAGGGTCTCGTCGACCTCGACCTCGAGTTGCTCGGAGGTGAGCGGCTGGGCATCGTTTTGGTGACGCTGCAGCACGCGGCGGCGGGCACGCTCGCGCGGGTCGGCGGTCAGAAAGACCTTGACCTGTGCGTTGGGGAACACGACGGTGCCGATGTCGCGACCCTCGGCCACGATATCGCGATCCTCGGCGGCGCGGCGCTGATGGATGAGCATGGCGGCGCGCACGCCCGGGTAGGCCGAGACCTTGGACACGTTGGCGTCGACCTGCGGGGTGCGAATGGCAGCCGAGGCATCCTGGCCATCAATGGTCAGGCGTGTGTCTTCGCCAGTGCCGTTGGTAAAGCGGATTTCGATCTGCTCGGCGAGGGCATCGATGGCGGCCTCGTCGTCCAGATCGATGCCGCGGTCGAGCGCGGCGAAGGTGACGGCGCGATACATGGCGCCCGTGTCGAGCTTGTTAAAGCCCAGCTGGCGGGCGATCTCCTTGGCGATGGTGGACTTGCCGGAACCGGCGGGGCCGTCGATGGCGACGATCATGCAATGCTTCCTTTCGATGGTTGACGTGCTGGTATGGTTCGTGGGCGCTGGGGCACGGCGGGTTGCCTAGCCCGTGTAGCGCTCGCGGTAGGTGTTGCGCTTGGGTGCGGAGCCGTGGCTGCCGTGGTGACGCGTGCGGCTGGCGGGCGTATCTTGGGGCTTGCCGCCGTTGCGCTTGGCGCTCGCCTGCTTGGGCGGGATGCCGCCGGCCTTGAGGATCTGCACCTCGCGGTCGGTGAGCTCGCGCCACGAGCCCTTGGCCACGTCCTCGAGCTCAAGGCCGGCAAAGTTGCAGCGGTGCAGGCGGATCACAGGATGGTGAATCTTGCCCAGCATGCGCTTGACCTGGTTTTTACGACCCTCGCGGATTATGACCTCCACGGCGGTGGTGCCGGGCTTGATGCCTTGGGGAGCTACGGCCTCGGCCTCGCGTGCGGTGATGACGCGGCAGATTGCCGGCTGGCACAGGCCGTCGTCGAGCTCGATGCCACGGCGGAGCGGGTCTAGATCGCGGTCGGTCAGCTGCCCGTCCACGAGTGCCTGGTAGGTCTTGTAGACGTGCTTGCTGGGGTGCAGCAGATCCTGCGACAGGTCGCCGTCGGTAGTAAAGAGCAAAAGGCCCGTGGTGTCGCGGTCCAGGCGGCCCACCGGGAAGAGCCCCGGAAAGCGGTCGCGGGGGACCAGGTCGGCCACGCAAGCACGCTTCTGCGGGTCGCTCATGGTGGTGAGGTAGCCGGTCGGCTTGTAGAGCATCAAGTACACGGCGCCCTGGTTGAGCTTGATGGGCATGCCGTCGACCTCGATATGGTCGCGGTCGACATCGACCTTGGTGCCCAGCTCGGTCGCGACCTGGCCGTTGACGGTCACACGGCCGGCGGTCATCAGGTCCTCCGACCCGCGGCGGCTCGCCACGCCTGCGCGCGCCAAAAAGCGCTGCAGGCGCATGGTGTGCGGATAGACGGGCTGGGCTTCGCCTACGAGCGCAGCGGTGTCCGTGGCACTTGCGGTGCGCGCCTCCCCTGCTTCGTTAGTCCTCGTCATGCATGTCCTCCGAGGTGCCACCGGTGGTCAGAAGCTCCTCGCCATCGGTGTCCTCAACATCGGTATCGATCAGTTCGCGCTCTTCGTCCAGGTCCTCGGCCTGCTCTTCGAGCGTGGACTGAATGCTGCGGCCGCTCAGACGCTCGCGGATAAACTGGCGCGACTGCTCGTCGGGGGCAAACTGCTCCAAATCGGGCAGGTCGCGGGTGGAGCGCAGGCCGAACTTTTCCAAGAAGGCGTTGGTCGTGCCGTAGATGATCGCCTGACCGCGCTCGGGGTCGCGGCCGAGCTCGCGCACCAGGCCCTTGTCCACGAGCGACGCGATGACGCCGTCGGAGTTGACGCCGCGGATGCCCTTGACCACCTCTCGCGTGACGGGCTGGTGGTAGGCGATGACGGCTAGGGTCTCGAGCGCCGCCTGCGACAGCTTTTGCGTGTCCCAGCTCAGCACATAAGCCTCGACCACGTCGTGGTAGGCGGGGTGTGTAAACAAGCGCCAGCCACCGGCGACCTCGCGCAGCTGAAAGCCGCGGTTGGCCTCCTCGTACTCAACTTTGAGCTCGGCCAAAAGCGACGCGCACTCGCCCGGGGCGATATCCAGCGCACCTGCAAGCGCGGGTGCGCTCACGGGGTCGCTCGACACCAGCAGCAGCGCCTCGAGGGCACCTTTGAGGCTGTTTACCTCTAGCGTGGAAAGGGTTGACATGGTTGGTCGCTCCTATTCGGTGAGCTCGGGGCCCTCGCCGGGCACGTATGCCTCGGCGCCCTCGACGCGGTTGATTTGAATGGTTCCGAAGATTTCATCCTGGCTCAGCGTGAGCGAGCCGCGCTTGGCGAGCTCGAGCATGGCCAGGAAGGTGACGACGAGCTGCTCGGTGGTGGCGTTGCCGTCCAACAGCTCGCGGAAGGTGCAGGTTTGGTGCGCCATGGTAAAGCGGTCGACAGAGGCCACCGTCAGGTCGAGCGGCACGCGATGCGGCGCCACGTGCTCGGCTTCCAGCAGGAAGGTCTGGCGCTTGCCGTCCAGGTCAGCGCAGATGACGGCGAGGCCGCGCAGAGTAATGCCGGCAAGGTAGTCGGGCATAAGGCCCAAGAACTCGGGGTCGGGGCCGGCCACGCGCGGGTGCATGCGGCTCTCGGCCTGCATGCGCGCGCCAAGGGCTGCCGCCGCGCCCTTAAACTGCTTGTAGGCGATCAGGCGCTGGATCAGGACCTCGCGCAGGGCGTCGCCGTCGAGCGCGCTAAGCTCCTCGAGCTCCTCGTCGTCCTCGTCATCGTCGTCTGTCTTGCGCGGGGCCTCCTGGGGTACCAGCGAGGCGGCCTTGATGTCCAAAAGGGTCGCTGCGACCAGCAAAAAGTCGCTCGCCACGTCCAGGTCCAGCGCCTCGATGCGCTCGGCCTCGGCAAGATATTGCTCGGCCACCTCGCTGATCGAGATGGCGCCGATATCGACTTTTTGGCGGGTTACCAGCTGCAGCAGCAGGTCGAACGGTCCGCTGTAGACCTGCGTCGACACGCGATACGACATCTTCGACCTCCTTTGACGGCGCCTTCGCGGCGCGGTTTGGGTGCATGTTGCGGCCGTTTTGCACGGTCGACCTGTAAGTTTACCTTAGATGCCGGCGATTGCGAAGTTGAGCAGCCACTCGGCCAGCGGATACACGGTAATGTCGAAATACCGGCCGATCACGTCGATGCCGGTCCACATGGGCAGCAGGTACAGCACCAGGATGAGGATGGGCATGGCGTATTGCTGCAGACGATAGTAGTTGGCGAGTGCCTTGCCTTTGAGGAATGGAACGATAATCGACGAGCCGTCGAGCGGCGGGATCGGGATGAGGTTAAAGAACGCGAGCGACAGGTTGACCACGATAAAGGTGGCGCCGAAGTTCATGATTTGGGTAGCCACGGCAAAGGACATGCTGGCGTAGAGGTTGCCGTATGCCGCGTGCATGAGGGCGGCAGCAAGGCATGCCAGCACGATGTTCGATGCAGGGCCGGCTGCGCTCACCAGGACCTCGTCGCGCTTGGGGTGCTTGAGATTGTTGAGGTAGACGGGCACGGGCTTGGCAAAGGCAAACACCGGGCCACCGGCGGCAAGCATCAGCAGCGGCAGGAGAATGGTGCCGAACGGGTCGATATGGTTGAGCGGGTTGAGCGAGACGCGGCCGCGCGAACGGGCCGTCTTGTCGCCGAGCGCCCAGGCCGCGGCGGCGTGCGCGCTCTCGTGGATCACGATGCCGACGATGACGGCGACGGTGCTGGCAAGCAGGTTCATGAGGTAGCTGCCGGACATAGCGCTCCCCTAGCGGACGCGGCGCGAGGCGCGCGTAAGCAGGTAGTCGGCCACAAACAGGATGACGGCTACGATAGCGTAATCCAGGCGGAACACACCGCCAAAGGGCGACGTGATGACGCCATAGCCGGCGATGGCGCTCGGCAGCGCGCGAGAAAGCTCGACGACAAAGCCCACGATCTGCAGCTTGGCGGTGAGGCCGCTAAAGCACAGCAGCACGGTCATCGCGCTCATAAAGATGCCGCAGATGCGACAGGCGATGGCGATGATGCTCATCGCCACGGCAGCGGCCTTACGAGAGTTCACGCGCGGTCTCCTCTTCGATCTGGGTGGAAAGCTCCAGCCATTCGTCCTCGAGCTTGGGCAGCTCTTGCTTAAGACCGTTATATTCCCCCAGTGCGGCGTTGAACTTGTTCTGATCGGCATAAAGCTCTTCGCTTGCCATCAATTCCATAAGCTCGTCATAGCGTGCGCGCTTTTTGTCGAGCTCTGTCTCGATCTTCTTGAGCTGGTTGCGCACGCCCTTGAGCTTTTTGTTGAGCGCGGCGCGGGCCTGGGCCTCGGCGCGCTTTTGCTCCTTGGTCTTTTTGCCCTCGGCAGGCTTAGGCGCCGCGGCGGGACTGCTGGCCTGGACGGCGTTGGCGGGCTTGGCGCTCTTGCCTGCAGCCGGCGTGCTCTCCGTGGGCGCCTCGGCGGCGGCGCGGGCTGCGAGGTCTTCGCGCTTGTAGAGGTAGTAATCGTAGTCGCCGTCGTAGACCGTGACCTTGCCGTCACGGATGTCGATGATACGGTTGGCCACGGCGCGCACCAGGTGCTCGTCGTGGCTGATCAGCACGATAGTGCCGGGGAAGTTTTGCAGGGCGTTCTCGAGCATGTCCACCGAGTCGATGTCCAGGTGGTTGGTGGGCTCGTCCAGGCACAGGAGCGCCTCGGGGGCCACGAGCATTTTGGCGAGCGCCAGGCGCGCCTTTTCGCCGCCGGAGAGGACGCGGACCTGCTTTTCGATGGAATCGTTGTCGCTAAACAGGAAGGCGCCCAGTAGGCTGCGCTGCTGCGGCACGGTCCACTTGGGCGTGACGGTGTCGATCTCTTGCAGGACGGTGTTGGACTCGGTCATGCCCTCGAGCGCGTGCTGGGCGTAATAGGCCACGCCCACGTTGGTGCCCAGGTCGCGGGTGCCGGTGGTGGGCGGCTCCAGTCCGGCGATGATCTTCATGAGCGTGGACTTGCCGGCGCCGTTGGGGCCGACGAGTGCCACGTGCTCGCCGCGGTAGAGCTTGAGCTCGATGTCGCTGTAGATGTGCTTGTTGCCGTAGGACTTGGCCACGCCCTCGAGCCCCACGACCATGTCGCCGGAGCGCGGCGGGTCGGGGAACTTAAAGTCGATGTGCTTGTGGCCCTCGGGTAGGATGACAAGCTCCTTTTTGATCTGCTCGATCTTGCGGATGCGCTCCTGAGCCTGGGCAGCCTTGGTGGGCTTGTAGCGGAACTTGTCAACGAAGACCTGCATATGGGCGATGTCGCGCTCCTGGGCGGCGCGCTTGGCGCGCATCTGCTCCAGGTTGTCCTCGCGCTGCTTGAGGTAGCTACTGTAGTTGCCGGTGTAGGTGGTCACGCGGCGGTTTTCGAGAGCGGCGACATGGTCGACGCAGGCGTCCATGAAAGCGCGGTCGTGGCTGACGATGAGCACGGCGCCATCGTAGTTGGCGATAAAGCCGCGCAGCCACTGGACGCTTTCGAGGTCCAAGTGGTTGGTGGGCTCGTCCAGAAGCAGCAGGTCGGGGTGACGCAGGAAGAGCTTGGCCAGCGCGATGCGCATCTGCCAGCCGCCCGAGAACTCGGAGCACGGGCGCTCAAAGTCGGTGACCTTAAAGCCAAGGCCGGACAGGATCTTGCGGGCGTTGCTCTCGAGCTCGTAGCCGCCCAGGTGCTCAAAGCGGTCCTGGACCTGGCCGTACTCGTTAAGGAGCGCGTCAACGTCCTTGCCCTGTTCGGAGAGCTCAGTGATCTGGGCCTGCAGCTCGTTGGCGCGCTCGCCCATGCGGCGGATTTCCTTGGCGGCGGCCATGACCTCAGCGAGGATGGTGGTGTCCTTTTGTTCCAGATTAGTTTCCTGCTCTAGGTAGCCCACCTGGCAGTCCTTTGCGTACTGGACCTGGCCGGAGTCGGGACTGTCGATGCCCATGATGATTTTGAGCATGGTGGTTTTGCCGGCGCCGTTGGGGCCCACGAGCGCGAAGCGCTCGCCGGGGTTGATCTGGAAGGACGCGCCGCTAAAGAGGACGCGTGCGCCGAAGCTTTTTTCGATCTTGTCGACCAGGAGGATCATGCTGCCGCCTTTGACCTTGTGTGCCTATATGAAAAAAGGCCCCAACTTGCGTTGGAGCCTCATTCAATGCTCGGGTGGAGACGAGGGGGATCGAACCCCTGACCTCTTGACTGCCAGTCAAGCGCTCTCCCAGCTGAGCTACGCCCCCGTGCGAAGAAGTACTATACGGGAACTCGGACCACGATGCAAGGACAATTTTGGAAAATTTCGCAGTCGCGGCGCGTTCCGCCATCCGCCCAACGGCCGTCTTGCCGGCGCCAGGCCCATTACCGGGGCCGACCGCGCCCCCGCCGACCCGGCGATTCCAAAACCATGCCGGTTTACGGGGCCAGGCCGGGAACCCCCGAGCATGCCGTAATCGGTAAAATCAAAATCGCAGGTAGGCGACTTGCGCATTCCGTGAAATGCAGGGTATGGACGGCCGGTCCGGGTCCAGCCCCGTAATCCGGCACAGTTTTGAAATGACATTAATTCACTAACAGGCAAACTAGGTAGTTCTAGCGCCTTGTCGCCGGCTAATTTCCGATTTCCAACCAGTTGCACAAAACATTTGCTCGCAGTCTCGTCTCGGCGCACTTCATTGCCTCAGTTTTGACTTTATAGCGAATCCCTAAACGGTCGCAGACACTTCTGACTATGGTGTCTAGCTGCTTTGAATCGTTGAGCATATCGTGAGTCACCAGGAATACATCGAATCCCATGCTCTGCAACGCAGTCATGCGTTCCGCATCGTGGTCAAGTATTGCACCTGAACCATGAATGACTTCACCTTGGATTTCGATAATTGCCCCTTTCATAAGAATCGGATTTACGATCACGATATCGCCGTAGCAGACCTTTTGACCTGCGATGCTTTGCGCCGATATGGAAAGAGGAGTTAAGTCGTTGGCATAAACGTTCGTGAAGCCAGCGCCGCCAAGACGCCGCGGACGGTTTAGAAGCAAGATTCCTGCAACCTCGAGCGGAGACGCAGCAATGCTGATAACCTGCTGAGCGGCATCATAAAACTGCTTTCCCCACATTTGACTTTTGACCTTGTCGGCGAAACGATGCAGGTCGCTCAGCTCGATGAGCGGCTTTCTCATCCAGAGAGAAGTACCTTTGAGTTTCGTAACCTCTCTTCCATCTTCACGCTTGCTCGTTTGGCTATCATTATCTGGGTCCTTAACGGTTGCGCGGGCATAAACTCGTTTCCAAGGAACCTCGTCTTCGCCTTCTCCAAGTTCGAACAGATCCTGCGTGCTGGAATTGCGATTCTCCTCTACCGCCATTTTTAACTGCATTTCGGCAGCGGGAGCCGGCTCGAAAACAGAAAACCAACCGCAAAGTTCGTACATAGCCAGTACGAGATCTATTTGGGATACAAAGCGTGTCATAGTAAATAACGTGTTAAGCGGATTGGTGACACAAAAGCCTAAATTAGTGTCGATTGTTGTGCCGGCATCCGATGCCCCTTCCCAGCGAATAGTAGAGCGCAATCCCGAGTGGTGATTACAACAACCTGGCGAAGTAACAGCGATAATTGGGGTCTTGAGGACTTCGGTTACAAAAGGGGCTTGGGATAGAGCTCGCCAGCCGTCTTCGGAGTTGGGCAGGCGCGGGTAGAGATTGCGCACCTGCGGTGGGCAGCGCCAATAGCGGAATGCAGTGTTTGCGCAGACGATATCGTCCATTTGCGCCTCCCCTGGTATCGGCCGTAGGCCGTGCGGATTGCGGGCAAGGTCGATTATCTACTGGCGCATCATGCGGGTAAGTACGGGTAGCTGACCAAACACTGACCAAAAGCTTGACGCAATCTATTGAAAATCCGCCATAGACATGAACGTGCTGGTACGAGCTGTGAGCCAGTGGTCTCTGTCTCCACAATTGCGCATAGATTGCGCAGAGAATTCAATGAATGAACGCAGATGCACTTTTCAAAACGTGCGATGACGACAACTAAAGTGAACTGCATAACATACAACGCTTTAGGTAAATTCGGTTCGATTTGGCATCATATGAAAAAAGGCCAGAGACTTAACACCTCTGACCTGCGCTTTTGATGGTGGGCGATACAAGATTCGAACTTGTGACCCCATCCGTGTGAAGGATATGCTCTACCCCTGAGCCAATCGCCCGTCGCCTTTCGGCAAAAGAGATACTAACATAGCCGCGCGTGGTTTACCAAGAACTTTTTGCCCTCGATTTTAAATTCGTGGGTGCTAGCCAAGCCAAAACAATCAAAGCAATCTGAAAAACCGCAGCTAAACCACCCTTTATCGTTTAATCCACGAGGTCTCGGGACGGCAGATAAGTCGCGCGTTGTTGTAGGCCATGTCGAGCGTGAGGCAGGTGCGTGCGGCGTAGAAACCGTCCTCGCGCTGGATGGTCAGCGCCAGCTCGGGCTTGTCGCCGGTTAGGCACAGCGGCAAGAGCAGCTGGATCCGGCCGCCGTAGAACTGCGGCACGGCGAGTGTGTAGTTGGCGGCGGCGCGGCGGGCGGCCTCGACGACGGCACCCTCAAAGGCGCGGCGCAGCAGCAGCGAGCTACCCTCCCCCATCAGGCTGGCAGGAATGCGCGTCAGGTTCTCCTCGTCGCCCAGAATGTGATCGATGTTGGAGCGGATGGGAAGGCGGTGGTCAAAGACCAGCTCGGAAGGGTCCTCGGCAAAGCGTACGCGGCACGGCAGGTACTCAAACGAGACTAGCATGGGGTCGCTTTCCTTAAAGGAGCCCTTCAAAAACCAGTGCTGGTGCGCGTCGGGCTTGGTGTTGGGCTCAAACAGGCCGTAGGTGGTCTCGTAGCGGCGCGTGTGCAGGCCGGTGTTGAATAGGCAGCGGACGTCGTCGAACACCAGCGGCAAGTTGGACGGGGCGGTCTGGTCCACGTCGCGCTCGGTCAGGAACACCGCGCGGCTAAACGAAAACGACAGGTAGTTTTTGAGGATGCGGTTGCCGGGCCCCAGTCCTCGGGGTCGGCGAGGTCGACCAGGCGGTCGTAGCAGGGCTCGGGGCAAAACGCGAAGTCGTACACATTGCTGCACAGGGTGCTGGGGATCTCCGTGTGGTGTCCAATCCATTTCATAACTGGAGTGCGGATCCTTAGATTCTATACGCGCGACAGGTCGCCGGCTCGCCACAAAGCAATTGCGACCTTGCTTTTTGACGAGCTTGTCGCGGGAGTGGCTTTCGAAAACGAGGTCGCGGATCCAAGCGAAGTGCGGAGTAAAACCAAGGCCCGTCGACCAGACCCCGGTTTTACGCTTTTGCGACATGCATGGCACTGAAGCACCACCCCGACCGCGTGGCTACGCTCGGCGACGACGTGCGCAAGGCTGCCGAGAAGAAGTTCCA
>ENA-USZI01000938-USZI01000938.1-human-gut-metagenome-genome-assembly--contig:-NODE-938-length-20625-cov-21.880280_pt1 | contig 20625 bp, 13 predicted proteins | sample MGYA00250042_ERZ773532 | MGnify/ENA primary metagenome ERZ773532 (study PRJEB29103, sample SAMN06112036) | human gut metagenome | biome: human gut; feature: ankylosing spondylitis patient; material... | reverse complement strand
TTTCAACAACTCACCGCTGTTGCTGACAATGTAGAGGTTGTTTGCGCAGTCCCAAGCGATGTCGTTGAGGTTGCGTCCGATAGTCGTAGCGAATTTGTATTTCTCAGTCAAAACAGGAGCGCCATTGTCGTCCTTAGAAACCTCGAATACTGTGAGAGTCTTGTCAGAAGTACCGATGGCGAGGAGAGAGAAGTCGGCGTTGAAGCGGATGCCGCCACCGCCGTAGAAACCGCCCTTGTCGTTAGAGTCAACCTTGTAGTCCTCTACGCCCTCAGCGTTGATGTGGACCAAAGTAGGTTCCGCTTCCGTAGCTTTAGAGCGAGAGTTGGCATACCATATACCGCCCTCGTTGTCGTAGATAGCAGTAGAGTTTGTGTGAGTGATTGTGTATTGACCAGTCAACGCGTCGATAGCCTTTGAAGGAGCACTGTCCCAAGTAGAGGCCTTGCCGAGGAGGTACTCGTCAGTGCGGTAGCCAGAGTAAGAGAAGCCAGTGCCGCTTGCGTTTGTAGAAAGCATCAACAGCTTGAGACCATAGCCAGAGCCTGCGAGGTCCATACTTACGTTAGGCGCAGCGATAAATTCGCCAGCCTCGTTAGTGATTTCGTAAGTGTCAGGGTTTGCAGTGCCCTTGATTACCGGCTTGAACGCAGCGTTGAGGTCGGTTGGGTCAACCTGCCAGAGCGCGATGCCGTTAGAGTTCTGACCGCTCAGGAAGATACGGCCGTCGGCAGCGATGCGCACTTTTCGAGGGTCGTAAGAAGTTTTTCCATTAGGGAATGTAGTCTGGAAAGTCTGACCGCCCTTGAACGCATATTTACCTTCCGAATTCTTGATAGGGTTCATGGTCGGGTCGAAAGCATACAGACCGTTGTTTTCGCCAGAAGAGTGGTAGCCGGTAGGTTTCGCCGCCATAGCCTCGGCAACAAGGATTCGTCCGAAGTTAGGGCTGTCGGTGTTGTTGTCTACGTCCACGCTTGACGGGTGGTAGAAGCTGTATTTCTTAGTGTTTACAGTAGGTTCTGCAACAGTTGCGCTTGTAACGGCAACCTTGAATTGCACCAATGCGTCTTTAGGAACGTCGGCACCCGGGACTTCAACAGAGTTGAGGTTTTTGAGGGTTGTCATTTCGTAGTCACCGTAAGTAGCTACAGTAGTACCTTCGTATTCCTTTGTCATTTTGCCGTCGACAAACATCTGAACCTTTACAGATTCAGCAGGAGCGTTCAAGCGATAAGAAACAGTGTAGTTTTCAGCAGCAGATTCCACCTTGATGTCGTAAGCGTAAGCGTTGCGGGCCTCAAGAGCAGGAAGCGGCTTAGGGATAGAGAATGTGTACTTTGCAGCTATCTGACCAGGAACGTATTGGTAGATTGCAGCAGTGTATTCGTCTACCTTCTCTACAGAAATCGCGTTCTGGTTAGGAGCGGCGGCAGATTTTGAGAATTCGTTTTCGTGAGTTGCAACCACCTCGTTTGTTGTGCGGTTCACAACCTGGAAGCCGTCAACGTAGTTTGTTCCGCAAGGCTCGAATGTGAACAAAGTTCCGTCGAGAGTGACAGCGTCACCACCAGCGGTAAGGTTTGCCGTTCCGACCTTTGTCAAGCCGTCAAAGAAAGCTTGCGCGCGTGCCGGACGCACAAAAATGTTGTCGGTTTCAGGATTGTTGTCGGCAGGTTGAACATGTCCGTCGGAAGCGCATGCGATGCCAGCAGCGATAGCTTTTGACTTTTCAGCGACCTGAACACCCTTTGCAACAAAGATTTTTGCAATTTTTCCAGAGTTGGCAGGAGTGATGTAGAAAGCACCGCCTGTTTCCGACATAACATTGCCGACAGCGCGACCCAAGAAGTCCATACGGCCGGCTGTCACGCCTTCAGGAAGAGTGACTGTCAAATCAATCATCTCCGTTGTTCCAGCAGGGAGAATCTTGAACGTCGTTGAAGAAGCGGCGTTAGGAAAACCATCGTTTACGATGAAGTTTCCAGCTCCATCGACAGTGATTGCTGTACCTGCAGCGCTCGTTGCTACAGTGGTTTGCCCCTCGGCATTAATAGCGATGATTTGAGGCACGCTTTTGTCGTTGGTGTAGACTTTTCCGTCGAAACCAATGCCCCAACGGGCATTGCCGGCTGTAGGCAGACCCTCGGTCACCTTCCAGTCCTGCGTCAAAGTCTGTGCATTCATAGCCATGGCTGTCGATGCAATGGTCAAGCCAGCCAACAGAATGTGTTTAAAAGACTTTCTCATAAAAAAGATTTTAAGTTAATAAATGATGTGTATTCTGTATTTTTCTTTGTTCTTTTTCGGTTAGGTTATTACTAAACTGCGTAAAGATATGAAATTTCTTTGAGAAACAAGCATCGGGAACAAGTTTTTAACTTATTTAACCCACAGAATGAGCGGCAACTGCCGTGGTAACGGAACAGGCATCCCAGACGAACGTCAAAAAAGTGCGTTGAGGATGCTAAAAAAACGTATAATTTGCTTGGTAGTGTTAAATATCGCTAATTATAAGACAGTTTTTGAGCCGTTGAAACCAAATGTTTGTGCATTTGTCTATTAATAAGTATATTTGCAGACGGAAATGGAGGGGGCGGAAGTCTTCTCCATTGTTTTATTAATACATCAACAATTGAAGAATGATTGACAAAAGCGCGCTGACAGCAGTCTTGGAGCGAGGAATGGAAGGCACCGACCTTTTTCTCGTCGACGTCAGAATCAGCAAGGACAACAACATCGTGGTGGAAATCGACAGCGACACAAGTGTGGACATAGATGAGTGTATCCGCCTTAACCGACTTGTTGAGAGCGAGTTTGACCGCGACGAGGAAGATTATGAACTTGAAATCGGCTCAGCCGGACTGACATCGCCACTGCGCGTAGAGCGCCAGTACCACAAGAACGAAGGCAACGAGGTTGAAGTGCTTACAGCCGACGGTCGCAAGCTCAAAGGCATCCTCAAGAGTGCCGACGCCGACGGCTTCGTGCTTACGGTGGTCAAGAAAGTGAAACCCGAAGGCGCCAAGCGTCCGGTGGAGCAGGAGGAAGACCTCCGCTTCGGTTATAACGAAATAAAATATACAAAATACGTAATCCAGTTTTAAGACATTATGGCAAAGAAAGAGGAAACCATAAGCATGGTAGACAGCTTTTCGGAGTTTAAAGAGCTGAAGAATATCGACAAGACCACAATGATCAGCGTGTTGGAGGAATCGTTCCGCAACGTGCTGGCAAAGATGTTTGGATCGGACGAGAATTTCGTCGTAATTATGAACCCAGACAAGGGCGACTGCGAGATTTATCAAAACCTCACAGTAGTGGCCGACGGCGCTGTAGAGAATCCGAGCATGCAGATCGGTCTTACCGCCGCCCGCGAGATTGACCCGGAATGCGAGATCGGCGAGGACGTTACGAAAGAAATCGTTTTTGAGAAATTCGGCCGCCGCGCCATCCTGACACTCCGTCAGACGCTCGCATCCAAGATACTCGATCTTCAGAAAGACGCCATCTATACCAAGTTCAAGGCAATGGAAGGCGAGATTGTAGTAGGCGAGGTCTACCAAATCTGGAAACGCGAAGTGCTTGTTCTTGACGAGGAGCACAACGAGCTCATCCTCCCGAAGGAAGAGCAGATTCCGAGCGACCGTTACCGCAAGGGCGAAACTATCCGCGCCGTCATCAAGGAAGTGCAGAACGCCAACAACAACCCGAAGGTGATAATTTCGCGCACAAGCCCTGAATTCCTCCGCCGTCTGTTTGAAATTGAGGTGCCGGAGATTCACGACGGACTCATCCTGCTTAAAGGCATCGCCCGCATCCCTGGCGAGCGCGCCAAGATAGCCGTAGAGTCGTATGACGACCGCATCGACCCGGTCGGCGCATGCGTCGGCGTGAAAGGCTCTCGTATCCACGGCATTGTGCGCGAGTTGCGCAACGAGAACATCGACGTGATCAACTACACAACGAATCCCGAACTCTACATCCGCCGCGCCCTCAGCCCCGCCAAGGTGTCGTCAATCCGCATCAACGAGGAAGAGAAGTGCGCCGAGGTGATGCTGCTTCCGGAAGAGGTGTCGCTTGCCATCGGAAAAGGCGGTTTGAACATCAAGCTTGCCACAATGTTGACCGGCTACCAGATCGACGTTTACCGCTTCACAGAGGACAGCGACGACATTTATCTTGATGAATTCAGCGACGAAATCGACAGCTGGGTTATCGACGCCCTCAAAGGCATCGGCTGCACCACGGCAAAAGCCGTCCTCAACATGCCACGCGAGCAGATAATCGACAAAGCCGACCTTGAGGAAAGCACCGTCGACCAAGTGCTCGATATATTGAAAGCGGAATTTGAGGATTAACAACAGGAAACTTAACAAGCAATATGCCAATAAAGATAAGCAAAGTAGCAAACGATTTGAATGTGGGGATTCCTACGCTGGTGGAATTTCTGCAGAAACACAATCAGGAGGTCGGCGATCCCGGCAACCTGAACCTTCGCATCTCCGACGAGCAGCACGAAATGCTGGTGCGCGCGTTTAAAAACGACAAAGACTTGAAGTCGAAGTCGGAGCGCTATGCCTCGGAGCGTCAGAAGGACAAAGTGAAAAACAAGGCATCGCAAGAGCCTAAAAAGCCGGAGCAGATAAAGACTGTTGTGGAAACCGTGCAGAAGCCGAAGATTCTCGGCAAAATCGAACTCGACAAGCACAACAACCCTGTCGTTGAAGAGAAGAAGCCAGAGCCCAAGCCAGCACCTGCGCCCGCACCCGCACCGAAACCTGCGCCGAAGCCGGAACCTAAACCAGAGGTAAAGAAAGAGGTAAAGGAAGAGGTTAAGAAGGCGGAGGTGAAAGAGGAGGCAAAGCCAGCTCCGCAGCCGGCGCCACAGCCACAGAGCGCGCCGAAAGCCGCAGCGCCTGAGGTTTCGGAATCCAACGAAATCAAGACTGTCGTGGCAACAATCGCCGCTCCTAAGATTCTCGGCAAAATCGACCTTGACGCCATCAACCAGTCGACCCGTCCGAAGAAGAAGTCGAAGGAGGAAAAGCGTAAAGAGCGCATCGCCAAGGAAAAACAAGCCAACGGAGGCGCAAACGCCGACAGCGAGAGGCGCAAGCGCAAACGCATCGGCAAGGAGAAAGTCGATATTGAGCATCCGGGCGGACAGCAAGCCGGCGGACAGAAGCAAGGTGGAGGCAACAACGACAGCCGCCGCAACAAAAACAAGAACGCCGACCGTCCGAACAACAAGGCCAAGCGCCACATAAAGGCAGAGGTCAGCGAAGAAGACGTGCAGAAGCAGGTTAAGGAAACACTTGCGCGCCTCACCAACAAGCCTCAGAAGAAGAGTGCTAAATGGAGAAAAGAGAAGCGCGAGGCTTTTGAAGAGCGCGAGCGCGAGGAAGCCGCATTGGAGGCAAAGGAAAGCAAGACGCTGCGCATCACAGAATTCGTGACAGCCAACGACTTGGCACTGATGATGGATGTGCCGGTCAACAAGGTTATCGCCACATGTATGAATATCGGCGTGATGGTTTCCATCAACCAGCGACTCGATGCTGAGACCATCAACCTTGTAGCAGAAGAATTCGGTTTCAAGACAGAATATATCAGTGCGGAAGTGTCGGAGGCAATCAACGAGGAGGCCGACTCCGAGGAAGATTTGCTGCCGCGTCCGCCGATTGTGACCGTGATGGGACACGTAGACCACGGTAAGACATCGCTGCTCGACTACATCCGCAACGCCAACGTTATCGCCGGCGAGGCTGGTGGCATCACGCAGCATATCGGAGCCTACAACGTGAAGCTTGAGGACGGCCGCCGCATCACGTTCCTCGACACCCCGGGCCACGAGGCATTTACGGCGATGCGTGCCCGCGGAGCCAAGGTGACGGATATCGCCATCATCATCGTTGCCGCCGACGACAACGTGATGCCGCAGACCATCGAGGCAATCAACCACGCCTCGGCAGCCGGTGTGCCAATCGTGTTTGCAATCAACAAGATAGACAAGCCTGCCGCCAACCCGGACAAAATCAAGGAGGAGCTCGCCAATATGAACTACCTCGTGGAAGACTGGGGTGGAAAATATCAGTCGCAGGAAATCTCAGCCAAGAAGGGTATCGGCGTCAAAGAACTGCTCGACAAGGTGCTTCTCGAGGCAGAGATGCTCGACCTTAAAGCCAACCCCAACCGCAAGGCAACAGGCTCGATTATCGAGTCGTCGCTCGACAAGGGTCGCGGCTATGTGGCAACCGTGCTTGTGAGCAACGGAACGCTGCGTGTGGGCGACATCATGGTGGCAGGAACAAGCTATGGCAAGATCCGCGCCATGTTCAACGAGCGCAACCAGCGCATCACGGAGGCAGGCCCTGCGGCACCGGCATTGGTGCTCGGTCTGAACGGTGCGCCGACTGCCGGCGACACGTTCAACATTCTGGACACCGACCGTGAGGCACGCGAGATAGCCACGCGCCGCGAGCAATTGCAGCGCGAGGTCAAGGAGCGCACCCGCCGTATGCCTGGCCTCGACGACATTGCCCGCCGCCGTGCGTTGGGCGAGTTCCACGAGTTGAACCTTATCGTCAAAGGTGACGTTGACGGCTCAATCGAGGCGTTGAGCGACTCGCTTATCAAGCTGTCGACACCAGAGGTTCAGGTCAACGTAATCCACAAGGCCGTGGGTGCGATTTCGGAGAGCGACGTTACGCTTGCCGCCGCATCCGACGCCGTTATTATCGGCTTCCAGGTGCGTCCGTCGGTAGCCGCCCGCCGTCTGGCAGAGAACGATGGCGTCGACATCCGTCTCTACTCAATTATCTACGATGCAATCGAGGAGGTTAAAGACGCAATGGCAGGAATGCTCTCGCCGGAGCTCAAAGAAGAGGTTACCGGTACGGCAGAAGTGCTTCAAACCTACAAGATATCGAAGGTCGGCACGATTGCAGGCTGTATGGTGCGCGAGGGCAAGGTGAAACGCACGAGCAAAGTGCGCCTTATCCGCGACGGCATTGTCATCTACACGGGCGAGCTCGGCTCTCTGAAGCGTTTCAAGGACGATGTCAAGGATGTGTCGTCGGGCTACGACTGCGGTCTTAACATCGCCAACTACAACGACGTGAAGGAAGGCGACATGATTGAAGCCTACGAAGAAGTAGAGGTTTCAAAAACGCTGTAAACGCAGGCAATGCGGACAGTGAGTGTCAACATCGGGACTAATCTCGGCGACCGCGAGGCAAACTTGCGCCGCGCCGTTGACGAGATAGCCCGCAGCGTTGGCAGCACCCCGCGAGTCTCAAGCATATACGAATCTGAAGCATGGGGTTATCAGTCTGATAACCCCTTTTTCAATATAGCTGTCGAGTTTGAGAGCGACTTGCCCGTCGGGCGTCTGCTCGACATCTTCCAGCGCATCGAGCGCGAGGCGGGAAGCTCCAGCCACCGCAATGCCGATGGCAGTTATGCCGACCGTCAGCTTGACATCGACATCGTGTATGCCGGCGATGAGGTTGTCGACACCGCCACTGTCGTCCTGCCTCATCCACGGATGGACAAACGCGAGTTTGTGCTGGCACCGCTCTGCGAGTTGTCGCCCGGGTGGCGGCATCCCGTCAGCCTGCTGACGGCTGCAGAAATGCTTGCCCGTCTGCGCGCAACCGACAAAACAGACAGAAAATAGGACATTAAGAATGAACATTTCAATTTCCGGCAATGTTGGAAAGACAGATAAAAATGCGTAACTTGCGCACACAAAACGAAAGAAGCGAATGAAGATAGGAACAATTGACTTGGGAGAGCGCCCGGTGCTGCTGGCACCGATGGAAGACGTGACTGATCCGTCGTTCCGTCTCATCTGCAAAGAGCAGGGAGCCGATATGGTCTACACGGAATTCGTGTCGGCCGACGCTCTTGTGCGCAACATCAACAGCACCACCCGCAAACTCCACACCAACGCCGCCGAGCGGCCTGTGGCGATACAAATCTACGGCAAGGAGGTGGAACCGATGGTGGAGGCTGCAAAAATCGCCGAGGCAGCCGGTCCCGACGTCATCGACATCAATTTCGGATGTCCGGTGAAGAAGGTGGCGTCGAAAGGCGCGGGGGCAGGAATGCTCCGCGACGTGCCCAAGCTGCTGCAAATCACGCGTTCGGTGGTCGACGCGGTGAAGTTGCCCGTGACGGTCAAGACCCGTCTGGGTTGGGACTGCGAAAACAAAATCATCACCACGCTCGCCGAGCAGCTGCAGGACTGCGGCATCCGTGCGCTGACAATCCACGGACGCACCCGCAGCCAGATGTATACCGGCGACGCCGACTGGACGCTTATCGGCGAGGTGAAGCGCAATCCCCGCATCACGATACCGATTGTCGGCAACGGCGACATCACGACGCCAGAGGGTTTGAAAACGGCTTTTGACCGCTATGGAGTGGATGCCGTGATGGTTGGACGCGCCTCGATAGGCGCTCCGTGGATTTTCCGCGAAATGAAGCACTATCTGCTTCACGGCACCGCGATAGAGATACCGGCGTCGGAGAAGATGGCGCTGCTCCGCCGCCAGATTGCGGAGAGCATCGAAGGCATCGATGAGTTGAGAGGCATTCTCCACATCCGCCGTCATCTTGCCGCGTCGCCGCTCTTCAAGGGTATCCCCAATTTCAGGGAAACGCGCATCGCAATGCTTCAGGCAAAGACGTGGGCAGAGCTCGACGACGTGCTGCAACGCATAGAAACTGATTATTTACATATTTAGAAACAAGCGACGTTATGAAGAAATTCTTTTTGGCTATCATCACCCTCTGCTGCGCGGCAGCGGTAAATGCCACTCCACACACCATCAATGTGGGCGAATTCAACGAACTGGTGGTTAACGACGGCATCAACGTGGTCTATTCCAACAATGCCGACTCAGTGGGCATCGTGGCGTTCGACATTGAGAAGGAATACACATCCTACATCATGGCAGAGCGTTCGAAGGGCAGACTGAAAATACAGCTCGACCCTGCAGCAATCACTGTCAAGACACTGCCCACGGTCTATGTCTATTCGTCGTATCTGTACAAGGCAGAGAATACAAAGGACAGCACCCTGACGCTGCGCAAAGTGGCTCCTGGGGCTAAAATCGACATACAGCTTCAAGGCAACGGCACAATCATTGCCAACGGTCTCGACGCTATCAACATCAACCTTAAACTGCTCACGGGAAAGGGTAAAATCATAACATCGGGCAAATGTGAGAACTTGTCGATAAAGAATGTGGGCACCGGCGAGATTCAAGCCGACGAGGTGGCGGCGAAACACGTGAAATGCACGCTGATGGGCACCGGTGCAATAGGTTGCGCCTCTAAAGAAACGCTCTCCGTGAAGGGCGTAGGCTCAGGAAAGGTGTACTATATCGGAAAACCTGTCATCACCAAGAGCAAGCTGTCGAATGTGAAAATCGTGCAGCTCGAAGGCGGCGTCGAGACAGAAGCCACCGATGTGATTGAAGACAATGAGCCGGAAACAGAGGCTGCCGAAGTCTCGGAAACCACCGACAACGGCACCGGTTTGCTCGACTTGATGGAAGTGCCGGAGCCGGCGGTCGTAAACCGAGAATAGGCGCGTGGAAGAAACCGAACTTAAACTGAAAACAGCGCGCACGCTGAAGTGGAACACCATCGACAAATTCGCGTCGCAGGTGTTCTACGGCGTCACGGGCGTCGTGCTTGCCAACCTGCTCTCGAAGGAAGACTTCGGGCTGGTCGGCGCTATGCTTGTGTTTCAGGCGTTCGCATCACTGTTTGTCGACAGCGGATTCTGCGCGGCGCTGATACAGAAAAAATCGCCTACTGAAACCGACTATTGTACGGTTTTTTATTTCAACCTCGGCATCAGCATTGCCATCTACGCCATCCTGTGGGCGTGTGCGCCGTTGATTGCCGACACCTTTGGCGACCAGCGTCTGATAAGCCTGTCGAGGGTGATGTTCCTGTCGTTTATCATCAACGCCACCGCCCTTGTGCAGACCAACCGCATGATGAAGCAGATGACGATGGCGCGCGTGGCGATAGCCAACTCGCTGGGGCTTGTCGTGTCGGGAGCCGTGGGCATCTGGCTTGCCGTGGAAGGCTACGGCGCATGGGCAATCGTGTGGCAGACCATTGTGCTCGCCACCGTCAAATCGGTATTCCTGTGGACGACAACAGGCTGGCTTCCGCGCACGGGGTTCAGCATGGCGTCGCTGCGATCGGTGTTTTCCGTTGGCAGCGGAGTGATGGTGTGCTCATTTCTCAACACATTGTCGCTCAACGCCTACTCGTTTATCATCGGTGCTTACTACAACCTTGCCAAACTCGGATGCTACACGCAAGCCGACAAATGGAGCAAGATGGGCATACAGTCGATAGCGCAGATACTGACGGCGTCGTTCCTGCCCGTGCTCAGCGGTTTTCAGGATGACAGGGAACGGTTGCTGCGCGCCATGCGCAAGATGAACCGCTTCACCGCCTATCTTGTCTTTCCTCTGCTTCTGTTGCTCACGACGTGTGCCGAACCGATATTCCACATCCTTTTTGGCACGAAGTGGGATGAAGCCATAATCTTGTTTCAGATACTCGCCGTGCGCGGCATCTTCATAGTGCTTGCCACCAACATCAACAACTACATCCTCGGACTCGGGCGTTCGCGCTCGCTTGTGGTCTACGAATCGGTCAAAGACGCATTGATGATAGCCGCCATCGTGGTGACCATCCCCATGGGCATAACGGCGATGATTTGGGGACAGCTTGTGGCATCGGCGCTGTTCTTTGTCTATGCCGTGATTGTGGCTGGTCGCATCGTAGGCTATCCGACGCGCAACGTGGTGGGCGACATCCTTCCGTATGCCGTCATTTCGGGCGCTGTGGCTGCGGTTCAGTGCCTTGTGCTTGTCGGCATTGCTAATCCGTGGCTCAACATCCTTGCGCAGACATCTGTGTGCTTCGCGCTCTATTATGTGGCAAACCGCTTCCTGAACTCAACAATTCAGCGCGAAGTGCTGGGCTATGCCCTTGGCCGTTTTCGCAAAAAGAAGGAAGGTCGTAAGGAGTAGAAATTGGAAATTTTGTGATTTTTCACGTGTGACTCCTTGGAATTTTGTGATAAAATAGGCCACAAGGACTGGAATTTTGTGATTTTTCGCATATATTTGCTTGGAATTTTGTGATTTAACGCTATCTTTGCAAAAGAAAAATGTGTTGATTATGAGATTAATGCGGAGAAAAATAGACGACTTTCTCAAAGAATGGAAGGAAAACGAGGATCGATTGCCTCTTATCGTCAAAGGAGCGCGGCAGATTGGCAAGACGGCATCCATCATGCAATTTGCAAATGACAACTATAGGAATGTGGTTGCCATCAATTTTGTTTTACAGCAGAAATTCAAGTCGATATTTGATGACGGCTATGATGTGGACAGTGTTGTGCGCAACATCACGCTTATCAACCCCAATATAGAATTAGAACCGGGCAACACGATTTTCTTTTTCGATGAGATGCAGGACTGCCCTGTTTGCGCCACAAGTCTTAAGGCATTCAAAATAGATGGTAGGTATGACGTGGTCTGCTCCGGCTCGCTTATGGGCATTAATTATCAGGAAATAGAGTCGAACAGTGTGGGCTACAAAGAGGATTATACAATGCATTCCATGGATTTTGAGGAGTTTCTATGGGCAAAAGGTTATGATTCCGCGTTTGTAGAGCGACTGTTCGAAAAGATGGTGTCAGTCACACCGTTGTCGAGCTTGGAGATGGATGTGTTGGGAGGGTTGTTTCGCGACTATATGATTGTCGGCGGAATGCCGGCGGTGGTCAGTTTGTTTGTAAAGAAGGGCAATTTCAGCGGCACGCTCAAGATGCAACGGCAACTTCTTCTCGACTATGAGGAGGACATAACGAAGTATGCGCAAGGTCTTGACAAGGGTAAGATAAAGAATGTCTACAACCACATTTCTGTGTTCTTGGGGCAAGACAATAAGAAATTTCAGATCAGCAAGATTGCCCATGGTGCCAGAAGCCGGGAATATGTCGGCACGGTGGAATGGCTTAGTGATGCCGGAATAGTCAATGTGTGCCATTGTCTTGCGCATATCTCCCTGCCGCTTAAGGGCAACTACGATCCGAAATCATATAAGCTCTATTACAAGGATACGGGTTTGCTTGTTGCCTCGCTCGACGAGGAGTCGCAGGAGGATATGCGGGTGAATAAGAATTATGGCACTTACAAGGGTGCTGTTTATGAAAACGTTGTAGGTGATATGTTGGCGAAGCAAGGCTATGATTTGTATTTCTATCGTAATGAAAAATCAACGTTAGAGATGGACTTCTTCATACGCGACATTCAAACATTGATACCCATAGAGGTGAAGGCATCGGACAATGCAACCAAATCGTTGTCAAAGTTGACGGCTAATGACGGCAAATATCCGGATATCCGTTACGGCATTAAATTATGCAATAAGAATATTGGATTTAATGGCAGGTTCTATACTTTCCCATATTTTCTTGCGTTTCTGCTCAAGCGGTTTGTAAGTGAAAAATAGGGGAGGGGGTGAGTCTCTTTATCAGTAATATAAGCAAAAACAACACAGCGGCACCGGATGGCGTCGCTGTGTCATTTTTGTCTGTATGGGGAAAACGCTTACAAACGGCGTTTTTCAGGCGGATAGTCGATTGAATAGTGCAATCCGCGCGACTCGTGGCGTTCCTTTGCCTGTCGCATAATCAAGTAGCCCACGTTGATGAGGTTGCGCAGCTCGCAGATTTCACGCGACGCCTTGCTCTGCTTGAACAGACGCTCGGTCTCCTCGTATAGGATGTCGAGGCGGTTCCATGCACGGTCGAGTCGCAGGTTGGAGCGCACGATGCCCACGTAGGTGCTCATGATTTGGTTCACCTCCTTGAGGCTCTGTGTGATCAGCACCATCTCCTCGTTGTGCTGCGTGCCCTCGTCGTTCCATTCCGGCACGTCTTCGCGCAGCGAGTAGTGGGCAATGTTTGCCATAGAATGCTTTGCCGCCGCGTCGGCGTAGACCACGGCTTCAATCAGAGAGTTGGAAGCCAGTCGGTTGCCTCCGTGCAGGCCTGTGCATGAGCATTCACCCACGGCATACAGGCGTTGGATTGAAGAGCATCCGTTGAGGTCCACCTTGATGCCACCGCACAGGTAGTGTGCAGCCGGCGCCACAGGGATATAGTCTTTCGTAATGTCGATGCCGAGGCTCAGACACTTGGCGTAAATGTTTGGGAAGTGGTGTTTCGTTTCTTCCGGGTCTTTGTGGGTCACGTCGAGCCACACATGGTCGTCGCCTCGCATCTTCATCTCGTTGTCGATGGCTCGCGCCACGATGTCGCGTGGAGCGAGCGACAGGCGCGGGTCGTATTTCTGCATGAATTCCTTTCCGTCCATTGTGCGCAGCACGGCGCCGTAGCCACGCATAGCCTCAGTGATGAGGAACGAAGGGCGGTCGCCCGGATGGTATAGTGCAGTTGGGTGGAACTGAATGAATTCCATATCCTTTACGGTACCTTTTGCGCGGTACACCATTGCGATGCCGTCGCCGGTTGCCACCATCGGGTTTGTTGTCGTGGTGTAGACCTGACCGATGCCGCCGGTTGCCATCACTGTCACTTTCGACAGGAAAGTCTCCACTTTTCCGGTTTCGGGGTTGAGGATATATGCTCCATAGCAAGTGATGTCGGGAGTGCGTCGCGTCACGATTTTACCCAAATGATGCTGGGTTATGATTTCAACGGCGAAGAAATTCTCAAACACGTCGATGTTGGGGTGACTTTTGAGGGCGCGCACGAGACTCTGCTGGATTTCGGCGCCGGTGTTGTCGGCGTGGTGCAGGATGCGGAACTCCGAGTGTCCGCCCTCGCGGTGCAGGTCGAACTCACCGTCTTCCTTGCGGTCGAAATCAACGCCCCACTTGAGCAGTTGGTTGATTTGTTCGGGAGCGCCTTTCACCACCTTCTCCACGGCAGCGCGGTCACTGAGCCAGTCGCCGGCAATCATAGTGTCTTCTATGTGCTTGTCGAAGTTGTCGACTTTGAGATTTGTCACTGAAGCCACACCGCCTTGTGCATAAAAAGTGTTGGCCTCTTCTATGTCCGATTTGCAGATTAGCGCCACACGGCCTGTCTCTGCCACTTTCAGCGCGAAACTCATTCCCGCTATTCCGGACCCGATTACGAGATAGTCATATTTACGAACCATGACAAAATGATTTTTTATCAGCGCAAAAGTACGCAAAAACCGACTATACTACAAAAAAATTTCAGAGCTTTTGTCGCTATTTTATCGGCAGCTCGATGCGGAACGTGGTCCCGGCGCCGATTTCCGACCACTTGACGAAGATGCGTCCGCCGTGATATTCCTCAATTATACGCTTCGCCAGCGTCAGACCGAGTCCCCATCCGCGCTTTTTGGTGGTGAATCCGGGGCTGAACACCGTCTTGAAGTTTTTTCGGGCAATGCCTTTTCCGGTGTCGGTCACTTCGATGAATGCCGTGCGGTGGTCGTAGCCGGCGGTCACGTTGAGACTTCCCTTGCCCTGCATGGCGTCGACAGCGTTCTTGCACAGGTTTTCAATCACCCATGCGAACAGCGGACGGCAGAGCATCACGTTGCGGTCGTCGTCGGGGAGGTTGACCGACAGTGCCACACTCGTGGAGATGCGTGCGCGCATATAGTCAAGTCCCTGCCTTACCGACTCGCACACGGGCTCCAGCTTCATTTCCGGCTTGGAGCCGATTTTCGAGAATCGGTCGGCAATCATCGACAGCCGGTTCACGTCTTTGTCCATATCCTCGACAATCTCTTTGTCAACGCCCGACGCCTCGAGCATCTGCACCCATGCCATTAGCGATGAAATCGGCGTGCCGAGCTGGTGGGCGGTTTCTTTCGACAGTCCGACCCACACTTTGTTCTGCTCAGCCTTTTTTGTCGACATCACGGCAAGGTATACGATAATCACGAAGATTATCATCACGGCAATCTGGATGCGCGGCAGGTAGGACATGCTTGTGAGCAGCGTGGAGTCCTCATAGTAGATGTGTTGCGTTGTGGCTCCGTCGATTTTGATGGGGATATGGTTGTTTGTTTTTTTCAGAGCCTTGAGCCGTTTGGCGAGAAACGCGCGGTTGGCGTCCGACAGCAGGTCGGGCGTCAGCGAGTCGACGGGTTCGGGCATCTTGAAGTTGCGCGACATCAGGATGTTGTCGTTGTCGTCGACAAGCAGCACCGGGATGTTGTTGTTGTTTTTTATGATGCTCAGATAGAAGTCGATGTCGGACGACTGAGCCGATGTCAGCGCCTTTGTGGCGTTGGCCCAAATCTCCATACGCTCGCGTTCCTGATCGGCAAGGTCGTCGACCAAGTTGTTGGAAATGTGGAGGAAGAAAGCCACAAGCACCAGCGACACCGCCAGAAACACAGTCTTCCAGATCCGTCTGTTGTCATAGATGTTAGCCATACTGTCTGCAAACTTAGTGCATTTGTCGCTCAAAAACAAATTGTGACAGGGTTGTTATTGGATAATCGCGTCAGAAAGCGTAACTTTACGCTGAACTTTAAAACACGAATCGACTATGAACGACAAGATACAGATTTTCTGTGAGAACACAGGCAAATATATGGATGTCAAAGGCGGAGAGACGCTGCTCGACGTGTACAACCGCATAAAGGATGAAATCAGCGTGAAGCCTATTTGCGCCCACGTCAACCACAAGACCGAGGGTCTCAACTATCCGCTTTTTATGCCGAAGATGGTGAACTTCATCGATGAGGGCAATCCGTCGGGACAGCGCATGTATGTGCGTTCGCTCTGCATGGTGCTCGCCAAGGCAGTCCACGACCTGTATCCTGCCGCCAGTCTGTGCATAGAGCATTCAATCGCCAGCGGATACTATGCCACAATCGACCGTCAGACCGCCGATGCTGCCATCGTAGCGGCCGTGAAGCGTCGCATGGAGGAAATCATTGCCGCCGACATTCCGTTTGTCAGAAGCACTAAGCTTACGACCGATGTCATCAAGCTGTTTCGCAACGCCGGGATGGCTGACAAGGTGACGCTGCTGGAAACTGCCGCCGACCTCTACACCACATATTACAGCCTTGAAGGGTTTGTAGACAGTTACTATGGCGACCTTGTGCCGTCGACATCCTATGTCGGGGTGTTCGACCTGGTGCCATATGAGAGCGGGCTGCTCCTGCTGCCGCCCGACTTTGCCGGCGACCGCACGAAGCCCGCGAGGATTAATCCGCAGCCTAAGCTGTTCAAGGCTTTTACCGACTACATAAAGCTCAATAAGACGGTTGGAGTGGGCAGCGTGGGCATGCTCAACAAGGCCGTCGCCGACAAGAGCAACGTGGGCATGCTGATTGCTGTGGCAGAGACCATCCACGACAAGAAAATCGGTGCCATAGCCGACCAAATCACCGAACGCTTCCGACAGGGAGGCGCGCGCGTGGTGCTGGTGGCGGGACCGTCGTCGTCGGGCAAAACGACCACAACCAAACGCCTGTCCATCCATCTGCTTGCCAATCTGGTGCGTCCGCAGATGATTTCACTCGACAATTATTTCGTAGACCGCGAGCACACGCCGCGCGACGAGAACGGCGACTACGACTATGAGTCGCTGTACGCTCTCGACATCGAGCAGTTCAACAAAGATCTGACCGACCTTATCGCCGGCAAGGAGGTGGCGATGCCGTCGTATGACTTCACCACAGGCAAACGCACATACAAAGGCAACAAGCTCCGTCTCGACGACAACTCGATACTGCTGATGGAAGGCATCCACGGACTTAATCCAGAGCTGACGGCAAGCATCCCCGACGAGATGAAGTATAAGGTGTATGTGTCTGCGCTCACAACGCTCAACATCGACAACCATAACTGGGTGCCGACAACCGACAACCGACTGCTGCGCCGCATTGTGCGCGACTTCAAGTATCGCGGCACGTCGGCGCTCGACACCATCCGCCGTTGGCCGAGCGTGCGCCGTGGCGAAGGAAAATGGATATTCCCGTATCAGGAGAACGCCGACGCAATGTTTAACTCATCGCTGATATTCGAGCTTGGTGTCATGAAGGACTTTGCCGAGCCGATATTGAAGCAGGTGCCGCACAACGTGCCGGAATATGCCGAGGCATACCGTCTGCTCAGTTTCCTCAGCTACTTCAACGCCATCCCCAACCGTCAAATCCCAGCCACAAGCCTTTTGCGCGAGTTCCTTGGCGGCAGCAGCTTCAAGTATTAGAAAACGCAAAAGAGAGTGTTTCTAGAAACACTCTCTTTTGCGTGGTGCCACCAGGAATCGTAATTCATTTCCAAGTGGTTGAATATCATTCTTTTCTAAAAGCTACTCAACCGTAATCTCCTCCGATTGCTCCACCAATGACTTGCTGCGTTCTGCGCAAGGTTGCGTGAAGGTTCCCAAATGCAACGGTGGTGAATTACTTTAAATTATTATCTTTCAATTTCTTGATTTCCTTATCAAAATCGCTTTCAAGCAGTTCCATTTCACGTTTGCGATAGATAGCGAACTCTTTTTCAGCTTTCTCAATCGCTTGTTTATGCGAGATGTTTCCCTTGCCAATTAAAACCTTTCGCTTGTGTGCTATAATTTGGTTGTCCAGTGCTTCTATCCAATCCTTCATTGTCATAGGATTCATTTCCAGTGCTTGGAACTCGGCAAAGTCCAAGAAGCCGGAGACAAGCAAGTTTAAGCGTTGTAGCTCAATCGCCGACAGATAGTTCTTGGCAATCTTCACGTCATCCTTGGTCACATAGTTGCCCTTGAAGTTCGTCATACCTACAAACGGCTTCTCATTATCCACACGATTGTAGATAACCTCCGCTGCCGTGTTCTCATGGACGGCGTAGTGCAGCTTGTTCTGTACGGTTGCAAAGAACATCTTTGTCATCTTGTCACGTGGGTCATAATCTGTGGCTGTGGCATAGATGTCCGTCACCTGTTGATAGAAGTTACGCTCGCTACTACGAATATCTCTGATACGCTGCAGCAACTCACGGAAATACCGATTACCTCCTTGCTTCAACCGCTCATCATCCATCGCAAATCCCTTTTGGATATACTCATGAAGTCTCTGTGTCGCCCAACGGCGAAAACGAGTTGCCACTTGCGACTGCACACGATAACCCAAAGCGATAACCATATCAAGGTTGTAGTGCTCCACTTCTCGCTCAACCTTACGAGAACCTTCTATTTGAACTGTTCGGAATTTCCGAACAGTTGTCACCTTTGTTAGTTCTCCATCTTCAAATATATGCTTAATATGTTCACTTACATTTGATTTGCTTGTTTGGTATATCTCAACTAATTGCCCCTGAGTCAGCCACAAGTCTTCATCTGAAAAGCGAACAGACACACGTGTTATCTCATTATCGTCTTGATAGAGTATTATTTTGTTTTCTTCGCTCACTAGTCTTTTCTTTCTTTTAAAAATAGCTTCTTTAATCCAAGATACTACACTCTTTCATACCAATGTAGAACATCCTACATTGGATATTAGTAAAGCCATATATCCTTTTAGATACTCGCTTCGCCAAAGTTCTTCGATTTCGATGTTGTATGATTTAATATTCATATCAAATAATCCATAAAAAAAGAGTATGATAATTTATCGTTAAACAATTATTATAGCTCACGATATATAGCTATTGGGTCTATTATACATTCGTTATCAAGTCTACCTAAAAACACATTTTCCATACCCCTTAATTTATCAGCAAGGTTTAAGCAAGCGTCCTTTATACCATTTAGTCCATGCTCTGCTAATGGTTCTGTTACTTTTCCTGATTGTGTAACAATTCCAATCATTGTAAAGTCATATTCAGTTTGTCTTGAGTATTTTGAAATAAATTGTATTTCAGAATCTCTTAAATACTCTCTATTAAGAATAGCAGAAAATTGAAATGGTAATTCATCAGGTAAAACTCTAAATTCCAATTCACCGTGAAATCCATATTCCATAATATTCACCATGTGTTTTATATCCTCTTCTGCTATATGAAGTCCCTTTTCTTGCAGAAAAGAGGTTGAAACCTTATTGGCATGCTGTTTTATATTTTTTATTTTTGCTTTTTGATTTCTATCTTTAGTTGTTTCTAACGCATTTGATGTAGAATCATTAAGCTCTTTAACTACATCTTTATAGTTAAAATAGCCAAAAGATTCACCAATGCTATTAAAACGAGATAGCGTTGACTGCAATGTAGAATAGTCGTTAAACACTGCACGACCAGTAACTTTTATAATTCCTTTTGATTGAATGATATTAGTTGTATCTTCTGGTCTAATAGAATATAGAAGATCCATATCCATCAGTTCCTCTTCTAAAAGATTAAAAGCATAATCATGTAAATACTTTTTCTCTGTAGACGTTTTTTCTGTTTTAAGAAGGTCACTTATAACTTTTCCGCTCGCAAACATTCCTTTTTGAGATTCTTCTTCAGTACGAGAAGCGATATTTCCTGAGATAATATACTCTGTAAATCCCTGAAATATTTGCGATGAAAGAGAGTATAATTTATAGTCATCCAAATATATAAATGATTTAATGTTTTGTCTCATAATTCTTAAAGATTATTTTCCTTTGTTCTTTATTTTTTGTATATTGATTAATATTATCTTTCCTCGTTTTTATAGCTAATCTTATTCCGTATATGATACAGCCAAGTGAGAATGTTCCAACTATTCCCAGATATAAGTAGTCAATTGTTCCCATAGCAACGTTGTATTTTTAACATAACATTCCAACTAAAAACTAAAGATGCAATACTCATTAATATTGAACAAACAAATGTACTCGTTAAACTTATGCTATCGATTGCAAGAAGTTCAGAACTATATATCATTCCTAATGTGATTGTCAAGAATATAATCAGCAATAGAGACAAGCCTAATATTCTATCATTATTTGGCAAGATTACTTGATTGTTAGTTCTCTTTTTCTTGTTTTTTAGTCCATTAAGTTCATTTATATTTGAGATATTAAGGGTTAAGCCAAAGAACACAATGTCTATGGGACTAACAGCGGGGCCAACGGGATTTTTTAATATCCAAAAACAAATAAGTCTAATTAGAAATGGTAAAGCTGCTACCGATACCGTATATATCAACCAACGTTCAAATTTCATCATTCAATTTAAATAATATCATTTCCCTCCTTTAATTCGATTACAATTTCTACAAAGCATTTGGCAATTTTCTGCTACAGTCGTACCGCCTTCTTTCCAAGGAGTGATATGGTCTGCTTCCATTTCCTCCAGCTCAAAATGTTTGTGGCAATGTACGCAAATTCCTTTCTGTCGTTCGTATGCTTCCCGTTTCATCTTTTTATCAAACGTACGGAAACTCAGATCACGTAAATCACCGCTCAGGACATAACGGTAAATACCGGATTTTTTCATGATTTCATCATCTTCCATTAAATCATGAATTTGTTTTTCCAACGCAGCGGTATCATAGACACCGTCACCATATTTGTCGAACATTTCTCCCCAGTCCAAACCTTTCATTTCACGGCGGTACTTAACGAATGTAGAACGTATCCATGTGATGATTGATACGAAATA
>ENA-USZI01000933-USZI01000933.1-human-gut-metagenome-genome-assembly--contig:-NODE-933-length-20683-cov-23.944094_pt1 | contig 20683 bp, 16 predicted proteins | sample MGYA00250042_ERZ773532 | MGnify/ENA primary metagenome ERZ773532 (study PRJEB29103, sample SAMN06112036) | human gut metagenome | biome: human gut; feature: ankylosing spondylitis patient; material... | reverse complement strand
ATTCATTTGAGTATTTAGTCATAAAAAAACTGCACCTCCAAAAGTTGTTTTTTGTCCAACTTTTGGGGTGCAGTTCAATTTAAGTAGTAAGTCTTTTTATTTTTATAAATCGAGATTTCTAACTAGATTTGCATGTTCTTCAATAAAACGACGACGAGGTTCTACTTTATCACCCATCAAGATAGTAAAAATAGAATCTGCTTCTTCCGCTTCACGAAGATGTACTTGCAATACTGTACGTTTTTCAGGGTCCATAGTTGTTTCCCACAACTGTTCTGGGTTCATTTCCCCTAAACCTTTATAACGCTGTACAGTGATACCATCTCTGCCGATTTCATCTAATTTTTGCGCTAATTCTTCATCGCTATAAGTATACCAATGGCTACGACCTTTTCTTATCTGATAAAGTGGTGGTTGCGCAATATATACATGACCATTTTCAATTAATGGTCTCATATAACGATAGAAGAAAGTCAATAACAATGTACGAATATGAGCACCATCGACATCGGCATCTGTCATGATGATGATTTTACCATAACGACGTTTTGTAATATCAAATTCAGAACCAATACCACTGCCAAATGCAGTAATCATAGTACGAATTTCTTCATTGTTAAGGATTTTATCTAAACGTGCTTTTTCTACATTTAAAATTTTCCCACGAAGTGGCAATATAGCTTGGAAACGACGGTCACGACCTTGTTTTGCACTACCGCCCGCACTATCACCTTCGACAAGATAAATTTCTGCTTGTTCTGGGTCTTTTACAGAGCAATCAGCTAATTTACCAGGAAGAGAGCTAACTTCTAAGGCATTTTTACGTCTAGTTAGTTCACGAGCTTTACGCGCAGCTTCTCTAGCACGAGATGCCATGATGGATTTTTCAATGATTTTTTTAGAAATAACAGGATTTTCTTCAAAGTATTCAGATAAGCCTTCGCTAACAATAGAATCTACAATTCCACGAACTTCAGAATTACCTAATTTTGTTTTTGTCTGTCCTTCAAACTGTGGTTCACGAAGTTTAATGCTGATTACACAAGTTAAACCTTCGCGAATATCTTCACCCACTAAGTTATCTTCGTTATTTTTGATAATACCTTGTCTGCGTGCAAAATCATTAGCAGCACGAGTCAAAGCACTTTTAAAACCAGCTAAATGAGTACCGCCTTCTTCTGTATTGATATTGTTAACAAAGCTATAAATATTTTCACTATAGCTTGTATTATACTGAAGTGCGATTTCTACAACAGTAGTATCTTTTGTGCCATTGAAATATACAGGCTCTGGATTGATTACTTCTTTATTGCGATTTAAATGTTCTACAAAGGAACTAATACCGCCTTCAAAATAGAAAGTTTCTTGACGAACTTCTTCAGGACGTTCATCAGTCAAAATAATAGTAATACCTCTATTTAAGAAGGATAATTCGCGCAAACGATGTCTTAAAGTATCATAATCATAAACAGTTTCATCAAAAATTTCTGCATCTGGTACAAAATGAACTAATGTACCTGTTTCATCAGTTTGACCTACTACTTTTAATGGTTCTTTAGTTACACCTTTTTCAAAAGTAATTTCGTGAATTTTGCCATCACGTTTTACTTTTACTTCCATATTTGTGCTAAGTGCATTAACTACAGATACACCTACACCATGTAAACCACCGGATACTTTATATCCAGAACCACCAAATTTACCACCAGCATGAAGTACAGTAAGAACTACTTCTACCGCTGGTTTTCCACTTTCGTGCATATCTACAGGAATACCACGACCGTTATCTGTTACTGTAATGCTATTATCTTTATGAATTGTTACTTCTATATGAGTACAATATCCTGCTAAAGCTTCATCAATACTGTTATCTACAACTTCATATACTAAATGATGTAATCCACGAGCTGATGTACTACCAATATACATACCTGGACGTTTACGTACTGCTTCTAAACCTTCCAAAATCTGGATTTGATTTGCACCATAATCGCCTTCTACAGCAGTTACTTCTGCACTTTCTTCATCTAAATGAATCTTTACAGGTTCATCATGTTTAATATCTATTTCATTATTTATATTTTCTTCCAAATTAGCCATGTCGTTCCTCCTATTCTCTTTAATATTGTACCATTTATAAGCCTTCTAAGCAATTAATCTCTTTTTTCGTTCAGATTTTCCTTGATTTTCTTTTGCTTAAAATTCTACTTAAAAGTTCACATATCAATATAGCATTTAAAAAGTAAATAAGCATAGGGAAAATATATACATTAAGTCAAAAATTTTTACTTTCTTGCTATTATAAGTGGATTTTTATAATTATTTTTGCTATTTTTTCAAATAAAAATGTATTTTTGTGTTTTTTACAGTGACATTTGTCTTTTTTTATGCTATGATAGAAAATATTTTTGTATCACTATACTAAACAAATGTATTTATCTAAGAGGAGGACTTTTTTCATGGACTTTTTTTCTATTATTTCCGCTATTGATAGCTTCCTTTGGGGACCACCTTTAATCATCTTATTGGTTGGTACAGGTATTTATTTGACACTGCGTTTAAAATTATTACAAGTTGCTAAATTGCCTTTAGCTATGAAACTCATCTTGAGTGCTAAAAATAAAGGCGATGGCGATATCAGTAGTTTCAAAGCACTTTGTCTCGCTTTATCTGCTACTGTAGGTACTGGTAATATCGTCGGTGTTGCTACTGCTGTTGAAGTCGGTGGTCCTGGTGCTATTTTCTGGATGTGGGTTGCAGCATTTTTTGGTATGGCTACAAAATATGCCGAAGGTTTACTCGCTATAAAATATCGTTCTAAAGACGAAATTGGTCAAGTTGCTGGTGGACCTATGTACTATATCGAACTCGGTATGGGTAAAAAATATAAACCTTTAGCTGTTATCTTTGCTGTTTTTTGTATTTTAGTTGCATTCTTTGGTATTGGTACATTTGCTCAAGTAAATGCTATTGTTGATAGTGTTTCTTTGACTTTTGGCGTTCCAGTTTACATAACTGATATTATTCTTACTTTATTAGTTGCTGGTATTACTTTAGGTGGTTTAAAAAGTATTGCTCGTGCAGCTTCAGCTATTGTTCCTTTTATGGCTGTTTTATACTTCGTAACTTGCTTAGGTATTATTTTACTTCATATCTCAGATGTTCCTGCTGCTGTTGCACTCATTATTGATAGTGCTTTCAATGGTCATGCTGCTGTTGGTGGTTTTGCTGGTTCAACAATCATGATGGCTATGAAAAATGGTATCGCACGTGGTGTATTCTCCAACGAATCTGGTCTTGGTTCTGCACCAATCGCAGCTGCTGCCGCAAAAACACATTGGCCTGCTGAACAAGGTTTAATCTCTATGACTGGTACTTTCATTGATACTATCATTATCTGTAGTATGACTGGTTTAACTTTAGTTTTAACTGGTGTTTGGTCTGGAGACCTTTCTGGTGCTGCTATGACTAATACAGCATTTAGCATGGATTATGGTTTTATGGGTGGTATTTTCCTTACAGTTTCTCTAGCTTTATTTGCTTTCACTACAATCTTAGGCTGGAATTATTACGGTGAACGTGCTTGCCAATATCTATTCGGTATTAAAGGTATCTTACCTTATCGCATCATCTTCATTTGCTTAGTTGCTTCTGGTGCCTTCTTAAAACTCGAAGCAATTTGGATTTTAGCCGATATCGTAAATGGCTTGATGGCTATTCCAAACTTAATTGCTATCATCGCTCTTTCCGGTGTGATTTCCTTTGAAACTAAAAAATACTTTGAACATCTAAAAAAGAATTAATCTTAATATAAAAAATGCAGTAGCTTAAAATTTGCTACTGCATTTTTTATTACTCAAAATCTAATACTTCATCAATTATAGCTCTTATTTTTTTACCATTAAGTTGCTTTCTAAATATTACATCATATCCATTTTGTTTTAACTGTTCAAAAAATATTTTAGCACAATTAATTTTTATATCTTCTTCTGTTCTTAATTCCGATTTATTTTTTACGTCTTTTGTTTCTACAACAATATTTAATTCTTTTTCTCCATTTGTCCGCTTAATTACATACATAAAATCCGGACTATAAGTTCCACCCATTATAGTCGGTATAGCAATGCTACGACGTGGAATTTTACCATAAACAATAATGTTATCTATTTCACCTGATAAAATATTGTCTTTCTCTAAATCAGAGTCATAAACAATCTTATCATAAAGATATTTTTCACAAGGTTCTCCTTGAGCTATCTTTGTTCCAATTCTTCCCTGAACAATTTCTTTCTTTACTATTCCATTATGATTAGATAATGCCGTTTCATGTGAAAACGTTTTACAACTTTTATATCTAAATCTACCTTGCAAAAAATTTCCTTTCCATTCCCCAAATTTAGTTACAAAATTGTTTAATGCCTGTTCATTAATAAATTTATTCATATTAATGATTTTATGCTTTCGTGCATAATTTATCATAGCTTTATGAAATACTTTTACTGGTATTCCTGTCAATCTATTAATCTTCTTTAAAAATTCACCATATGGTAAAGGATTATCAATTACCTCTTCTATATTTGACATTTCTTTTATTCTAGCCTTACCTTCATTAAAATCTATTTTTTGTCTAGAACTTTGCAAATATGTTCTCGTAAATACGCTATTATTTAATATCCTATCTATTTCTTCTACAAGAATATCATCTATATCCCTATCATAAATTAAAATGTAATTTTGATTAAGTATTTCCCAAAAATTTTTTAATTTATTATATATTTTTGGTCTGATTTTTATTTTTACAGATTTTTGTTTATTAACATCTTTAATCTTATTAAGATTTAAACCTGTTGCTATTTCCGGATATTCATTAAATAACTGTTCCCTTTTATCAAGACGAATGTTCCTATTCATATCAATATATCCTTTACATCCAAGCTCAAAGAATACAGTATTAGTATCATTAATACCTCTTTTATCCGCAATAATCCACAACATTTCATCTGTAATAGTTGCTGCTTCTGGTCTTTCTCCATTAATCTGATTTATCAATTTTTGAGCAAAATCTGCTTCTGTAAAATCAACAATATAATTCAAATAAAAATCTTCATTAGATACACGATGACCATTTTCATCCACTGGTAAGCGAAGCCCTCTACCTACTTCCTGCAATTTACTATTTTCACTGCCACTAGAACGAAGTTTCGTTATCGTAAAAATATTAGGATTATCCCAGCCTTCTTTTAAAGTCCACTTAGAAAATAAAAATCGCCGTACATTATATGAACCATCAGGATTTTTGAATGATACCAATGCTTTTTTATTATGCAAAATATCATTCACTTCCTTAGCTATATCCTCATCAGTATCAGAATTATCTTCTGAAAAATAACCTGCATGACATTCACTAATATGTTTTAAACTATATTCCAAATACAATCTATATTCCCATTCCTCATCATTACAGTTATCTATAGCTTCTTTGATATTTTTATAAAGAATCCTTTCAAACATTTCTAAAAGATACGGTTTCTTATCTAATTGTTTGTTTATTCTATATGAATGAATATCATCTATAAAAAATAATGCCAAAGTTTTTATTTTAAACTTACGCTGACAAAAGTTCATTTTCTCTACTTCAAAATGACGTCTAAGAGCTAGTTTAAGCATTTGTTCCTGATAAGAATTCATATAAACATTTACATTCAATTCTTCACCTTTATTTTTCTCTAAACCATTGGAAAATTCTACAAGAGTAGCCGATTTTATTGCAGTAATAGTAATACCTTCAAATGCTGGACTAATAAGCGACAAAGAATCATTTACATTTAAAGTATATTTTTTAATTGGTTTATCTTTTACAATATGATGAAAAGTTACATAATCATTTTTCTTCATATTTACTATTTTTACTTTTTCTTCATTATGCGATAACGGTTCAAAATGTTCTTTAGCTATACCCTTTATAAGATTTTGATTAAAAGCTTCACAGGCATCAAGTTCATAAATTAAATTATGATAATCTCTTATCTGATATTTATTTTTCCCTTTTCCTTTCGTTATTTCTGGAAAAGTCGCACCAAAACGAATTATACATTGCGGTTTTATTTTTTCACAAATAGTAGTAAACGCTGTTTGTCCCTTAGAAAACCTGTGTGGTTCATCAATAATTACAATCGGTCTAGTTTCTGATAATGCGTTTAAAGGCTGATAAAAACTTTCTACACCATAATCATAATCATCACGTGAAAGCATTTTTCCACTTGTTAAAAGTTGCATATTAACAAGTAATACATATATTTTCTTTTTATCCTGACATGAACCGATAACAAAATCTCTAACAGATGCAGGAAAATATTTTTTACCTTTTTTACTTTTTTGAGCTTCTAAAGTTAAAAGTTCAATATTACTATTGTAACCGCATACATCAGCAAAATGCTTCTGCGTATAACTATCTTCAATAAATTGTTTTGTTCCTGCTTTTATAGATAAACTTGGTACGATAATAATAAATTTATTAAATTTATATTGCTTATGCAATTCATAAATAGTATTTGTATATACATACGTTTTTCCTGTACCTGTTTCCATTTTCACATCAAGATTAAGATAATTTTCTATATCGTTGCTACCTCTGTGTTCTGCAATAATCTTTTCTTGTTGTTTATTTATATTTTTCAACAAAGTTTTTGATTGAAGATCTATAACAGGATTTTGATAATATACTTGCGGTTTATCACTTATTTCCACATTTTCAAATACCGCACTTATCGCTTCCACTGCCTTTTGCTGGTGAGAAAGTCCTTTTTCAAGTATAAGTTCCATATAAGCCTCCTCAATATCTTATATCAATATTTACAGCAATATTTCTATCTGTTACTTTCAACCTCTGCAGATTATCTTTAAGCATTTGCATCTGTGTCCAGCTAAAACTATAACCAAATACAATAATATTTTCGGGGTTAAAACTTCCATCTCCATCATATTTTTCAATCAATGCTTGCATAGCATCATCATCAAAATTATCATAAATAAAATACAAATGCTTTTGACAATAATAAGCCATATAATTGCCAAGCTTCGTTATATTTACATCAGCACAAAAACCGTAACCATCATATATAAGCCACGTAGTAAGAACGGTCTTTGCTCCAAACAGATTAAGTACATGATTATCAGAAATTAAAGTTTCCTCCAGTTTGAACTGCTCCAATGTATCGAATATATCGTCATTAACCTCATTGAGCACATAATGCTTAAAGCCTAAATCGGCTTTAAGTCCTGGATTTTTCTCCTTAATTTTTTTTGCTGCACGTATAATACGTTCTCTACCTATTTCATCAATCGTTCTATAACCCGCTTTATATGCTGGTTTATTTTCCGCAATTTTTTCCGCTAATTGAACCATAATATACTTACGATTACCACTATCTTTTGCATTTAAATCCATAACAGCATGAGCTGTAGTTGCCGAACCAGAAAAAAAATCTAAAACTATATCTTTAGAATTTGAACCTATTTGTATTAATCGTTCGATCAACTTTGTTGGTTTGGGATAAGAAAATATTTTATCTGAACTAAATAATTCATTTACTTCCTCTGTTCCTTTCATATTATCCCCAGCAAATTTTCTATCAAAAAGTGTAGTTGGAACTAATCCGTCTGCTACTTCAGATAAATATCTTTTTATCGAAGGATATGAACTATTATTTCCCCAAATAATCTTATTTTCTTTTATAGCTTTATTTATCGTTTCTTCACTATATCTCCAATATTTACCATTTGGTCTTTTTAATACAACTCCATTTGGTTTTTTTATTGTATAATCCGCATTGTATGGATTATTAGCATAAATTGGATCAGGTTTCCATGGACCATTAGGGTCATTATCTAGATTAGAATATGCCTTTATATCTTCTCTTGGCAATAAATTTCTTTTAAATCCTTTTACATCATCTAATATCCTATTTAATTTTGCATAACAAATAATATAATCATGTGATACAGAAAAATTTATAGCTGAATTTTTTCTAGTATGCACTTTTTCCCATATTAATTGTGATATAAAATTTTCTTCACCAAATATTTCATCACAAAGCAATTTTAAATTTGCTTGTTCATTGTCATCTATGGAAATAAAAATAACACCGTCATCAGTTAATAAATCACGGGCAAGTAGTAATCTCGGATACATAAAAGTAAGCCATGCAGAATGTGAAGCACTACCTCTTTTCGTTAAATCGAGAATTCTCTGTGCTTCATCTTCATTTATACTTAATCTTTCTGTTAATTCATCTACAGTAAAATTAAAATTATCCTTATATACAAAATCATCTTTCCCTGTATTATATGGCGGATCAATATAGATACATTTTACCTTTCTGATATACGACTTTAAAAGATGTTTCAATGCGTCAAGATTATCACCAGTGATATAGATATTTTCACTATTTTTATTTTCATCTTTTGCATTATGTTCTTCATCTGGCGTAATAACCGTTTTAGTGTCCAAACTTGCTAGCATACGAGCATAACTTTTACCTAAAAAATGAAGTCCATACCCTTCATTTTTAATATTTATTTTACCTTTTAATAAAAACTGAAATTTTTCCATATCAAAAGTATTATCCTCATTAAAACACTGTGGAATAACTTCTCTTAACTTTCTCATTTCATATGTGCTTACATTTACATTCTCATTTTTATCTATAATATCACGTATCATGCTGAACCCCCTGTTTTTCTCTTTCTATTATTATATACCTATTTCAAATTCGTTCTAAGATTAAAAATATTATTTTACCATAATCTTCTTCATCTTAAGCAATTAAATAAAAATTTCTCTTTTATTTTCTATTAGTTATTATTTTAACAATATAATCTATTTCATTACCACGAAAAAAATACTTTTGCTTAAAATTATCTCAATTGATGAATTTAAAAGAAATGCTCCTAATGAAAAAATTCAATTTATCTTAAATAATCCTGCAAAAATTAAAGTGAACTAGATAATACTAGCTATAAATAAAAGCTTTTTAAGTATACTAACTTATTATTTTTCAAAAACAAAAATTAGCACACCAATTTCATATAAATAAATATATACAGCGTATATTAGAAAAAATCTATAAATCTTTAAAATACTATATCCAAAATAAAAAGATAGGTAGATAAAAATCTACCTATTCATATTGACTTCAATATTTTAAAAAGCACATATCACGTTCATTACTTAAAATTTAATTATCTGCAAAATTTCAGTTGGTGTATCAACCACAAAATCCAGTTTAACTACTAATAATTCTTCTTTTATTCCATAACCATAAATAATAACTACTGTTTTTTAATTAAAATTCTTAACACCTATCACATCATACTTCGTATCACCAATCATTAAAGCTTCATCATTTACATTATTTATCTTATTTGTCTTAAGCACATGATCAAGCTCATCGCATTTCTCCTTTTTATTTAAATTTAGATACAAAAAAACGTCGCTATAATAGCGACGTAAACTTTCAAATGGCAGGGGTAGCTGGACTCGAACCAACGCATGCGGGATTCAGAAACCCGTGCCTTACCAACTTGGCGATACCCCTATATCTTATTGACTTATAATATTATAAAAGCCAATAAGCCTTTTGTCAACCATAAATAATATTTTTATGATAAAAATTAACAAATACGTGGAATTTGTTCACCTTGTGGCATATCTACAATACGTATACCACCTATAGCTGTGCGAAGTCCAACCTCGCCAATAGCTTTATCAATGACTTTGCCAATCACTCTAGCATTTTTACCATATTCAAATTTATGCATTGTAGCTAATACATTTTCTGTATCTTCTTGGTCTACAAAAGCTACTAATTTACCTTCATTTGCCAAATAAAGTGGGTCAAATCCTAAAATATCGCAAAAACCTTGTACTTCTTCACGCACTGGAATACTATCTTCTTCTAATAAAATGCCCACTTGAGCTTGCTGTGCTATTTCATTTAAAACTGCTGCTACACCGCCACGAGTTGGATCACGAAGTACAGCGATATTTGGCGCTACTGTGAGCATTTCTTTCACCATATGATTAAGCGGTGCACAATCTGTTTTTATCACGCTTGGCAATTCTAAATTATGACGAGATGCCATAATTGTTGCTGAATGGTCTCCTAAATAACCACTGACAATTATATTTTGACCTGCTTTCGCTTTCAATGGAGATATTTCCACGCCTTCTATGCGTTCTCCCACACCAGCAGTATTGATAAAAATACCATCAGCACAGCCTTTATTCACTACTTTAGTATCACCTGTAACGATATAAATGCCAGCTTCATCAGCAGCTTTACGCATAGTATTTACTATTTCCTGTAAATCTTTTAACGGAAAACCTTCCTCAATTATCATGCCTACAGAAATATATTTAGCAATTGCTCCTGTCATAGCCAAATCATTTACCGTACCACAAACAGCCAATTTACCAATATTACCGCCAGCAAAAAACAAAGGTTTTACTACATATGAGTCTGTAGTAAATGCTATTTTATTTGTACTTAAATCTAATTTAGCACCATCGTGCATTTCCCTTAATATAGGATTATCAAATGCTGGCAATAAAATTTTTTCCATAAGCTCATGACCAGCTTGACCACCACTGCCATGTGCCATAGTAATTACGTCATTTACACCAAAAGTACCTGCCAATATTATCACCACCAAAATTTTTAAACTTATTCAAAATGAAATACTCTCGAACCATATTTATACCAAGCAGCACAAGTTCCTTCAACAGAAACCATACATGAACCGACTGCATGATTTGGTGTACATACCTTGCCAAAAAGAGGGCAATCTGTAGGTTTTACTAAACCACGAAGCACTTCACCACAACGACAACCAGCAGGTTCTTTGGATATTTCCTTATTCACTGGTATCATCTTCAAAGCATCAAATTCACTGAAAGCATCTGTTAAATCCAATCCTGAATTTTCGATTATACCCAAACCACGCCAATTAGCAGGTGCTTTTTTATATACTAAATCCATGATTTTTTGCGCTTGCATATTACCTAATGTTTTTACCACACGCTTATATTGATTTTCGATTTTAAAATCTTTTGCATGAATTTGTTTTGCAATCATATAAATAGCCTGCAAAATATCAAGTGGCTCAAAACCTGCTACAACTGCTGGCAAATGATATTTTTCTGCAATAAATGTAAAAGGCTCTTCACCTGTGATTACACAAACATGACCTGGAAGTAAAAAGCCATCTATTTTTATTTTTTCATCACAAAGCAACGCTTCAATTGCTGGCGGAGTCAATTTATGTGCTGTTAATACAAAAAAGTTTTTTATATTTTGCTGTTTTGCTGCAAGTATTGTAGCTGCTACTGTAGGAGAAGTTGTTTCAAAACCAACAGCAAGAAAAATAACTTTTTTATCAGAATTATCTTTTGCTATTTGCAAACTATCCATAGGAGAGTAAATAATTCTTATATCTCTACCTTCTGCTTTTACCTGATTTAAACTAGATGATGTACCTGGTACCTTTAACATATCGCCAAAAGTAGTGATAATAACATCTTCTTGACGAGCATATGCAATCGCTGTATCTAAATAATCATTTGGTGTAACGCATACAGGGCAACCAGGACCACTTACTAGCTCTACTTTTTCTGGCAATAATTGGCGAATTCCTGCACGGAAAATAGATACTGTATGTGTACCACATACTTCCATAATACGCACTGGTCTATCTATTAATCTATCTATTTCTTTAAGCAAGAATGCTGCTATCTGTTTCGTTTCGTTCACTTGCTGGCTCATTAGTTCCAAGCACCTCTTTCAATAATTCAGTAGTGATTTTCGCTTCTTCTTCATCAATTACTTGAATGGCAAAACCAGCATGCATCAAAATATAATCTCCTTCATTAGCCTCTGGTAATAACATCAAGCTAATATCACGGCGAATACCTTCTACTTCTACAGTCGCCACCATGTCTTTTTTTTCAATAACTTTTGCAGGTACCGCTAAACACATAAAAACCCTTCCTATCTATTTCACTATTTCAATATCATTTTCTTGTAAATAACGAGTCAAAGCCACTGCCATTTGACCTAAAGCTATACCGCCATCATTAGACGGTACTTTTTCATTAATGTAAATATCATATCTATCTTGTAATTCTTTGTAAATTAAATCCAACAAGGTGATATTTTGACATACACCACCACTTAATACTACTTTATTTAAATTACTTTCCTTACCCAATAAATCTATCATTTCACAAATAGCTTTTGCCATAGTCAAATGGAAAGATTTCGCTATATATGCTACAGAATATTTCTGTTTTAAATCATATAAAAGCTGATACATAGGCATAAAATCTATGATATATTGACCTAATTCTTTATTTATCATAAATGGCAAAACTTCGCCATCGCTATCGTAAGCTATTTTTTCCAATTCAATAGCTGCTTGTCCTTCATAATTTATCTGATAACAAATACCTAGCAAACTAGCTACAGTATCAAAAATTCTGCCAGCACTAGAAGTAAGTGGAGCATTAAATCCTTTTTGTGTAGCTTTTATCAATAATTGCCAATTCACCTTTAATAATTCAGGATATTTGTCCTTGATATCTTCACCATACAGATTATACGCTATCCATAAACCCAATCGCCATGGTTCTTTTACCGCTTTGGCTCCAGATGGCAATGGCATATATTGAAAATGTCCTCTGCGTTCATATCCAGATAAATTGGCTATAAAAAATTCTCCGCCCCAAATACAACCATCATCGCCAAAACCTGTACCATCTAGGCTAATACCGATTACATCACCTTTCAAATCATGCTCTGCCATGACTGAGGCAATATGTGCATGATGATGTTGTACCTGTACTAATGGTAAATCATTATCTTGAGCATAGCTTTTGGCAAATTTTGTCGAAAAATACTCTGGGTGCATATCACAAGCAATAAGTTTTGGTTCAATAGTAAATAGACGCTTAAATAAATCAATACTATTTTTATAAGCGTTATTGACTGCCATATTTTCTAAATCACCTATATGCTGACTCAAAAAAGCCTTTTGCCCTTTCGTCATACAAAAAGTATTTTTTAATTCTGGGCCACAGGCTAACACAGGAATATCACTTATCAAATCGCCTTTTAATAATACTGGAGAAGGAGCATATCCTCTACTTCTGCGTATTAACATCTGTCTATCATTAAACACTCGCACTACAGAATCATCTACACGTGTTTGAATAATTCTATTATGTGAAAGTATATAATCCGCTATTGTTGATAAATGTGATTTAGCTTCTTCATCTTGATAAACAATCGGCTCATCACTTAAATTAGCACTTGTCATTACAAATACATCATCATCATTTAATAATAAATAATGAATTGGTGCATATGCTATCATCACACCTAAATAAGCATTATGAGGTGCTACCTTTGATGCTAAGTTATAAGCTTTTGCTTTATGCAATAAGACAATCGGTGCTTGCATAGAAGTCAATAATTCTTCTTCTTTATCGTTCACTTCACAGATTTTTTTTACTATATCAAGATTAGTAGCCATCACTGCAAAAGGTTTATCCTCGCGAATTTTTCGCTGTCGCAAATTTGCTACAGCTTCTTCATTAAAAGCATCACAGACTAAATGATATCCGCCTATCCCCTTTACAGCGACAATAGCACCTTTTTTGATTAATTCATGTGCTTTTTTTATACTTTCATTAGCTATATATACTTTATCAGCTACTAATTTATACTGTGGTCCGCAAATATCACAAGCATTTGGTTGAGCATGAAATCGTCTATCTAATGGATTAGTATATTCATCTTCGCAATTTTTACACATAGGGAATACTTTCATCGTAGTATTTTGGCGGTCATAAGGAATGTCTTGCACTATGGAAAAACGTGGCCCACAATTTGTACAGTTCGTAAAAGCATATTGATATCTTCTATTGTTTTTATCTTTTATTTCTCGTTTACAATCTTCACAAATAGCTAAATCTGGAGAAATCAAAGTTTCTTTCGTCAAACCTTGTGGGCTTTTTTGAATTATAAACTCTTTATCATCACAAATTACATCAATCTCATGATAACTGATATTTGTTATATATGATGCTTTAGGCGCTTTTGTCCTTATACATTGACAAAAATTTTCTATATCTATATCTTGTCCCTGAATTTCTAGTAAAACGCCTCCTACATCATTTAATACATAACCGCTATAACAAGACTGTATAGCTAAGCCATATATAAACGGTCTAAAACCTACACCTTGTACAATACCTTCTACACGTATCTGATATCTTTTTATTTCTGATACTCTGCTACCCATTTATCAACTAGCTCCTTAGCCTTTTGAGCTACTTCTGGTACTTTTTCAGCTATTTTTTCTGTCATATCCAATCCCATAGAAACAACCTCTGGTTTTACACCCATTACAATGACTTCTTCAATAGGATTATCAGTTAATTTCAAAACAGCTAACATATCATTAACACCTAAATCATGTACAGATATTTTATCTTTAAAATATGCATTTAATTCATCACCTGTAAAACTATGAAAACTACCTACAGGCGCATCAATGTTCATCGCATCAATCAATAATAATTTCTTAGTGTCTGCAATATATGGCATTAAATCCATACCTAAAGTACCACCATCAATAATTTGTACAAAATCAGGATAGTCAGTGATTTTCTGCAAATATTCTGCACATCTAACACCAAAACCTTCATCTTGCATGATGATATTGCCAATACCTACAACTGAAATATCTGCCATAATTATTCTCCTAATTTTAACTGTTCTTGTTTTTTCTTAAATTCACTACAGATAAAATCACACCATTTATCTACACCTACATCTTTAGAAGCAGCAGTTTCCATGATTTCAAGCTGTGGATGAATACATTTTAAATCATGTTTAGCAGCTTCCATATCAAAATTAGTAAATGGTAAAATATCTACTTTATTTAAAATAGCAACTTTAGACTCTTTGAAAATAATTGGATATTTTAATGGTTTATCATCGCCTTCAGTAATACTTAAAACGGTAACCTTCATATCTTCACCAACGACAAATTCTGCTGGACAAACGAGATTACCCACATTTTCAATGATTACAACATCTAATTTATCAAGGTCTAAATCGCCAAGTACTTCTTCTACCATGGGCGCATCTAAATGACAGCCACCATTTGTATTAATCTGGATTACTGGCACATTATGCTGTGCTATTCTATCAGCATCTTTATCGGTAAATAAATCACCTTCAATTACAGCTAAGCGTAAATCATCTTTTAAATGAGCGATAGTTCGTTCTAATAAAGTTGTTTTACCTGAACCAGGAGAACCCAATAAATTAATAGCTAAAATACCATGTTTATCAAATAAAGATTTATTCTTGCCAGCAATTTCATCATTTCTGCCAAGAATATCTTGCATTACAGGAATATCCATTCAATCCGCCTCCAATGATTCTACTCGAAGCTCTCGTCCCGATATAGTTTCCATGCGCAAAGAACCACAATGAGGACAAGTAAAGTTGTATCTTTCTATCTTAGTTTCCTTACCACATTCTAAACATCTTGCTACAAGTGGTATTCTCTTTAAAATCAATTTTGCTCCTTCAGCTTTCGTGTCTTTAGCTATAGAAGTAAAACAAAACTCTAAAGACTCATCTACAACACCTGTCATTTCGCCAACTAAAACAGAAATTTCTGTTACTTTTTTTGCTTCATTTTTATCTGCATAAGAAAGCACAATATCTAAAATGCCTTCTGCTAATGCCATTTCATGCATAATCTAAAATAATAAAACAGTCGGGTAAAAACCCGACTGTTTTTATCTCCTTATAACAGAGCAGTCAACCCACGCTGAGCAAATTCAGCCGTCAACTGTGTTAGCGGTGTTTTAGCAGGATTATAATTAATCGTTGTTTCACCGTTATGCGCATGAATATGAACGTTATATACTCCAGGTAATCCTAATAAACTTTCTTTAAGTTCTTTAGCATTTTCCTTTGTATATCCTTCAACTTTAAATCTTAATTTATTACCTTTTCCACCAAAAAGGCAACCACAAGTAAGACACATGAAAATTACATCTCCTTAATCTTCTGCAACATGTCCTTTTTTATCTTTGAGGTCATCAATATCAGATGGAATATGTGCTAAAGTTTTTGTACCAGAGAACATACTAGCAGCTTCACCTTCACGTTCCATTAAATCTGCTCTGAATACCATATATACATGACCCATAGCAAAGAACATAATGAACCAAGCAAAATAATGATGAACCCAATGGAAAATCATTTCACCATACATACCAATTGACCAACCAAAAATAGAAGCTGGTACACCTGTGGAGTTAGGCATATAGTACATAGCAAAACCTGTTACGATTTCTACTAAAACCATAACATATAATGCTAAATATGAGCCACGAGCCAAAGGATTACGTAAATATGGTTTATGAGAATATTTTAATAGGCTGTAGTGAAGTGCTACTTCTACAGTTTCTTCCATGTATTTAGTAGTCCAGAATTTAGGTAACAAACGGTCACCACGATTGATAATCCAGCCATAAATACGCAAAGTAAATGAAGCTGTAAAAATAAAGCCTAATAAGAAGTGAATATTACGGATTAAATCTACAGATAAACGCCAATCTGCAAAAGTTGGTTCATGACCTGGGCCACCAGAAATAGGGTCCATAATCAACAATCCTGTAATAAATAATCCAGCAATACACCAAACCATAATCCAATGAAATATTCTTAAAAATGGACTAAAAATATAATATTTCTTTAATTGTCCCTTTGGATGAACTAACTTAGCCATTTAAACCACCCCTAATATAAGGGTCAGTATTAACTGTACTTATTGTTCTTCCCTTCGCATCATATAAGTGAGTAGCACAAGCTATACATGGGTCAAAAGAACGTATAGCTTTGACAATTTCTAATGGTTTTTCTGGAATTTTAACAGCAGTATCCATCATAGCGCGTTCAAAAGCACCTTGACCTGCCACTTCATCACGAGGGCAAGCATTCCATGTAGTTGGTACTACTGCTTGATAATTGCTACATTTCTTATCTTTAATTGCAACCCAATGGCTAAGTGCACCACGAGGAGCTTCAAACTGGAACGCCAGAACGGCAGTCTGCCTTGTCACGCCGATCAGATCCGCCAAAGGCGCCATAATGGGCATGGTAATGGCGGCCTGGCCGGAGCCGGAGGGTACCAGCAGATTGATCAGATCCTGTACCACGAACATACCGCACGCAGTAAGCATGGGGGGCAGACCCACCAGCGTCTGGGCCAGCGCATGGATGATGGTGTCCATGATGTTGGCATCGGTCATGATGATGGTAGTCGCACTGCACAGGCCGATCATCACATTGGCAAACAGCAGATTATTGCAGCCCTTCAAAAACTCGTCCACGATCTGGTTGGGGGTCAGGCCGCCGCAAACGCCGGCCAGGATCCCCACCACCAGGAACAAAGCGGCCAGCTCGTCAATGTAAAAGCCAAACTCAAGCACGCCCACGACCATGCCGATGATACCGCCCACAAAGATGATCAGAACCAGGATATGCCGCTTGGTCAGGGCCGGTACACTGCTGAGATCGATGGCATCCTCCCGCTTGCGGTCGATCTCGTACATAGCACTGCTCATGGGGTCCTTCTTCACTCTGACGGCTCGGAACATCACATACACGATGCTGACGCCCAGCAGAGCCACAAAGGCCGCGAATCTCAGTCCGATGCCGGAGAACATAGGCAGGCCGGAAATACTTTGGGCCACTCCTACCGTAAATGCGTTGGTACAGCCACCGGCGTATCCGGCTCCCGCAGCGCCAAAGACAATGCCCAGTGCGGTCAGGGAGTCAAAGCCCATGGCGATACAGATGGGAATGATCAGGGGAACAAATACAAGAAATTCCTCATAGTTGGCTGCAAAGCAGGAGCCCATGCCGAAGATCAGCATGCAGACCGGGATCAGGAAAAGCTCTTTTCCCGCCATCTTTTTGACCATGTTGCCCATTCCGCTGCGGATCGCTCCAGTGGCATCCATAATGCCAAAGGCGCCGCCGATGATAAACAGGAAAAAGATCACGTCACTTGATTTTTTCAGACCTAACGTAAGCGACTTGAATATGTCAAACAGCTTGACCGGATTTTGCTCTACATAGTGGAAGCTGTTGGGGTCTACGATCATTCTGCCGGTGGAGGGGTCCGCAATGCGATCAAAGACGCCGGCCGGAACAATATAAGTTGCGACTGCACAGAACAGGACGATTGCCACCAGGATCAATATGGGGTTTGGGGCTTTCATCGAGGTGATCTTCTTTTTTTCTTTGTTACTCATTTCTTTCTTCCTCCTTCATTCTAACACCGGACTTCCGGTCTTTCGACGGTGGATACTAGGGGCCCGCTCGCTGGATCATTTGATCACAATGGAACACGATGTCTTGCTCGATGCCTCTGCTGTCCGAAGTCAGCCAGCGCAAATGCCACAGAAAGGAAAAATATAGCGGAAGAGATGATAAACGGCAGCTTGTTCCCAAGGCTATAGATGAACCCGGCGCACAGGGCGCCGAAAACCTTTCCTCCGAATTGGAAGGAGTTGAACTGTCCCGCCAGATGTCCGCTGTCCTCTGGCCCGCCGCTGTCGGAGAGAATGCCCTGTTGGAAAGGAAGATAGAGCGCATTCACCGCATAATAAAGGAAATTGCCGATCACAAAGGCCGCCGGGGATCTTAGCAGGCAGACCCCATAGGTGATGGTCCCACACAGCAGGAGCACCGGGATCAGAGACAGCCGCAAATCGAATTTTTTGGCAATCCAGGTCCCGATCGTAACCGTCATGACCAGCGTGATCAAACCAATTCCGGCCCGGATCAGCCCGTTGTAATAATTCGGAAAGTTCAGGGCTTCTTTTACGTAGTAGTTATAGGCGTTATCATACCCTGATGCGGCGAAGTTGGACAAAAATACAGTCAGGAAAAACAGGGGGTCAAACAGCTTCATTCGCCTACGTTTCTGTCCACTCTGCTTGGAAACGGACTCTTGCACTTTGATGGACACTTCCGGGTCCTTCAGAATGGAGAACAGGACCGCACCCAGGATCAGCAGCACCAGGATCTGAATACGGAACATCAACTGGATGGATACCGTGCCGATAAACCCGCCGATTGCATAACCAGCCGCACATCCAACGGTAGTCGTTGCGGAATAATATAGCATCAAACGATGGTTTTGGCCGCTGGGGGCAACCGCAATGAGATAGGCAAGGGAGGCTACCGCCCCGGCTGAATATGCAGCCCCTCCCATAAAGCGGCACAGAATGACAACGGATTGGGAGGTAGAGATGCTGAACACCACCTGAACCAGCGCATAACCGATGAAGCTTCCGCCCAGGATATTTGTGTATCCGTATTTTTCACATAACTTTCCCCAAACGGGGGAGAGCAGGAAACAGGCCCCTGCCATCGCAGCGTATCCCACGCCGAACATATAATCCGGAAAGCCCAATTCCAGGAAAAGTGCCGGGGTGATCGGATTGATGCAGTTTGAAAAGACTGTAAACAGGCTGAACAACAGCATTACCCGAAAAATCGTCGCTTTTCTGTGGCAGACAAAAAATGAATGCACGATATCACAACTCCTTTGATCCTGTTTGCTTTTCGGTGACACACGAACTGTGAAAACCGCCAAAGGATACACCGGATCTTGGGTTTATTATAGACGCATTGCCCGTCATTTGTAAAACAAGTCCTTTTTATCATTATGATAAACAGGACGCAGGCCGTCACCCCTTTGTGCCCCTGCTCCTTGGATCGGTTTTATGCTTGACCAAGTCGCTGAAATGTGGCAAAATAATACCGATTTGATGGTGGGGGATTTCCGTGGATATTGACGAATTAAAAACTTTTTTGTGTGTTGCGGACACAAAGAACTTTAGCCGCTCAGGCGATCTGCTCTTTGTCACTCAGTCTGCCATCACTGCTCGGATCAAATCGCTGGAAAAGGAGCTGCATTGTCAGCTCTTCACACGCAGCAACGCCGGCGTAGAATTGACCATGTACGGAGAGACCTTTTTGCGCTATGCAAAAAACGCCTACAATCTGATCGAAGAAGGCTCCAGAATGCTCAATCTCTCCGCAAAATACACCTCGTTCTTAAGTGTAGGCGCTCCTGATTCCGTATGGCGTTATAATTTATTTCCCTTTGTCCCTCAACTCAGGCACTCCAACCCAGACGTTGCCCTTCGGCTCCTCTGCGAGCATTCGGCCACACTGACCGCCGGACTTTTGGACGGTGCTGTTGATCTGGCTGTCGTATTGGCCATGCCCAACCACCGTATGATCCACGTTGAACCGCTGTGGTCCAGCGATTTCGTTCTGGTGAGAAGTCCGAATCTTCGCCTTCCAAATGTGCCATTCACCCCGGAGACGATACATCAATTTCCGTTTATCAAAATGTTCTGGGGACCTCCATTTCACGAGTGGTTTGATGCCGCTTATCAGCCAAGTGTTTTTCCCTACCAAATAGACCGCCTTTTTCTTTACATGGATCTGCTGGTCCACGCAATGGGGGTGGGCTTTCTGCCCCGCCGCATTGCAAGCACGCACTTGAAGGATGGGAC
>ENA-USZI01000925-USZI01000925.1-human-gut-metagenome-genome-assembly--contig:-NODE-925-length-20849-cov-5.202677_pt1 | contig 20849 bp, 14 predicted proteins | sample MGYA00250042_ERZ773532 | MGnify/ENA primary metagenome ERZ773532 (study PRJEB29103, sample SAMN06112036) | human gut metagenome | biome: human gut; feature: ankylosing spondylitis patient; material... | reverse complement strand
CGCGCGAATTTATGCGATTAGCATAAATTCTGTGCATCGCGAAGCGTGTTGCTGGGAACGGAGTGAACAGTAACTATATTTTATCATCATAATAACAAGAGAAAATGATAACAATAATAAGGAGTATTGTAGCTGTGAAGTTACTGAACAGTTGCAAATATCAGAGGATATCAACAATATGACAGATAAGAAAAACGGCAGAGAATATCTGGGCTATGTACTGGAAAAATTAAAAGAACGTATCACAGAAATCAGCCTTTCTCTGGTGGAAGGCCAGAAAGAGATTGAGGGAATGCATGAGTATTACTGGGAAAATTATACAGAGATGGACCAGTATGGTTATGAGAATTATGATAATCAGCAGGCATTGTTCCGCCAGATTTCCGCAAATGAAGAGCAGCTGATCCTGAAGCAGAGATTTCGCAGAATGGCAGATTCTCCATTCTTCGGAAGAGTGGATTTCATTTACGAAGGAGAGGACGAACCGGAGATCTTTTATATTGGAATTGGAAATTTCGCAGAGAAAGCAGGGCATATTCCATTAGTATACGACTGGCGTGCTCCGGTAAGCGGTCTGTTTTATGACTATGACAAAGGACCGGCTTCTTATGAGGCTCCCATGGGTGAAATCCATGGCGAGGTTGCTTCCAAATGGCAGTACAAGATCCGCAACGGAAAAATGATCTATGAATTTGAAAGTGATGTAAAAATTGATGATGAGATCCTGAAAGCAGAACTGGGAAGTAATGGAGAAGTCCAGCTTAAGAACATCATTCGTACCATTCAGAAAGAGCAGAATGCCATCATTCGAAATACAAAAGACAGGATCATGGTAATCCAGGGTGCGGCAGGAAGCGGGAAAACTTCCGTTGCACTTCACAGGATTGCCTATCTTCTCTATCATGACAGACAGAATCTGAAGTCTTCCAATATTCTGATCCTGTCGCCAAATGGAGTGTTTTCCGATTATATATCCCATATCCTTCCTGAACTGGGAGAAGAGAATATTAAGGAAATGAGCTTTGATCTTTTTGCCTATAAGCAACTTAGGGATACAGTTTCTGACTGCGAAGACCGCTATGATGAAATTGAACGCAGAATCCGTTTTCCGCAGAAAGCTTCTCTTGCAGAGGAGAAACAGTCCATGGAATTTATAAATCTTATGGAACGCTATCTGGTGGAACTGGAAGACCGGCTGATGAATTTTAAAGACGTGGAATATAAGGGATTTGTAAAGAAAGAATCAGAGATTATTGAATTGTTTTATTTTAAATTCCAGGATTTTCCGCTGCTCTCAAGGATGGATGCAGTTGCAGATTATTTCATTGACGAGGTGGAAACTCTGCGGGACCGTGATCTGGCAGATGATGAGAAAGACCTGATCCGTGAGAAATTCATGAAGCTGTATGTGACCGGAGATCTTTATGTGATCTACAGTCAGTTCCTGAAAGAAAATGGATACAAAGGACTTCCACGTGTTTCTTATGAGAAAAGAAAGCTGAAATATGAGGATGTTTATCCTGTTCTTTACCTGAAATATCGTTTGCAGAGCCAGCAGGGAAGAAGCAATATCAAGCATCTGGTGGTAGATGAGATGCAGGATTACTCAAGGCTTCAGTATGAAATTCTGCAGAGGATTTTCTCCTGCAGAATGACGATCCTGGGTGACCGGGCACAGACTATGGATGATAAACAGCAGGATGTGCTGAAATTTCTGCCGAAGATTTTCGGGAGGGATATCCACAAGATCATTATGAATAAGAGTTACCGTAACACCATAGAGATTGCGTCTTATGCAAATCAGCTTGCGGGTATTGAAGATATGGAACTCTTTGAACGTCATGGTGCTCCGGTGGAGGAGAAAATATTTGCAGATATGAGCCATGCTGCGGAAGAGATTGCAGAAACTCTGAAACTCGGCGAAGAAGAATATGAAACAGCAGCGGTTGTCCTGCGTACAGAGAAAGAAGCAGAATATATGTGGCTTCTTCTGAAGGAAATTCTGGGAGAAAAAGGATTTGATATAAAAGAACGTCTGTCTTATCTGGACAGAAACAGCACAAGCTTTAAGAAAGGTCTTACAGTTACGACATTCTATCTGGCAAAAGGTCTGGAATTTGATCAGGTATTTGCAGTATTTCCGCAGAAAGACCAGAGCCCGCTTGTGCGTCAGGCGAGATATATCGCTGCAACAAGAGCCCTTCATGAACTGCATATGTATGAAGTGGAAAAATAAAAAAGTAATCGTTACTGTTCACTCCGTTCACAGTAACGTAGTCAAAATTCATTCCAGATTGCCTGCGGCAATGGAATTTTGGCTTGTATGTCTCGGGATAGTGGTGTGTGAACAGTAACAAGTAATCTCTCAGTTACAGAGAAAAAAAGATAAATGGTATGATGAAGCAGAAAAATGGCGTTATGACAGACTAGTTACTGTTCACTCCGTGCCCAGTAACACGCTTCGCGATGCACAGAATTTATGCTATTCGCATAAATTCGCGCGGTATGTCTCGGGATTTTGGCATTCTCATGCCAAAACACCTCGCGGGATAGTGGCGTGTGAACGGTAACACAGACTATGCAAATCGCAGAAGACTGAGAAATCGACATTGACATCTATGTAATGAAATTGTAAAATATATAATGTTAGGGGCAAAATATCTTTTGACCCTGACATCATATTTTATAAAGTACGGAACAGTTATAATAATATCAGAGAGAGGTTTCCTCTCCTGAACTGATATCAAATATTACCTGAAGACTATATATCTATTCTAAGGAGGATATTATGAAAAATAAAAGAGTACTAATGTTATTGGCCTTAACAGCTGTATTATCTGTTTCCATGACTGCATGTAACTTTGGAGGCGGCAGTGACGAGGATTCAAGTGTGGTACAGGTAACTCCTACACCGGAGCCAACCAAAGCAGCGAAAGCAACTCCTACCCCTGCACCGGCCAATGCCCAGAATACTACCTATACATCTAAGAACAAAGCAGTATCCATTAAACTTCCGGATGCGACATGGGCGAATAAATCAGATTCTGACGATATGTTAAGCTTCGAGTCACCGAAACAGGGCAAACTCCTGATCCTGCATGGTTCCGGTGAGGAGGATATGTCTGTGGCGATCATTCCAAGCTCACAGGATACAGCCTCTGCACTTGTAAAGGCAGATAATCTTGTAGAAGGTACAGATTTTGAGATCCAGGATTATAAATCAGAGGAAGTCAGCGGTGTAAATGTTTACAGCTATACAGTTCATTACCTCACTGACAAGAGTGACTATAAATATGTTGTAAATAAATATTTCACAGATAATACAACAGAATTTTACAGTGTTGCAGGTTCTGTAAAGGATGAGAAAGCACTGGCAGGAATCAAGACTTCTGTTGATTCATTCACTATTTCCGGTGATTCTGTACTGAAAGCAGCAGCAACAGGAAAAACTTCAGGAACTACAGCAGGTACAACTGCGGACGGCACTTCAGGAACTACAGGAACAGCGGCTGCAGGTACAGACACAACAGCATCCGGCAGTTCATCAGATGGAAGCTCTTCAGCAGGTACAGACGGTTCTTACAGTGATACTTCATCGGACGGTTCATCAGATTACAGTTCATCAGACTATACTTCTGATAGCAGCAGTGACGGATCTTATGATTATGACGATGGTTCCTCCAATGGATATTATGCAGATGGAACACCTGTAGGAACAGATGATCCGGACTATGATACAGATCAGACAAGAACTATTTACAGAAACTCCGACGGATATCCGCTTGTAATTTATCCGAACGGTGACGGTACATGGTGTGATGATGACGGAAATACCTATGATTTTGCTAATGGTGAGGACGTTTATGATGAGAATGGCGTTGACTATTACTATCATGGAGAACCGGCGTATGTCCGCTATATGCCTAAGAATCAGTAACAGAAAAGTTGAAAAGGACGGCTGCTGTAAAAAACAGTCGTCCTTTTTTGCGCTGACAGAGACCAACCTGTTATTTACATAAGAACGGATGTTGTGGTAGAATAGCAGGGAAAATATGTGTTGCTGTGAACGGAGTGAACAGTAAAACAGGTAGATAATGAGGGCTGATGAATGGAATCATATGGAAGATTTGCCGGTGTTTATGATGTTTTCATGGATAATGTAAACTATCGTGAATGGGCAGACTATATTATAGAAACACTGGCTCAGGACGGGATCAGGGATGGTCTGGTTCTGGAGTTGGGATGTGGAACAGGTACTGTGACAGAGATGCTTGCAGATGCCGGATATGATATGATCGGTATCGATAATTCTGAGGAGATGCTTGCAGAGGCTATGGAGAAGCGGGCAGAATCCGGTCATGATATTCTGTATCTTTTGCAGGATATGCAGGATTTTGAGTTATATGGTACGGTTCGTGCTGTGATCAGTGTCTGTGACAGTATGAATTATCTGACGGACGAGGAAGATCTGGAGTATCTTTTTGCGCTGGTAAATAATTATCTGGATCCGGGCGGGCTGTTCATTTTTGATATGAATACGGTCCATAAATACCGGGATGTGATCGGCGATACGACTATTGCTGAGGACAGAGAGGACGGAAGCTTTATCTGGGAGAACAGTTATGACAGGGAAAATGCCCTGAATGTATATGAACTGGCACTTTTTCTTCCAAGAGAAGACGGATTGTATGAGAAGTGTGAGGAGGAACATGTACAGAAAGCATATTCCATAGAAGCAATCAAGGCTATGATCGTGAAAGCAGGAATGGAACTGGTGGCAGTCTGTGATGCATATACTCATAATCCGGGTGATGAGAATTGTGAACGTCTGACTTTTGTTGCAAGAGAGCATGGAAAAAGTGCACAGAACGGATATCATGGAAGGATTCCGGAGAAACCTGAGACACATCGCGCGGATTGATGCGATTATAGCAGGCCTCTTAATTAATGCATTATTTACGGGGATTGCTATTGATTTGATGTTAAGCCATGGACAAAATGAAAATAATATGAAAGAAATAACAGGAGTAATAAACGAATGAACGATTATATTATCAGAGCAATTGCAGCGAATGATCAGATTCGGGCATTTGCGGCAGTTACTACAGAAACAGTAGAAACAGCGAGACAGGATCACAATACAAGCCCGGTAGCCACAGCAGCACTGGGACGTCTTCTTACAGCAGGTGCCATGATGGGTACCATGATGAAGGGGGATAAGGACATCCTCACACTTCAGATTAAGGCAGGAGGTCCTCTGGAAGGAATTACTGTGACAGCAGATTCCAAAGGTCGTGTAAAGGGATATGTGGGAAATCCTGATGTATGTATCCCGGCAAACAGCAAGGGAAAACTGGATGTTGCAGGTGCTGTCGGTGTAGGATTTATGAACGTGATCAAGGATATGGGACTGAAAGAACCTTATGTTGGACAGGTTGCGCTTCAGACCAGCGAGATCGCAGAAGATCTTACCTATTATTTTGCTACAAGTGAACAGGTACCGTCAGCAGTTGGTCTTGGAGTTCTTATGAATAAAGACAATACAGTACGTCAGGCTGGCGGATTTATCGTGCAGCTGATGCCGTTTGCGGAAGAAAGCACAATTGCGAAGCTTGAGGAAAATGTGCAGAAAATCACATCTGTCACAAATCTTCTGGAAGAGGGGCATACTCCTGAGAGTCTGCTTGAGAAAGTCCTGGAGGGCTTTGACATGGAGATCAATGAGAAAGTTCCTACGGAATTTTACTGTAACTGCAGCAGAGAAAGAGTGGAGAAAGCCCTGATCAGCATCGGAAGAAAAGAACTCAATGAAATGATCCAGGAAGGTAAGTCCATTGAGATGAACTGCCATTTCTGTAATAAGAATTATGAATTTACAGTGGAAGAACTGAAAGAAATCCTGCGTAAATGTAAATAAGAGACGCCAATGTACTGACAGATGGATCTGCCGGAGCACAGGGAAGAAGAGGTAGAAAATGAAAAACGGTTATATCAAAACAGCAGCCGCAACACCTTATATCACAGTTGCAGACTGCAATGCCAATGGAAATGAGATTATCAGACTGATCCATGAGATGGAGAAAGAACATGTGAAGGTTATGACTTTTCCGGAGCTTTGTATCACAGGCTATACCTGTCAGGATCTTTTCCTGCAGAGACGTCTTCTCGACAGCGCCTGGGAAACTTTGCTGAAGATCACAAAGGAAACTGCTGATGTGGATGCCCTTGTTTTTGTAGGTGTGCCTTTCAGAAATCATGGAAAATTATATAATGTGGCAGCAGTTTTAAACAGAGGCGAGATCATTGGGCTGGTTCCGAAAACTTATCTTCCAAACTATGGAGAATTTTATGAGCAGCGCCATTTTGCATCAGGTCTTGGCTGTCTGGAATATGTGGATATTGAGGGAAAGAGAGTTCCTTTCGGAACAGATATTCTTTTTATCTGTGAGGAGGAGCCGGAGCTTGTGGCAGCAGCAGAGATCTGTGAGGATTTATGGGTGACACTGCCGCCAAGCGTTCTCCATGCACAGGCAGGAGCGAATCTGATCGTGAATCTGTCAGCCAGCAATGAGATGGTCGGAAAGGACAGCTACCGCAGAGATCTTGTTTCCGGACAGTCTGCACGTCTGGTGTGCGGATATGTATATGCAAATGCAGGAGAAGGTGAGTCCACACAGGATCTGGTCTTTGGCGGTCAGAATATGATCGCAGAGAATGGAGTGATCCTTGCGGAAGGAAAACGTTTCCACAATGGTATTGTATGCAGTGAGATTGATGTGCAGAGGCTGAACGATGAGAGAAGAAGACTGACTACTTATCAGCCGGCTGACGACAGTGATCATATTAAAGTGTGCTTCCATCTGAATGTGGAAGAGACAAAACTGACCAGAAAATATTCGCGGTATCCTTTTGTACCTTCACGAAAAGAAGAAAGGGATATGCGCTGTGATGAAATTCTGAATATCCAGGCAATGGGACTTAAGAAACGTATGGATCATATCCATTGCCATAAGGCAACAGTGGGACTTTCCGGAGGTCTGGATTCCACACTGGCACTGCTTGTGATCGCAAGAGCCTTTGACCTTTCCGGTGCGGACAGAAAGGATATCCACTGTATTACCATGCCATGCTTTGGAACCACAGACAGAACTTATCAGAATGCCTGCAAATTAAGTCAGTGTCTGGGTGCGACTTTAAGTGAGATCAATATCAAAGAAGCAGTAAATATACATTTCAGGGATATTGCTCATGATCCGTCTGTGCATGATGTGACTTATGAGAACAGCCAGGCAAGAGAGAGAACGCAGATCCTGATGGACAGTGCAAATCAGGATGGCTCGATTCTGGTGGGAACAGGAGATCTGTCTGAGCTGGCTCTGGGATGGGCAACCTACAATGGTGACCATATGTCCATGTACGGCGTGAATGCTTCAGTGCCGAAAACTCTGGTGCGTCATCTTGTACGTTATTATGCGGATACCTGCAAAGATGAGAAGCTGACAGAGGTTCTTCTTGATATTCTGGATACACCGGTAAGTCCGGAGCTTCTGCCGCCTAAGGATGGCAAGATCGCACAGAAGACAGAAGATCTGGTGGGACCTTATGAACTTCACGATTTCTATCTGTACTATATGCTTCGTGCAGGATTTGAACCGGAGAAAATTTACAGGCTGGCATGTGAGACTTTTGAAGGAATGTATGATAAGGAGACAATCTTCAAATGGCTGAAAACCTTCTATTGGAGATTTTTTGCACAGCAGTTTAAACGTTCCTGCCTTCCGGATGGCCCGAAGGTGGGAAGCGTTGCGGTTTCACCGAGAGGTGATCTGAGAATGCCAAGTGATGCAAGTGCAGGAGTATGGTTGGAGCAGCTTGAAAATATGGATATTTAGAATCGCATAGCGGAGTGGATGATTTTATCCGCGTGATTTTGCATGGCGGAGCGGAGAACGATCAGTTGTTCTCCGCTTTTTTCAGTGCTGTTTCAATTGCATTCAAAAGAATCATGGAAGTATACTTCTGATCTTCGGAATATTGGATATTTTCCAGCGACTGGGAGGTATAGATCTGGCTGGCCAGTGATTCCAGAGCCGGTTCCATGAGAGGAAACATGGCTGCAGTGCTTTCACTTAAATTTACCAGACGGATGGAAGTTACCCTGTCAGAGTCAACGGTTACTTCCAGGTCAAAGGTGTTTTCATTCAGGTCGATGGAGGAAGTATAAATTCCCGGTTTGTACAGGCTTTTGGCATCGGCTGAGGCACTTTTTTTCTGACCGGGTCCAAACATGAAAAAAAGTACAATAGCCAGGATGACAGCAAGAAGAAGGAAAATGCCGGTGTATATAACTTCCTTCATATGTAGGACTATGATTTTTGTTTTTGCACTCATGGTACACGCCTCCTGGATGGTTTTGTATATTCTATTACAGAAGTGCTTAAATTATGATATACTGAAACAACGAATGTGAGTAACCGACAGTAAGGAGAGAAGAATGTCATTACAGTTTATTATCGGCAGTTCCGGTGCCGGAAAGTCTTATTTTGCATATGAGAGAGTAATCCGGGAGTCCATGGAACACCCGGAGAGAAATTACTATATTATTGTTCCGGAGCAGTTTACCATGCAGACACAGAAGACGCTAGTGGAAATGCACCCGGGAAAAGGAATCCTGAATATTGACATCCTGAGCTTTGAACGTCTTGCGTACCGTGTATTTGAAGAAACCGGCGGAGATAACAGAAAGGTTCTGGAAGATACGGGAAAAAGCATGGTGCTGCAGAAAATGGTGCAGCAACACAGAAAGGAACTTGCCTATCTGGGAAGTCAGATGAATAAGCCGGGATATCTGGATGAGGTGAAGTCTCTGGTTTCAGAATTTATGCAGTATGATATCAGAGAAGAGAATCTGGCAGAAATGAAAGAGAAGGCCAAAGATCAGCCATTACTTGAAATGAAGCTTAAGGATGTGGGAATCCTTTATCAGTCATTCAGGGAATTCCTGAAGGGGCATTATATGACAGGGGAAGAGGTGATGGATGTCCTGCTTAAACAGCTTCCTTTTTCCGAAAAACTTAAGGGAGCGGAATTTCTCTTTGATGGATTTACCGGATTCACGCCAATTCAGGTCAATGTGCTCAGGGAACTTCTGGTCATTGCTGACCGCATAAGTGTTACTGTGACTATGGACGAACGGGAGGATGCTTTTTCTCCGGGAAAACCTTATCAGCTTTTCTTTATGAGCAAGCAGATGATACGGACACTTGCAGGGCTGACCAGAGATCTGGAGGATCCAGTGTATCTGAAACCATCCGGACAGTCCCGGTTTGCACAGGCACCTGCCTTACAGTTTCTGGAGAAAAATATCTTCCGCTACAGAAAGGGCGTGTATGCCGAAGAACAGCAGGAGATAAAAATATTTACTGCGCCATCCCCCCTGGAAGAAATGCGGGAGGCTGCCAGAAGGATGTCAGAACTTGTGCGTACCTGCGGATACCGCTATGGTGAGATTGCAGTGATCACAGGAAATCTGGAAGAATATGCAAGACTTGCAGCACAGGTATTTGAGGAGGCAGATATTCCATATTTTATTGACGAGAAGCACTCGGTAATGATGAATCCTTTTGTGGAGTATCTGCGCGCTGCCATGGAGATGGCGGTACAGGGATTTCCTTATGAGAGTGTTTTCCGTTATCTCAGATGCGGGATGTCAGAAGTTACCAGAGAACAGGCTGATAAGCTGGAGAATTACGTGCTGGCGCTGGGAATCCGGGGATATAAAAAATGGTCTGAAAAATGGGTTCGTGTATACAGAGGAATGGAAGCGGAGAAGATACAGGAACTGAATGAGATCAGAGAAATCTTTGCGGAAGAAGTAAGGGAACTTGCACAGGGATTTGGTTCCGGGAAGAAGACAGTGGAAGAGTACTGCCGGATTCTCTATGAGTTTATCCAAAAAAGCAATGTCTGGCAGAAACTGAAACGACAGGAGCGAAAGTTTAAAGAGTCAGGCGATAAAGCAATGGAAAAAGAATATAACCAGATTTATGGAATTGTGATGGACCTGCTGGATAAGATGGTTGAGATTCTTGGCGAAGAAACGGTAAACAGACAGGAGTTCCGACAGCTTCTGGAATCAGGACTTTCTCAGGCAAAAGTAGCGCTGATTCCGCCGAGCATAGATCAGGTAATGGTGGGTGATATGGAACGATCCCGCTTAAAGGAGATTAAGGCGTTGTTCTTTGTTGGCGTGAATGAGGGAAATATCCCAAAGAGCACACAGACAGGCGGAATCTTATCAGAGCTTGACAGGGATTTCTTCCAGGAGCAGGGAGTGGAACTGGCACCGGGGCCTAAAGAACTGATGAATATGCAGAGGTTTTATCTGTATCTGAATATGACGAAACCGGGAGAAAAGCTGATCCTCTCCTATAGTGATACCAATGCAAAAGGAGAAGGCATAAGCCCGGCATATCTGATCGGGAGTATACGTAGTCTGTATCCGAAGCTGGAAATTGAGGGCGGAGCCGGGGTCAGACCCCATAAAAATTCTATAAACAATTATTGTTATCCGGAAAATCCGGAAGCTGGGATTGATCTGTTTCTGGAGAAGCTGGTACAGGAGACAGAGAAAGAACATGAGGATATTCTGGAGCAGGCAGATGAGACGGATGCAATGTTTGGAGAACTTTACAGCTGGTATCTGCGGAATCCGGAATACAGAAGCAGAGTACAGAAGCTGGTACAGTCGGCTTTTGCCGGAAAACCAGAGGACATTATCAGCCAGAGTGTGGCGAAGGCATTATACGGAGAGGTTTCACCTTACAGTGCTACCAGACTGGAACGTTTTGCAGCCTGTGCATTTGCACATTTCCTTCAGTATGGAATGAAGCTTACCGAGCGTGTGGAATATGAGTTTAAACCTATGGATATGGGAAATGTTATGCATGAAGCACTGGAAAGCTTTGCAGAAGAAGTGCGAAAAAGAGGCATGAAATGGACAGAGCTGACAGAACAGGAACGGAATGAGATTGCGGACCGGTGTCTGGATAATATTGTGGCAGATTATGGAAACACGGTGCTCAAAAGCAGTGCCAGGAATGAATATATGATCGAGAGAACAAGGAGAATCCTAAGAAGGACGGTATGGGCACTTCAGAAACAGCTGGAACAGGGAGAATTTCAGCCGGAAGGCTTTGAGGTAACCTTCGGGGGAGGACGGATTGACAGAGTAGATATTATGGAAGATCAGAATAAGGTGTATGTGAAGGTGATTGATTATAAAACCGGACATACATCCTTTGACCTGGTTTATCTGTATCATGGCCTGCAGTTACAGCTGATGATCTATCTGGATGGTGCTCTGCGTGTAGAGCAGAAGAAATATCCGGATAAGGAGATTATTCCTGCGGGAGTTTTTTATTACAATATCAAGGATCCTATGATCCAGGAGAAGATAGATGCGGATGTGGAAGCAGTCAGTGCAGGTCTTATGAAAGAACTGAAGATGAATGGGCTGGTTCAGGCAGATCCGGAGCTTGTGTACAGGATGGACAGCAGCCTTGGCTCCATTCCTGTCGCATTTAATAAGGACGGAAGTTTTCGCAAAAATTCTTCTGTGGCAGACAGAACACAGTTCGCAGTGCTTGGACGGTATGTAAGGACGAAGATTGAGAAGATAAGAAGTTCTATTCTGGAGGGAGATGCAGAGGTTTCTCCCTATGAGCTCGGAAAAAAGAATGCGTGTACTTATTGTCCGTATATGACGGTATGCGGATTTGACCGCAGGCTGTCAGGATATGAATTCCGCAGACTGAAAAACTTCTCTGATGAGGAATTATGGAAAGCATTTGACAGGGAGGCAGAATAAGATGGGCGTACAGTGGACAAAGGAGCAGCAGGAGGTTATACGGCTGCGGGACAGAAATATTCTGGTCAGTGCGGCAGCCGGGTCCGGAAAAACGGCAGTACTGGTAGAACGTATCCTGAGTAAGATCACAGATAAAGAACACCCTGTGGATATTGACAGACTGCTGATCATGACATTTACAAGAGCGGCAGCAGGTGAAATGAAAGAGAGGATCTCGGCAGCTATTGAAAAAGCACTCTGTGAGGATCCCGATAATGAGCATCTGCAGAGACAGACAACCCTGCTTCATACTGCACAGATTACAACTATTGATGGTTTCTGTGCCTATATTATCCGGAATTACTTTCATCTGATCGGACTGGATCCGGGATATCGGACGGCAGATGAGGGGGAACTGAAGCTTCTGCGAGGAGATGTTGTGAAAGCACTGCTTGAAGAATATTATGCCAAAAAAGATGAAAAGTTTCAGAAATTCGTGGAATGCTTTGCAACAGGAAAGTCAGATGAAAATCTGGGAAACCTGATACAGAAATTATATGAAATGGCTATGAGCAATCCTTTTCCGCAGGAATGGCTGTCCGGGTGTATGGATGATTACAGGATTGATTCCCTGGAAGAGTTAAGAGAGACTGAGTGGATGAGGATGCTCTGGGATGCAGTGAAGGATGAACTGCAGGAAGCGAAGCTTCTGGTGCAGGAGGCTCGAAGAATCTGCTCAGAGCCGGATGGTCCGTATCTGTATGATGAGGCACTGAGCAGTGATCTGCTTCTTATAAGAAGTCTGCAGGAACTGGCAGAGAAAAGAGATTATAATGGAACTGCAGAAATACTTATGAAACCCTCATTTGCCCGGCTGAGCACAAAGAAGGCTGCGGATGTAGATGAACAGAAGAAGCAGAGAGTGAAAGATCTCCGGGATGAGGAAAAGGGGATTCTGAAGGAACTGGGGCAGCGATATTTCCAGAGTGCAGAGAAAGAACTTCTGGAAGTGATCAGATATATCAGAGGCCCAATAGAGATGTTAGTTGAGTTGACGGCACGATTTAAAAAACAGTTCGGAGAGGCGAAGAGAGAAAAGAATATTCTGGATTTTACGGATATGGAACATTTTGCCCTGCAGATACTGATGACGAAAGAAGGGGAAGAAATCCATATGTCTCAGGCTGCGAGAGAGCTCTCCGCAAAGTATGATGAAGTCTTGGTGGATGAATATCAGGACAGTAACTTAGTGCAGGAGCTTCTGACAACAGCAGTATCCGGGTGGATCAACCAGAAGAAAAATATCTTCATGGTAGGAGATGTAAAGCAGAGTATCTATCGTTTCCGTCTGGCAAGGCCGGAGCTTTTCATGGAAAAATATAAAAGTTATTCCACAGAAGAAGCACAGGAGCAGAGAATTGACCTGCACAAAAATTTCCGGAGCAGGGAACAGGTTCTGGAGAGTGTAAACTTTATTTTCCGACAGATCATGGGGGAAGACCTGGGAGGGATTACCTATGACAAAGATGCAGCCCTTTATCCCGGAGCTTCTTTTCCGGAAGGAGAGTCAGAGGAATTTGTAAAGACAGAGGTTCTTCTGGTCGAGAGAGACGGAGAAGAACTGTCTGATGTACAGGACTATGAAGACGCAGGTGCATCGGGAAACCGCAGGGAAATGGAAAATCAGACCGGACAGGAACTGGAAGCACTGGCCATTGCACAGAGAATTAAAGAAATTGTGGGAAAAGAACAGATCGTAGATAAAGAGACGAAGGAATACCGGCCTGTGGAATACGGGGATATTGTAATCCTGCTGCGCACTGCCTATGGATGGGCAGAAACCTTCAGGGAAGTGCTGGCGTCTCAGGGAATCCCTGTATATTGTACATCAAGAACCGGATATTTCTCTGCAACCGAGATTGTGACTGTATTGAATTATCTGAAGGTGTGTGACAATCCGCTGCAGGATATTCCGCTTATGGGAGTGCTTCGTTCACCGATCGTCGGATGCACTTCGCAGGAACTGGCAGAGCTTAGAATACAGTATCCTGATGGTCTGCTTTATGAGAGTGTTTCGGCATATGCAGGAGAAAATGAAATCCCCGAAAAAGAACTGGATCCGGATAAGCTGAAATCTGAATTGTCAAACAGTAATCTGCGAACAGATGAAAAGAACTCTCTGAATATTAAATTAAGAGGATTTCTGAGTCTCCTTGAAAAGGTAAGAAATATGGCTGCATATACGCCGGTCCACGAATTGATCCTTTATGTGCTGAAAGAAACCGGGTATGGAGATTATGCAAGGGCACTTCCGGGAGGGGAGCAGCGTTTTGCGAATCTGACCATGCTTGTGGAGAAAGCTATGGACTATGAGAAGACAAGCTACAGGGGTCTGTTTAACTTTGTTCGTTATATCGAACAGCTACAGGCATATCAGGTGGACTATGGAGAAGTCAATCTGACAGGAGCGGGCAATACCGCAGTGGAGATTATGACGATCCACAAGAGTAAGGGACTTGAATTTCCGGTAGTATTTGTGGCCGGTATGGGAAAACAGTTTAATTTTCAGGATATGAATGCAGGTCTTTTGCTTCATCCGGAACTGGGAATAGGGGCTGATGCTATCATACCGGAGAAACGGGTGATCGCATCTTCGCTGAATAAGCAGGTGATCAGAAGACAGCTTCTGAAAGAGAGTCTGGGAGAGGAACTGAGGGTACTTTACGTTGCCATGACAAGAGCAAAAGAGAAACTGATCCTTACAGGAACAGTCGGAAAGCTGGAAAAGCAGATGCTGTCGCTGTCGCGTTTTCTGGATGAGGAAGAAGAACTGCTCCCACTGGGAACCAGAATGAAAGCAAAGAATTACTGGGCTTTTGTACTGCCTGCACTGGTGCGGCATCGGGCCATGAGTGAACTTCTGTGGGAATATGGAATCCTCATGAAGAAACAGCCGGGGATTTACGATGATATCTCTGAGTTTGTGATAAAAAAAATCACTGTCCGTCAGATGACAGAAAAAGCAGTTCTCATCCAGGCAGGAAACCAGATGCAGGAGGAATATCTGAAGAACTGGGATGAAAATAAAGTGTATGATGAGGCTGTGAAGGAAGAGATAGAGAAGAGATTTTCCTTTGTATATCCGTATAAATATCTGGAAGATATTCCGGTTAAAGTCAGTGTTTCGGATCTGAAAAAGAGAAGCTGGCATGATGAAAGTGAACTGGAAGAGAATATCAGTGTGTCTGCCGAAGAGCAGGAGGAAGAACAGGAAGCGCCGGTTCCCGCATTTATGGCAGAGAAGCAGGAAGAGTATAAGGGGGCTGCCAGAGGCACTGCTTACCACAGAGTAATGGAATGTCTGGATTATGCAGAAGCAGATACAGAGGAACAGCTTCGGGCTCAGTTAAAGAGACTTCTGGAGAGCCAGAAAATGACAGAGCAGGAAGCGGAATGTATTCGGATCCGAGATATCAGGAGGTTTGTGGAGTCCAGATTGGGGCAGAGAATGAAGAAGGCTGCCATGAAAAAACATCTTTACAGAGAACAGCCTTTTGTGATTCAGAGAAGTGCTTCTATGCTCGATGATGGTTGGAAGAACGAAACAGTGCTGGTGCAGGGAATTATCGATGCCTATTTTATGGAAGAGGAAGAGATTGTTCTTGTGGACTATAAAACGGATAGAGTGAGGAGAGGACAAGAACAGAAGCTGATCGATCTGTATCATGTGCAGCTTGAGGATTATGCCCGGGCATTGGAACGGATGACGGGGAAAAGAGTGAAGGAGAAGATCATTTATTCGTTTACATTGCAGAAAGAGATATTGCTGTAAGCGGAATAAATATTATTATTGTGAATTCAAATATCCGGCAGGGATAAGCGCGTGTTATACGCGCCACCCTGCCGGATATTTGTTTTTCAGGATCTGGTTGACCAGTTTACCGAAGCCAATGGGATATCCATCTGCACAGAGGAGATGCCAGCCTTTTTTGTGAGCTGCTTCTTCGGGTTCGATATTTAAGGTTTCGCCCTTTAAATATCTGGTGATCCTTTCGTCAGAAGCGGAGAGAGAGATGACTGCTTCTGCTTCATCTTTGCGGATCGCCAGTGCAAGTGGCTGAGACGGCTCGAAGCGGTTTTTCTTCAGGTCACCGAGATAGAGACCGTTTCTTAAGAAGGTGATGCCGCGGAAGTTGTGGGCAACCGGGGGAAGATAGTAGGCTTTATCACCGCGGATTTCCACACGTTCCCAGTCAAATGGCTGACCGCAGAGGGTTTTCAGACCGATTTCGTTCAGAAATTCCGCAATCAGTGGAAATGCGTTTTTGTCCGGTTTTGTGTGAGGACGGGAGCTTTCCTTGATTGCCTGTCCTTTTTTACGGAAGAGCGCAAGGAAGTGTCCCTCTCCGTTCATTTTGTGTGGGAAAATCCGGATGCATTTGGTAAGCTCAGGATTTCCGTTTCCCCATTCAGGAACTCCATGGGAGAAGCCTTCATAATCTTCCATTTCTGCCAGTTCCATGTCAGGACGGTTTTCCAGAAGCCAGGAAACAGTTTGTTCGTCTTCTGCAGGCGCGAATGTGCAGGTAGAGTAAAGCATCAGTCCGCCGGGACGGAGCATATCGGCTGCCTGGAGGATAAGCTCTTTCTGGATTTCGGAAAGCTCCATGGATTTTTCGGGAGTCCAGTCTTTGGCAAGTGCTTCTTCCTTACGGAACATTCCTTCTCCGGAGCATGGAGCATCCAGGATGATCTTGTCGAAGAATTCGGGGAATGCTTTGGTTAACTTTGCAGGTGTTTCGTTTGCTACGAAGACATTTGGGATGCCGAAGAGTTCCAGGTTGCGAAGGAGGGCTCTGGCGCGGGAAGTGCTGATATCGTTTGCTACCAGAAGTCCCTGTCCCTGAAGTGCTGCGCCTGCTGCAGTTGCCTTGCCGCCCGGGGCTGCGCAGAGGTCCAGGACTCTGTCACCCGGCTCGATGGGGATGCGGGAGGCGGGGGTCATGGCGCTGGGTTCCTGAAGGTAGTAGAGGCCGGCCTGATAGTATGGGCATCTGGAAGGACGGATGTCTTCATCGTAGAAGTAGCCGTTTTTGATCCATGGGATCTGACGGGTTGGAAATGGAGACAGGTTTTCGAAGTCTTCGCAGGTGATCTTGGAGGTGTTTATGCGCAGGCCGTAGGTTCGGGGAGCGCTGAAGCTGGAGAGGAAGGAGGGGTATTCGTTGCCGAGCATTTCTTTCATTCGGGTGAGGAAGGCGGGGTGGAGGGGTGTTGTGTTTTCGTTCATAATTGGGTAGGTTTCCTTTGCTGTAGTTTTGGGTTGGTGGGGGGACGCGCAGGAAAATATATCTGTCTGAGTGCGGTTTCGGCATCTAAGATCTTCTAAGTCGGTAAAAATCTGCTAAAAGCATGGAGAAAAATGCAAAACTCGCTCCGCTGCAGGCTTCGCTCAGACAGGTTGCGATTTTTCTCCATAACGCAGATTTCTACCGGCTAAGAAGATCTAAGATGCCTGCAAATGCACTCAGACAGATATATTTTCCTGCGCTGTTTACTGAAAATGACTGTAGTATAACGTGAGGTTTATGGAATATTAAGTTTATGAAATATTATAGCAATTCCATAAAATAATGCAATCAAGACAGTTCAGCAGGACTTCACGCTATGATGGACTGGATTGTTTGCAGTAATTTATGAAATAAGAAATTGATATGTAACAATACTTTCAAATGCATTATTTATGAAGATTGCTATAGTAAACCGGAAGACGTTAAGGAGGTATTTTCGGTAAAGGTATCAATATGATTATAAAGTATAAATGATTTTTGCTAAATAGTATTGACAAAATCATATTATACATCATATAATATCGTTAACAAAACAATATTGATGTTCTGTATAGTATGTGAACAGGATGGAATAAATGTATCAGATGTGAAATGGCGTTTACCTTTGGTATAGTCTGAAGCATTTTTCAGACACGCTCTAAGGCTGGATTGCAGAGATGATGCTGTCTGTACAGAACATAATTGAAACGAGGGAGTGAGCATATGGTTTTTAATACGGGTGCTGCGCTTCTGGATGCGGTTGTTCTGGCGGTTGTTTCTAAGGAGAAGGAAGGGACTTACGGGTATAAGATCACGCAGGATGTGCGTGGAGTTCTGGATGTTTCGGAGTCTACTTTGTATCCGGTGCTCAGGAGGCTGCAGAAGGATGATTGTCTGGAGGTTTACGATATGGCGTATGCAGGACGTAACCGGCGTTATTATAAGCTGACGGACAGAGGTGCTGCGCAGCTGGAGTTTTATAAAGCTGAATGGAAAATTTATGCATCCAAGATAAGCGGGATGTTTGAGGGAGGAATAGGATGATGGACAGGGCGCAGTTTATGCAGGAGCTGGAGAAGCTGCTTGCTGATATTTCCGAGACAGAGAGGCAGGATGCCCTTGATTTTTATAATAGTTATTTCGATGATGCAGGAGCTGAGAATGAAGCTTCGGTGCTCAGGGAACTTGGAAGTCCAGAGAAGGTTGCAGCAATCATCAAGGCGGATCTGAAAGGTTCGGCAGGAGGCTATGAGTATGGAGAATATACGGAGCATGGCTATGAGGATGCCCGGACTAAAGAGAGAGGACAGATGCCTGAGAAATATGGAGAAGAGTCGGGAACAGGGAAGCGTTTTTTCAGAAAGGGGAATCAGGCGGTGCTGATCCTTGCGGTGATCCTGCTGGTTTTTATTTCTCCTTTTGTTAAGGGGGCTGTTGGTGGGATTCTGACATTTGCAGTTGGAATCTTACTGCTTCCGTTCTGGCTGATCGTTGGATTGGGTATAGGCGCTGTGGCTTTACTGGTTGGCGGGCTTGCAGCTGTTGTGGCTGGAGCAGGGCTTTTGACTGTAATGACCGGAACCGGGATCCTGACGATAGGAATTGGATGTCTGATGATTGCTCTGGCAATCCTTATGATGTTAGGACTGATCAGCATCGCAGTACACATTGTGCCGAAGTGGTTTCGGAAGATTACCGACTTTTTTAACAGGTTGCTTTACAGAAAGAGAAAGGAGGAGGTTAAATGAAGAAGTTTACAAAAGGAATGTTGATCGCAGCGGGGATTTTTGGTGCTGTGGGAATCGGGCTGACAGCTGCCGGTGGTGTTATGGGAGCCAGTATGTCGGAACTGACAGGGGTGAAAAGTCTGAAAAGGGTGCTTCTGGTGGCAGATGGGGATTATGATTATGATGACAGCGATGATTATGATGACGATGATGATTATGATTATGACGATTATGATTATGATGACAGCGATGACTATGACAGCGATGATTATGATGACAGCGACGACTGTGACGACAGTGAGGATTATGCCCGCGCTGTTGATGAGAATGAGGAAGATGGCACTGTATATCAGTTGAAGTATCAGCCCACAAAGCTGGATATAGAGCTGAAGTACGATGAGCTGATTCTGGAAGAGGGCGACAGTTTCTGTGTCAGAGTTTATGATGACAGTGGGAAGAATGTGACAGTGAAGGAGAGTTCGGATACTCTTAAGGTCAGAAGCACGAAAAAACTGTCTAAAAACAGAAAGGTGTGTATCTCCTATCCGGAAGATGTTAAGCTTCAGGAGCTGGAGATTGAGATGGGTGCAGGTACTGTTTATCTGAACAGAGATATTGAGACAGAGAAGCTGAGTGTGGAGATGGGAGCCGGGGAATTTGAAAGTAAGAATCCGGTGACTGCAAGGGAGGCAGATCTGGAAATCGGAACCGGAAGTATGACATTTGCAGATCTGAGCGCCAGGAAGACAGATGGAGAATGTGGTCTGGGTGAACTGGATCTGACACTGACCGGTACGCAGGAGGATTATAATTATGATCTGGAATGTGGAGTGGGAAATCTGGATGTAGGTTCTGATTCCTACAGTGGACTTGGACGGGAGAAAACCATTTCCAATAAAGGCGCAGACAGGAAACTGGATCTGGAGTGCGGTATGGGAAATATATCAGTAGATTTCTCCGGGAAAGAGCACAGAGATTTGCAGATATCCTGAAGAGCATATACTCTGACGTGCAGAAATAAAAGTGGTATTTAACCGAATCAGGAAGTTATTCGGTGTAGAGTAAGTAGCGAAGCGGATGATTTTATCTGCTTGACTAATCTGGGTTTAAGGAGGAAATGGAACATGGGTGACAAACGTTTATACAAATCATCAGAAAACAGTATGCTTTGCGGTGTATGTGGAGGAATCGCAGAATATTTTGATATTGACCCTACGTTGGTGCGTCTGGCATGGGTGATCCTTACCTGCTTTGGCGGTGCGGGAATCTGGGCATATATCATTGCGGCAATTATTATTCCCAAAAGATAATAGAATCTCAGAATCCAATCTGCAATAGACAGAAGTTTGACCGAATCAGGCAGGCAGCGAAGCGGATTGCGAATATCCGTTTGAATGAAATACAGTATAAAAATTAAGAAAACAGCCCATACTCCAAAGAAAAGGAGTGTGGGCTGTTTTGGATAAAGAGAAGGAAATAAAAGCTTATCTTGATGGAGAATTATTACCGGAGGTCAGAATGAAGTATGAAATTGCAGAGGAAATGGGATTGCTGGACAGAGTATTGAGTGATGGATGGAAAAGTCTGTCTGCAAAAGAGACCGGAAGGATTGGAGGGTTGATGACCAAACGAAAAAAAGAGAAATTTAAAAAATAAATAATATGGAATAAGCTTGTTCTCCGGACGATGATGCTGTAAAATTAAGAACAGGTATTAGAACGTGTTTGAAAAATCATTCTCACAAGATGCACGCCCCATTTTGTGGTATATTTTGTCCGAATTCGGTTGTCGTAGTCCGCTATGACGCCCTTATTCGAACAAAATCTCCCACAAATTGTGACGCACATCTTGCAGAAAGCCTTTTTCAGACACGCTCTGGAGTAGCTAAGAAATATGGGATGGAATTAACAGTTAAATATAAATTATAAAATCATATAAGTATAT
>ENA-USZI01000920-USZI01000920.1-human-gut-metagenome-genome-assembly--contig:-NODE-920-length-20928-cov-37.702173_pt1 | contig 20928 bp, 16 predicted proteins | sample MGYA00250042_ERZ773532 | MGnify/ENA primary metagenome ERZ773532 (study PRJEB29103, sample SAMN06112036) | human gut metagenome | biome: human gut; feature: ankylosing spondylitis patient; material... | reverse complement strand
TAAGCGCAGCGACTAGCTTTTTTCCGTTTCGACAACCCCTTCGGGGTCTGAAAGGGGCGAGCAGCCCCTTTCTCGTGGGTCCAGCGCGTCGAAATCGCTGGTGGTTTTCTGGTTCTCTTTTGACATCAAAAGAGAACAATTCCACTTAACGTAAAAGCGCTCTGCCCCGCGCACAGGCGCGCAAACAAGCCTTATCTACACTTTATATATCACGAGGTATCAAACAATGGAACTTTTTCTGGATGTACTGAGCGAAACTCTGGTGGACACCGCCAAGATGCTCCCCTTCCTGTTTTTAGCCTATCTCTTTATTGAATATGTCGAGACCCGCCACGGTGAGCGCATCGAGGCCCTGCTGGCGGGCGGCGGCCGCTGGGGTGCGGTGCCGGGCGCGGTGCTGGGCTGTGTGCCGCAGTGCGGCTTCTCGGCTATCGCCTCCAACTTCTACGCCTCCCGCGTCATCACGCTGGGTACGCTGATGGCCGTCTATCTCGCCACCAGCGACGAGGCTATCCCCCTGCTGGTGTCCATGCCCGCCTACTGGGATAAGCTGATCCTGCTGATGGTCATCAAGGTCGTGTACGCTGTCTTTGTGGGCTTCCTGCTGGATTTCGTCCTCCGCAAGGCCCTGCCCCGCAGCCTGCGCGGCGGCTACACCGGCCACGCCGACGAGGTGGACTGCCACGAGGAGCACAGCGACGAAGAGGGCCATCCCCAGCCCATCTGGAAGGCCGCGCTCCGCCACACCCTCGAGATCTTTGTCTTTATCTTCGTGTTCAGCCTTGTGTTCGGCCTCATCGTCGAGGGCGTCGGCGAGGATGTCTTCGCCTCGGTGCTGGGCCGGATGGGCTTCTTCCAGCCGGTGGTGGCCGCACTGGTTGGCCTTGTCCCCAACTGTGCCGCCAGCGTCCTGATGACCCAGCTCTACGTCGAGGGCGCACTCCGCTTCTCGAGCCTCGTGGCCGGTCTCTGCACCGGCGCGGGCGTGGGCCTCGCCGTGCTGTGGCGGGTGAATCCCTCCTGGAAGCAGAACCTCTTCATCACCGGCCTGACCTGGGCCTGCGGTGCCGCTGTGGGCGTGGGCATCCAGATCGTGGTGGCTTTCATCGCCTGAGTATTTGCAAAACACCTGCACCTTTTCTTCGGAGAAGCGTGCAGGTGCTTTTTATTTTGGAGACAAAGCCTCCGTTTTATGATATACTCAACTCATATATAAATATAAGGAGAACACCATGCAATATAAAATTCTCGCAAGCGATTACGACAACACCCTCGTCCCCTTCGGGGAGAGCCAGCCCCGTCCGGCCATGGTCAAGGCCGTGAAGAAGCTTCAGGCCGCCGGGGGAAAATTCGTGCTCAGCACAGGCCGGGCCTGGTCAGCCATCAACCGGAAAGGCCAGCTGGGCGGCATCCGGTTCGACTATGCCATCACCTGCAACGGTGCCTGCGTCGTGGACAAGAACGGTGCCATCGTGGCAGAGCACCCCATGACCAGTGAAGAGATGTACGCGCTGGTGGATTTCTGTGAGGACTACAACTACCCCCTGCAATTTAACTTCAAGGATGCATACTATGTTTACTGCGAGTATGACATCCTCCACAAGCACTACGATCGGATGAACAGCGTCGGTCTGGACTGCGTGGACGGCGAAGACCAGGACCGCCACCTCATCGATATGCCTCACGCGGCTTTCTGCCTCTTCCCCGAGGGAGCGCTGGAGCGGTTCAACGAAAAGTACGGCCACCTCGGCCTTCACTTCATGCAGACGGGCGGCCAGCTGCCCGACGGCTCCCACTTCTATGACATCGTGCGGGGCGGGATCGACAAGGGCGCGGGCCTCGCAGACCTTTGCGAAAAGATGGGCCTCTCCCTCGCCGAGGCCGTGGCGGCAGGCGACTCCGCCAACGATGTGGGGATGCTGAAAGCAGCCGGCCTCGGCTGCTGCATGTCCAACGGCACCGACGAAGCCAAAGCCGCCGCTGACCGCGTCATCGGCGATGTGCGGGAAGACGGACTTGCTGCCCTTATTGAAGAGCTGTGGTTCGACGGCCCGAAGGCGGAGCCCTCCGACCGCAGCTTCGGCTCTGCATGGGAGACGATGGAACGATGAGCTTCGCACCCGTTTACTCTGAAAACAGCCGCGCCCTCATCCTCGGCACATGGCCCAGCCCCAAAAGCCGGGAGATGGCCTTCTACTACGGCCACCCGCAGAACCGTTTCTGGCCCATGATGGCGGCCCTCACCGGCGAGCCTGTCCCCGCCCGGGAGGACATCGAGGCCAAAAAGGGCATCATCCTCCGCCATGGCCTCGCCCTGTGGGACACGCTGGAAAGCTGCACCATCACCGGCGCGTCGGACGCCTCCATCCGGGACGTGGTGCCGAACGACATTGCATCTCTTTTGGCAAAAGCGCCCATTGAGGCAGTGTTCTGCAACGGGGCCACCGCCCACCGCATTTATACCCAATATCTGCTGCCGGTGTCCGGCATCCCGGCGGTCAAACTGCCCAGCACCAGCCCCGCCAACGCCGCCTGCCGCCCCGAAACCCTGCGCGAGGTCTGGGGCGAGGCCCTCAAAGATTATATAACCGTTTCCAACCTGTAAATTATTCATGAAACACTTGCGTTTTGTGGATAAAAGGATTTATTATGGAAGAGTACAAGGGGCGGTGCGCCCCTTCGGGAAAGGAGAAAATTCATGAGCAAAATCATCCGCACCCAAAAGCCCAGCGTCCTGCCGTGGTATGCGGCGGCGCTGGTATTCGCGGTGCTGTGTGCGGTGCTACCAGCATATAAGCTGTGGGCGCTGCTGATCGCGCTGGGCGGCGCAGCCGTGATGTTCGGCGCGGCAAAGAAGGTCTGCCCGCCCCGGGTGGTGGAGCATGAAGTGCCTTTCCACACCGGCAGCGGCGATGTGGACGAGATGCTGGCCGACATCCAGCAGAAGCTGGATGCCCTCCACGCGCTGAACGAGGCCCTGCCCGACCCGGAGCTTTCCGCCGCCATGACCCGGATGGAAAAGGCAGGCCGCTCCATCATGGAGACGGTGGAGGCCAGCCCCGCCAAGGCAAAGCAGGTACGCCGCTTTGCGAACTACTATCTGCCCGACGCGGTGAACGTGCTGGAGCAGTACGCAAAACTCGCCCGCCAGGGCGTGCGGGGCGAAAATGCCGCTTCGATCCGGGCAGAGGTGGAGCGGAACGCGGCTTCCATCGCCACTGCATTCGAAAACCAGCTGGATGCACTGTATGCCGCTGAAAGCATGGACCTCTCGGCGGATCTGACGGTGCTCCAAAATATGATGAAGGGGCAGGGACTGCGTTAAAACTGGCTTGCCCTCTCAGGCGCTGACGCGCCAGCTCTCCCAAAGGGAGAGCCTCTGGAGGAAACTTGCAGCATACCGGCCCCCGGAAAAGCCTCTCCCTCTGGGAGAGGTGGCAATGCGAAGCATTGACGGAGAGGGCAAGGCCGTGTATCGATTTGGAAAGGAAGGAATCTCTCATGGCTGATAATACGTTCAATTTTGACTTAGACGCACCCGCTGTTCCCACCCTGACCCTCGACCCGGTGGAAGCACCTGCCGCCGAGGAGAAGCAGCCCGAAGCCGCTGCGGCCCCCGAGGCCGAACAGGTCAAGCTCAGCCCCGAGGAGCAGGCGATGGTGGACGCCTTCGCTCAGAAGATCGACATCACCAACAGCCAGCAGGTGCTGCAGTACGGCTCCGCCTGCCAGAAGAAGATCGGCGACTTCTCCGAGGCGGCACTTTCCAAAGTGTCCACCAAAGACCTTGGCGAGGTGGGCGGCATGATCAGCGACCTTATCGGGGAGCTGAAGAACTTTGACGCCGCCGAAGAGGAAAAGGGCATCCTCGGCTTCTTCAAGAAAAAGGGCAGCCAGCTCGACAACATGAAGACCAAGTACAGCAAAGCGGAAACGAACGTCGAGACCATCCAGTCCGCCCTCGAAAAGCATCAGGTGCAGCTGCTCAAGGATATTGCGATGCTGGACAAGATGTATGAGCTGAACATGGCCTATTTCAAAGAGCTGAGCATGTATATCCTCGCGGGTAAGAAGAAGCTGGCCGACTTCCGCGTCCACGAGCTGCAGCAGGCGATGGACAAGGCAAAGGCTTCCGGCCTGCCTGAGGACGCACAGGCCGCACGCGATCTGGCCGACCAGTGCGAGCGCTTTGAGAAAAAGCTCTACGACCTCGAGCTGACCCGCACTATCAGCCTGCAGATGGGTCCTCAGATCCGGCTTTTACAGAACAATAACTCCATGATGGCCGAGAAGATACAGTCCACCATCGTCAACACCATCCCCCTGTGGAAGAACCAGATGGTGCTGGCACTGGGTCTGGCCCACAGCCAGCAGGCCATGCAGGCCGAACGCGCCGTCACCGACATGACCAACGAGCTGCTGAAAAAGAACGCCGACGCCCTCAAGATGGGTACCATCGAGACGGCCAGGGAGTCTCAGCGCGGTGTCGTGGACATCGAGACCCTGCAGCAGACCAACAAGAGCCTCATCGAGACGCTGGACGAGCTGAACAAGATCCAGAGCGAGGGCCGCGCAAAGCGTGCCGCTGCCGAGCAGGAGCTCACCCGCATCGAAGACGAGCTGAAACAGAAGATGATGGAGATCCGGAGCTGAAATGGCAAACGCAGATTTTTCCAGACAACAGAATCGACCCACCGGCGGCTTTGACGCTTCCAGCTATCGCGCCGCAGCGCCCGCCGAGGAGGAAGTGCGGCTGACGCCCTTCCAGCAGAAGCTGGCAGGCCTCGAAAAGGCTCTGCCCGCCGCGCTGGGCAAACAGGCTGTTGCCGCTGCTCTGAGCATCGTGGTGATGTTGGGGTGCTTTGTCGGCTTTGGCGGGGCGAAGCTCCGGGCAAAGTACGACACGGTGAAGAACGGGTTCACCACTGGCGTGGCCGCAGACAGCGGCTATGCCCTGAATGAGGAATTGACCACACAGCTCAACACGGCCGCCAACATCATCACCACCGCGTCCAACACACTGGGTGCAGACAGCACCGAAGTGCAGACGGCACAGGCTGCGCTGGACTCTTTTTCCGCCTGCCTCGGGGCGGTGCAGTCCGATGGCAAGATCCACGCACCGGACTCTCTGAGTGTTTACACCGGCGGCAGGATGCATATGCTCTACCAGTCGAACGAGACGCTTGGCACAGCCATCGGCCAGCTCTACGCCAAATTGCAGGAGCAGGCCGCAGACCCCATGAAGATGGGTGCGGTGCAGGGGCAGTACAGCCAGTTCAACAGTGCGCAGACCATCATCAGCAACCTGCATTATAACGACGCAGTCCAGACCTACCAGAAAGACGTCGGCGGCTTCCCGGCCAGCGTGCTGGGCAAGCTGTTCGGCATACAGGAGGTGGAACTTTTCGCATGAAGACGATGAAAACATTCTCCCGCCGCATTGCGGCACTGCTTCTTGTCGTGACCGTCGGCATCACGGCGCTGGCACCGGCGGCTTCGGCCTCCAGCATCCAGCTGCCCAGCCTGCCGAAAGATCAATGGGTGGTGGACGACGCCGGTGTGCTGAGCGACAGCACCACCTCGGAGCTCGAGACCCTCAACGCACAGCTCTCTTCCAGCTGCGACGGCGCACAGATCGGCGTGCTGACCGTGGACTACACCGGCAGCGCCACCACCGAGGACTACGCTGCTGAAGCCTTCAACACCTGGGGCATCGGCAGTTCCAGCAAGAACAACGGCGTACTCATCCTGCTGGTGATGCAGTCGGACCAGTACGCCGACGGCGACTACTATCTGACCTACGGTGACGGCTTCCGCAGCACCATGCTGGCCGACCAGGCAAGCTCTCTCGTGCAGACCATGGAGGACGATTTCGCCGCCAAGAAGTACGACGCCGCCGTCCTCACCTGCGCCACCAATGTGGCAAACACCATTGCACAGGTGTACGGGGTCACTCTGAGCGGCGGGACCATCTATTCCGACGGCTCTGACACCCAGACCACCCGGCCCTCTGTCGAGCCTGTCCCGCCCCAGAAGCACTACTCCATCTGGGAAAGCTTTATCGGCGGCATTTTCTCCATGCTTGCTTATATCATCCTGTTCATCGCAGTTTTCTTTATCTTTATCACCCCTCTCGGCCACTCCTTCGGCTGGTTCTGGGGGCCGTTTGGCTGGTTCGGCGCACGGCGTTGGCACAGAGGCCCGCGCCCTCCCCGCGGCCCTTACGATGACTTCGGCCCCGGCGGTGGTTTCTATGGCGGCCCTCGCGGCCCGAGAGGCCCCCGTGGGCCTCGTCCTCCCCGCGGAGGCGGTTTCGGCGGCTTTGGCGGTATGGGCGGCGGCTCCGGTTTTGGCGGAGCCGGGCGCGGCGGCGGCAGCTTCGGCGGCATGGGCGGCGGCAGCAGCCACGGCGGCGGAGCCGGACGCGGACGCTGATATTATGACAAAAGGGAAGCCCCATCTGACGATGGGGCTTCCCTTTTGTCTATTTGTTATTTGATGCAGCTCGAGCAGGGGCTGTAGCCTGCGGCCACAGCTTCATCATAGCTCGAGAACAAGATCTGGTTCTTCTCTGCCGGGAGGTTGGCACAGCTGGGCAGATGGAACTTTTTGCTGTTCACGTTGCCGATGTAGGCCTGCTGGGCCGTGCTGGATGCTGCCGGGTCGGTGGGGTTCAGCTCAGCGTCGGTGGCGAAGTGTTCCGTTGCCACCGTGTAGTTCTGGCCGTCACTGGAAACGGTGATCGTCCCCAGCAGGTCGGTGCGGTAGACGCCCACACCGGCGTCCCGCAGGATGCTCAGGGTCTCCTCGTGGGGGTGGCCGTACTTGTTGTTGACCCCGCAGGAGATGATGCCCATTTCGGGCAGGACAGCGTTCAGGAAGATGTAGCTGGTGGAGGTGCTGGAGCCGTGGTGGCCCACCTGTAAGACATCCACCTTGAGGTTCGCGCCGCTGTTCACAAGGTCGCGCTCGGCGTCGGCCTCCATATCACCGGTGAGCAGGAAGCTGGTCGCGCCGTAGTCGATGCGCAGGACGATGGAGGTATCGTTGGTGTCATCGTACTGCGCCACAGGGCCAAGCATGGTCACAGTGGCGCTGCCCAGCGCCCACTGGGTGCCTGCGGCAGGTACTTCGACCTGTAAGTTCTGCTGCTGGGTGTACTTGACGAAATCCTTGAAGCACTTGGTGGAGGCTTCCGTCACGGGGCTGTAAACGTGGCAGGCCGGGAAATAGGCCAGCGCAGCGGCCAGACCGCCCACATGGTCTTCGTGAGCATGGGAGCAGAAGACATATTCCAGCTGCTCGACCCCCTGATTCTGCAGGTAGGAGACCACCAGACTGCCGTCGTCCACATTGCCGCCGTCGTAGAGCATGAACTGTCCGTCGCACTCCACCAGCACGCTCAGCGCCTGCCCTACGTCGATGAAGTGCATCTGGAAGGCGGCATCCTGCCCGTCGGAAGGCGTCGTTCCGGTCTGAGAAGCTGCCGGGTTCGGCATGACGTCGCCGCTGCCTCCCGGGACGATGGAAGAGGTATCACAGCCCACGAGGCCCAGCGCAAGGACTGCGGCCAGCGCCAGCGCAGCGAGGCGGCTCATGAGCGTTTGAGCGTTCACTTTTTCTTTTTTGAAGTTTTCCACGATGTATTCTCTTTCTGTTGATTGTTTTTCGGTTTATGCGCAGGAGCCGAATGGGGCGCAAAACGTGCGCCGGGGCTGGGCTGACGGCCCGCCGGATTGCGGCCTGCCGGGGCGGTGGAGCGGCTCTGGGGCTTGCCGCCCTTGCCTCTGGGCCGGACGGTGTAGGTGCCGTCGCCGTGGATGGTCACATCGGCGGCCTCGGCTCTGCGGGCCGAGCGCTGGACCGCAATGCGGCCCTCAGCGGGAACCAGCAGGGGGATGAGGTCTTCGCGGTGGGTCATTTTCAGCGCCTTGATGACCTTTTCGGCGTTGCGGGGCTCATAATACTGGAGCAGGGCGCGCTGAAGCGCCTTGCCCTCAGCGGTCTTTTCCACAAACACCGGCTTCAAGGTGTAGGGGTCGAGGCCGGTGTAGAACATACAGGTGCTCACGGTGCCGGGCGTGGGATAAAAATCCTGCACCTGCTCGGGGCGCATATGGTTCTTGTAGAGGTATTCGGCCAGATAGACGGCATCCTTGAGGGTGCTGCCCGGGTGGCTGGACATGAGATACGGCACGAGGTACTGCTTTTTGCCCGCCTTCCTGCTCAGCTCGTAGAACTTATCCTTGAACTTGTTGAAGGTCTCGATGGGCGGCTTACCCATGTAGGCGAGGGTGTTGGGGGCGCAGTGCTCCGGCGCGACTTTCAGCTGGCCGGAAACGTGGTACTCCACCAGCTCCTTAAAGAAAGTGTCATCGGGGTCGGCCATCAGGTAATCGAAGCGGATGCCGCTGCGGATGAACACCTTCTTGACGCCGGGCAGCTCCCGGACGCGGCGGAGAATTTTCAGGTAATCGCTGTGGTCCACGATCATGTGGGAACAGGTGGTGGGGGCGAGGCAGTGCTTGCCGCCATTGCACATACCCCGCAGCATCTGCTCGCGGCAGGATGGGAAACGGAAGTTGGCGGTGGGGCCGCCGATGTCGTGGATGTAGCCCTTGAAATCCGGCTCGTGGGTCATCCGCTCTGCTTCGGCCACGATGCTGTCGGCGCTGCGGCTGGTGACGCGTCGGCCCTGATGCAGCTGGATGGCGCAGAAATTGCAGCCGCCGAAGCAGCCGCGGTTCTGGATGATGGAGAACTGCACCTCGCGGATGGCAGGCACACCGCCCATGGCCTCGTAGATGGGGTGGTAGCGGCGGGTGTAAGGCAGGGCGTAGACCTTATCCAGCTCCCAGCGGACGAGGGGCTTTGCGGGGATGTTCTGCACGAGGTACTTCTCGCTCTGCTTCTGGACGATGATATTGCCGCTGACGACGTCCTGATTGTCCATCTGGATGCGGCAGGCTTTCGCATAGGCCACCTTATCGGAGGCGACCTTCCTGAAACCCGCGCACTCCACATACCGCTCGGGCAGGTGGTCGAAGTCGGTCAGGTAGCAGGTGCCGTCCACATCGGTGATGCTCTCCACCGGCTCCCCTGCCGCCAGACGGCGGGCGATCTCCACAGTCTGGTGTTCCCCCATGCCGAAGCTGATGATGTCCGCACCGGAGTCCTCGGCGATGCTGGGCAGGACGGTGTCCAGCCAGTAGTCGTAGTGGGCAAAGCGGCGGAGCGAGGCTTCCAGACCGCCCAGAATGACGGGCAGGTCAGGGTATGCCTGCTTGGCAAGTCTGGTGTAGACGGTGGCGCTGCGGTCGGGCCGTGCGCCGCCCTTGCCGCCGGGGGAATACTCGTCCTCCGCGCGGGGGATCTTTGCGACGGAATAGTGACTCACCATGCTGTCCACGTTGCCGCCGCCGATGAAGAAGCCGTACTTCGGCTTTCCGAACCGCTTGAAGTCCTCGCAGTCGGTGTAGCGGGGCTGAGCCAGCACGCCCACCTTGTAGCCCTCGGCTTCCAGCAGGCGGCTGATGATGGCGGTGCCAAAGCTGGGGTGGTCCACATAGGCGTCGCCGCCCACCACCACGAAGTCCAGCTGGTCCCATCCCCGGGCCTCCATGTCAGCCCGGCTGATGGGGAGAAATTCGGTGTAATGTTCCATAGTTATCCTTTTTCTTTCATGATGCCTGCCCTATACAGCAGGGCTCTATTGCTTCCGAAATCAAAAATTTTATTCATCCGGCTGATTCATCTGCATTTCCAGCCACTGCTGGCGGCTGATGAGGACAGCGCGGGGCTTTGCGCCCTCGTAGGGGCCGATGATGCCCTTTTCTTCCATCTCGTCCATGATGCGGGCGGCGCGGGCATATCCCAGCTTGCAGCGGCGCTGCAAAAGGCTGGTGGACGCCTGACCGGCGTCGATGACCACCTCCACGGCCTGCTTGAGCATCGGGTCACTGCCGCCCTCCTCGTCGGAGTCGGCAGAACTGCTGCCCTTCTTGCCGTCCTGGATGGCGTGTTTTTCCATCGCCTCTATCATGGCCTCGTCGTACTGGACGGTGGCGCTCTTCTTGATGAAGTCCAGCACACGGCTGATCTCCTCATCCCGCACAAAGGTACCCTGGATACGGGTGGGCTTGGGTGCGCCCACGGGCATGAAGAGCATATCGCCCATGCCCAGCAGCTTTTCGGCACCGGCACCGTCGAGGATGGTGCGGCTGTCCACCTGACTGGACACGGCGAAGGCGATGCGGCTGGGGATGTTGGCCTTGATGAGGCCGGTGATGACGTCCACGCTGGGGCGCTGGGTCGCCACGATGAGGTGCATACCGGCGGCACGGGCCTTCTGGGCGATGCGGCAGATGGAGTCTTCGACATCCTTGCCGACGACCATCATCAGATCGGCCAGCTCGTCGATGATGATGGCGATATAGGGCATCTTCTCGAGGTTCGGGTCCGCTGCCGCCAGCTTGTTGAAGGACTTGATGTCGCGGACGTTGTTCTCCGCGAAGAGGTGGTAGCGGCGCTCCATCTCCTGCACTGCGCCGCCCAGTGCGCCGGCCGCCTTGCGGGGCTCGGTGACGACAGGCATCAGCAGGTGGGGGATGCCGTTGTACTCAGCCAGCTCGACGACCTTGGGGTCGATGAGCAGGAGCTTAACATCCTCGGGGCTGGAGCGGAACAGCAGGCTCATGATGATGCTGTTGACACAGACCGATTTACCGCTGCCGGTGCTGCCCGCGATGAGCAGATGGGGCATCTTGCACAGGTCGGCCACCTGGGCCACGCCGGCGATGTCCTTGCCCAGCGCAATGCCCATCGGCGAGGTCATCCGCAAAAAGCTCTGGCTCTCGAAGACGCTGCGGATGTAGACCGGCGTTTTCTTATGGTTCGGCACCTCGATGCCCACGGCAGGCTTGCCGGGGATGGGAGCCTCCATGCGGACATCGGCCACCGCCAGGTTCAGGGCGATGTCGTCCGCCAGCGAAGTGATGCGGCTTATCTTGACGCCCGCCATGGGCTGGACTTCATACCGGGTGACCGACGGGCCGCGGGAAATATCCAGCACACGGGTGCGGACACCAAAGCTTTCCAGCGTGTCCACCAGCTTCTGGGCGTTGGCTTTCAGCTCGTCTTCCGCACCGGAGTCGCTTTCCTCCGGGGCGCGCTCGAACAGCTCGATGGACGGGTACTGATACTGGAAGCTCTCCTCCGTCTCCGCCTCTTCGGCGGGGGCGTTCGCGGCCTGCTCCTCGGAGACAGCAGGCTTTTCCATGGCGGCTGCCACCAGCGTGTTGAGGTCTTTTTCCTCCACCGGGTCGCTGGTGATGCTGATCCAGCCGTCCTCATCCGGCTCAGAGCGGAATGCCGCAGCATTCTCGGCGCTGACCGGCTGCGGGGCCGGTTCCGGAGTCGGGGTCCGATCATAGAGCGGAATGCCGAAGGAGAGCGGCGGCTCAGGCGCGGGCTGCTGTTCCGGCTCTTCTGCCGGGGCGGCGGGCGTGACGGTAGGTGTCACCGTCGGCTCGGGCTGGGCCGTGAAGAAGTCCTCGGCGGCGGTATCCACAGCGTCCGGGACGATGGGTGTCACGGTGGCGCGGATGGGCGCACGGCGGAGCGGGTCCATGCCGAAGGTGCCGCCGGGGCCGAGGATGATGGGCTCGATGGGCTCACTGCCGCCCTCGGTGACGGTGGTATGGTCAGGGCCCAGATCAATATCAAAGGGCGCACGGGGCCGGGACTTTTCCACCTGTACAGGGGCAGGCTCGGGCTGAGGCGGGGTCTGCACTTCCGGTGTGGGCACAGGGGCAGGCTCTGCCTGTTCGCCGCCCTGCATCACCTGATGGCCCCAGTGGAAGACGCCAGCCAGCCAGCCGGGAGGCTGGATATGGAAGGCGGGCGCGGCAGGCTCTTCGCCGCCGCAGCAGTCCCCGCCTTCGCCCGCTTCGTCTTCCGGCAGGTCGTCGTCATAGTCCTCGTATTCCTCTGCCGCGGCCTCCTCGGCGGCGCGTTCTGCCAGACGCTCGGCCCGGCGAGCGGCATTCTGCTCGTGGACGGCAAGGCCCTTTTCGTGGACGCTGCCGCCCACGTTGCAGAGCCACTGCCAGCACTCGGCGGGCGTAACGTCGAAAATGTACAGGCTGGCGCAGGCCGCCAGCGCCGCCATGACCAGATTGGCGGCGGGTCTGCCGCAGAGCAGCAGGAGCGTCCCGCCCAACACAGCGCCCAGCGCACCGCCCGAGAGCCATGCGCTCATACCATTATGATAGCAGGCGGCAGTCATCTGCGCGGCGGTCTGGTCGGTGGGGATGTCAGAAAAGACGATGACCGTGCCGCTGGCGAAGATGAGCCCCAGCGTAAGCTTGGCGATGTGGGGCAGAAGGTCTTCGCCCCGGGTGTAGAGGATGGCCAGATAACACAGCGCCGCGCCCAGCACGAAGCTTCCGCAGCCGAACACGCCGAACAGGACATCGTGCATCGTGCGCCAGGCCGAGCTGCCCGGCACGAAAGCCAGCGCCATGAGCACCAGCCCCGCAAACAGGGTGATGAGCCCCGCGGGCATCCGGTCCTGTGTCCGGTTCTTGCGGCGCGAGGCTGTGCTGCGCCCGGAGGTCTTGCGTTTTCTCTTTGCCATGTTTCCTAAAACCCGTTCCTTATTTTATATCATGAAGCAGGGCGCGCTCAGGGCGGCTCTGTCGGTGACGATGGAAGAATTTCGATACGACTCGATTCTTTCATTGTACCACGGGAAAAGTCAAATGGCAATTTATTTCCCCTCGATTTCTCGGTAGAGCCATGCCAGCGCATCCGACAGCCCGCCCAGCTCGTCGATGAGCTTTTCCCGCACGGCTTTTCGGCCATCCAGCACGGTACCCACGTCCATGACCAGCTCGCCCGTGCGCATCATCAGCTCAGTATAACGCTTCTCCGAGATGCCGCTGTGGGACGCCACGAAGCCGGTGATGCGCTCCTGCATCTGCTCGAACCAGCGCATGGTCTGGGGTACGCCCAGTATCATGCCGGAATGGCGGACGGGGTGGACCGTCATGGTGGCAGTAGGCACGATGAAGCTCCGCTGGGCGCTGACGGCCAGCGGGATGCCGATGGAGTGGCCGCCGCCCAGCACCACCGCCGCACTGGGCTTGGAGATGCTGGCGATGAGCTCCGCCAGCGCAAGCCCCGCCTCCACATCCCCGCCCACGGTGTTGAGCAGGACCAGCAGGCCCTCGATGGCGGGGTCCTCCTGCACGGCCACCAGCTGGGGGATGACGTGCTCATACTTGGTGGTCTTCTGTCCCTGAGGCGCTTCCACATGTCCCTCCACCTGCCCGATGACCGTCAGGCAGTGGATGGCGTGAGCTCCCCGGGTACGATAAACGCTGCCCATATCCTCGATCTGCTCTTTTTCCAGCCGCTGCTGCTCCACGGGGATGTTCTTCTCTTCCTGTGACATTCTGCGCATCCTCCTTTTTGCTTCATTTCAGCTTGTCCGGCATTCCTGCCGGTTATACTTCGGCAAAGATTTCTTTTCTTTCTCAAAAAAATGTGCCAAATGGTTTGACATTCTCTCTTCGCGCTGTATACTTTATACTAGAGATAAGATTGTCAAATATGTATCATTATTGTACAAGAAAGTACAAATCTTTTGCCGGAGCACCCTGCCGCTGCGCACCTCCCCCCGGCAATGCTGCGGATAAAAAGAAAGGAGACCCCCCTATGAACACTCCCGGCAAAGCTTCTCTGCCCGTCATCAAGCGCCTGCCCAAATACTATCGCTACCTGCGCACCCTGAAGAACGACGGCATCACCAGCATCTCGTCCCGTGAGCTGGCCGCCCAGATGGGTACCACTGCCTCTCAGGTGCGGCAGGACTTCAACTGCATCGGCGACGTGAATGGCCGTCAGGGCATCGGCTACTCGGTGGAGAACCTGCTGAGCATCCTTGAGCATCTGCTCTTTGGCAACGGCGACCTCCTGCCCACCATCCTCATCGGCTGCGGCCGTCTGGGCAAGGCTGTGAGCCGCTTCATCACCACCGACACCAACGGCTACAAGCTCATCGCCGCCTTCGATAACGCCCCCGACGAGGTGGGCAAAGAGATCAACGGCATCCAGATCTTACACAGCGACGAGCTGGAAGCTTTCTGCGCCGAGCACCACCCCGAGGTGGCTGTGCTCTGTCTGCCCCGCAGCGGCGCAGAGGAGATCAGCGGCCGTCTGGTGGCTCTGGGCATTCAGGGCTTCTGGAACTTCTCCCACTACGATCTGTCTGTCTCCTACCCCGACGTGGTGGTGGAGAATGTCCACCTCGGCGACAGCCTGATGAGCCTGGGCTACCGGCTGCGCAATCAGGACTGAGCAGATACGATCGATAATACCGGCCCTCTCCGTCAGGCTTTGGCTGAGAGAGTCCTTTCATGAGGAGACTTTTTCGACATGGCAAAGCTTTATTTCCGTTACGGCGCAATGAACAGCGGCAAGAGCACCGCGCTGATGCAGGTGGCCCACAACTACGAGGAGCAGGGGATGCGGGTGCTCATCCTCAAGCCGAAGGTGGACACCAAGGGCAGCGGCGACCTCGTGAGCCGTCTGGGCGTCCGCCGCCCTGCCGACCTGCTGGTGCCGCCGGACATGGACCTGGTGGAGGCCGTCCGGGCCGCCAGCAGCGAGGGCCGACCTCTGGCCTGTGTGCTCTGTGACGAGAGCCAGTTCCTCACCGCAGAGCAGGCCGAACAGCTGTTCATGGTGACGGTAGAGCTGAACATCCCCGTCATCTGCTACGGCCTGCGCTCCGACTTCTCCCTCAAGGGCTTTCCCGGCTCCACCCGGCTTCTGGAACTGGCCCACACCATCGAGGAGATGAAGACCATCTGCACCTGCGGCCGCAAGGCCACCTGCAACTGCCGCAAGGTCAACGGCCGCTTCGTCTTTGAGGGCGAACAGGTAGCCATCGACCTTGAGAACGACGTCCAGTACGTCAGCATGTGTCCCCAGTGCTATTTCCGGGAGCGCAGCGCCTTCTACGCCGCCCGCCGGTGACTCTTTTCCCTGATTTTATGCCGTCCGCGCGCCGGGCGGCATTTTTGTATCTTTTCTGCATCCGTGATATATCAGTCTGGGCCTGATTCGCGCGTTTTTTGCGCTATTGATATATCAGCTCGGGGCCGGAACTTTCTGTTATCGTTGCTTTTGATGTATACAACGCTCTTTCAACAAATTCTGCCTCGGTTACAAAATTCTTGCAATTCAGGCCAATCTTCTCCTGTTGCATCCCAGTTTTCTATGCAAATCGTTGAAGTATACAAGTTGCACAGTTTTTCGGTCCAAGTTTATTCATTATGGCAATGACGTCAAAAGCGGGCAAAAAATAAGCGCAATATTTGTACGTTTTCTGCCGCTATCACTACAATTTGCATCTTTCTTTTTTTTCTTGCCTTTGGTATTATATTTGTATACAACGGATGCTTTGCAGAGGCGTCCGTGCAAGAAGATGTTTTCTACATAGGAGGAGAACGAAAATGAGCAAGGCAATTTCTCGTCGTGACTTTCTGAAGGTCTCTGGCGCTGTGGGTGCTGCCGGCCTGCTGGCCGCCTGCGGCGGTTCCGGCAACGCTGGTTCTACCGCCACTTCCACTGCCGCTTCTTCCGCCGCAGCTTCCGTGGCCGGCCTGTCTTCCGACCCCGTCACCCTGACCATGAGCTGGTGGGGCGGCGAGTCCCGTCACAACGCTTACCAGGAGGCCATCAAGGCTTTCTCTGCTGAGCACAGCACCATCACCGTCAACCCCACCTTCGCTGCATGGTCCGGCTGGGAGGACACCATGTCCACCAAGTTCGCAGGCGGTGTCGCTGAGGATGTCTGCCAGATCAACTGGAACTGGCTGTACAACTACTCCAAGAACGGCCAGACCTTCATCGACCTGAACAGCGTCTCCGAGTACCTCGACCTGACTCAGTGGGATGAGGCCAAGCTGGCTGCCTGCAACGTGGCAAACGCTCAGCAGTGCGTACCCGTCTCCATGACCGGCCGTATCTTCTACTGGAACAAGACCACCTTCGACAAGGCCGGCATCTCCTTCCCCACCACTCTGGACGAGCTGATGGCTGCCGGCAAGACCTTCCAGGAGAAGCTGGGCGATGACTACTATCCCCTGCACCTGGGCGCATACGACCGTATGATCCTGATGGTGTTCTACCTCGAGAGCAAGTACGGCAAGGACTGGGCCGACCCCACCACCTCCACCCTGAACTACGATGCCGACCAGATCGCTGAGGGCATCGACTTCATCAAGAGCCTGGTCGAGGGCCACGTCATCATGAGCCTGCCCACCTACTACGGCTCCAACGGCGACAACGCCGCTCACCAGTCCACCGAGTGGATCACCGGCAAGCTGGCCGGCTGCTTCGAGTGGGACTCCTCCGCTACCAAGTACGCTGACGCTCTGGACGAGGAGAACAAGGCTGGCTTCACCGTGGGCGAGGAGATCAAGTTCGGCGATTACAACGGCGGCTTCTCCAAGGTCTCCATGGGTCTGGCCATCACCAAGACCTGCGAGCATCCCGCAGAGGCAGCTACCCTCATCAACTTCCTGCTGAACGAGACCGCAGGTGCCGAGATCATGGGCTCCGAGTGCGGTATCCCCGCTTCCAAGGCTGGTCTGGCTGCTGCTCAGGGCGCCGGCAAGATCAAGGAGCTGGTGGCTGAGGCAAACGGCAAGGTCATGGCCTTCGTTTCCAACCAGCTCGACCCCCTGTTCGAGTCCAACGACCTGAAGGCTACCGGCACCGGCGTCTATCAGGAAGTGTTCGACACTCTGGATTACGACAATGTTTCCGGCGCTGACCTGGTCGATACCCTGCTGGACGGCATGGAGTCTGTCGGCTACACCGTCTAATTTCCGCCTCACGGACTTTTTGCGGCCCACACACGCGCGGTGTTGACACGGGCCGCCCCGCATAAAAGAGTCTTGCAGGGGGCATCCTTTCCACCTACGGACGGATGCCCCTTTTTTGCAAGACGGTGATGACATTTTTTTGACAAAAATGTGTCCGAACTATTATGCGGCGTACGAGATATATCCTTATAAAAGGAGGATCCCCGGATGAAAGAAAGCAAAGCGCCCTCTCTCGGGCGTACCCCGGCCCAGAAGTTTTTTGACAAATGGCAGGGCCTGTTCTACCTGATCCCCTGGATCATCGGCTTCGTCGTCTTCAAGGCCATCCCGTTCGGCCAGTCTCTGTACTACAGCTTTACGGATATGGACTTCTTCAACGGCATCCATCAGTATGGCATCATGAACTATGTGGACGCCTTCTCCACTCCCAAGATCACCAAGGCGCTCATCACCACCTTCAAGTACAGCTTCATCACTGTGCCTCTGAAGCTGGTCTTCGCACTGTTCATCGCCTACATCCTGAACTTCAAGATCGCCTGCGTGAATGTGTTCCGCACCGTCTACTACATCCCCTCCATCCTCGGCGGCTCTGTTGCGATCGCCGTGCTGTGGAAGGCCGTGTTCCGTGATGACGGTCTGGTCAACACCCTCATCCGTATGCTGACCTTCGGCCACTTCCAGGGTCCCTCCTGGCTGAGCGACCCCAGCTACGCACTGTGGATCATCTGCTTCCTGCGTATCTGGCAGTTCGGCTCCGCCATGGTGCTGTTCCTCGCCGCTCTGAAGGGCGTGCCGGCCGACCTGTACGAGGCCGCCACCATCGACGGCGCTGGCAAATGGAAGCAGTTCTTCTCCATCACCGTCCCGATGATCACCCCCATCATCTTCTACAACCTGGTCACTCAGATCTGCCAGGCTTTCCAGGAGTTCAATGGCCCGTTCATCATCACCAACGGCGGTCCCCGCGGTTCCACCACCCTCATCTCCATTCTGGTCTACAACTACGCATTCAAGTCCAACCAGATGGGCATGGCTTCCGCACTGGCATGGATCATGTTCGTCATCGTCTGCGTCCTGACGATCATCGCCTTCACCAGCCAGAAGAAGTGGGTCTACTACTCGGATGAAAGGTAAGGTGTGACAGTATGGGAATGAAAGCTTCTAACGCCATCGCGACGTTTTTCAAGTACTTCGTCCTGATCCTGGTGGGCCTCATCATGATCTATCCCCTGCTGTGGATGATCAGCGCCACCTTTAAGGACAACAGCGAGATCTTTGCAGGCATCGGCCTGTGGATCAAGAACCCCACTCTGGAGGGCTACAAGAACGCGCTGAACAACTTCGGCGGTTCCATCAACATCCTGCAGGCCATGCTGAACACTTACAGCTACGTCCTGCCCAAGGTCATCTGCACCGTGGTCTCCTCCTGCATTGCAGCTTACGGCTTTGGCCGCTTCGACTTCCCGGGCCGGAAGATCCTGTTCAGCATCATGCTGGCCACCCTGTTCCTGCCTCAGGTCGTCCTGAACGTGCCTCAGTTCCTGCTGTACACCAAGTTCGGCTGGGTCAACAGCCCGTTCTATCTGGCCATCTGGGTCCACTGCGCATTCGCAACTGAGACCTACTTCGTCTACCAGCTGGTGCAGTTCATGCGCAACGTCCCCCGCGACCTGGACGAGGCTGCCGCCATCGACGGCTGCTCCTCCTTCCAGACCCTGTACAAGGTCATCGTCCCGATGCTGATGCCCGCTCTGGTGTCCTGCGCACTGTTCCAGTTCATGTGGAGCTGCAACGACTTCATGGGTCCCCTGCTTTACGTCCAGACCCCTGCAAAGTACCCCATGTCCCTGTTCGTCAAGCTGTCCATGGACGGTGATACGGGCTTTGCTTGGAACCGCATTCTGGCCCTGTCCCTGATCTCTATCCTGCCGCAGCTCATCGTGTTCTTCTGCGCACAGGATCAGTTCGTCGAAGGTATCTCCGCCGGTGCTGTCAAGGGCTAAGCTGAAGCCCCCGCCGCTCGGATCATCCCGACAAACATGAATGCCCCCTGTGCCTCTTCCCATAGAGAGGACGCAGGGGGCATTTTTTGCGGAGGTATCAACCTCTCAGTCTCGCTATCGCTCGACAGCTCCCCTACCGAGGGGAGCCTCTGGCGAAGAGGTGAAGCTTTATGAAATGCCAAGGCCTCTCCTCGATAGGAGAGGTGGCACGCCGTCAGGCGTGACGGAGAGGTTTATTTCCTACTTTTTCTATATTGCAGCGGCCCGACGCCCATCGTCTCCCGGAAGACGCGGCGGAAGTGGGCCGCAGAGGCAAAGCCGGTCTGCTCGGCCACGCTGCCGATGCTCAGCTCTGTCGTTTCCAGAAGCTTCTGTGCCGCCTCGATGCGGCGGGCGTTGATGTAGTCCACGATGGACTGCCCCGTCACCCGCCGGAACAGCCGGCTCAGATAGTAGGGCGAGATGTAGAACCGCGCCGCCACCTCGGTGAGGGAAAGCTTCTGCTGGTAGTTTGCCGCAAGGTAGGCGCAGATCTGCTCCACCGTCTCGTTGCGGGGGCGGGCGTCGGCGGCGCTCTGCGCCCGGTGCTCCTGCTCCACATAGTGGAGCGTCAGTGCCAGGTACAGCCCGCCGGGATACTCCGGCTCGCCCATGGCGCTCCGCATCATCTCCAGCAGCGTCCGCAGACGGCTGGCCCACTGGATGCTGCCGTAAAGGGCCATCTGGCTGCCCGGTGCAAAAAGGCGGAGGAAATCTTCGCCGGTGGCGTTCTTCATCTCGTGGAGGGCCGCCTGTGGGAAACTGCATCCCAGCATTTCCGGCTGGGTGTGACCTGCCTGCGATACCGCCCACGCCCCCGGCCCCAGCAGCAGTGCGCAGCCGGGGCTGACCAGGAGCGACGTATCCCCGCACTGGACCGTGCAGCTGCCGCCCGAAAACAGAACGATATGGCACATCTCGGCAGGCAGCTCGAGCCGCCCGCCGGCCAGCTTGAGTGCTCCCGCCGTGATCTTCGCGTTGAGTTTTTCCCGTTCGGCGCGCATCCGCCCTTCCCCCTTCTTGCTATGCCTGCCCCGCCGGGGCAGTGCTCTGATCTTCTTATCCCCAGTGTACCATGCCCGCCCTCTGCGGGCAAGCCGCAAATCTACGCAAATAACTCAGGAGGCTGTAAAAATGAATCTGTCTCTCATCCGTTCCATGACCCGCAGCGCCGTTTTCGAGCTGGAAAACGGCAAGTGCTTCCGCCCGGAGCACCCCTTCGCCGTGGCTCTGAACGGCAAGACCATTTACGAAAGCTGCAACACCAACGTGTTCTCCCTCTTCTCCCTGACTCCGTCCACCGCCTACACCGTGGAGGTGGACGCCGAGGGTGAGCACCTGAAACTGGATTTCACCACCGAGACCGAGAGCTTCTTTGTGGACGCATCCCGCTACGGCCTCGTCGCCGACGGCGAGACCGACAACACCGGCAGGCTGCAGGCTGCTCTTTCCACCTGCCCCAGGGGCGGCACGGTGTATGTCCCCGCTGGCCGCTACCGCACCGCCAGCCTCTTCATGAAGAGCTGCACCACCCTCTACCTCGAGAAGGGCGCTGTGCTGCTGGGCGACAATGACCGCACCCACTACCCCATCCTGCCCGGCGTCATCCCCAGCGAGAACGAAGTGGACGAATACTACCTCACCGGCTGGGAGGGCAACCCGCTGAACAGCTTTGCGGGCCTGCTGAACATCACCCAGGTGCATGACGTCGTCGTCACCGGTGAAGGTACACTGGACTGCGACGCCCAGAACGGCGACTGGTGGGTCGACCCCAAGGTCAAGCGCATCGCATGGCGTCCCCGCGCCGTGGCGATGGTGGACAGCGAGAACGTCTGCCTCCACGGCATCACCGTGCAGAACAGCTACTCCTGGACCATCCACCCCATCTTCGTCAAACACCTCGACCTGCTGAACTTCAACATCAACAACCCCTACAACGCCCCCAACACCGACGGCATCGACCCCGAAAGCTGCGAGTACACCCGCAT
>ENA-USZI01000913-USZI01000913.1-human-gut-metagenome-genome-assembly--contig:-NODE-913-length-21034-cov-4.770912_pt1 | contig 21034 bp, 15 predicted proteins | sample MGYA00250042_ERZ773532 | MGnify/ENA primary metagenome ERZ773532 (study PRJEB29103, sample SAMN06112036) | human gut metagenome | biome: human gut; feature: ankylosing spondylitis patient; material... | reverse complement strand
CATTTTAAAGTCCGACTGACACTCCTCTGTCCAAAGTGTAAAAAAACTGTGAACTCCCTTGCATTTTTGTGGGGAATGCGCTATCATAACACTAGCACTCGTATAAATAGAGTGCTAGAATTGTTTATCAAACAGCTTTGTTTTACATAGGAGGCATTTACCATGGCAAAGAAGCAATTCAAGGCCGAGTCCAAGCGGCTGCTGGACCTGATGATCAACTCCATCTACACCCACAAGGAGATCTTCCTGCGTGAGCTCATCTCCAACGCCAGCGACGCCGAGGACAAGCTGGCCTACAAGTCCCTCACCGACGACTCCATGGGGGTCAGCCGGGCCGACCTGAAGATCACCATCGTCCCCGACAAGGAGAAGCGCACCCTCACCGTGTCCGACAACGGCATCGGCATGACCCGGGAGGATCTGGAGTCCAACCTGGGCACCATCGCCCACAGCGGCTCCGGTCAGTTCAAGGCCGGCCTGGCCCAGGACGACAAGGCCGCCGAGGACATCGATGTCATCGGCCAGTTCGGCGTGGGCTTCTACTCCGCCTTTATGGTGGCCGATGCCGTCACCGTCATTACCAGGGCCTGGGGCAGCGACGAGGCCTGGATGTGGCAGTCCGACGGGGCCGACGGCTATACCATCACCGCCTGCGAGAAGGAGCACCCCGGCACCGACATCATCATGCACCTGAAGGCCAACGCCGACGAGGAGAATTACGACCAGTATCTGGAGACCTTTAAATTACAGGAGCTCATCAAGAAATACTCCGACTATATCCGCTATCCCATCACCATGGAGGTGGAGGACTACCGCCAGAAGCCCAAGCCCGCAGACGCCGGGGACGACGATAAGCCCGAGTGGGAGACGGTGAAGGAGTGGAAGACCATCAACTCCCAGATCCCCCTGTGGCAGCGCCAGAAGTCCAAGGTAAAACCCGAGGAGTACAACGCTTTCTACAAGGAGAAGTTTGGCGACTGGCAGGACCCCCTGGCCGTCATCCACACCAGCGCCGAGGGCGCTGTGACCTACAAGGCTATGCTGTATATCCCCGCCCAGACCCCCTATGACTTCTACACCCGGGAGTATCAGAAGGGCCTGCAGCTCTACTCCTCCGGCGTGATGATCATGGACAAGTGTGCCGACCTGCTGCCCGACTGCTTCCGCTTTGTGAAGGGCGTGGTGGATTCCCCCGACTTCTCCCTGAACATCAGCCGGGAGATCCTGCAGCACGACCGCCAGCTGAAGGTCATCGCCACCGCTCTGGAAAAGAAGATCAAGTCCGAGCTGCTGAAGATGCAGAAGGATGACAAAGAAAAGTACGAGAAGTTCTGGCACGCCTTCGGCACCCAGCTGAAATACGGCGTGGTGGCCGACTACGGGGCCAAGAAGGACCTGCTCCAGGATCTGCTGCTGTTCTGGTCCTCTAAGGAGAACACTTACACCACCCTGGCCGCCTATCAAGACCGGATGCCCGAGGACCAGAAGTTTATCTATTACGCCTGCGGCGAGGACCCGGAGAAGATCGCCAAGTTGCCCCAGGTGGAGCGCATCCTGGACAAGGGCTATGAAATTCTGTACTGCACCGAGGACGTGGACGACTTTGTGATGAAGGCCCTGGCCGAGCTGAACGGCAAGCAGTTCAAGTCGGTGGCCGACGAGGATGCCCTGCCCCAGACCGAGGAGGAGAAGAAGGCCACCGAGGAGAAGGCCGAGGCCGGAAAGCCCGTGCTGGAGGCCGTGAAGGAGGCCCTGGGCGACCAGGTGAAGGAGGTCCGCATCTCCTCCATCCTCAAGTCCGGCGCCTGCTGCCTCACCGCCGACGGCCCCGTCTCCCTGGAGATGGAGAAGTATATGAACAAAGTGGAGGGCGGCCAGCACATGAAGGCCGACCGGGTGCTGGAGCTCAACGCCGACTCCGCCCCCTTCGCCGCCCTGAAAAAGGCCGTGGACGCCGGGGACAAGGACACCGTGAGCAAGTATTCTGCCCTGCTCTATGACCAGGCCCTGCTGCTGGCCGGTCTGCCCCTGGAGGACCCCGCCGGCTTCGCCCAGATGGTCTCGTCGCTGATGGTGTAATGGAACGCGAGATCAAATAGCCTTCCCCCACAAAAAACTGACCCCCGCCTGTCCGAATCGCGCCGGACGGGCGGGGGTCTTGCTGTTTCTGTGCGGAGTTACACGCCCTCCCGGGTCTTCAGCTGCTCCAGCTGGGCCCGCCACAGGGTGGCGCAGGCATCGCTGGGCATTCTCCAGTCCCCCCGGGGGGACAGGGTGACGGAGCCCACCTTGGGGCCGTCAGGCAGGCAGGAGCGCTTGAACTGCTGGGCGAAGAAGCGGCGGTAGAAGTTGTCCAGCCAGCGCAGCAGGGTGGCGTTGTCATAGGTATCCCCCAGGGCGTATTGGGCCAAGCGATAGATCTTCCCGGGGGTGAAGCCCCAGCGCACGGCGTAGTACAGGAAGAAGTCGTGGAGCTCGTAGGGCCCCACCAGCTCCTCGGTGCGCTGGGCGATCTCCCCGTCCTTGGGGGGCAGCAGCTCGGGGGAGACGGGGGTGTCCAGAATGTCCCGCAGGACGGCGGACAGCTTGGGGTCCCGGGTTTCGGCCTCGTCGGCCACATAGGCCACCAGGTGGCGCACCAGGGTCTTGGGGATGCCAGCGTTCACGGCGTACATGGACATGTGGTCCCCGTTGTAGGTGGCCCAGCCCAGAGCCAGCTCGCTCAGGTCCCCGGTGCCGATGACCATGCCGCCGGTGCGGTTGGCCAGGTCCATCAGCACCTGGGTCCGCTCCCGGGCCTGGCCGTTTTCAAAGGTGACGGACAGGTCGTCCATGGACTGGCCGATGTCCCGGAAGTGGACCTTCACCGCATCGCCGATGTCCACGGTGTCAAAGGTGGTGCCGATGCGCTCGGCCAGAATTTCAGCGTTGGACTTGGTGCGGCTGGTGGTGCCGAAGCAGGGCATGGTCACGGCCAGAATGTCCGTCATGGGCCGGTCCAGCATGGCCATGGCCCGGGCGGTGATGAGCAGGGCCAGGGTGGAGTCCAGTCCGCCGGACAGCCCCACCACCGCCGTTCTGGCCCCGGTGTGGGCCAGGCGCTTCTTCAGCCCCAGGGCGGACAGGGTCAAGATCTCCTGGCACCGGGCGGCCCGGTCCCCGTGGTCGGCGGGGACGAAGGGGTTTTTGGCCACGGGCCGGGTGAGGGTGGTCTCCTCCACGTTCAGCCGGAAATACTGGGGGAACAGGTCGGGGGCATCCGCCGGGAAGGTGGACATACGCTGGCGCTCGTGGCAGAGCTTCTCCAGGTCCAGCTCGGTGACGGTGAGTCCCGTCTCAAACCGGCGCTGGGCCAGGATGGTCCCGTTTTCTGCGATGAGGCTGTGCCCGGCGTAGATGAGGTCGGTGGACGACTCCCCCCAGCCCGCGTCGGCGTAGACATAGCCGCAGACCAGCCGCCCGGAGGTGGCGGAGAGGAGGGTGCGGCGATAGTCGTCCTTGCACACTGTCTCGTCGCTGGCGGAGGGGTTCAGGATCAGGGTCGCGCCCCCCTGGGCCAGACGGGTGGAGGGGGTGTCCGCCACCCACAGGTCCTCGCAGATCTCCACGCCTATACACAGCTGGGGCAGGTCCGCGCAGCGGAACACCAGCCCGGGGGAGAACTCCACGTTCTCCTGCCCGGCGAAGGGGATACAGAAGTCGGTGCCCAGCAGCGCCCGGCCGGAGGTGAACCAGCGCCCCTCATAGAACTCGGTGTAGTTGGGCAGGTTCAGCTTGGGCACCAGGCCCAGCAGCTCTCCCCGGCACAGGACGGCGGCGCAGTTGAACAGCTTGCCGTGGTAGCGCACGGGCACGCCCAGGGCCGTCACCAGGTCCAGGTCCTTTGTCTCCCTTATGATATGGGCCAGGGCATCCTCCGCCCCCTGCAGCAGGCTCTCCTGCAAAAACAGGTCGCCGCAGGTGTAGCCCGTCAGGCACAGCTCGGGCAGGCACAGCACCTTTACGCCCTGGTCCGCCGCCTGACGCATCAGCGTCAGGCACTGCTGCGCGTTGTAGGTGCAGTCGGCCACCCGGATCTCCGGGGTACCGGCGGCCACCTTGATAAATCCGTCCCGCATGGTCGTCTTCTCTCCTTTGCGTTGTGCGGACGCTTACACGTCCAGCTTCTCGGCCACGTCGGCCAGATAGTTGGTCTCCAGCGTCTCCATCTTCCCCGCATCAAAGGCGGCGGCCACGGTGGGGTCCATGGGCAGGCGGGCCAGAATGGGCACCGCCAGCTGCTGGGCCACCTGGTCCAGATGGCTCTCGCCAAAGATGGCGTGGCGCTTGCCGCAGTCGGGGCACTGGAAATAGCTGTAGTTCTCCACCAGACCCAGCACGGGCACGTCCATCATCTTGGCCATGTTCACGGCCTTGGCCACGATCATGGACACCAGGTCCTGGGGGGAGGTGACAACGACGGCCCCGTCCACAGGCAGGGACTGGAACACGGTGAGGGGTACGTCGCCAGTGCCCGGGGGCATATCCACGAACATATAGTCCACATCGCCCCACACCACGTCCTGCCAGAACTGGGTGACCACCCCGGCGATCACCGGGCCCCGCCAGATGACGGGGGCGGTCTCCTCGGCGGAGAGCAGGTTCAGGGACATGAGCTTGATGCCGCCGGGGGTGACGGCGGGGTCGATGCCCTCGTCGGTGCCGGTGGCCCGCTGGTGGATGCCGAAGGCGGTGGGGATGGAGGGGCCGGTGATGTCCGCATCCAGCACGGCCACCTTTTTGCCCCGGCGGGCCATGGCCACGGCCAGAGAGGCGGTGACGGTGCTCTTGCCCACGCCGCCCTTGCCGCTGACCACGGCGATGACGTGCTTGATGCTGGACTTGGCGTTGGCCGGGACTCTCAGGTCCCGGGAGGAACAGTCGCTTTTGCAGGTGGAACAATCATGGGTACACTCAGACATAATTAGGCATCTCCTTGAATTTGGAATTTTAACGGTCATTGCGAGAAGACGGATTCCCACGTCGCTGCGCTCCTCGGAATGACAAATATTATAGCATGTTGTCAACGGGTCAGGGTATTCTCGGTGGGCACCTCGTCCTGGGTCTGCTTGGCGGAGAAGTAATAGGACAGGATGTCGGCAGCCATGGCGCCCAGCTCCGAGCCGCTGCCGCCGTGCTCCACCACGATAGCCATGGCGATCTCCGGCTTGTCATAGGGGGCGAAGCAGACGAACACGGCGTTGGACTCGGTCTGGGCGCTGATCTGGGCCGAGCCCGTCTTTGCGCCCACCTTTACGCCGAGATTCTGGAAATAGCGGCTCACCGAGCCGTCGGAGGTCAGGGCCAGCATACCGGCCTTCACCGCCTCCAGATTTTTGGGCTGGATGTCGATGGTGCTGAGCACCTGGGGCTGGTAGCTGTACTCCACGCTGGTGAAGTCGCTGGCTTTCACCTCTTTCAGCAGGTGGGTGGAGTAGCGGGTGCCCCCGTTGACCAGGGTGGCGATATAGTTGGCCAGCTGGATGGGGGTGAAGGCGCTGTTCTCCTGGCCGATGGCCACGGACAGGGTGTTGCCGTCGTACCACTTCTGGCCCAGGGATTCGGTATACTCTCGGCTGGCCATGACGCCGGCCTTCTCCCACAGCTCGATGCCCGTCTTCTGGCCCAGGCCGAAGCGGGTGGCGTAGTCCACCAGCCGGTCAATGCCCAGGCGGCGGCCCACATCGAAGAAGAAGTAGTTGCAGGAGACCTTGATGGCCTCGCTCACATTCACCAGGCCGTGGGTGGTGCCGTGCTGGCGGTAGATCCAACATTTGGGGGGCGTACCGGGGTAATAGGTATAGGCACCCTTGTCGAGGATCTTGGTGGAGGGGGTGATGATGCCCTCCTCCAGTCCGGCGATGGCCGTGACCATCTTGAAGGTGGAACCCGGGGGATAGGTGCCCGTCAGGGCCCGGTTTGTCAGGGGCTTTAGGGGGTTGGAGCTGTTTTGGGCGATGTCCTGGCCGTAGGTGGCCAGGCTGAAGGTGGGGTAGGAGGCGGAGGCCAGCACGTCCCCGTTGTTCACGTCCAAGATCACGCAGGCCGCACCCTCCACCTCTTTACTGGACAGTTTGGGGATGGAATTGGCCAGCACGTCCTCCACCGTCCCCTGCAGATCCAGGTCGATGGTGAGGACCACGTTGTTTCCAGGTTTGGGGTCGGTGAGCCAGGTCTCGGACACCACTTTGCCGCTGGTGTTCCGCTCCAGGGCCCGCACGCCGGAGGAACCCCGGAGATAGTTCTCAAAGGCCCGCTCCGCCCCCTCCTTGCCCACGGTGTCGTTCATCTGATAGTCGGGCTCCCCATCCCCGTCGATGTCCGCCGTCTTATAGTAGGACGTCCACTCATCCGGGTCGATGGCGGCCACCCGGCCCAGGAGGTGGGCGGCGTAGGTGGTGTGATACTGGCGGGTGGTGGTGGCCTCGATGACCACGCCGGGGATGGACAGCTCCTTCACCCGGGAGATAAAGTCGATGTTCACATCGGCGGCAAAGCGATAGGCCGTCTGGTTCACGCCCTTGGTGCGCAGCAGCTGTTCATACAGTACCCCCGCCGCGTCCCGCACCTGGTCCTGTCCCAGGCCGCCCAGGTCCAGCTGGGACAGGGCGGTGGTCTGGTTGGCGCTCTGACTGTCCTCCGGCTGCTCGGCCAGGTCAAAGTACAGGCACAGGCGGCCCAGCAGCTGCCCCGCCGTGGGCAGAGCGGTGTCCTCCTCTTTTTCCTGGGGGGCGGACTGATCGGATGCGCTGTTCCCGCCGGAGAAGATCGACTTGAGCTTGTCAAAAAAGCCCTGCTTCTGGGGGGCGGTCTCCTCGTCAGAGACGGGCTCCGGGTCCTTTGTCGGGTCCTGGATCCACTTCATTTTCACGCACAGCTTGCCCAGGCGGGTGAGGGTGCGGGACTGGGTGCCGTCCTCGTTGTCGGTGAGGGCGTAATAGGGGTTGTCGGTGGTGAAGGTGAAGGGGGCCTGGCGGGAGATGGGCAGGGTGTCCTCCCACTGAGTGCCCGTGGCCCGGGCCACCTGGAGCAGGGAGAGAATCGCCTGGTTGCGCTGGGGGGCCTTGCCCATAAGGGAGGTGTTCAGCTTCACCTGATACACCGCCTTGTCCGACACCAGCACCCGGCCGTTCCGGTCCAGGATCTGGCCCCGTCCGGCCTCCACTGTCTCGGTCTCGGCGATCTTATATTGGGATTGTCGGCGATAGGTCTCGCCGTTGTTGATCTGCAGGTCATACAGCACCGAGCCCAGCCCGGTGAGCAGCAGGGCCATCAGCACCACCACGGCCAGCACCCGCCGCTGAAATTGTTTGGTATCTATGAGGGGGCCTCCTTTCTGAGGCAAGGGGTGGGAGAGTTAGGAGTTAGGAGTTAGGAGGGAGGAGTTAGGAGTTAGGAGTGATGAGTTAGAAGGTGGTGTAGGGGCGGATATCATCCGCCCGGATCGGGTGCGTCAACGGCGGGCGGCTGATAGCCACCCCTGCTTTTGGACGGGGGGACGGATTGCCACGTCGCTGCGCTCCTCGCAATGACAGGAGCGGCAAACTTGGCTCCCCCTATGGGGGAGCTGGCACGGCGCAGCCGTGACTGAGAGGGAAAACGCTCACGCCAGCTTATCCCCGCCCACCTTCCGATACACCGCCCGGAACAGCAGATAGATCAGCGGCATCCATGCCAGGGACAGCAGACACTCGGGGACGGCCACCTCCAGCAGGGCGGGCAGGTCGCCCCGGTCAGAGATCAGGGCCCCGGCGATGCGCAGGCCGTCCAGCACGGCCAGCAGCCCCGCCCCGCACAGCATACAGCCGGGGAGGGACTGGGACAGCACATATTGGGACACACCGCCGATGGCGGCCCCGGCCAGGGTCATGCCCAGGACCGTGCCGCCCCAGCCCAGGGGATAGGACAGGGTCCACACCAGGCCCACCGCCAGGCCGAAGCCGCCCCCGGCCCCGGAGCCCTCCAGCACGGCCACCGCCGTCAGCGCCAGGGGCAGCAGCATGGGCGTGACCCCGAACAGGGGGAACCGGGGCAGGATGCAGCTGTCCAGCAGCCACACGGGCAGCAGGGCCAGGGCATACACCGCCCACTTATGGATCAGGTCTTGTCTTGTCATAATCTACTCCACGGGATCATTCCACAATGTCAAAGTCCTTGATGACGAACACTTCCACCAGGCTGTCCAGCTTCACGTCGGGCAGCACCACGGCGTAGCGGGTCATGCCGGAGGGGTCGGTGAACACGCCCTCCACCTGGCCCACCACCAGCCCGGAGGGGTACACGTCCCCCTTGCCGGAGGTGACCACCTCGTCCCCGGAGACCAGCTGGGCGTCCTCGGGCAGATAGCTCAGCTTCAGGCGGCCCTGGCTCATCAGGTCGAAGCTGCCCTCTAAGATCCCGGCGGAATAGGTGCGGGTGACGATGCCGCCCATCTCGATGTCGGTGTTCAGCACGGTGGAGACGGTGGACCAGTTCAGGCCCACCTGAGAGACCACGCCCACTAAAACCCCCGTCTCAGTGATGACGCAGTTGCCCACCGCCACTCCGGCGGCGGAGCCTTTGGACAGGGTGAGGGTAGACTCCCAATTAGAGGTGGAGCGGGTGGTCACCTGGGCGGACTCGAAGGTGAAGTCCCGGCGCTTGGCCTGGAGCTGGAGCAGCTGGCGCAGCTGTTCGTTCTCCCGGCTGGCCTCCTCCCCCTGGCGGACCTGCTCCTCCAGCTGGCTCACCTTTACCTGCAGGTCGCTGAGCTGGTCGTGGAGCTCCTGATAATGGAACACATAGGTATAGACCCCCTCCGCCCAGTCCATCACGGCGGACACGCCCCCCCGGATGGGGGAGGCCACCGTGTTCACCACGTTGGACAGCGGGTCGGTGTTGCCCCCCAGCAGGGCCGAGCCCACGCCGATGAGGATGGACAGCAGCAGGGCGATGAGCGCCAGCAGCAGTCCGTTTTGCCGGAAAAAGTTTTTCACGTCAGCGCTCCTTTTCAACGCACGTTTCGGCGCACCGGGTCAGGGCATCCTCCCCCACCTGAGCCAGCATCCGGCCCAGGCGGCAGATGGGCAGCCCCACCACGTTGAAATAGTCCCCACGGATACCCTCTACCAGCAGGGCACCATAGCCCTGAATGCCATAGCCGCCCGCCTTGTCCATGGGCTCGCCGGTCTGGATATACAGGTGGATCTCCCGCTGGGTCAGGGGGCGGAAGCGGACAAGGGTGGCCTCGTGCTCCACCAGCAGCTTCTCCCCCCGCTTTACCGCCACGCCGGTGTACACCGTGTGCTCCCTGCCGGACAGGGCGGAGAGCATCTCTGATGCATGGGCGCGATCCCGGGGCTTGCCCAGGACGGTCCCGTCAACGGCCACCACCGTGTCGGCGGCCACCACCACGTCGTCTGCATCGGCCCCGGCGGAGACCTCCAGGGCCTTCTGCCGGGCCAGCTCCTCCACCAGCTGGGCGGGGGTCAGCTCCGGGTGGGGCAGCTCCTCGCCCCGGGCGGGCTGGACGGTGAAAGAAAATCCCATCTGCCCCAGCAGCTCCCGCCGCCGGGGGGACTGGGATGCCAGTATCATTGCCATGCCGTCACCTCGTTTTGTCTCACGCGCCGGTGGAGCCGAAGCCCCCGGCCCCCCGGGCGGTCTCGTCCAGCTGGTCCACCAGCTCCACCTGGGCCTGGATCACCGGGGCGACCATCAGCTGGGCGATGCGGTCGGCGGGCTGGATGACATAGTCCTCCTTGCCGGAGTTTTGCAGCCCAACCATGATCTCCCCCCGGTAGTCGCTGTCGATAACGCCCACGCAGTTGGCGGGGGCCACGCCGTGCTTCACCCCCAGGCCGCTGCGGGCATACACCAGGGCCACATAGTCGGCACTGGGCAGGGCGATGGCGATGCCCGTGGGGATCATCCGCCGCTCCCCGGCGGGGATGGTCACGGCATCATCCATGCAGGCGTGCAGGTCCATGGCCGCCGCCCCGGCGCTGGCATAAAAGGGTGCGGGTATCTCCTGCCCGATCTTGGGAGAAAGGGCCTTGATCTTCAGTTTCATGTCGTTGTCCTCGCTTTGATTTGAAATTAGCCTTCCCCCTCCCAAGGGGAAGGTGCCCCCGCAGGGGGCGGATGAGGGTGGGTATCGGTGGTGCACCGGTCATCGCGGGCGGACACAGAGGTCCGCCCCTACGGCGATGAACGGGAATTTGCCCGTTTCTTATTCCACATCCCGGTAATACAGCCCCCGGGTATAGTCCCCGGGCTGCCAGCCCCGCTGGCCCTGATAGCGGCGGAGGATGCGCACGCAGTCCTCCGGGCTCTCGGTGGTAAACACCAGCCGGGCCCCCCACAGCCCTAAGCGGGCGTAGTCGCCGGACTTGTCCGCCAGGAACAGGGTCTTGGCGTTTAGGATCTCGTTCCGGCAGCCCCAGGCCTTGACCACGGGGAAGCGGGCCCCCTTCCGATCCACCAGGCGCAGCCCGTCGCCGCAGACGTGCTGACCGGCGTGGTTATGGACGATGCAGTTCTCTGTGATCATCAGGGGCAGGCGGCCATAGGCGATGAGCTCCATGGGCACCGCCTTGGACAAGTCCCGGACCTGGGCCAGCTTCAGCTCGAAGGAGGCGGTAGCCCCGGCAAAGCCCAGGCGTTTCAGCTCCTTCAGGCTCTGGCTGCTGTACACCCCCAGGCCGTAGTCGCCCCAAACCGTGAAGCCGAGCTCCATGGCCTGCTGAGCCACGCCCAGCGTCCCGGCCAGGGCGACGTTCACGCCCCGCTCTCTCAGGGCGGCCAGCTGGCCGGCCAAGGTGTCCCGCTCCCGGTCCCAGCAGATGCGGGGCAGGAGGACGGCGGGCTCCACGCCGGCCTTTTGGCAGCGCTCCACCACCTCCGGGTGGGCCGCCCCCACGTCGGCGGGGAGATAGATCCGGGCGGGCCCGGCCTGCAGCAGCTCGTCGGTCACCTGTTCCGCACCGCTGACGGACAGGGTGAGACAGGGGGGCTGCTTGGGATTTTCATACCGTACCCCCGTATGGAAGGGCAGGACCCGCCGCTCCGGCGGAGCAACCCGCTGCTCGCTCAAGGCGGCCAGGGCCTGGCGGCGCAGATCGTTCAGGGCGGACAGGGGGAGGGACAGCCCCTCCTCCACCCGGGCGGCGGTCATCTCGCAGGCGAAGGGGGTACCGCCGGTGCGGGAGAGCTGGCCCTCCACCTTCTCCCGGGTGAGGGGCACGTTCCGGGCCGGTTCGGGCACCGGGCCCTCCACCCGGGCCACATGGCCCTCCCGGTCCTCCACCGCCACCTGGGCGGGCTGGTCCGGGCGGATCATGGCGTACATGCGCACGGGCTCCTTCCGGTGCTCCCCGTTTTCATAGGTGGCCCGGGCCTGGGCGTACAGCTCCCGGGGCTCTTTCCCCTCCTGACGCACGCCGAACATGTCCGGCCCCTTCCGGTCCAGGTAATAGCCCTGGGTAAAGCCCTGGCGGGAGAAGGCCTGCTCCAGCTGCTCCAGCTCCTCCGGCGTGGGTTCCCGGCCCTCTCGCAGGGCCCGGGAGTAGATGCCGGTGACGATGGCCACATACTCGGGCCGCTTCATCCGGCCCTCCAGCTTTAAGCAGGCCACGCCCATGTCCTGCAGTTCCTTCAGATGTCCCGCCAGAGAGGCATCCTTCAGGGACAGGGGATAGCTGTCCGCCCGGTTCCCCCAGCCGTATTTCAGGCGGCAGGGCTGGGCGCACAGGCCCCGGTTGCCGCTGCGTCCCCCGATGACGGAGGAGAAGAAGCACTGGCCGGAGTAGCACATGCACAGGGCCCCGTGGCCGAATACCTCGATCTCGATGGGGGAGCGCTGGCAGATGAATTCGATCTGATCCCGGGACAGCTCCCGGGACAGCACCACCCGGCTGGCCCCCAGGTCGGCGCACCGCTTTACCCCGTCCAACGAGTGGATGGTCATCTGGGTGGAGGCGTGGATGGGCAGATCGGGGACCGTCTGGCGCAGCATGCGCATCACGCCCAGGTCCTGGACGATGACCGCATCCACGCCGATGGCGCTGGCGTGGGCCGCCACTTCGGCGGCTCCGGCCAGCTCACGGTCGGTGAGCAGGGTGTTCAGGGTCAGATGGACCTTGCACCCCCGCAGATGGCAATAAGAAACCGCCGCCGCAGCCTCCTCCTCTGAGAAGTTCTTCGCATTGCGGCGGGCGTTGAAATCTCCGTATCCAAAATAGACCGCGTCCGCTCCGTTTTGAACGGCGGCGGTGATCGACTCCATGGAGCCGGCAGGGGCTAATAGCTCCAGCATGTTTTCTGTTCCTCCCCGGGGCCGTTTTGGGCGTACCGGTCCCTTTCCGGTCTGCCCGGCCCGTGTTTTCCCGGCTTACTTCCGGTTCTGCAGCTTGAAGATCTCCCGCTTGGCCTCGGACAGCTCCATTTTCAGCTGGTTGACCTCCTCCAGGTTATCCTTGATCTGGCGGCGCAGGTTCTCCGCCGCATCCTGCTCCCGGAAATACTGGTCGGCGATGTTCATGGCCGCCAGCACGGCGGCGTCCGCCTGGGAGATGCGGCTGTTGGCGATCTCCCGCAGCTGCTGGTCCACGTGCTGGGCACACTTGCGCACATAGTTCTCGTCCTCCACGGCCACCATGGTATAGTCCCGGTCGGCGATGGTCACGACCACTTTATTTTTCATCAGGTTTCCCTCCCTGTCAGATATCCTCGGTTTCGCAAAGGGCAGATTTGCCCAACTTTACCCCATATTATAGCACAGGCGGACGGGTTTGAAAAATAAAATATCCATGAAATATCCATGAATTTTTCCGGCGGCGGTCCGCCCCGAAACTGGCTGTGAGACAGGCCAATAATAATGCTTGTTTTTTTCCAGAAAATCGAATAAAATATAAGCTGTATATCTGTGAAGTTTCCCATCCTCAGCGAAAGGAAGGTATCGACCTATGAAACTGCAAAACGATTTGGGCGAGATCCGCATCAGCAGCGAGGTGTTCACCGCCGTCACCGGCAGCGCCGCCACCAACTGCTATGGCGTGAAGGGCATGGCGGTCCGCTCCACCACCGACGGACTGGTCCATCTTCTCAAGCGGGAATCCATGGCCAAGGGCGTGAAGGTTTATTATAACGACGACGGCACCGTGGCCATCGAGCTGCACATTATCGTGGAAAACGGCGTGAACCTGACAGCGGTGTGCCACTCCATCATGAGCCAGGTCCGCTATGTGGTCAGCAGCACCACCGGGGTGGACGTGTCCACAGTGGACGTATATGTGGACTCCGTGCGGTTTTAACCATCCGTAGAAAGGAACAATGCCAACTATGATTCAGACGATAGACGCGGCGGCATTTCAGCGAGCGGTCATCCACGCTTACGCCGCCATCAATGCCCAGAAGCAGGCCATCAACGACCTGAATGTGTTCCCCGTCCCTGACGGAGACACGGGCACCAACATGACCCTGACCATCGGGGCCGCCGCCCAGGACATGAAGAAAAAGCAGTATGATGGGGTGGGCCAGGCGGCCAACGCCGCCGCCTCCGCGCTGCTGCGGGGAGCCCGGGGCAATTCCGGCGTCATCCTGTCCCTGCTGTTCCGCGGCTTTGCCAAGGCGGTGCGGGACAAGGCCACCATGGACGGGGCCGACCTGGCCATGGCCCTGGACTTTGGCGTGGCCGCCGCCTATAAGGCGGTGATGAAGCCTGCCGAGGGCACCATCCTCACCGTCTCCCGCATGGCCGCCGCCCGGGCCGCCGGAGCCGCCCGGGAGAACGCTGACCTGGAATCTGTCCTCCAGGCCGCCATTGAAGAGGGCTCCGCTGCCCTGGACCACACCATCGACCAGAACCCCGTGCTGAAAAAGGCGGGGGTGGTGGATGCCGGCGGCAAGGGTTTCCTGGTCATTCTGCAGGGTATGCTGGACGAGCTGCAGGGCAAGCCCATGCCCGAGACCGAGGAGGAGCAGTCCGCCCCCGCCGACAAGGCCGACTTTGAGATGATGGCCGCCGAGGAGATCACCTTCGCCTTTGACACGGTGTATATCGTGCGGAAAAAGGCCGCTGATGTGGACCTGGAGCCCCTGCGCCGCTACCTCAACAGCATCGGCGACAGCCTGGTCATCGGCGAGGACGACGAGGCCTTTAAGGTCCACGTCCACACCAACATCCCCGGTCAGGCCCTCACCGAGTCCCAGAAATACGGCACCCTGGAGCTGGCCAAGATCGAGAACATGCGTACCCAGGCCGACGACCTGGCCGCGGGCAAGCATGTCCAGAGCACCGACGACCTGGCCGCTGTGGAGGAGGAGCTGGAGAAGACCGGCTCTGCCCAGCCTGTCAAGGCCGCACCGGAGAAGAAGTTCGGCTATGTGGCCGTGTGTGCCGGCCAGGGCCTGGAGGATGTGTTCCGGGACCTGGGCGTGGACGGCCTGGTGGGAGGCGGCCAGACCATGAACCCCTCCACAGAGGACATCCTCAAGGCGGTGGACGCCACCCCGGCGGAGATCGTCTATATCCTGCCCAATAACAAGAATATCATTATGGCCGCCCAGCAGTGCGTCCCCCTGTGCGAGGACAAAAAGGTGGTCATCCTGCCCACCAAAACGGTGCCCCAGGGCGTGGCCGCCATGCTGGTGGCCGACCCGGAGGCGGAGGAGGAAGTGAACACCGCTGCCATGACCGAGGCATTCCAAAAGGTGCGCACCAGCGAGATCACCTATGCCGCCCGGGATTCCGACTTCGACGGCTTTGCCATCCACCAGGGGGACTATCTGGCCCTGGAGGAGCACCAGCTCTTCGGCACCGACCAGGACCTGGATGCCCTGCTGGACCGGCTGGCCCGGTCTGACACCCACCAGAGCGCGGAGTTCATCTCTATCTTCTATGGCGAGGATGTCACCGAGGAGCAGGGGCAAAAGGCCGAGGCCATCTTTGCCGCCGCCTGCCCCAACGCGGAGGTCAGCCTCCTCCCCGGCGGCCAGCCCGTGTACTACTATATGATCTCGGCGGAGTGACAGGCGGAGAGACAGCGGTGCAGTTCCATCTTGACAGAACGCACCGCTGTTTTTATGCAAAAGATTGTTGAAAATTGCTGCATGTTCTCCTTGCATTTTGGATGCAGATGTTCATAATAGAAAATGCCGAAAAGGGAAAGTTTGTGTGAGGATTTTCGGAATTTTTAGGAGGGAGCAGTAGTATGATCAGTTTTATTTTATGTCTGTTGTTATTGATCGCCGGGTATCTGACCTATGGTAAGATCGTAGACAACACCTTCGGTCCTGACGACCGCGAGACCCCGGCAGTGCGGATAAATGATGGGGTCGATTATGTTGTCATGCCGCAGTGGAAGCTCTTCCTGGTGCAGCTGCTGAATATTGCGGGCCTTGGCCCGATTTTCGGCGCGCTTCAGGGTGCGCTGTGGGGGCCGGTGGTATTCCTGTGGATCACCTTTGGTACCATCTTTGCCGGCGGTGTACATGATTACTTCTCCGGCATGATCAGCGAGCGAAACGACGGCGCTTCCATCGCAGAGGTCACGGGCAAATATCTGGGCCACACGATGCAGAATGTGATGCGCGTGTTCTCGGTGGTGCTGCTGATCATGGTGGGCACGGTGTTTGCAGTGGGCCCCGCCGGCCTGATCGTTACGCTGTGTAAGAACAGCGGGGTCTCCGGCCTGCTTTGCACCACGCTGTTCTGGCTGATCCTCATTCTGGTGTATTACTTTATTGCGACCTTCATCTCCATCGATAAGATCATCGGCAAGGTATACCCCCTGTTTGGTATGTGCCTGATCATCATGGCGGTGGGCGTGATCATCGGCATCTATACAAATCCGAACTACACGATCCCGGAGATCTGGACCCATCTGTATAACATGCACCCGTCCGGGACCCCCATCTGGAGCTTTATGTTCATCACGGTTGCGTGCGGCGCTATTTCCGGCTTCCACTCCACCCAGTCGCCGCTGATGGCCCGCTGCCTGAAAAATGAGAAGCAGGGGCACTTTGTGTTCTACGGCGCAATGGTAGCAGAGGGCATCATCGCCCTGATCTGGGCGGCCGCAGGCTGTGCGCTGTACGAGGTCACCGGTGGGCTGAACACCGGCCTGGCCGAAGTGCTTGCAGGCGGTCAGTCCGCTGCGATCTACGATGTCTGCTCCAAGACGATGGGCGGTGTGGGCATCGCCCTGGCCATGATCGGCGTGGTGATCTGCCCCATCACCTCGGGTGATACGGCGTTCCGTTCCGCCCGCCTGACCCTGTCCGACTGGTTCCACATCGATCAGGGCCCGTATGTAAACCGCCTGAAGCTGTGCGTCCCTGTCCTGGGCGTGGGCGCCATTTTGGGCATCGGCAATGCGACCGGCTTTATCAACTATACCGTGATCTGGCGTTACTTCAGCTGGACGAACCAGACGCTGGCTATGATCGTCCTGTGGGCGGCGGCCATGTATCTGTTCACCGAGAAGAAGAACTATTGGATCGCTGCCGTTCCGGCGACGTTTATGAGCGCTGTTTCCAGCACCTATTTCATCCTGGCGCCGGAGTGCCTGGGCGGGCTGCTCAACGGCAAGACCGCAGACGGCGCTGTGATCTATAACACGGCGCTGGCCTATCCCATCGGCATCTTGTTTGCGGCGCTGCTGCTGGCGCTCTTTATCCGCGCCACCAAGAAGCACGCTGCCCAAAAAGCTGCCTGACCGTGTCATGAGTATGTGAATTTTATCTACAGCCGGCCGTTCGCTCCGTTCGGTCGGCTGTAATCGTCTACGATTGAGGTGACAGGAAATGTTGAGACCTTATCCGCTCAGTGCGGTGCGCATTGAAGCTGCGGCGCTTGCGGAGGACAAAAAACGCTGCCGGAAAATCGGCCCGTGCGGGGTTGGGAAGCAGGCGCTTTATCTGAACAGCTATTTCCTTGACCGCCGTTACTATATCCCATTTTCCGCAGTAGACCGCGTTTACAAGCGCATTGCAATGAGTAAGGGCGGCTTTTCTGGAAAAGGTATTTTTGCCACCCTGGCCTATCTGGTCGTTGTGTTTGACGGCGGGCGTGAAAAGGCGTTTCAGTTCAAGTATGAGGCGCAGATCGACGAACTTTTGGCCGTTGTCCGCGAGACATATCCTGATATCCCTTGCGTGAGCGCGGCGGCTGAAAAGCGGATCGAGGAAGAGCGCATACGCCGGGAGACAGAGAGAAAAAACCGCCCGCCAATGAGCGAACCGGCGAAAAAGACCGTCCGGGCCCTGGATCGGGCGCTCGACTATCTCCAGCAGCGCCCTGAATTGGCAGAGCATCTGAGTTCTGCCGCAAAGCGCCGCCGCAATTACCAGTGTACAAGCGGAAGCTATCGCTGGGCGGCCATGGCGATCACACTGCTCGGCTTTGCCGCGCTGGCCTATGGGGTGCTCTCCTTCCTGCGCGGCGGCACGTTTGCGATTTATTTCACCCTGTTCGGTCTGGCTGCCATCTTCACCTTCGCTGGCTTCAGCGTGCTCCCCACTGCGCGGAATAACCGCACAGCGGTGATGGAAAATGATGCACGGGCCCAGGAGAACATGCAGCGGTATCTCTCCGCCGCCATAAACTTTCCGCTGCCGGCCCGCTACGCACACCCGGCCGTGCTGCGCCGCATGCAGCGGGTCATTGAAGAGGGGCGGGCCGTGACTGCGGAGCAGGCGCTTGAGGTTGTAAAAGCCGATCTGAAAGCCCTGAATGCCGATGTGGAAGTTTCGCAGGAGGAATACGACGAGGTCGTCGCGATCAAGTCGATGTTCCTGCTGAGCGATTATCAGTGAGCGGATATTGATTCATTTCGTCAAAAAGCCCGTGGATTTTGCAAACCCATGGGCTTTTTTCTGTCGCCTGGCAAGTGAATATAAGCGCGGTAAAAGAAAAATGCTTGCAACGCGATCGCTTTGCAAGCATTTTTTATCTCTTTTTGCTCTTTGCCGTGGGCTTTGGCTTGGCCCAGCCGGATTTGCGCTTAAAGCTTTTCGGCTTGTCAGCGCCGCCGTTCTTCGGGCTCTGCCCGCCGCGGGGCGCGTCGTTTCTGCGGCCGCCGGTCTGAGCGGCGGAGGGCTTTTTGCCGCCGCCGGATTTGCCGTGCGGCATCGCGCGGTCATCGCCGTACGGGCGGACAAGGCACTTCGGCCCGTAGCCGATGAGATCCTCGCGTCCGGCCTTTTTGAGCGCCTCGATGACGAGCTTTTTCTTGTCGGGGCGGAACCACTGGAGCAGCGCGCGCTGCAATTCCTTGCCGTGCGGCGTCGTCTCGGCAAAGACAGGCGTCATGTCGCGCGGGTCGATGCCGGTGTAGTACATGCAGGTCGAGAGCGTACCGGGCGTGGGGTAGAAGTCCTGCACCTGCTCGGGCTTGTGACCCGTGGAGTGCAGGAATTCCGCGAGCTGCACGGCGTCCTCGAGTGTGCAGCCGGGGTGGGACGACATGAGGTAGGGAACGAGATACTGCTCGCGCCCGTTCTTTTCGTTCACGGAGCGGTATTTGTCCCAGAATTTTTCAAACACGTCGAAGTGCGGCTTTCCCATGTAGTCGAGCACGCCCGCCACGCAGTGCTCGGGCGCGACCTTGAGCTGGCCGGAGATGTGATACTTGACAAGCTCCGATAAAAAGGGACTTCCCTTGTCCTCAAGGAGATAGTCATACCGGATGCCCGAGCGGACGAAGACCTTCTTCACGCCGGGGATCGCGCGAAGACGACGCAGCAGCTCGACATATTCCGAGTGGTCGGGATCGAGATTTTTGCAGGGGTAGGGAGCGAGGCAGTTTTTATTGCGGCACATGCCGCGCTTCAACTGATCCTTGCACGACGGATGGCGGAAGTTGGCGCTCGGACCGCCGACGTCGTGGACGTAGCCCTTGAACTTCGGGTCGTGGGTGAAGCCCTCGACCTCGCGCACGCAGGATTCGATCGAGCGCGAGGTGATCATGCGACCCTGATGGAACGCCAGCGAGCAGAAGTTGCATCCGCCGAAGCACCCGCGGTTGTGCGCGACGGAAAAGCGCACCTCCTCGATGGCGGCGACGCCGCCGAGAGCGTCGTACATCGGGTGCACCTCGCGCATGTAGGGGAGCTCGGCGACCTCGTCGAGCTCCTCGCGCGAAAGCGGCATCGCGGGCGGATTGACGACGAGCGTGTCACGCCCGTGCGCCTGCCAGAGCGCTTTGCCGCGAATGGGGTCGTGCTCCTCGTATTCGAGCTTTGTCGCGAGTGCGTAGGCGTGCTTGTCCCCGCACACCTCTTCATATGACGGGCACTCGACATGGTCGAAGGCGCAGACTTCGGGCGTGCGCGTCACAAACGCCATGCCGCGAATATCTGTCAAGGTATCCGCCTTTTCGCCCTTGGAGAGCCGGCGCGCGATCTCGCGCGTGGCATATTCGCCCATGCCGTAAACGAGCAGGTCGGCCTGTGCGTCGAAAATGAGCGCGCGGCGGACCTTATCGTCCCAGTAGTCGTAGTGCGCAAAGCGGCGCAGGCTTGCCTCCAGTCCGCCGACGACGATGGGGATATTGCCGAAGGCCTCGCGGCAGCGGTTGGCGTATACGATGGTCGGGCGGTCGGGCCGCAGGCCCATCCGGTTGCCGGGGGAGTAGAGGTCCTGCGTGCGGCGCTTTTTTGCCGCCGTGTAGTGCGCGACCATCGAGTCAATGTTGCCGCCGCCGATCATCACGCCGTAGCGCGGGCGGCCCATCGCGCGGAAGGCGTCCGCGCTGTGCCAGTCCGGCTGGGCGAGCACGGCCACGCGGTAGCCCTCGTGCTCCAGCACGCGTGCGATGATCGCCGTGCCGAAGCTCGGGTGGTCGATATACGCATCCGCCGTGACGACGAGGAAGTCATAGTAGTACCAGCCGCGCTCGACCATCTCGTCCTTCGAGACCGGCAGAAAGGCCTTTTCGATCTTCTTTTTCTTCATTTTTCGATAACTTCCTGCAATCTCTTCCAGCAGGATTCCTCATCGTATTCGAAATTCTTCTCAAATGTGACGCTTTCCGCGTCCTCATGAACGGGGTGGAAGCCCCACTTTTCCGCGCAGTGGAGGCCGACTGCATTGCTCTTCGGGATGCGGCCGGTCGAGAGAATGGAGCAGCCGCGCGAGCGCGCATAGGAGAGAGCCTGACCGACGAGCTTTTCGCCGAGGTTGCGCTTCTGCACGTCCTCCTCGAGCCAGAATTCGCCGATCGTGCCCACACCGCCGCGGCAGGAGACAACGCTGACCGCACCGATGACATCGCCGCCGTGCATCACGTCGAAATGCCCCGCTTCGCCCGAAGCGCGGTAGTAGATGCCGCCCTCGAAGCCTTTCGGGTCGTTGACCCAAGGCTGCTTGCGCACGGTGGCAATGTTGTCGCCGAGGTGGGAGGCGTCGTCGCGGAAGATGACATTGAACGTGCCATTTTCGTACTCGAGCTTTGCAACGGCGGTGTTTTCCGCGTGGCCGGTCTTGTCGATTTCGTGCAGTGTCATGCCCTGAAGCGTGCCGACGATGATGCGCATGGCCATGCCGTGGGAAAAGACGGCGACCGTGCCGTTCGGGTGCGCCTCGGCGATCTCTGTGAGCGCCTTGCGCATCCGCTCGCGCACCTCGGCAAAGCTTTCACAGCCGGGGACGTGCCAGTTCTGCGAGTCGTTGCTGAAATTCGCGAGCTGTTCAGGGTCGATGCGCTCAAGCTCCGCCCACGGGGTATCCTCCCAATAGCCCACGTCGATCTCGCGCAGCGCGCGGACGGTGCGCAGCGGCAGACCGTGCGTTTTATAGATGGAAAGCGCCGTGATCATCGTGCGGAAACGGTCGCTTGAATAAACGGCGTCAAATTTCGTGTCGGTAAAGCGCTTGGTGAGCGCGGCAATCTGGCGGTAGCCGCGGTCGGTGATGGTGCTGTTGTACCAGCCATGCGCGCGGCGATAGAGGTTGCCCTCGGCCTCGGCGTGGCGGATGAGATAAATCGTGGTCATATGGTTCTCCTTCATGCTT